>Ga0209010_1000525_pt1 | contig 12000 bp, 13 predicted proteins | sample BlaSpr_A8_OM1_O3_FD_187985 | JGI IMG/M metagenome (GOLD analysis project Ga0209010, IMG submission 187985) | Forest soil microbial communities from Thunder Bay, Ontario, Canada - Black Spruce, Ontario site 2_A8_OM1_O3 (SPAdes) (version 2) | ecosystem: Environmental > Terrestrial > Soil > Boreal... | reverse complement strand
ATGAATCACGACGGGCACGATACGACCGTGACGATTGCTGCGGCGTGGGTGAAGAAGTTTCTCGACGAGACGTTTCCGGAACAGCTGCGGCATGGAACGCTGGTGGTGGTGACGTTCGATGAATCCGGCGGAAATGCCGACAACCGCATCTTCACTTTGTTTCTGGGAGATATGGTGAAAGAGGCCGGCCAGCAGGATCCCAGGGAACTGGCGAAGTATTACAACCACTACAGCGTGCTGCGCACCATCGAGGATAATTTCGGACTTGAACCGCTCACGGCCAACGACCGCGATGCCGCGCCGATCACGGGGATCTGGAAGTGATGGCGTAAGAGGGGCGCATGTGTTACGATTGTTCGATATGAGTCATACACTCACCATACGTCTTACAGACGAGCTTCTCGATTGGCTGAAGGCCAGATCGCAACTGACAGGCATACCGATGGGACGGATCGTGCGCGAACAGATCGAAAGCGCCAAAGCCCAGGGGGGAAAGCAGCCTTTTATGAAGCATCTTGGAACGCTGAGCGGCCCCCCCGATCTGTCGTCGCGTAAAGGATATTCCAGGGAATGAGAGGAATCGCCGATACCGGTTTTGTTGTGGCGGTCGGCAATGGCGACGATCGTTATCATGCGTGGGCTGTGGGAATCGCAGGCGCGATCAAAGAGCCCTTCCTGACCTGTGAGTCTGTCCTCAGCGAGGCAGCCTTTCATTTGAGATCGAGTGCATTCGTGCTTTCTCTGGTAAGAGATGGGATGTTGAGAGTAGCGTTTGACCTAGAAAAAGAAGCCTCGCAAGTCGAGGAACTTGCACGGCGCTATGCGGATCGTACGCCTGACCTCGCGGACCTTTGTCTCATACGCATGAGCGAACTCCACCCTCGGCATACCGTGGTCACCGTTGATGAGAGCGATTTCCGTGTGTACCGGCGGAACAAGCGCGAACCGATTCCTATCCTCTGTCCTCCGCGAAGTAATTGAGTTTGCATCCCATTGCGGCGCCGTAGCGAATCGGCGGACCGTATAAAAATTCCCTCTTTTGTGTGGGGTTTGCGTTGTTACGGGGAGTGACGAAAATTGCTCCTACCTCGTCAATAATTCCGCAAGTGGTTGAAAACGTATATACTTGGGCTGGACATTCCGGGAGCGGAACACTGGCATCTGCCGTGCAAAAGTAAACCGTGCAGGGCGCAATGGCATCAATCTGTAAGGGCCAAAGTTGGCTGTAAGGGCCAAAGTTGGGCTTCAGGCGCGGCGAATCGCGCGCAGGGTTAATGCACAACGATTATCGCAAAGGATTCTTAAAGACTCGGACAAGGAGCCTCCTCTATATGAACCGCACTTCGTTAAAGATGGGATTTGTGATTTGTCTGGCCGCAAGCATGATCGCTAGCGTCGGCTGCTCGAGCAAGAATTATGTGAAGCAGCAGACCACACCGCTGATCAACAAGACTAACGAACTGGATGACCTCACCGCTAAGAATACGAAAGACATCAAGGATGTTGACGCGCGGGCGCAGGCTGGCATCCAGGCCGTGAACTCCAAGACAGCGGAAGTCGATCAGAAAGCGCAGACGGCGGGACAGAATGCAGCTTCCGCGCAGCAGATGGCGGACGCCGCGAACAATCGTGTGGGCGTGCTGACCAACACTGTCGCCAACCTGGACAACTATCACGCGGTCGCAGAAACCTCAGTGAAGTTCGGCTTCAACAAAGACAATCTGACGCCGAAGTCGAAAGAGGCGCTCGACCAACTGGGCGGAAGCATCTCCGCGACCAAGGGCTACATTATTACGCTCGAGGGCGGCACGGATGCGGTGGGGTCGGCCGACTACAACTATGATCTCAGCCAGCGCCGCGCGAATTCGGTGATCCAGTATTTGGCCACCAAGTACAACGTGCCCGCGCACAAGATTTACGTGATCGGATTGGGCAAGGACAAGCCGGTCGACTCGAACAAGACGGCACAGGGACGCGCCGACAATCGCCGCGTGGATGTGCGGCTGATGAGCAATACGCAGGGCGACAACGCACAGCCTGCGGCCGCGGCGACAGGCAACCCGTCGTCCATGTAAAGAGAGACATGCAGTTTCCTCCTCCTCGGAGGCTTCGCCAACCCAGGCTGCTCTTCTTTCCTCCCCCTGAAGAGCGGCCTGTTTTTTTGAAAGCAGCTATCAGCCGTCAGCTTTCAGCTTTGCCTTCCGGTTAACTCGGCCCCAATCTTTGGCGGACAGCGATAGAATGTCTGTATGCGATGGTTGTGGCTGCGTTTATTGTTGCTTGTTAGTATGATGGCTGCGGCTTCGGGGCTTTCCGGTCAGGCTGCGGGAAGTTCGCCGCAGAGTAATTCCTCTCAAGATTCTTCTTCTCAAAATGCTTCTTCTCCAGCGGCAGCTCCATCAGAATCGAAGCCGGCGAAAGCACAGGGGCCGGATTTGTCTCCGCCGCGGTCGGATCGCGTCAATGCAAACGACCTGGGCTCGAATGTGGGCGAGAGTTCCAGCAAGGACACCTTGATTGATTTGAGTCCCCCGGAGAATGACGCCAAGGCACATCCGAAGAGCGCGGAGGCGATCGGCGATGCCGAGGCGGCTACTCGCGGCGCGGGCGATGTGGCGGAGTTTCATCCCTGGGATCCGCACAAGGCGGCTAAAAGCGTGGAAGTCGGGGACTACTACTTCAGGCGGAAAAATTATAAGGCGGCCGAGGATCGCTATCGCGAAGCGCTGTATTACAAAGATGACGATGCCGTTGCGACCTATCGGTTGGCGGTGTGTCTGGAGAAAATGGACCGTCCCGACGATGCACTGGCCGAGTATGAAAGTTATTTGAGAATTCTTCCTTACGGGCCGCAGGCGGGCGAGTCAAAGAAGGCTATTGAGAAGCTAAAGAAAGTGGCCAGTGATAGTCAGTGACCACCCGTTTGTTTGACCCTTCATATATCGCCGCTTGCACGACTGCTCCAATTATTTTTCTACGCGGATGAAATCGCCGGTCGAAGCATCCACAGAGACGGTCAGCTTGGCCGAGTCGCGGCTGGTGCCGTAGATTACGTGCCAGATTAGCTGATTCGTGTTGTGGTTCCAGTCGCAGACGAAGGTGACGGGAGTGTCGGGAGACTTCTCCAGAATTTTGTCGCCGCCGTGTTTCTGCGCTGCGGCTACCGCTTGGTCGGAATCAATCTTCAGGAATGCGGCATCGAAGACCTGAGTGCTGGCGTTGCTGGGATTGTAGCCGTCTTCGATGCTGGGATTGATGCCGCGCGCGGGTGCATCGGGGGCGGCGCTGCCCGACCAGATAAACGATTTCACGGCGCGTTGCGTGGGCGAAGCGAAGGCGGCGCGCCATACTGCCCATTTGCCATCGTGCCCGTTCGTGTCGGTGGTGGCGACGGATTCGATGCGGAAGGCCTGTGCGTCGCGCTGCCAGCCGCGGGCGGCGATGAAGGATTTTTGAAATGCGGAGCGTCCTGTGAGCAGGTCCGGTCCCTTGGGTTCGGGCTTGGCGGTTTCGGCGGGCTGGCTGGGCTGGGAAGAACAGGCGGAGAGCAAAACCAGCAGCGTGAGCACGGCGGATGCGGTGGTAATCGCGCGAATGATGGCAGGGAATCGCCGGGTATTTGCTGGAATGAGGCTCCGCTTCTTCATGTAGTCCTTCCTGATATAACGTGTGTGGTTGAACGCCGCGCATCATTCTAACCGAATCGCTGGCGGATGCGACGGAAAAGGCGAAGGTGAACAACGATGGACGTGAACCTGGAGAAGTTGCAGCGCTCTCTGACCGACGCTACCGCGGGCATGTCAGAGGAAGAGATGAGTTGGCATCCGGAAGGGAAGTGGTGCGCGGCGGAGGTGCTGGAACATTTGTATTTGACTTACACCGGCACGATAAAGGGATTTGAGCGTGCGATACAGAAGGGACATCCGCAGATGACGCCAGCCACCCTACGACAACGTGTGGCGCAGTGGACGGTTCTGGTCTTTGGCTACATGCCGGAGGGACGGAAAGCGCCGGCGACGGCCACGCCGAAGGGATTGCCGCGAGAAAAAGTGCAGGCAGAGATTGGCGCGAAGATCGAAGAAATGGATGAGATCATTTCGCGCTGCGAAAGCCAGATCGGGGCGGGAAAAAAAGTGATGGAACATATGATTTTGGGCCCGCTGACTGCGACGCAATGGACGAAGTTTCACCTGGTGCATGGGCTGCATCATGTGAAGCAAATACGGCAGCTTGGGGCGATGCGCAACTACTAGAGGGGTGTTATAGTGTCGGCGGTAACATTCCTGCGTGCAGAAATCCCCCACTCTCAGTAGGTCTTATTCCGTACTGTGCACGATCATGGGAGTACCGAAAGACAAAATGAACCAGGTTCCGGAGGAGAAGTGACAATGTTCTCGAAACGCACAATTCGATACGTCTTTCTTGGGTTGCTCATGGGGAGTTGTGGGCACCTGTTTGGGCAGACCAAAGAAACGCTGTTCGATTTTCCCGGCGGAGCTATGGGCAGCACGCCCTACAGTGGCCTGGTGATGGACAAAAATGGAAATCTTTATGGCACAACCTTTGGAACTGAGACTCTTCCTTCTGCGAGCGTTGCCTTTAAGCTGTCGCACACCAGCAACGGATGGACGGAAACGGTCCTGCATCTATTCACTGGTCAGGGTGACGGACTGAATCCTGCGGCCGGAGTTACGCTAGACGGAAAGGGTAATATTTTTGGCACCACTCAGTACGGCGGCACAGAAAACTGCAAAAACGGATACGGTACCCCTTGCGGCACCGTGTATGAGATCAGTCCCAACGGTTCAGGGGGATGGAACGAACAGGTGCTGTACTCGTTTCCGTCCGGTGGCGCAACGAATCCCTTTGGCGGCGTGATCCTTGACGCGATGGGAAACCTGTTTGGGACCGCATGGATCGGCGGTATCTCCTGCCCAGCGCACTATGTCGGTTGCGGCTCGGTTTACAAGCTGGCCCATGGATCGGAGGGGTGGACGTTCAAAACCCTGCATGATTTTGATTGGACCCAGTCCCATCCGGATGGAGCCGTGCCGCTAGGCTCATTGTTTGAAGATGCACAACACAATCTGTATGGGATCACGGAGGCTGGCGGAACAGCGGATGTCGGTTCGGTTTTCGAGCTCTCGCAGGCAGAGATTGGCTCCGATCCCTTCAGCGTAATCGCTTCGTTTTCGGCGACTGGCGGCTCGGGATTCCAGCCGTCCGTGCGCTCATTCGCGATAAACAGGGGAGTTTTTACGGGACGACCAGTTTTGGCGGTGCGGTGAATTCAGCTTGCCCCAATGGATGCGGCACCGTCTTCGAGCTGAGTCCAGGCGCGTCTGGGTGGGAACTGCAAACTCTATATAGCTTTCAAGGTGGGACTAGTGGCATGCTGCCGGTGAACACAACCCTGGCCATGGATGCAAAGGGAAATTTATATGGCGTGACATCTGACGGTGGAAACAGTGGCTGTAGTTGTGGTGTGGTCTATGAGTTATCGCCACTGACCGGCGGGGGATGGAGCGAAAAAGTGCTCTACGCGTTTCAAGGAGGAACGGATGGCGCATTTCCCACCGGATCTCTAGTGGTCGATGCGGGAGGGAACGTCTACGGAACCACGCCGGACGGCGGGACTAATTCTGCCGGAACAGTTTTTAAGATCATTCCGTAGGCTGTTTGAAGCAAAAAATGCCGGAGAAAATTCTCCGGCATTTTTGTCTCTATAGTTTTGGATTATTCGTCCCGCATCGAGTTGGGGACGCCGGCTTTGCGGGCTTGTTCGTCCATGTCATCGAGTTTTTGCTTGGCGTCGTCGAGGGCTTTTTGCTTGTCGGCGATTTGCTGCTTGTAGTCGGCGTCCTGCTTATCCCATGCGGCGGAGTTGCGCAGGCGATTGCCCACGTCGGCGTACATGGCGGCGGCGCGGATCTGGTATTCGCGCTGCAACACATCGAGTTCCCGCGTCAATAAATCAATTTGATCTTTCTGAGTTTTGAGTTTTTCCTGCCACTCTTTCCACGCGGCTTGCCTGGCTTTCTCGTCGTCTTCAGGCTTGGTCGCCGTCTTGGTGTCGGCCGCGGGCTGGCTCGTGCCGCCGGCTTCCGGAGCTTTTGCTTCGCCTTCGGTCTTAGTGTCACCTTTGGCGTCGGCGGCAGCGGGAGCGTTAGCATCGGTTGCCGTGGCATCTTCCGCAGAGGCCTGGCCTACGATGGAAAGCTTGTCTTCGCGCGGCAAATTGTCGTTGTCAAATACTTTCGGTTTCTCCTTGCCTTGATCTTCTTTGCGCGCCTTGCGAGCGTAGTCGCCGAGCGGCGCGGCTGACTGAGTGGTGGCGGGCTGGGTGGCTTGCGCCGGCTGATCTTGCGCTGTGCCGGGGATCGTCAGACAGCCGAGTAGCATCATGGTTCCGAAAGCGACACTTGCTGTTGATTTCATGGTGTTCATGATTTTATCGAGTTCCATATGTTTGATCTCAGGTTGTGCTGTTTTGGTTTCCATGATTCTCTAGTGCGCGGAGCCGGCTCCTTTGCCGAGAGCATTGGCTTCTGGAGCTTTGACCGCGGTCTTGCCGGTCAGAAATCCGCCGATGTTTTGATCCAGTTGCGCGGCCTCGTCGGCGATGTCTTGCGCGATTTGGCGGGCCATGTGGGGATCGCGATTGGCGGCGAGTTGTTGCGCATAGCCGGTAATCGTCGCCAGGGAAGTCCGCAGTGACAGAGCCATTTCGGCCGAGACTTCGGCTTGCAAAGCCTGTTTTCGCCGCATGCTCTCGAAGTCGGTAAGATCGGTGACCAGGCAGGCGGCGCCGAGCAAACTGCCATCGCCGCTCGCGATGGGCGAAATAGTGACAGAGATGTGCCGCGCCACGCCAGCCGGAGTGACGTAGTCGGTTTCCACCTGCCGGCGGGAGCTGCCCTCCTGAAGAACGGCCTGCACTTCGTCAGCTAAAGGAAAAGTTTGCGCAACCGCTCCATCGGGAAATGTGCCGGTGGAGGCGTGGCCGGTCCATACCGCGGCTCCGCGAAAAATGTCGGCCGCGCCCATGCCGTAGGTGGAGGCGAATCCAAGAATCTCGCGAGCTGCGGGATTGGAGTGCTGAACCAATCCGTTGTTGCCGAAGACCAGCACTCCACAGGAAAGATTGGAGAGCACGGCTTGGCTGAAAGTTTCCGTGGCGCGGGCGCGGCGATGCTCGGCCTGGCTCTGCACCTGGAGTTCATGTTTCTGTTGCTTGAGTTGCTGGATGACGGTGTTGTAGAGGTTCAGCGGCAAAGTCTGAAGCGTAGGAGTGGGGTCCGCCGACATGGCCGCTTCTTCCGCGATGCTGTGGCGCAGCTTGCGGATCAGGATCATCCCGATCAGGAAAGAGAAAGCGGCGCAGATGAAGACAAATGCGGCGCGGAAGACTATCGGGTTGGCCATGAGTTTCATAAGAGCCTCCCGTACCAGCGCACAAATCTGTCGCCGAAAAAAAAAGCCAGCATTGCCATGCTCCCTAGGAATACGCCGAACGGCATTTGGTAGAAACGGTACACCATTTGTGCCGATTGCCACGCGCGACGGCGTGCGGCTTGCGCGTTGGCCGGATGGCGCATAAAGCGGCGCGTGCGCTTGAGCCAGACTACCAACACAGTTGAAATGCCAAAGAGCGAGCCTACGATCGAGGCGGTGAAAATTGTGAACACCGTGAGCTTGATGCCGAGGAACGCGCCGACCATGGCCATCAATTTGACGTCGCCAAAGCCCATGCCTTCGGCTCCGCGCCAACGCAGATAAATCGCTCCCGCACCGTAAATAAATGCCGCGCCCGCGGCCGCGCCCAGCAGGGAATCCAGCAGCGAAAGCGCGTGTGCGACGAGTTCATCGCTGGGCAGGTTGATGAATGCGCGGCCAAACTGCGAAGCGAGATCGTTGACCGGAACAATGAGGCTGAAAACAATTCCCAGCGCCAGGCCGGGCAGGGTGAGCTTATCGGGAAGCAGTTTGGTTTCCGCGTCGGTAAAGATCAGGCCCAGCAGCAGAAACGCGAACGTGCAATATTTCAGCGTGGCCAGGGTCAGGCCGAAGTACCAGTAACAAGCCAGGAACAAAAATCCGGTGAGCAACTCGATCAATATGTAACGCGGCGAGATTCCGGTCTTGCAGTGGCGGCAGCGGCCGCGCAGAATCAGCCAACTCAACACCGGAAGATTGTCGTAGAAGGCGATCGGCTGCTTGCACTTGGGACAGGCGGAGCGCGGCGCGACCACGGACAAACCCAGAGGCAGACGGTGAATACACACGTTCAGAAAGCTGCCGAAGGCCAGCCCGAAGAAGAAAATCGCCGATGCGAAGAATGGATCCACGTTATCGTTTGTATTCCACTCAGCGAGCTACATTAAGCGTGCTGGATTAAGAACGCGGAAAATTCCGAGTCTTGAAGACGATTATAAGTCGCGTGGCGGGCAGCGGCTAAGGTACTGAAGTCACTGTCTGGATGGCCGATTGGGCGGCGCGAGCGCTAGGCCCGGCTATCCACGAAACGCAGCAGTTGGCCTGCGAGGGCTTCCGCCGATGGATCCTGAGCCGGCAGCCATCCTTGCCAGCGGGTCCAGCTTTTTGGAATCAGGCGAGTTTCTGGTGTGGGCAGATCGATCCAACCTTGCGCCTTTTCTTCGCGCAGAAACACGTTACGGGGACGGAGGGACTCTGGCCTCGAGAGCTTGAATTCATAAAGACTCGCGGCCAGGGATTCCGTGAGTGACTCGCGCGGGTCGAGGCAGAGGATCCCCTCGGAACTGGCGAATTGCAGGTAGTGCCTGGGCGCAACGCCCACGAGGGATTGCACTATCTGCGCGCCATATTCACGGGCGATGCGCAGGGTTTCGTCGCTCGATTGGTGGTCGACGATCAGAATTTCATCGCAGGGATGCAGCGTTTCCAGCGACCGCCCAAGTTGCAATCCGGAGTTGGAAGTGTGCAGCAGTGCGGTGATGATAGGCATGGAAGGTCGCGCAGAAAGTTTACGCGAAGTCAGCAACGGTTCGCGTTAAGGAAGCGTGGCGACGCTGTTCCACCAGACTCTGTAACTCCGAAGTCTTTCTCTTGCCTTGAGTTAGCCCGCGGAATTTCGGATTTCGTAACAAGAAAATCATTTTCCTTGACTCTTGTAAATTTCTGTTAATGTTCCGCGCACAGTTTCCTGCACTTGCAGCCGCGTGCTCCGGCATCAAGGTGCGGGTCACTTGTTTCGATGCGTAGACGCAACCCGCGGCCGACTGTTTGACAGTTTCGACTGCAAGGCAACGCGGGAGCTAAACGAAATGTGAGACGCGAGCGGTTGAACGAGGTTCAACACTACGCGTCCGGATGCTTCTCCTTCTTCGATCTTCTTTCCTCGGGAGAGGCGAACCTTCAGTACGAATCTTTAGCACGAATCTTTGTGAAAGCTACGTTCTGTCCCCGGCGAGTTCTCCCGCCTGGGAGCAGGGCAAGGGCAGTCCATTCCCCGGGATCCCGGTCCCTGAGGCGTTTCCGGCTCCCGAGGTTAAGCAAGAACAACCAGAAATCCACAAGGAGGAGTCGTGATCGAGAGAGGCAAAGCTACGTTCGTTGTGACTGCGGCGATGCTATGGATCGCCGCAACGGCATTCGCGCAGACGGACCCTGGAGTTCAGAGCGGCAACCGCGGCACGGGAGCGGTACTGTCATCGGTGAACAGCAACTCCAGCCTGCTGTCTTTTTTCAATGACGGGTTAACCCGCTTCCAGGCGGTGGAATCCGTTTCCGGCAGCCCGGCGGGCAATAACGGTCTGGGGCCGAGATTCAATTCCAATAGTTGCAGTTCCTGCCACGCGCAGCCCGCCGTTGGCGGAACCGGCCCGGCCACCAATCCTCAATTTTCGTTCCCGACAAATGGGGTCGCGCCCGGAAACACAGTTCCGTCTTTCATTACGGCCAATGGGCCCACTCGTGAAGCGCGCTTCCCGTTTTTCTTCAACACCAACGGAACGGTGAATACCAGCGAACCGAACGGAGGAGTGGAAGATCTGTATACGGTCACTGGCCGCTCCGACGCCGGCACGTGCAACAACAGCACCACGCTGCCACAGCCGAGCTTTGCGACCGCGGTGTCGGAAAACGACGTTATTTTTCGCATTCCCACGCCGACCTTTGGTTCGGGCTTGATCGAGAACATCGACGATTCCACTTTGTTGAACAACGAACTGGTGAATCTCAATAACAATTTTGGAGTTAGCGGCGCTTTTAACCACAACGGCAACGATGGCACCATCAGCCGTTTCGGCTGGAAAGCGCAAAACAAGTCGCTGCACATTTTTTCCGGCGAGGCTTACAACGTGGAGATGGGCATCAGCAATCTGCTGTTTCCGCAAGATCGGCCTCTCCCCGGAGAAGACCAGCAGCAAACCGGATTGCCCTCGAGCTGCCTCAACCTTGCGGGAACCGGTTATCCGGAAGACACATCCAACCCGGCGTCCACGCCAAACGCCGCAGTTCTGGATGATGTCTCGGCGTTTGCCAACTTCATGCGCTTGCTGGGTCCACCGCCCACGGGTGGAGTTGTATTGAGCGGATCGAGCGTACCCTCATCGACCATCTCGGCCGGCGCTTCCTTGTTTGCCGCCATCGGCTGTGCCGTCTGCCACAATCCTTCGCCTGGCTCAACCCAGGCGTCCAGTATTACTTCGGGTCTGAGCAAGGTTGCAGTGCCGGCCTACTCCGATATCGAGATCCATCACATGGGCACCGGGCTGGCGGATAACGTCTCGCAAGGCGGCGCGGGTGGCGACCAGTTCCGCACGGCGCCGTTGTGGGGCCTGGGACAGCGAATCTTCCTGCTGCACGATGGCCGCACCACCAACCTGATCACCGCGATTCAGGATCACGCCAGCCACGGCAGCGAAGCCACGATCCCCGAGGAAGAGTTCTTCGAGGATCTCTCCACCACGCAGCAGCAGGAAGTGCTGGATTTCCTGCGCTCTCTGTAGCTGCGCGAAAACTCTCTGGCGAGGCACGAGCCGTGTCTCGCCAGTTCTTATCGGGATTACAAAGTTATCCACGGCCACTTCGTTTGGCCACCACCCGCAATTTGCCCAGGGGAAAGGAAGCGTATGCGCTCTCGTTTTCTATGTTGTCTCGTTGTGTTCGGTTTGTCGGTGAACGCGGTTATGTTCGGCCAGGGAAATAAGACGCCGGGCCCTGGCAGGAATGGCGGCGATTTTTCCGAAAACATCAACGCTTCGACCAAAGTTCCGAAAGACGTCATCCTGGTGAAGGGTGCATGGTCGAGCGCGAGCGATTCCACGACTCCGCTGCCAGAGAGCGGAAGCGTGACCAACAATGTCTACGCCAACCAATATTTCGGACTGACATATCCTTTGCCTGCGGAGTGGACCGAGAAATACGAAGGCCCGCCTCCATCAGACACCGGCCGCTATGTGCTGGCGCAACTGCGGCCCGCCGACACCTTCAAAGGACCGGTGCGCGGAACTATCTTGCTCACTGCCCAGGACATGTTTTTTACGCCCCTGCCCGCCAACAGCGCGTTGCAGTTAGTGAATTACTCAAAGAGCCATTTGCAGGCAGACTATCAGGTGGAAATACAACCCACGCCGACCAAGATCGCCGATCGTCCATTTACTTTTTTCGCCTATTGGTCGCCGGCGGCGCAGCTTCATTGGTATGTCTTGGCAACGGAAATCCGTTGCCACGCGGTTGAAATGGTGCTTACCAGCCGCGATACGAAACTGCTGGAGAGCCTGGTTCTCGACTTGAACAAGATGAAGCTGCCGGCGGAAGCCAGCCCCACGGCAGGCATGGGTGGGGGCGCATCACCGGTTTGCATCAAGGATTACGCCCGTGACGAGAATCTGATTACGCGAGTCGATCCTGTTTTCTCCGAGCGCAGATTCAATCCGGTTCCGGTGCGCATCATCATCGACAAAGAAGGCAGGGTAAAACACATTCACTTCCTCAGCGCGTTTCCCGATCAAGCCA
>Ga0209010_1000520_pt1 | contig 12132 bp, 7 predicted proteins | sample BlaSpr_A8_OM1_O3_FD_187985 | JGI IMG/M metagenome (GOLD analysis project Ga0209010, IMG submission 187985) | Forest soil microbial communities from Thunder Bay, Ontario, Canada - Black Spruce, Ontario site 2_A8_OM1_O3 (SPAdes) (version 2) | ecosystem: Environmental > Terrestrial > Soil > Boreal... | reverse complement strand
CGGCTTCCTTCCACAAATCTTTCAGGTGAGTCGTTTCTTTGACTTCAGGCATAGATGCTCCCGCAATATTGTTCGAACCGTTCGGCGTGCCGATCCCACTTGTCGGTTTCGAGCGGCTCGAAGAGTTCCGTCGGGAAAGATCGATCGATAATGGCGCGCACTTCCTGAAGCGACGACGCGCCTCCGGTGGCAAGGATCTGGATTCCGATGTTGCCCAGCGCCGTTGCTTCGGCAGGCCCAGCCAACACTCGTCTCCCGGTCGCGTCAGCAGTCAATTGATTGAGCAATCGATTCTTCGATCCGCCGCCAATCACACGAATCTGTTCGATGCGCTGTCCGCTCACGTGCTCAAGGTTTCTGAGAACAGAACGATATTTAAACGCCAGGCTTTCCAGCACGGCTCTCACATACGCGCCGGGCTGGTGCGGAACTGGCTGATCAGTCCTGACACAGAACTGATCGATCGCGGTAAGCATATCCGCCGCACGCAAAAACGACTCATCGTCGGGATCAACGAGATGACGAAACGATGTGTCGGGCGATGCCAGTCCCATCAGCTCGCGATAGTCATAACACTGCCCTTGCGCCGTCCACGATTTCTGGCAGCCCTGCAACATCCAGAGACCCATCACATTTTTCAACAATCTTGTGGTCCCATTCACTCCACCTTCGTTGGTGAAGTTCATGCGCAAGGCATCGGACGTGATCACCGGAGTATCCACTTCGATGCCAAGCAGCGACCAGGTCCCAGAACTCAGAAACGCGGCGCCGTCACGAGCCGAGATCGCAGCCACGGCCGATCCCGTGTCGTGACATGCTGGAGCGATCACGGTTGTACCCGAGAGCGAAGAATGCCCGGAAATGCTGGGCAAGAGCGTCCCAATGATCGCGCCCGGCTCAACTATTGGTGCGGGCAACCCAAGTGGCAGATCCAGGCGCTGCATCAGGCCAGTGGCCCAGGTACGCTTCATCGGATCGACCATTTGCGTGGTCGTTGCATTGGTGAATTCGCAGACTGCGTTTCCCGTAAGCCAATAATTGAAGAGATCGGGAATGGTGAGCAAACATTTGGCTGCGGCAAAAAGCCTGGGCGTTTGTTGCTGCGCGGCGAAGAGTTGATACATAGTGTTAATGGGCATGAACTGAATGCCCGTCGCCTGATAAATTTCTTCGCGAGCTACTTTTTCGAAGACTCGCTCCATCACGCCCTGGGTTCGCCGGTCGCGGTAGTGATACGGATTTTCGAGCAACTCGCCGCGCTCTCCCAACAAGGCATAGTCCACGCCCCAGGCGTCGACTCCAATGCCCGCCAGTTCCACTTCCCCCAACTGCGCGAAAGCCTTTTTCAGTTCGAACCAGAGCCTGGGCATGTCCCAGTGCAACGATCCGCCGTATTCGACCGGCTCGTTGGCGAAGCGATGCACCTCTTCGGTCGTGAGAATTCCCGACTGGAGATGAGCTAGCACGGCGCGTCCACTTTGCGCGCCAAAGTCGAAGGCTAAATAAGGCTTTTGCCGAGACTCGCTCATAAGAGATGGCACACCGCCAATGCGAGAAATTTGCGGCGTTTCCTGCCCAATCGAGGATCCTCACGCATAGGAAGTGACGCTCTGAGAATTTCGGGCCCCACGTTCTTTGGTGATTCGTTCCATATAATCGCTCTCGCGGAACGCTCTGAGCGGATCGCGAGGCAGGCCCTTGGAATCGCGCCACTCTTGAATCGCGGGCCGCACATCTACATTGAAGGCGTCTTGTAATAAAGTTTCGGCAGTCACCAGATCGCAGTGATTCTGAGCTTGCGATAACTGTTCATGATCGACCAGCGACGCTTTGGCAAATAATTGCTGCGCCACGGTCACGGTTTGAATCGTCTCTTCAATTTTGCCCTTAAGATTGTGACTCTGGTCAACCATGTAGGCAATATCAGCCCGTTTAGCGGTCTCCCATTCGAAGTACTGAATCTCATGGAAGATGCGAAAAACCTGATATGGGTCGATAGATCCCAACGTCAGATCGTCGTCGGCATAGCGGCGGTCGTTAAAGTGAAAGCCGCCAAGCATGTCTTCGGATAAGAGCCAGGCAACAATCTGTTCTATATTCTGCGCCGCATAGTGATGTCCGGTATCAACCAGGACTTTTGCTTGCGGGCCCGCAGCGCGACCGAGAAGCAGAGACATACCCCAGTCCGCGATATCCGTGTGATAGAAGGCGGGCTCGAATGGCTTGTACTCGATAAGCAATCGTTGCTCGGAAGACAATGCCGCATGCGCTTCCTTGAGCACTTCTGTGAACCATTGCTTTCGCTGCCTGATATTCGCAGTTCCGGGATAGCTTGAGCCGTCCGCAAACCACATGGAAATGTCCCGGCTGTGCAGGCACCCGGCGATCTCAATGCTGTCTTTCGTGTGCTGCAGGGCGCGTTGACGAATCGCGGGGTCGGGATTGCCGAAGGAACCGTATTTATATTCCTGGTCTTGAAAAAGATTGGGATTGATCGCGCCCGGCAGAACTCCGTAACGCTCCGCATACTTCTTGATGTCGTCCGCACTGCTCACACCATCGGGGCAGTCCCAAAGAACGTGCAGAGCTATCGTGGGACAGACTCCCGTCAAGAGGTGAACCTGACCGGCATCGCTGAACTTCTCTTCTGTTGTCGTGGCGGCTCCGGGTTGAATATATTTCCCGAAACGAGTCCCGGTGTTAGCGAAGCCCCACGACGGCAACTCGATGCGAAAGGCTTCCAACGCATCGAAGAGTTTCCCGGTCCTTTGTTCATCCATGTGGAACCTCGGCAACAAAGCTTACAATCATTTTCTTGCCAGGTCACGATTGTTTTTCGGGATGCGAAGTGAAGCAGGCATCCGGAGGATCATGCGGAATTTCAATCTAATGAATGCGTTCCTATTAGTCGCGCTGACTTCGGCTGCTTTCGCCACGCCGGTTCACCTGCGATGCGAATACATGGAAAACCCTCTGGGCATCGACGCGGCTTCACCTCACTTGTCATGGCAGAGCGATAACACCAAGCCCAACTGGACGCAATCCGCCTATGAGATGTTCGTGGCCAGCAGCGAAGAGAATCTGAGCGTTGGGAAGGTCGACATCTGGGACAGCGGCAAAATCGATTCCGCGGAGTCGGTTGGAATCGCCTATCGCGGCCCTGCGCTTGAATCGCGAAAAAGATACTACTGGAAGGTTCGCGTGTGGGATGGTGCTGGGCAGGAATCCGAGTCAGCACCAGGCACGTGGTGGGAAATGGGCCTGCTTCATGCCAGTGACTGGAAAGCAAAATGGATTCGCTGGAAAAACCCCCAAGACGACGCCGACCGTAAAGGAATTCGGTGGATTTGGGTCCCAGGTCAGGATGCTCTTTCGGTTGTGCCGAAAACTGCCGCTACGTTTCGCACCACGGTCAAGCTCTCTGAGAAGCCAAGACAGGCGCTCCTGCTGCTGGCGACGCGGGGAGACTACGTCGCCAAAGTAAACGGTCACGAAGTCGACGCCAAGAGCCGATGGACCACATTCGATCAAAGAGATATTTCCGATCAACTGATTGCCGGCAAGAATCAGATCGAAATCACCGTGACAGCTCCGGAGATCTCCCGGTATGGGCCGGATGCCGGGGCCAAAACTACGAAGGCCGCTCTGGCTGCGCTGGTCAAGATCACGCGCGCGAATGGAACGATCATTCGCTTTCCCACAAACGCGCATTGGAAAGCAGCTCTCGATAAGACATCGCAATGGCGATCGGCGCGCGAAGTGGCCGACTTGACGGATAATCGGCTTGGAGATCCGGGAGAACTGCCGCAGCCCGCCGCGTATCTGCGGCGAACGCTCACCCTCACAAAGAGCGTGCAACGCGCGAGACTCTACGTAACCGCCCTGGGCAGCTACTGCGTATTTTTGAACGGCAACCGTGTTGCCAGCGATGTCATGACACCCGACTTCACCGACTATCGCGAACGCGTTTTGTACCAGACATACGATGTGACGAGCTTATTGGTCAACGGCAATAACGTAGTCAGCGCGCTGCTGGGCAACGGCTGGTATGGCAGTGGCCTGACGTGGGTCGGAATGCATTTCTTTCCGCCGCCTGACAGGTTCATCGCACAACTCGAACTCGATTACTCCGACGGCACTCATGACACGGTTGTGACCGACGATTCGTGGAAGGCGGACGAATCTCCAGTTCTGCGTTCGGAGATTTACGCCGGCGAAGCGTATGACGCGCGACTGGAGCAACCGGGATGGGAGAAGCCCGGCTTCGATGACTCAGCCTGGAAGCCCGCGGTAATTGCCGATGCGCCAGCTATCGTCGTCTCCAGCCAGATCACCGCACCCCCGCGAGTGATTCTCACACTGAATCCGAAAACCGTAACCCCATCTGCGAACAGCACCTACATTTTCGACATGGGTCAGAACATGGTGGGATGGGCGGCTCTAAAAGTGAAGGGCACAGCGGGAACCAAAATTCAGATGCGCTTTGCCGAGATTCTGAACCCTGACGGGACGATCTACACCGCGAATCTGCGGAACGCGGATGCCACCGATACTTACATATTGCGGGGCGGTGACGAAGAAACTTTCGCTCCGCATTTTACTTTTCATGGTTTCCGCTACATCGAGATGACCGGCTATCCTGGAACGCCGCCGCTCGACGCGATCCAGGGAGAAGTCGTAAGCAGCGTAAGCGGCGATCCAGTGGCCAAGCTCGCGACCTCCAGCGATCTGGTCAATCAGATGTGGTCAATCGGCATCTGGGGCCAGCGCGGAAATTTTCTGAGCATCCCGACGGATTGTCCGCAGCGAGATGAACGGTTGGGATGGATGGGGGACGCAGGAGTCTTCTGGCGAACCGGAAGCTATAACTTCGACATTGCCGCGTTCTCCCACAAATTTATTCGGGACATTGGCGATGCGCAAAATAAGCAAGGCGCGTTTACCAATGTCTCTCCCAATACGCTTCCCTCCAGCGCTGACGAGTCCGCGGATCCTGCCCCTGACAGCGACAGGATCGGCGCGCCCGGCTGGGGTGACGCGGGCGTAATCGTCCCATGGACCACATGGGTACAGTATGGCGACAAGGCCGTCGTTGAAGAAAACTGGAATGCAATGCAGCGGTGGATGGAGTTCATCCAAAGCCGCAATCCGGATTTTCTCCGCAAGAATGGAGTCGGCCCCAACTTCGCCGACTGGCTCGCACCGGACGCAAACACGAATAAAGATCTGCTAGCCACCGCGTACTGGGCACTGATCGCGAAAATGATGTCGGAGATGGCGCACGCGACCCGCAAGGAAGATGATGCGAAGCGCTACGACGATCTGATCCAAAATATCCGCGCGGCCTTCCAGAAGGCTTACATAAAAGATGACGGTGAAGTGGGAACCGGAACTCAGACATCGTATGTCGTCGCACTCTACACCAAGATGGCGCCCGCAGCTTTGGAGCCTCTGCTTGTAGACAAACTCATCAAGAATATCGAAGCGCGAGACTGGCATCTCTCAACTGGATTTTTGGGAACGCCTTTCCTGCTTTTCACCCTGGCCGATCACGGCCGCACTGATGTGGCTTATCGCTTGTTGCTCAACGACACATATCCTTCCTGGGGCTACATGCTTTCAAAAGGTGCCACGACGTGGTGGGAGCGATGGAATGGCGATACCGGCGACCCATCCATGAACTCCTACAACCACTACGCGTTTGGCTCGGTAATCGCCTGGGTGTACCGCTACGCGGCAGGCATTGACACGACTACGGGCTCGGGCTTCAAAGAGATCGTGATTCATCCGCATCCGGATCCGCGCATGACTTCGGCGCGAGCGGAATACGAATCGGTCTATGGAAAGATCGTCAGCGATTGGAAAGGAACTCCGTCCGGACCATTTTCTTTGAGCGTGACGGTCCCGGCAAATACATCAGCGCAGGTGTTCTTACCCGTGATCAGCGGTGCTCACCTGACGGAAAACGGGAGTCCGGCGGAGGCACAACAGATTGAAGGATCCTACGTCGTAAAGGTTGGGTCGGGAGCGTATAGCTTCGAGGTGAAGTAATTTCCACGTGGCATCGGTCTTCATGTCATTAAAGAACGGGGCAACTGTCTAAAGCGGCCCGTCTGGATTTTTTCGTGAGCTAACTGGCAACTCATGAAACCTTACGTCCTGACCTGTTAGTTCGCAACATCACCCTCTTGCCGCTGGTCACTGCCACTCACTGTTTAGCTCCCGGGACGTAAACTTTGCTCGGCGCTACGAGTTCCGCATTAGATACCTCTGTCGCTACCTTCACTCGCTGAAATCCATTCTTTTTCTGCGGCTTTGGCACAAATGTCAGAAAATACTGATGAGTCAAACGGTGTCCCAAATCGTCGAGGAACGGATTGAAGCTTACTGGCGGTCCATTAAAGCCGATGTAATACGACTCGCCGCCCGTCTCGTCGCCCAGTCGTGAAAGGTAAATCTGCCCCCAATAGGTTCTCCAGTAACTGTGACTGTCGTGGCCCAGCCCAGGTGTGTAGATTGCGAAAAGGACAATTCCGGCGCGTTGCGCATCGTCAATGGCCGCGCTCAAATAGGGGTCGTCGAGGTCACCGCCGCCGTAGTAGTGATCGATTCCATCGGAAGCGATAAGGACCTCGCGGCGGGCAGTAGTTTCCGGCCAACGTTTGATCAAGTCACTCAGGGAAAAGTACGGGCTGGCGTTGATGCCGGCGATGCCCAAAGGAAGACGTAGCGCCTTGGCAGCGCGCGCATGATCGCGGGTCGGATCCTGCTCCAGTTTCGCGGTGCCATTCTGCATGTAGGCAATTCCGATCTTGGTGGTTTCCGGCTGCGCGGCGATGAAGTGGCGAATATCCTCCAACTGTGATCCGAGGCTGAAATTCGATCCGTCGTCGAGCAGAATAAACAGTTCAAGCGCCGCGTTGTCCCCCTGTGCAGGAACCCAACTTATGATTTGGTCGCGATCGCGCCCTTCGTAAACCATGACATCGTCGCGCCCGACCGTGGGCACGTCGGAGCCGTGACGAGCTTCGACCGTAACCAGCATGTGCGCCTGCACTGCCTGCGTGTCTGGAGTCTGCGCTCCAAGGACGCCAGCGAGCGAAGTGCACAGAGCAAATCCGAATGCCAGGTTGAGCAAACCACCAAATCTAATCATAAGGACGTCCTCCGAAATGGCGGCCATTCGACCAAGAGTCACTGACGATACCGATCATCTACAAATAATTAGATGCGAACGATGAGGTGAAAGAGCACATCGTCCATCTTTTTCTTCCGTGCTCAATGCATCTTGAGTCGTTTCATCGCAACCCGGAAATGCGGATTTTGAGTCCAACCCATTTGTTTTCCGGCGTCGCCAAGATGCGAAAGGACGTGCCTCGTACGGCGAAAGCGTGATACCTTTACCAATCCAAAAATGTTGTAGTGCGTTGGGGAGAATCTCAACGGCTAGGTTCATCTCATGTGCCCACCCTAAGAACCCCGCGGCGCGGCAAAGGAAAAATAAGGGATGACTATCAGCAGACGCGAGTTCATCGGCAAAATGGCAAGAGCCGGCGGGTACGGCGCCGCGTTTATGACTATGCACTCGCTGGGTTTGCTCGGCATGGCAGAGACTCAACAAGCAAAGAACTTCCCTCTGCCTGCATCGACGGGCCGGGGAACTAAGGTCATCATTCTGGGAGCAGGCATTGCCGGATTGGTCTCGGCTTACGAAATGCGTCGGGCAGGATTTGATTGCACTGTATTAGAGGCGCGCGAGCGTCCCGGCGGACGTAACTGGACGTTGCGCCGCGGATCGAGGCTCGTCTTTACCGACGGCACTTCGCAGGAATGCCGTTTCGACGAAGGAAATTATTTCAATTGCGGTCCCGCGCGCCTGCCCTCCATCCACAAAACCATGCTCGGATATTGCGTCGAACTGGGAATCGTGCTGGAAGTCGAGGTGAATTCTTCGCGCAGCACTTTCTTGCAGAATGACAACGTCTTCGGCGGCAAGACGATCCGGCAGCGTCAGGCCATCAACGACGCGCGCGGCTACGTCGCGGAGTTGCTGGCTAAATGTGTACAGCAGGGCGCGCTCGATCAGGCCTTCACGCGTGACGATCACGCCCTGGTAATGGATTTCCTGAAATCGTACGGCGCCCTGGGGAAAGATTACCAATACAAAGGTTCGGCGCGCTCCGGCGACCAGCAGTTGCCCGGAGCGGGTGATCAGGTTGAAATCGCCTGCCCGCCCCTTGCTTTTTCCGATTTGCTCAAGTCGCAGTTTTGCAAATCCATGCTGTTTGAAGAAGTACTCGACATGCAGGCGACCATGTTCCAGCCGGTTGGCGGCATGGACCGCATTCCCTACGCATTTGCGCGTTCTGTGGGCGAACTCGTCCGCTATAACTCGCCCATCACAGAAATCAGAAAGATGAACGACGGCATAAGAATAACGTATCGCAAAGGTGAGTCGGGCCCCATTGAGTCACTGGAGGCGCAATACTGCATCTGCACACTGCCGCTCACGATCCTGAAGACCATACCGAACGACTTCGTTCCGCGAGTGAAGTCAGCGATTAATGGCGTAACTTATGACTCCGCGTACAAAGTCGCCTGGGAGTCGCGGCGCTTTTGGGAGCAGGATGGCGATGATATTTATGGCGGCATCTCTTTCCTGACATCGGGTCTTATCAATGTGATCTGGTACCCGAGCGCGAATCTGATGTCCAAACGCGGAGTACTCGTGTCGGGCTATTCGGTGGAAAACTGGGATGACTTCGGCAAGCTGCCGACTTATGAAGCCAAGCTGGCTGCATCCAAAGGAGCAGTGGAGAAACTGCATCCGGGCAAGAGCGTAGAGTTGCAGAATCCGATGTATATGTCCTGGGGCAAGATTCCTTATAACTTTGGATCGTGGGTCAGTCGCGGGCGGGGCTATCCGCCTACCAGTGAGGAAGGTTATTATCAGGGACCGTACCGGGAACTCATTGTGCCCGACGACCGCATTTACTTTGCCGGGGACCACTGTAGCCATCTCATCGGCTGGCAGGAAGGGGCTGCTCTGGCGGCTCAGCGGGCGATTTCGATGATTGCCGAGCGCGTCAATCAATCGTGAGTCAATTTTTATCGTGGAGATGTCAATGCGAAAAACGTCGATGTGCCTGATTTTTGTCATCACGCTGATGTCGCATTTGTTTACTGCCGCACAAACTAATGTTCACCATATTCAGGAGGAAGACCGTCCTATCGCGACCGGGGTCTGGGTGGGCGATACTCTTTATCTAAGTGGCCAGTTAGCCTCGCCTTTAACTCCTGCCGATGCGGCCAAGGGAACGACGGCGGTCTATGGTGACACCGAGACTCAGACCATGAGCACGCTGACCAAGATACAGGCCGCGCTCAAAAACGAAGGACTCTCCATGGGCGACGTGGTGATGATGCATGTCTTCCTGGTTGGCGATCCCGCGAAAGAAGGAAAACTCGATTTTCCCGGGATGATGGCGGCTTACACGAAATTCTTCGGAACCAAGGAGCAGCCCAACAAACCAGCTCGCAGCGCGATGCAGGTCGCGGCTCTGGCCGCGCCCTGGGCGCTCGTGGAAATTGAAGTGATCGCGGTGAAGAGTTCGGCGAAGCCCGCGAAATAGCTGTCGATGTCGCGGGCCCTTCATGGTGCGTCCGCGGTAACAACATGAATCGTGCGCAACCACGTTTCCACCAATTGCGGCCATGCGGTGATGGGAAGGTCGGTCTTGCGCAAGCCATAGCCGTGTCCCCCATTGGCATAGATGTGCAGTTCTGCCGGGACTTTCACATTCTTCAGCGCCAGGAAATATACAGTGGAGTTCTCCACGTGTACCGGATCATCTTCGGCCTGAAGAATGAAAGCCGGCGGAGTCTGGCCGGTGACGTGGATCTCGGCGTTGGGCGCGAAGTTCTGCTCGGACAGAGTCAGGTAACCGGGATAAATGATGACGGCGAAATCAGGACGGCAACTGAGTTGATCCGCTGCATCGACCGGCTCATATAGGCGCTTATCGAAGTGTGTTCCGAGCGCGGCAGCCAAGTGGGCTCCAGCGGAGAAGCCAAGCACGCCAATGCGATGCGGATCGATCTGCCATTCGGCAGCGTGGGCGCGGACGATGCCCATGACCCGTTGTGCATCTTGCAGCGCCGCAGAGGATTTAGGATAGGGTCCGGAATCCGGCACGCGATATTTCAACAGGATGCACGTAATACCCGCCGAATTCAGCCAATCGCAAATTTCGGTGCCCTCAAGATCAATGGCCAGGATGCGGTAAGAGCCTCCCGGAAAAACGACGATGGCCGCGCCGGTGTTCTTTCCGGCCGGCTGATACAGCGTAAGCGTGGGTGAGGAAACGTTGCCGAGTCGGAGGACTGCCCTGCCGGCGATGACGGTGTCTTTCGCCGTCGTCATGTTAGCTTCCGGACTGGCATTTCCCTGGCCTCCTGGCGCTCCGTGTGGCCATAAAGAAATTGTTATATGACCGGGCGCAGGTTGCCACGCCGGCGTCTGAGCTATGATCGTCCCCGACGCGAAAGCCAGGATTAGCGGAAAGAGACGATGCCTATGCATGCGGAGCCTTTGTGTTAATTTGACGGCAACCACTGATGATCGCAGTGGAACGCATGTTACGCAAGTAGACGCATCGGAACGCGGATTCCTCCGGCCCCAGTGCGCCGATCTTTTCAGTCAGGATACGCCGGGCGGTCAGTGTCCTTGAAGATCGCTACAGATGCAATGAACGATTTACGGTTCTCTGCAACCACCAGCGGCGGACCGCCACAACCGACCATATGGCTTCCACAATTCCAAAGGGCCATGCGCCCTGGAGAAATCCATAGGCAGATCCGAGGACGCAGGAAACCGCGAAGGCGAGAATAAACCAGGCGCTCTTCCTTTCCAGCGCGTAAGTGACCAGCATTGCGGTTACGGCGAACAGGCCAAAACAGGTAAGAGCGTTCATACGGGAAGGTATCAAGCGGCTGTTTCCTAGCGCAAGCAATGTAGTGAAGGACGGCTAATAAACCAGCCGCCCTCCACCTTCACTCAACTTATTTTTTGCCTATTCAGACTTCCAAGGCACGGTGAAGCGTGGTCCCGTCCAACGAAACCGCCGACGGTGCCGCTTCATTCGCCCCCCCACATGTTTTTTCTTACAAAGCGCGAAATGAGTTTTCTCTCCCTATGGAGTTTAGATACGCTGGCACATGAGCTTTCTCCGCAACTCATTTTCATGTAGGCTGCTAGGCCGAACGGAAAAACGATTTTATCTGCGAGGAACAACTCAGATGCGATTGGCGAAGGCATGGTCGTTGATTGTAGTGGCAACGTGTGCAGCAATGTTTGTGTCGCGGGCTAAAGCGGCAGAACCATCGTCGCGTGACCTCAATTCCGGCTGGCAATTCCGTTTAGCCGAAAAAACCGACGCTACGCCGCCTGATGCCGACTTGCGGCAGTGGCATGCGGCGCAGGTCCCGGGTGTAGTTCAGACCGATTTGCTGACCAACCATCTGATCCCCGAGCCGTTCGCCCGCGACAATGAGACCCGCCTGCAATGGATCGGCGAATCGGGATGGGAATATCAAGCCACGTTCGCCATGGACGCAGCCGCCCTGGCCCGGGAGCACATCGACCTGGTATTCGAAGGCCTAGATACATTCACCGACGTCTATCTAAACGATCATCTGCTCGCCCAAACGGACAACCAGTTTCGCCGCTGGCTGATTCCCGTCAAGCAATTGCTGCAAACGGGGCCGAACACCCTGCGCGTGGTCTTTCATTCTCCCATCGCCAAAATGTTGCCGTATGTGAAGTCGTTGCCTTATGTGCTGCCCGCCATCTCATCCCAGAACGGCGGCAATGAAGAAAACATCGCGACTGCGCCCTACACCCGAAAAGCTCCTTACAACTACGGCTGGGATTGGGGTCCGCGATTCGTCACCGAAGGAATCTGGCGACCCCTTCGCCTTGAGAGCTGGGACGCGATGCGCATCGATAATTTTCATATTCAACAGGAGAGCGTAGGAAAAGACCTGGCGAAGTTCACCGCGGACTTGGAGATTGAAGCGAGCGCTCCTTCCAGCGTGACGATTAGTCTGAGCCACAACGAATTGACGGGCAAG
>Ga0209010_1000517_pt1 | contig 12146 bp, 9 predicted proteins | sample BlaSpr_A8_OM1_O3_FD_187985 | JGI IMG/M metagenome (GOLD analysis project Ga0209010, IMG submission 187985) | Forest soil microbial communities from Thunder Bay, Ontario, Canada - Black Spruce, Ontario site 2_A8_OM1_O3 (SPAdes) (version 2) | ecosystem: Environmental > Terrestrial > Soil > Boreal... | reverse complement strand
ATGCCTCAGGTGTTTACTCTCACACGGTTCCTGAAACGCTTAAAATCATCAGCGAGAATTGAGGAGCATCCCATGATCGTTATCAGCGATGAGCACGTGGAACTTTCCACGCCTTACGGCGCCATGCGCACTCACATCGTCCGTCCGGCAGCTCCTGGACGCTATCCCGGAATTGTTTTCTTCACCGAGATCTTTCAGGTGACTGGGCCGATTCGCAGAACAGCGGCGATGCTCGCGGGGCACGGATACATCGTTGCCATCCCCGAGATTTATCACGAGTTCGAAGCCGCCGGAACGGTCTTGGCCTACGACCAAAAAGGCTCCGATCGCGGCAACGAATTGAAGACCGCCAAGGAACTCGCTAGCTTCGACGCCGACGCCCGGTCAGTCCTCGACCATCTGAAGTCGCGCCCGGATTGCACTGGCCGCTTAGGCGCAATGGGCATTTGCATCGGCGGTCATCTGGCCTTCCGCGCGGCTATGAATCCCGACGTGCTGGGAGCGGCCTGCTTCTATGCCACTGACATTCACAAAGGCAGCCTGGGAAAAGGGATGAAGGACGATTCTCTGGAACGCACCAAAGACATCAAAGGCGAGTTGCTGATGATGTGGGGCCGCCAGGACCCGCACATTCCGCTGGAGGGCAGGACCAAGGTACTGGCCCGGCTGAATGAAGTGAACGCGAAATTCAGTTGGCACGAAGTCAATGGCGCTCACGCCTTCATGCGCGACGAAGGCGTCCGCTACGACCCTGAACTCGCGTACCAGCTATACGGATTGGCCTTCGATTTCTTTCACCGGCGATTAGGTGAAGGCGATCTGCCGGTCCAAGTCGCAGGTGCCGGAGAGACGAAGCACTAGAACCGCGAAGGTCATGTGAGGACAGCCGCCCTGGGTTGTCCCGGCGGCCCGAATGATCGGTCTGCTGGAAGACTCAGCGTGAGCCGACGCGCCTCCAAACCTAAAGTCTCCCCCACGCCCGCCTACAGTTTTTTCCCCAATCTCGATCTTCGCCCCTCCGCATCTCAACACAGCAATCCGTGCGAACTGCTGAATAAGTTCAGTTCGCCCTATCGATTGCCATGGAGGATCTACATGCGAGCTTTCCGATTTCTGAATCTAGTGATTCTCTCGATGCTGGTCGGATGTTCGGCCCTTGTCATCGCGCAAGATGACAAGCAACAGGAAGCAAAACCCCCGCAGCAGGAAGAACCAAAAGCAGAGCCCAAGGCCGCGCCCAAACAAGATGAAATGCAGCCTCCCAAGCAGGATGACGCCAAGCCTGCCAAACAAGAGAAGCAGGAAGAAAAACAGGAGCAAAAAGAATCTCGCGATCAAATGAAGCCGGAACAGCAAATGCATCCGGAACAGCCCGCCAATCATGCGCAACCCGCCGGCAAGAGCGCGCGCATTCCTGACGACAAGTTCCGCGAGCATTTTGGCCGCGGCCACAGCTTCAACGCCAAAACCGTGATCGTGCAAGGCCGTCCGCAGTTTCAATATAGCGGCTACAGTTTTGAACTGGTCGATGTCTGGCCCGCGGATTGGGCGTACACGGACGATTGCTATATCGACTACATCGACGGAGAATATTTCCTCTTCGATCTTCTGCATCCGGGCGTGCGCATCGCGGTTGTTGTCGTGATGTAGCCAGCTTCCGATTTAGCGGGGACGGGCCTTTTGAGACCGATTCAATTCTAGAATTCTCCAATCTCAAGAGGCCCGCTCACCCACTCGCAAGTAATGCCTTTTCTAACTCGAGAAGTGAGGGGCGGAACCGGGAATGCTATCCTGACCTCATCCCTCGATGAAGTCTCTCTACGACCAACTTCCGCCGGTCGAGATTGCCGGACGCAAGATTGTGGGCCGCGTGCTTTTCGGCCTGCTGGCGTTGGTTGCGGCTTTGGTGGGGTCCACCGTGGGACTTGTGCTCGTCTACACCACCGACCTTCCGCAAGTCGAAGCTCTCGAAGCTTATCGCCCCAGTTCCATCACTGAACTGTACGACGATCATGGCCGCGTCATCGGATCTTTTGCGCTGCAACGCCGCGTCGTCGTCGCCTACGACGATTTTCCTCCCGTGCTGCGCGAGGCACTGGTCTCCATTGAAGATAAAGACTTTTACCGTCACTCTGGCATCAATGTTTTTCGCATTCTCGGCGCGGCTTATCGCGACCTCGAGTCCGGCGGAAAAGTGCAAGGTGCATCCACGCTGACCATGCAGTTGGCGCGCAATCTTTTTCTTTCGCCTGACCGCTCCTTTCACCGCAAGGTTCAGGAATCGATGCTCGCCATCCAGATCGAACGCAGGTTCACCAAGCCGCAGATTTTCACACTCTACGCCAACCAGATTTTTCTCGGTCACGGAGTTTACGGATTTGAAGCGGCGTCGGAATATTACTTCAGCAAGCCTGCAAAATTGCTGACGCTCGACGAAGCAGCGATGCTCGCTGGTTTGCCCAAAGGCCCCGGAGTGTATTCGCCAATCAATCATCCTGAGCGCGCGCAAAAGCGCCGCAACCTGGTCATCAACGCCATGCTCGAAGATGGCAAGATCACCGCGGCCCAGGCGGCAGACGCACGCTCTGCGCCGCTGGCCCTGCATCTGGCTCACGATCCCAACTCGCTGGCTCCGAATTTCGTGGAAGAAATCCGCCGCTATCTGGAAGCGAAGTATGGAGCCGATCAGGTCCACGAAGGCGGATTGAAAGTCTACACATCTCTCGACGTGGATTTGCAGAAGGCCGCCAATCAGGCCGTGCTCGACGGCCTCGCCGCCTACGAGCGCCGGCACGGGTGGAAGGGACGTTTAGAGAACGTGCTTGGCCCGCAGACAAGCCTCGACAAATATTCTCATCCTGATTGGGACGAAGAGCCGGCAGTAAACGGCTTTATTCACGCGCTGGTGACTTCTTCAACGGCGGGAGTTGCGTCGCTGAAATTCGGCCGCTACACAGCCGCGCTGGCCCAGGCCGACGCCGCGTGGACGCAGCAGAAACTGCAAGACATTCTTAAGCGGGGAGACATCTGCTACGTCAAAATTCTATCCCTCACGCCCAGCGGCACCGCGAAGGTCACGCTGGAACAGGACTCCGGCGCGGAAGGGGCGCTGGTCGCCATCGACAACGCTACGGGCGGAATAGAAGCTCTGGTTGGCGGGCGCGATTTCAACGAATCGAAATTTGACCGTGCCACACAGGCCCTGCGGCAGGTCGGCTCATCGTTCAAACCCTACGTTTACACGACGGTCATCGATCAGGGCGCAACTCCCGACGACACCATTCTGGACGAGCCCGTCACCTTCGACACTGCGTCGGGACCATATTCACCGCACAACTACGATGAGAAATTTGAAGGCATCATCACGCTGCGCCGTGCACTGGCGCAGTCGCGCAACATCCCCGCGCTGAAACTGGCCAGCAAAGTGGGAATCAAGACTGTGATCGAATACGCGGAGCGCTTCGGCATCACCGCCAAAATACCGCCGTATTTGCCGGTTGCGCTGGGTTCGGCTGAGATCACGCTGATGGAGCAGACTTCGGCCTACAGCGTTTTTCCCAACGACGGCGTGCGCGTGACACCCCGCTATATTGCCAAGGTCACGGACTACGATGGTCGCGTGCTGGAAGAAAATTTTCCCGATGTGAGGGATGTAATCAGCGCACGCACAGCGCGCACACTCACTTCGATGTTGCGCGAAGTTGTGTTGCACGGCACGGGCGTCGCCGCCGCCAAGTTGCCATTCCCGGTTGCTGGAAAGACCGGCACTACGAATGATTTCACCGATGCTTGGTTCGTCGGTTTTTCCCCCAGCACAACGTGCGGAGTTTGGGTCGGGTTCGACGAGAAAAAATCGCTGGGTGCAAAAGAAACCGGGGCCCACGCCGCCCTCCCGATCTGGATGAACTTTATGACTGTTGCCATGGTGGGCAAGGACGCGAGTGACTTCTCACCTCCTCCGGTGATCCCTCACGTTGCCGCCGTGAAACTCGATACTTCCGATACGGCTCCGGCCACGGAAGAAGCTCATTAGTCTTTAATCTTTAATCCTTCTTTAACATTCGGGGTGTGCGCTCTTTCCACTGCTCGTCACGAACTGATCGTCGCGATAGGTTTTTTGAATTGGACTTCGCTTCCGGTTTTTGACAAATTGATCATGCTGATTCCAGCGGGAATGATTTCAATCCTGCGGACCCCGATGTCCCGGCCTGTTTGTTTCTAGATCATTAAATAAAAGTGTGCCGTGTTTAGGCATACGTGTCTCTGCCATCGGATTCCGTCAGCACTGCTGAGCTGCTATTCGCAGTGCGCAGCGGAACTCGATGCAGGGTAACGGAATGGAGAAACTCATGCGCAAGATCGGAAAACGTTCAGTGAGAAAGTCGGGAACCATCACGCTGAAATCGGTGGCGGAGTACGTCGGACTCACCTCGGGAACAGTGTCGCTGGTTTTGAACCGCGCCCCGCAGTCCAGTTCGATCCCTCAGCCAACCCAGGATCGGATTTTCGCGGCCGCGCGAAAACTGAATTATCAGCCGAACCCGTTCGCGCGCGCTCTTCGGGTTGGGCCCAGCGCCACCGTGAGCCGCAACGCCGAAGGTCTTGCCAATACCACGGGCGCGCTTATGTTCGTGGGCGCGGAAAATTTTCTCCGTGCCATTCAGGCCATCCAGCAAGCCGGACTGCGCGTCCCGGGCGACGTTTCGGTTGTGGGCGTGGACCAAATGCCTCAGGCCTTCGGCGGACCGGCGGTGTAACGCGCGTGGCCTCTTCCGCGCACGCATTGCGCGGAAGGATCAATTCGCCTAGCCCCGTGGCACGTGTGCCAGAGCAAATAAGCTCCACAGCGCGTACGCGGCAAGCATTCCGAAAACGCACGCCTTCACCAAAGACCGATACCGAGTTTCCATCAAATCGGCGATCACTCCAGAAACAAACAGAAATAAGAACGGGATCGCACCGAGGAGAAACCCTTCGCCCGCCATGTGTGGATGAGCCATTCCCAGAATCACAAATAGCGCTGCGACAAGAAGCGGAGCCGTGTTGCCGAAATAGCGGGCGCGCGGCCACGCGAAGTAAGTAACCAACGCCACCGGCAGAATAAAGGCCAAAGCCGGGCACGCGCGTCCAATTTCAACGGCGACTTGCCGGTAGACTCCCGGCACCACGAAGCCGCGCCAGGTCGCTCCCCAAAACACCGCGTGAGAAATTGCGCTGGCGAAGACACGAGGATGGAAGAAGTACATCGCGAAAAGCAGAATCGCGCCGACCCCGCACGCGGCCAGCCAAATCACCAGCCCGGCTCCCCGGCGCACTGGAGCCACATAAAGCAAAAACGCCAGAGCCATCGGTACGAGGACGATCATCGAGAACTGCGTGCCAATCGCCAGCGCCAGCGATATACCGAGCAGCACAATGCGCCGCCAATTCCACAGCACGACTTCTCGCGGCGCGTAGAGCGTGTGCGCCACTGCGATCGCTGTAAAGATCGTTCCAAACGCGCCCCACACCGCGATGACTTCCGGCTCCGTGTGCCAAACCACACTGGCCTGAATCATTGCAGGTGAAAAAGAGAAGAGAGTGAGCGCAACCAGGCCCCCGGCATTGCTGCATAATCGCCTCGATACATACCAGAGAGATGCGCCCAGGAACATGCCGCAAGCAAGAAATGGGATTCGCGGAAGCCAACTCCAGTACTGCGCCGATCCCGTGCTGAACTCCGCTCTCGGCCAAGCCAGCAAAGGCGCGGCTGAAATAAGATAGACCAGCGGAGAATGGTCTCTATCGAAGATTTGCGAATCGCGTGTATCCTCCCCTTGAGTCTGCGCGGATGGCGCGTCGGCCGTGTCCGGCAGGAAAGGGTTCGCCGCAATGCCGCGCCGGTGCAGTTGCTTCCACCCTTCGCGGATGCGGATCGCCTCGTCCTCACCGGGTCCAGACGTTCCTCGAAGCTCAGCATTCGCCAGCCAGAGCGCCTGCGCGAAGAAGAAGCACAGCAACGCTCCCGCGAAAAATTGAGGACGGCCGAAACGCTCGCGTGTGAAAAAGTCGCGCATAATGGCAGTCTGGTGTTGTATCACGGCGCAGCTAGTTTCGGGTAATCTCGCGAGCGATAAGATCGAAATGCACGAATCGAAATAGGTGAATTGACCCGGGTGAATTGAAATGCCTGAAATTGACGACAGCCAGGCGGAAGATTCTTCGCTGATCTCCTCCGCCCCGGCATTCACCGCCGCCACTCAACCTTCCTACGCACGCACGCTGTTCCTTGGTCCCGGAGGCCTGCGTCCGGGTTGGGGGATCGCATTTTATTTTCTGATGTACTACGGCTTGCAGCGGCTGATTGGCTTCTGGAGCGATTCGTGGAAGCTGGGCGAGCTACGTTCGACGATGGCGGAAGAATTCTTCTCCTTGCTTGCCGCACTCATTCCTGCGCTGATACTGGCAAGAATCGAGCAGAGACCATGGAAAAGCTACGGACTTCCCTTGCGTCAGGCCTTCGGCAAACTGTTCTGGATCGGAGCTCTATGGGGGTTTGCCGGAATTACGATATTGATCGTATCGCAATACGAACTGCAGGTATTTGACTTCGGCCATGTAGTGCTTCACGGCATAAAAATGGCAAAGTTCGCCGCCTTCTGGATGCTGATGTTTCTCCTGGTAGCCTTCTTTGAGGAATTTCTGCTGCGTGGATATTCGCAGTTTACCCTCACGCGCGGCTTGGGCTTCTGGCCGGCGGGGGTTGTGCTCTCCTCGCTCTTCGGCCTCATTCATTTGTGGAATGGCGGAGAAGAGTGGCCGGGTCTGCTCGCCGCCGCTGCGATCGGCTTTTTCTTCTGCCTGACTCTGCGGCGCACCGGCAGCCTGTGGTTCGCAGTCGGCTTTCACGCTGCATGGGACTGGGGCGAAACATTCTTTTATTCCGTCCCCGACAGCGGCACAGTCTTTCCAGGCCATCTGCTGAGTTCTTCCTTCCGCGGTCCCCATTGGCTTACGGGAGGTTCCGTAGGTCCCGAAGGCAGCGCGCTGTGTTTTGCCGTGATCGCAGTCTTGTGGCTCGTGTTTGATCGTACCTATCGCGAGGCAAAATACTTCCTCTCGGAAGCTGACCGCGAGCAAGCGTAGACGCGGCGCGCCTTCTCCCGCTCTGGGAGCGGTCTGAGCATTCCTTGCGTGGTTCGTTCGCTACGCCACAAATTCCAACTTATACTGAATGTTCATGACCGCGGAAACCGACCTTCTCGCGCCTCTTCGCCGCTACTGGGGGTACGATTCGTTTCGTCCTCTCCAGGAGCGCGTCGTCAGGAGTCTGATCGCCGGTCGCGATACCTGCGTGGTCATGCCCACTGGCGGCGGCAAGTCGCTGTGTTACCAGTTGCCCGCGGTAGTCTCCGACCGTACTGTGATTGTAATTTCGCCGCTGATTGCGCTCATGCAGGATCAGGCTACGCAACTGGCGCAGATGGGAATTCCCGCCGCGGTGCTCAACAGCACGGTCAGCGAAAACGATCAGACGCTTGTCATGCGGCAGGCCCGTGACGGCGCATACCGCTTGCTTTATCTGTCGCCCGAACGCATCGCTCGCGGAGATACCATTGGCTGGTTGCAAAAAGTTCCGGTCGCCTTTTTTGCCATCGACGAAGCTCATTGCATCTCCGAGTGGGGACACGAATTCCGCCCCGAATACCGGCAACTGAGCCGCCTGCGCACGCATTTTCCCGATCATCCCATTGCCGCGTTCACGGCCAGCGCCACGCGCCACGTTCGTCACGACATTCTGGCGCAGCTCCAGCTTCGCCAGCCCGATAAATACATCGCCAGCTTTCACCGCCCTAATCTTCGATATCTGGTGCGCGAATATCAATCGTTTGAGCAGACTGATCTTCTTGCAGCGTCCCTGCGCCATTATTCCAGCGGCAACGTCATCGTTTACGCTCCGACGATCGCCCGCGTGGAAGAGACCGTCGATTCGTTACAGGAGCAGGGCATCTCCGCTGTCGGCTATCACGGCAAGATGAGCAGCGAACAGCGCCGCGCGAATCAGGAGCATTGGACGTCGGATGAAGTGAGGATCATGGTTGGCACGATTGCCTTTGGCCTGGGCATCAACAAAGCGACGGTGCGCGCGGTGATTCATCTGTCTCTGCCCAAGTCGATTGAACAGTACTACCAGGAAGCGGGCCGCGCGGGCCGCGACGGTAAGCCCGCCGACTGCGTTTTGCTCTGGCAAAAAAAAGACGCCGCGCTGCTCGGCTTCTTCGCGAATCAGATCACCGATTCGGCGGAACGCGAGCGCGCCTGGCAGCGCTACAACATCATCCGCGCCTTCGTCGATTCCAAGCTGTGCAGGCACCGTCAGATTTGCACGCACTTTGGCGAAACTCCCAAATGGACTTCGTGCGACGCTTGCGACGTGTGCGGCAGCGTGCCGGACTGGATGGCGGATGCGACGCCGACACGAAGTTCAAAGCACGGCGCGCGCGGCAGGCCATCAACGGTAACGATTACGCCGAAGGAGCGCCCACAATTCGGCGCAGTGGCCGCCAGCCAACCCGAACCGGACGCCGACTTGCGCGATTATCTCCGCGAGTGGCGCCGCAGCGTGGCCAAGGAAAACAATATTCCGGCATATCTCGTGCTCCACGATTCTTCGCTCGAAGAAATCTGCCACCGCCAGCCCAAGTTCTTCGCCGAACTGCGGCAGATCCCCGGCATAGGAGAACGCAAGGCAGAAACTTACGGAATCCAGATTCTGGGAGTGTTGGAAAGATTCCGCAGCGGCGCGCGCGCGGCGCCAATTCAAAAGAAGCTCGCCAAGCCTGCGGAAGAAACGCTGCAACTGCTCAACGACGGCCGCACCTTCGATGAAATCGCAGCCACGCGCGGAGTGCAGATTTCAACCGTGGCCAGCACCGTTGCGAATCTGGTCGAAACCGACCGCATCGCATTCAAGGAAGGCTGGATCAGCAAAGAGAAGCTGTCAGTGATTGAAGCCGCGTGCTCACGCGTAGTGATCGAACCGTACATGGCGCTCAAACCGCTGAAAGATATTTTGCCGCCGGAAATTTCCTATGATGACATTCGCCTGGTGGTCGCAAGGCTGCGAGCGGAACAGGCAAAGAAAACCGGCATTCCCGCCTAACTCAAGACTCGATTCGCCGCGTCGCTACCGCTGCGCACGCAATCGGGAATGCCGATGCCGCAATAACCGTTGCCCGCCAGGGCCAATCGCGGCAACTGCCGGCATAGCTGATCGATTCGCTCCAGTCGCTCCAGATGTCCGGCTCCATACTGCGCCATCGCCGACTTCCATCTATAGACACGCGTAAACAGCGGCTCTGCGCGCAGGCCTAGAATCTGCTGCAATTCTTGGCGTACCACGCCGGCGATCTGTAAATCAGATTGTTGTTCCAGGGCATCCGCATTCGCTCCCGCAAAAGCACAGCGGATTAATGCCCGGCTCTGCGGCACGCGGTGAGAAAATTTGTTGTGAACGAAAGTTGCGGCCAGCATTTGCAAGCCTTCGCTTCGCGGAACCAGGAAACCGAAACCCGGCGGCAGCGAGTGGCGAACGTTTGCATCAAAGCCCAGCGCCACGGTGATCGAAGAAGTGTAGCGAATCGCCGATAGCTCGGCAGAAAGCGGCGGCGCGCACTCCCGCAGAAGAGAGGCCGTGGCATGAGCCGGAAGTGCGAAGATCAGCGCTTCAAAATTGCCGGTGTACTCTCCTGCGGAAACCTTCCAGCCGTTTGCATCGGGTTGAATTGTACACACTGCGCTGTTCGTTCGCAGCGATAATGGCGCAAGTCGCGAGACGACAGCCTGCACCAATTGCTCCATCCCGTTCTTCAAAGAAGTAAACAACGGGCGCTGTATGTTCGCAAATATTTTCTTGCGCGACTTCACCATGGCGCGGCTCAAACTGCCGTGCTCTCGTTCCATCTCGGCGAAACGTGGCATCACCGCGCGCACGCTAAGCTCCTGTGCGCTGCCTCCATAAATTCCGGAGAGCAACGGATCGGCCAAACGGTCGACCATCTCTTCGCCATAGTGGCGCGTCACTAAAGCAGCGACACTCTCGTCGTTCCGCGCAGCATCGGGTGGACGGAGAAATTCCTGCGCTATGCGCAGCTTAGTCTTCCAGGAAAAAAGTGGAGATGTTAGAACGGGGAAGATTTTGGTAGGAACCATGAACATCAAACCCTCGGGTATCTCCACCAGGCGGCGCGCGCGCAGAATGTAGGTCTTGCGCGTCGCATCGTTCGAGCCGATGAGTTGATCCCCGATTCCGACTGAACGGCATAGTTCCGCAGCCCATGGTTTTTCAGTGAGAAACGAATCCGGCCCTGCTTCAACGACGCAGCCGTCAACCTGCTCGGTGCGGAGCACTCCACCAAGACGCGGCGAAGATTCAAACAGCGTGCATTCCAAACTCTCGTTCGCAGCCTGACGGCATTGTTCCAGAGTAAAGGCCGCGCTCAGTCCGGAAATTCCTCCGCCCACGATAGCGACGCGCATCACGGTCTCCGGTTTCCGGTTCCTGGCTTCTCGATTTCCGACGGCGCGGCAAAATATTGCTGCACCAACCGTGTCAGGTTCATCACATTTTCTACCGGAGTTTCCGGCAGAATTCCGTGGCCAAGATTAAAGATGTGTCCAGGACGCCCCGCAGCGCGGCGCAGAATATCCTCCGCTCGCGCCTTTACTCCTTTCCAGTCGGCAAAAAGCAGAACAGGATCGAGATTCCCTTGCACGGCGCAGCCGTGCTGCAAACGCTGCCAGCCCTCGTCGAGCGGAATGCGCCAGTCCAAACCGATTACATCGGCACTACTTTCTTTCATCGACGGGAGCAAAGTTGCGCTATCGGTGCCAAAATAAATTACCGGTGCGCTCGTCTGCCGAAGTCGCTGGATAAGCTGCGAGGTCTGAGGCAGAACGTAGCGCCGATAATCCTCCACGCTGAGACATCCAACCCAACTGTCGAACACCTGAATCACGTCCGCGCCCGCGCGCACCTGCTCGCACGAGTATTCCGCGGTCACATCCACCAGCTTGCGCAACAGCTCATTCCAGTCGTCAGGCGAGTTGTACATCATCCGCTTCGTGTGGACGTAGTTGCGCGAGCCTCCACCTTCGATCATGTAGCTGGCCAGCGTAAACGGCGCGCCACAAAAACCGATGACCGGCAGGCGCTCGCCAAAATGTTTCGCCACGCGGCTCACGGCCTCGGCAACGTAGCCTAATTCTCCTGCACGATCCGTACGCAGCAGTGTGATGTCCGCTTTTTCTCGAACCGGTTTTTCAATGACCGGCCCCTCGCCGGCCGCGAAGTGAAACGGTAGTCCCATCACTTCGAGCGGCAGCAACAGGTCGGCAAAAATAATCGCCGCGTCCACGCCCAGCTTCTCCGCAGCGGTAATGGTCACTTCGGCGGCGAGCGCGGGGCTCTTGCAAATCTCCAGCAGAGTGTGCTGCTTGCGCACCGCGCGATATTCCGCCATGTAACGCCCCGCCTGCCGCATGAACCACACCGGAGTGCGCTCCACCGGCAGAGACTTGCACGCGCGTACGAAGATGGAATTGGGTGCAGACATGAATGCTCAATGTAGCATCTTGTGAGCGATGCAATGAAATCAACCACGAAGATCACGAGGGTTCACCAAGCAAACCTCAAAACACAGCCTTCGTGACGTTCGTGGTTGATCGCATTCTTTGTGGCAGACTTAAGGAAGAGGCCTGAGTGCAGTCCGAAATCGCTAACCGTTTCACATTTATCTTATGCGTTGGTCTGTTGACCGCGCTCGCGTTGGTATTGCCCACGAAGGGCCAGAATTCGCCCGCCCCAAGCGATCGCCGCGAAGATAAAACTCCCGCTCCTACCTTCTACAAAGACGTTCTTCCGATCTTGCAAGACCATTGTCAAAGCTGCCACCGTCCCGGCCAAATCGCGGCGATGCCACTGGTCACCTACGAGCAAACACAGCCGGCGGCGCACAAAATCGGCGCAGCGGTCGCGATGAAAATGATGCCGCCATGGTTCGCCGATCCCCGTTACGGACACTTCGCCAACGATCCCTCGCTGACCGACCAGCAAATCCAAACTCTCGTGACCTGGGCAGAAAACAACGCGCCCGACGGCGCTCCGC
>Ga0209010_1000516_pt1 | contig 12147 bp, 10 predicted proteins | sample BlaSpr_A8_OM1_O3_FD_187985 | JGI IMG/M metagenome (GOLD analysis project Ga0209010, IMG submission 187985) | Forest soil microbial communities from Thunder Bay, Ontario, Canada - Black Spruce, Ontario site 2_A8_OM1_O3 (SPAdes) (version 2) | ecosystem: Environmental > Terrestrial > Soil > Boreal... | reverse complement strand
CGCGGCGACGGCAAGAGCGGCCGCGGTATTGCCCAGCATGCCGATCTTCACCGCGCCGACGTCGAGATCGGCAAACACCGCGTCGATCTGCGCGACGATGAAATCGGCCGGCACGTCATGGATGGCGACGACGCCTTTGGTGTTCTGCGCCGTCAGCGCCGTGATCGCCGATGCGCCATAGACGCCGAGCGCGGCGAAGGTTTTGAGATCCGCCTGGATGCCGGCGCCGCCGCTCGAATCCGAACCGGCGATGGTGAGCGCGATCGGAACGGCCATCACGCGCCCCGGTTCGCCAGCGCCGCGTCGACGATCGCGCGCAAAACGCGCGCCGCGGCGGCCGGATCGGGCACGAGCGACAGCGCCGAGATCACAGCCACACCGTCGGCGCCGGCTTCGATCACCGCGGCCGCGTTATAGGCGTCGATGCCGGCGATGCCGCAGATCGGCAGTTTTGGCGCCCGCGCATGCAGCGCAGCGATGACCCGCGCCAAACCCTCGGGGCCTATCGGCGCGTTCTTCTGCTGTTTCGAGCCCGTGACATAGACGCCGCCCGAGCCGACATAGTCGATCAGCTCGACCGGCACGGCTTGCGCCTCCGCCACGGTCTTGATCGACAGCCCGATGATGGCGTCGCGGCCGAGAAGTTTTCGCGCATCCTCGACCGCCATGTCGTCCTGGCCGACATGGACGCCGTCGGCGCCGGCGGCGAGCGCCACGTCGACGCGGTCGTTGATGACGAGCGGCACTTTGAACGGTGCCAGCGCCTTTTTGATCGCGCGCGCAGTTTCGACCATGGCGCGGGTTTCGCTGAGCTTGTCGCGCAATTGAATGAGCGTCGCGCCGCCTTGCGCGCACAGCCGCGCCAGGTCGGCGAGATCATGACCGCCCGAGCGCTCCGGATCGACGATGGCATTGAGGCGAAGATCGACCGTCATGCTGACACCCTGGTGCGCGCGCGCAACGTCGAGCTGTCGAGGCCATGGAGCGCGTCGATGATCCAACTGGCGAAACGCCCCGGCCCGCTGGTGTTCTCCGCCGCCACCTCGCCGGCGACGCCAAGCGCGACCAAGGCGGCGATGGTGGCGCGCCAGCGATCGCGCTCCACCACCAGCGCGGCGGCGACCAGCGCCGAGCCGGCGCAGCCCATGGCGGTGACCAATCCCATCAGCGGGTCGCCGTTGGCGACTTTTGCCGAACGCTCGCCGTCGGTAACCACGTCGGTCGCGCCAGTGAGCGCGACCACCGTGTCGTGGTGTTTGGCGAAGCGCGCCGGCGCGTCGCCTGCGGCATCGCCGCCGGCAAGGGCGGCAAATTCGTGATGGTTGAGGCGCACCACGGCGGGCTTGCGGCCCAGCAGGCCTTGCGCGAATTGCGCCCGCCCCGGCGAGCGTTCGATGAAGACCGGGTCGAGTACCCACGGTTTCCCGGGCCCTGCTTTTTCACCCTGCTCCAGCGCGCCCAGCGCCACATCGATCGCCGCGCGCCGCTCGGCATCGAAGGTGCCGAGATTGATCAAAAGCGCATCGGCGCCGGCGACGAAGGCCGCGATATCTTCGGGCGAAATGGTCATCGACGGGATGGCTCCGGCCGCGAGCAGCATGTTTGCCGTATAAGCCTGCGCTACCGAATTGGTGATGCAATGCACCCGCGGCGCGCGGCTCCTGATCCGCTCCAGCACGTCGGCGGTGATGTCGGCAAACTCGGCCTGCGCATGCATGGCAATGGCACTCCCGCAACCTCGCAACAATACTACGCCCCGAAACGCTCTTGCAGGCTCGTCATATATGCTATTCTGCCGTCCGGAGGCGCGCATGATCCCCTTTTTCGTGCAGATCAAATGTCAGCTCGGCAAGTCCTATCAGGTCGCCAATAAGCTCGCGGACGCCGAGATCGCCTCGGAAATCTACTCGACCGCGGGCGACTTCGACCTTTTGGTGAAATTCTACGTCGATCCATCGACCGATATCGGCCATTTCATCGCCGAGAAGGTGCAGACCGTCCCCGGCGTCGCCGACACCCGCACCATCATCACCTTCAAGGCGTTTGGAGGCTCGTAGTCGTTCCCTCCACCGCCCGCCGGCGCGCCAAGGCGAGCTGACGCTCGCGCCAGATCACGAACAGCCCGGCGGCGGCGATGATCGCGGAGCCGACCACGATCATGACCGTCGGCAATTCGCCGAACAACGCATAGCCGAGCACCAGCGCCCAGATCATCGACGTATAGTCGAACGGCGCCAGCATCGAGGCGGAAGCGTAACGGTAGCTCTCGGTCAGGAGAATGTGTCCCGTGCCGCCGAGAAAGCCGATGCACATCAGTGCTATCAACTCATGGCTCGTCGGCGTGACCCAGCCGAACGGCCAGGTGACGAGGCCGGCGACCGCGCAGATCAGCGAGAAGTAGAACACGATCGACGACGTCGTCTCGCTCTTGGTCAGGTGACGCGTCTGGATCATGGTGCAGGCATTGGTGACGGAGCCGGCGACCGCGTAGATCACCCCGGCGACGCTGGTCGCGCTCGCCATGGCGATGGTCAATTCGTCGCCGGAGAAATGCGGCGCCAGCACCACCAGCACGCCGATAAAGCCGATCGTCACCGCCGACCAGCGATAGATGCGCACGCGCTCCTTGAGGATGAGGGCTGCCAGCGCCACGCTGATCAGCGGCGAGGTGAACGAGATCGCGTTAGCCTCGATCAAGGGCAGCCGCGCCAGCGCGCCGAAATTGCAGAACATGCCGACGACGCTGAGCACGCCGCGGTTGGCGTGGCCGAGCGGCTTCTCGGTGCGCACCGCCGCCATCAGCTCGCCGCGCCAGGCATAGACCAGCACCACCGGCACGATGGCGAAGGCCGAGCGGTAGAACACCACCTGGCCGATCGGATAGCGCGCGCCGAGATAGCGGATCAACGCCGACATCACAGCGAACAGCACCGCCGAGATCAGCTTGAGAACGATGCCTTTGCCGGAGTTCATTTTATTTCCGTCGCCCTGAGGTGCTCGGCGCGCAGCGCCGAGCCTCGAAGGGTACGGCCCGGGAACCTTTGCCGTCCTTTACCCGCTACCGCGTGCGATGCAAAGGCCGCGGCTCAATCCTTCTTCAGCGGCGGCGTCGGGCCTTTGATGGGCGGCAGCGACGCGACGTACGTCGCGATCGCGGCGCGGTCGGCGGCGCTGAGCTGCGACGTATTCTGCACCACGTCGGCCATCCCACCGCCGGCAAAATCGCCGGACGGATTCATGCCGTCGTCGAGGAAACTCGCGATGTCTTTTTCCGACCAGGCGACGTTGTCCTTGCCCCAATGGCCGAGCCCGGCCGGCGTGATGTTGGGCACCCAGCCTTTGCCGTCCGGTGCCGGACCGCCGGCAAAGCGCTCGCTGTCGATGATGCCGCCGAGCAAGTTGCGCGGCGAATGGCATTCGGCGCAATGCCCCGGCCCGTTGACCAGATAGGCGCCTCGGTTCCATTGCGCCGATTGCGACGGGTTGGGCACGTAAGGCCCGCCTTTCAGAAAAAGCAGCTTCCATATCCCGACCGTGCGGCGAATATTGAACGGAAACGGCAGGTCGTGATCACGCACCTTGCCGGTGACCGGCAGTAGCGTTTTCAGATAAGCAAACAGATCGCGCACGTCATTGAGCTGCATGTGCCGGTAGGAATCGTATGGGAACGCCGGAAACAGGTGCGACCCATCCGGCGCCGTGCCGTCCCACATCGCGCTGACGAAATCCGCCTCGCTCCAAGCGCCAATGCCATCCTTCGGGTCGGGCGAAATATTCGGCGCGTAGAAGGTGCCGAACGGCGACCCGAGCGCCAAGCCGCCACCGAGTCGCGTACGGTCGACCTTTTGTGGATCCTTGTTCGGCACGGCATGGCACGAGGCGCAGCCGCCGATGTTGAACATGGTCTTGCCGTTGTCGAGATTCGGCGCGCGATACGGCTCCGTCACCGGAATGAAAGTCGCCGGTATGGTCGCGATCCAGAACACGGCGAAGCCGAACACCGCGCCGGCGACGACGACAATCGCGAGATTGCGCAGAGTGAGCAGTCGCTTCATCTCACCTCTTATCAGTCCGACGGCGTGTTTATTCCTCACCCTTTTGAAAAAGCAAAGGGCGGGCCGTCCGCGCGGACGCCCGCCCTGGTCTTTCCGTTGCGCGATCAGCCCTTCTTCAGGCGATAGTCCTGATGGCAGGCGCCGCAGTCGTTCTTGCCGATATTACCGAGCGCCGCCTTCAGGCTGTCGACGTCCTTGATGCTGGCGGTCGCGGCTTTGGCGTCGTCGCCGAATTTGACGAACCGCGCCTTGAAGTCGGCCATATTTTCCCAAACTTTTGGGCTGGCGTTGAACTGGTCGCTGGGGTCGCCATCTTTGGTGTTGTCAGGGTAGAGGCCCGGCATCTTCGCCGCCGCGTCCTGGAATTGCGCCAGTGCCTTGTCCACTGCGGCTTGATCGTACGGCTTGTCGCCCTTGGACATGTCGGAGAGGATTTTGGCCTGATCGCCATTGGCCTTCATCAGCGCCTTGCGCGCCTTGATCGGATCTTCCTGGGCCGCGGCAACGCAGACGCCGAGCGCAATGACGGCCGTGACGGCGACGGCGAACACGGTACGGATCATGTGGTGGTCTCCCTGTGAGGTGGTATTGGTTGGGCCGAATCGTCTGCTGGGCCAGAAGGTTATCGGCGTAAGCAGCCCCGCTGCCGCGCCCCGGTGGCGGCATGACCCGACCACCAACACCGGCATTATGACATTATTCCGGGGCCGGATGGATAGCGCGGCGGCCCGGCACGTGTTCACGGCGACGCGGTCAACGCCAGACCTATCCCACCGATCGCACTGATTGCGACCACGACAAGCGGCGGCGCTTGCCAAACAGCGAGAAGGACAAACCCGACCAGCGCCAGCGCGAAATCTCCCGGCGTCTTCACCGCGCTCGTCCAGACCGGATTGTAAAGCGCGGCGCCAAGAAGACCGACCACCGCCGCATTGACGCCGCGCATGACGGCTTGCGCGTTGGCGCGCCGCCGGAATGTTTCCCAGAACGGCAAGGCGCCCATGAGCACGAGGATGCCCGGCAGGAAAATGGCGATCAGGCTGATGACCGCGCCGGCTACGCCGTTCGGCGGCGATGTCATGACTGCGCCGAGGTAGGCCGAAAAGGTAAAGAGCGGTCCGGGCACCGCTTGCGCGGCGCCATAACCCGCCAAAAACGTATCGTCGCTGACCCATCCCGGCGCCACCGTCGCCTCGCGCAACAGAGGCAGCACGACATGTCCGCCACCGAACACCAGGGCGCCGGAGCGATAGAAGGCGTCGAACAGCGCGAGGCTTTGCGCGTGGATCGCGCCGTTCAAAAGCGGCAGCGCACCCAGCAACAGGAAAAACGCAACAAGCGCCAAGAGGCCCACCGAGCGCGAGACCGGGATCGACATATGCCCTTCGTCCGTCGCTGCCGGTGCCGCGCCGCGGCAAAGCCACAGGCCCGCGACACCACCAAGGGCGATCGCCCCGATCTGGGCGACCGACGAGGAACTGAACAGAATGATCACGGCGACGACGACGGCGATCGATGCGCGCTCGCGGTCAGGGCACAGCGTGCGCGCCATCCCCCAAACGGCTTGGGCGACTATCGCCACGGCGACAAGCTTGAGGCCGTGCAGCAGGCCGGCCCCGATCGGTCCCTGAAGGAACTTCGCCCCATAGGCGAAAAGCAGAAGCAATATGGCGGACGGCAGCGTGAAGGCCGTCCATGCGGCAAGGCCGCCGAGATAGCCGCCGCGCATCAAGCCAATGGAAAATCCAACCTGGCTGCTGGCCGGCCCCGGCAAAAATTGGCACAGCGCGACCAGATCGGCAAAGGCAGGCTCGTCGATCCAGCGGCGCCGGACCACGAATTCCTCTCTGAAATAGCCGATGTGGGCGATCGGGCCGCCAAAGGAGCTCACGCCGAGCTTGGCGAATGCGAGCAGCACCTCCAAGGGTGAGCCGGACCGGTCATATTTGCTTTTGCTTGCGAATCCACTCACAGCAGGCTCTGGTTTCTTCATATCACTCCGCCGGCTGGACGCTCCGCTGGCGCTTACCGCGCCACAGCCCGAGTTGCGCAATCCACCGCGCGATCACGTAAAACACCGGCGTAAACACCAGACCGAATGCGGTCACCCCGATCATACCGGCGAATACCGCGGTGCCGAGCGTCTGGCGCAATTCGGCGCCGGCGCCGATCGCCCAGACCAGCGGCGTGACGCCGAGGATGAAGGCGAACGAAGTCATCAGGATCGGGCGGAGCCGCAGCCGCGTCGCCTCGACCGCAGCCTGCCAGCGGGTACGGCCCTGGTCTTCGAGTTGGCGGGCGAATTCGACGATCAGGATGGCGTTCTTGGCCGCCAAGCCGATCAGCACCACGAAGCCGACCTGGGTGAGGATGTTGTTGTCCTGGCCGCGCAGGATGACGCCGGTGATGGCGGCGACGAGGCACATCGGCACGATCATGATCACCGCGAGCGGCAGCGTGAGGCTCTCGTATTGTGCGGCCAGAACCAGAAATACGAACACCACGGCGAGCACGAAAGCGAACATCGCCGTATTGCCGGCCCTGATCTGCTGATAGGCGAGCGTGGTCCATTCGGTGGCAAAGCCTTCAGGCAGCGCGTCGGTGGCGAGCTTGTCCATGATGGCGATGGCCTGGCCCTGCGCATAGCCGGGCGCGGCGGCGCCGTCGATCTCGGCGGCGGGAAAAAGATTATAGCGCGGCACGCGATACGGCCCGGCAATGTCGGTCACCGTGGTGAACGAGCCGAGCGGCACCGTATCGCCGTTGGCATTGCGTACCCGGATTTTGAGCACGTCGGCGATGTTCTGGCGGTCCTCCTCGCGCGCTTCGGCAGTGACGCGAAAGGTGCGGCCGAACAGATTGAAGTCGTTGACGTAGGAACTGCCGATGAAAATCTGCAGCGCGTTGAACACGTCCTGGACGTTGATGCCGAGGAGCTGGGCCTTGGTGCGGTCGATGTCGAGATAGACTTGCGGCGTCGAAGTCTCGAACAAAGTGAACACCTGCGACAGGCCCGGCGTGCCATTGGCGCGCGCCACCACGGCCGAGGCGGCTTCGCGCAGTGCCGCCGCGCCGCGTCCGCCGCGATCCTCGACCATCATGCGGAAACCGCCGGCGGTGCCGATGCCCATCACCGGCGGCGGCAGCACGGCGACGATGAAAGCGTCCTGGATGGCGGACAGCCGCTTGTTCAGCTCGGCTTGGATCGCCGGCGCCGACTGGTGCCGCTCCCTGGCGCGCTTCTGGAACGAATCGAGCACCAGGAACAGCGCGCCGGAATTGGGCGCATTGGTATAGGTCGCGCCGGAGAAGCCGACGATGTTCATGGCGTGGGCGACGCCGGGCACGCCGAATGCGATATCCAACGCGCGCTGCTGCACGGCATCGGTGCGCGACAGCGATGCGCCCGGCGGCAATTGCACCACGACGATGATATAGCCGCGGTCGACCGCCGGGATGAAGCCGACCGGCGTCTTATAGAAAGCGCTGAAGCCGAGGCCGAGCACGACCAGATAGATCACGAACATCATCGCGGCGCGCCGCACGGTGCGGGTGGCCAGCCAGGAAATGCCGGTTCCGACGCGGTCGAACGCGGCGTTGAAATAGCCGAAAAAACCGTGGATCGGCCGCTCCCACCACGTGTCGCGATGGCTGCGGTCGTGCGGCTTGAGCAACAGCGCGCACATCGCCGGCGAAAGTGTCAGTGAAACAACCAGCGAAATGACCGTGGCGCCAGCAATGGTCAGCGCGAACTGGCGATAAAATTGCCCGGATATGCCGGTGATGAACACCGACGGCACGAAGACCGCGCATAGCACCAGCGCGATGGCGATCAATGCCGAGCCGACCTCGTCCATGCTTTTGCGCGCCGCCTCGCGCGGAGCGAGGCCCGCGGCGATGTTGCGCTCGACGTTCTCGACCACCACGATGGCGTCGTCGACCACGATTCCGATCGCCAGCACCAAGCCGAACAAGGACAAATTGTTCAGCGTGAAGCCGAACGCCGCCATGAAAAAGAACGTGCCGATCAGCGACACCGGGATCGCCACCAGCGGAATGATCGCGGCCCGCCAAGTTTGCAGGAACAAGATCACCACCAGCACGACCAGCACGATGGCTTCGAAAATCGTGTCGATCACCGCGTCGACCGACTGCCGGATGAACTGGGTCGGATTGTAGACGATGTCGTATTTGAGGCCGGGCGGGAAACGCTTCGACAACCGCGCCATCAGTTCATTGACGCCGTCGGCGGTCGCCAGCGCGTTCGAGCCGGGGCGCTGGAATACCGCGAGCGCGACGGCGAAATCGTGATCGAGATAAGAATTCGACGAATAGTCGAGCGCCTGCAGCTTGACGTCGGCGACGTCCTTGAGGCGCACCACCGCGCCCGGCGTCTCCTTGACCACGATAGAACCGAAATCCTCCGGATTGGCGAGCCGACCGAGCGTCTGCACCGCGATCTGGAAGGCGCCTTGATGCTCGACCGGCGGCTGATCGAGCACGCCCGAGGCGACCTGGATGTTCTGGCCTTGCAGCGCATTGGTGACATCGCTCGCGGTCAGCCCGAGCGATTGCAGGCGATCGGGATCGAGCCAGATCCGCATCGAATAATCGCGGCTGCCGAACACCGTGACCGAGCCGACGCCGTCGACGCGGGTGAGCGGATCGGTGACTTCGAGGGTGGCGTAATTGGTCATGAACAGCGCGTCGCGCGACTTGTCGGGCGAATAAAGGTGCACGACCATCATCAGGTCGGGCGAGCTTTTGGTGACGGTGACGCCGATATTGCGCACGTCGGCGGGCAGCCGCGGCTGCGCGATGGCGACGCGGTTTTGCACCTGCACCTGGGCGATATCGAGATTGGTGCCGAGATCGAACGACACCGCGATCGAGAATTTGCCGTCGGCGGTCGAATTCGACGACATGTAGAGCATGTTCTCGACGCCGTTGATCTGCTGCTCGATCGGCGTCACCACGGTGGCGGCGACGACCTCGGCGCTGGCGCCGGGATATTGCCCGGAGACGTTGATGATCGGCGGCGCGATCTCGGGATATTGCGCCACCGGCAGCCGCGAGAACGACACGCCGCCGAGGATCACGAACACGATCGAGACCACGGCGGCGAAGATCGGCCGATCGATGAAGAAATGCGAGATGCGCATTTTCCTGGCCTCAGCCAGCCTTGGCTTCGTTCGGCCCTTTAGCGGGCGGCACGCCTTCTTGTTGCGGCGTCACCTTCTGGCCGGGCCGCGCCCGCATCAGGCCGTTGACGATGACGCGATCGGTGGCGGCAAGCCCGTCCTTGACCACGCGCAACCCGCCGTCGATCTGGCCGAGCGTGACGTATTTTTGCCGGACCACATTGCCGTCGTCGACGACCAACACGAATTTGCGCACCTGCTCGGTGCCGATCGCGGCGTCGGGAACGAGCAGCGCGGTATAGGGCGGCGAGCCGGGCACGCGGATGCGGCCAAACATGCCGGGGGTGAAAATGCCGTCGGCGTTGTCGAAGACGGCGCGGCCGCGGATGGTGCCCGAGGAGCGGTCGATGACGTTGTCGACGAAATCGATCTTGCCCTGGTGCGGGAAATCCTTCTCGTCGATCAGTTTCAGCGTGACCGGAACATTGCCATGAAGACTGGCAACGCCCTGGCTCGACGTGGCAAAGCGCACGTAACGCAGATACGATGCCTCGTCGAACGAGAATTCGAAGCGGATCGGATCAACCGAAACGATGGTGGCGAGCAGCGTGGTGGCGCCGCCGGCGCCGCCGGTGATCAAATTGCCGACGGCGACCCTGCGGTCGCCGATGCGGCCGTCGATCGGCGAACGCAATTCGCTATATTGCTCGAGATCGAGCTCGGCCGAATGCACCATCGCCTCCTGCGCGGCGACGGCGGCTTCGGCGACGCGCTTGGCCTGGGTGCGCTGGTCGTAAGCCTGCTCGGTGATGGTCTTGTTGCCGAGGAGTTGCTGGCCGCGCTGCAAGTCGGCGTCGGTGAAGGCGAGATTGGCGCGCGCTTGCTCCAGATTGGCCTTCATCTGCTCGAGCACGATCCGGAACGGCCGGCGGTCGACGGTGAACAGCAGATCGTCCTTCTTCACCATCTGGCCGTCGATGAAATGGATTTCGGCGAGATAGCCGGACAGCCGCGAGCGGATCTCGACCGATTCCACCGCGGCGAAGCGGCCGACATATTCGTCCTGGTCGACCACGGTGCGTTGCACCGGATTGGCCACGGTGACTGCCGGCGGCGCGGCGGCGTTTTGCTGCTGCTGGCCTTGGCCGCAGCCGACGAGCGCAAGCGTAGCGACGAAAGCAGCAAGGCGCGCCGAAGTGGTGATCGCCATGAATCTTTCCCTCAAGCGCGACCGGGGCACCACATGCCACTGCCGCTGTCAACCGCGGGCAACCCGCCCTTCCCTCGCCGCAGCCCGGTTCCCATATATCGGTTCGACCGGCTGATACGCCGGCCCCCGGCGGATGCTGGGCTAACCACCTGACAAAACATGAAAATCATACCCTTGCACGATGCCGCCTGGGACGGCAGCGGCGCTGCCGCCGCTGTTAGCCCCAAAATTCCGGTCGAGGACGAGGCGCTCCTCGACGCCTATTCGCGTGCCGTCATCGACGTGGTCGACCGGGTCGGCCCGGCGGTGGTCGGGCTGACGATTCACGCCGGCGAAGCCAACGGCCGCCCGCGCGGCGGGACCGGCTCGGGCGTCGTGGTGGCGCCCGACGGGCTCATCTTGACCAACAGCCACGTCGCCGGCGCGGGCAGCACCGCGGGCTCCGCCACACGCATCGAAGTGACGACGCCGGAGGGCCAGCACCTCACCGCGCGGCTGGTCGGCGACGATCCGGACACCGATCTGGCGCTGATCCGCATCGTCGAGCCGGTGACCTTGCCGGCGGCGCCGCTCGGCGATTCCAAGAAACTGAAGCGCGGCCAGCTGGTGATCGCCATCGGCAATCCGCTCGGTTTCGAATCGACGGTGACGACCGGCGTCGTCTCTGCGCTCGGACGCTCGTTGCGCTCGCGCACCGGCCGGCTGATCGACGACGTGATCCAGACCGATGCGGCGCTCAATCCCGGCAATTCCGGCGGCCCGCTGGTGTCGTCCCACGGCGAAGTCGTCGGCGTGAACACCGCGGTGATCATGGGCGCGCAAGGCATCTGCTTTGCTGTCGCCGCCAATACCGCAAGCTTCGTGCTCGGCGAGTTGGTGCGCCACGGCCGGGTGCGCCGCGCCTTCATCGGCGTCGCCGCCCAGCATGCCGCGATCTCGCGGCGGCGCCAGCACTTCACCGGCGTCGCCCAGGACAGTGCGGTGATGGTCGGCACCATAGAGCCGGATTCGCCGGCCGCGCGCACCGGCATCAAGGTCGGCGACATCCTACTCGGCATCGACGGCAAGACCATCGCCGGCGCCGACGATCTCGTGCGCGCTCTCACCGGCGACACCATCGGCCGCGAAGTGGCGCTCGACGTGCTACGCGGCACGGAGCGGCTGACGCTGGCGATGGTGCCGCAGGAGCGGAAGCGGGCGGCGTGATCGAGTGATCCGTCATCCTGAGGTGCGAGCGAAGCGAGCCTCGAAGGATACGGCCGAGGCGCCGGGGGCCGTCGCCCTTCGAGGCTCGGCGCTGCGCGCCGAGCACCTCAGGGTGACGGAAGGTGCTCTGGCGCTCCGCAACAACCCGCATTAAGAAGCGGCTCCGTTCGCATCCGCGATCACCCCCGGCACCCCCAAAAAAATGCTGCAAATCGACAATCTGGTTTTCGACGCCTGGGGCCGCCGCTTCTTCGATGGGGCAAGCGTCACGATTCCGGACGGCACCAAGGTCGGCCTGGTGGGGCGCAACGGGGTCGGGAAATCGACCTTGTTCAAGCTCATCGTCGGCGAGCTTGCCGCGCAGGAGGGCGATATCCTGTTGCCGAAGGCGGCAAAGATCGGCTCGGTCGACCAGGAGCATCCGGCCACGCCGGTCACCTTGCTGGACACGATCCTCGCCGCCGATTACGTCCTCGATCTCGGCCCCGGAGCGGGCGAGCATGGCGGCAATTTGATCTTTGCCGGCACTCGCGAG
>Ga0209010_1000515_pt1 | contig 12157 bp, 9 predicted proteins | sample BlaSpr_A8_OM1_O3_FD_187985 | JGI IMG/M metagenome (GOLD analysis project Ga0209010, IMG submission 187985) | Forest soil microbial communities from Thunder Bay, Ontario, Canada - Black Spruce, Ontario site 2_A8_OM1_O3 (SPAdes) (version 2) | ecosystem: Environmental > Terrestrial > Soil > Boreal... | reverse complement strand
AGCTTCCGATCGCGATGGCGAGCACGGAGATCCCGACGCTATGAGCGCGCGATCTGCGGCCGACAGCTCGTAGGCATCGCACACCGCGTCGTCGAGCGCCGCATCGGCGCGCGCGTCGGCCGGCACGTACCACACCGGCATGCCGCCGAGTTTCTCCAGGCGGAAATCCGTGCGCGCAGCGAGGCGCACCACGTCCATGTATTCTTCGAGCAGGTGAATGAACGGCACGAACAGCGCGCGGTTCAAGCCGTCCTTGTAAAGATCGTCCGGCGCCACGTTCGAGGTGGCGACGACCACCACGCCGTGCGCGAACAGTTGCGCGAACAGCCGGCCGAGGATCATGGCGTCGGCAATGTCGGTGACGTGGAATTCGTCGAAGCAGAGCAGCCACGCCTCGTCGAACAATTGCCCGGCGACAAGCCGGATCGGATCTTCGCCTTCGTGCTCGCCGAGCTTCATCTTCTGGCGCAGCGCGAAAATACGTTCGTGCACGTCGAGCATGAATTCGTGGAAATGCGCGCGGCGCTTGCGCGCCACCGGACTTGCTTCGAAGAACAAGTCCATCAGCATGGTCTTGCCGCGGCCGACGTCGCCGTAGATGTAGAGGCCCTTGAGCGGCGGCTCCTTGCGGTTGCCGAACAGCCAGCCAAGCGACGAGGATTTGCGCGCCAGGCGATGCTCCGCGATCCGCACTTCGAGCCGTTGTAGCTTCTCGATGACGGCGAGCTGCGCGTCGTCGCTGCCGACGCGCCCCGCGGCGACGCCGGCGGCGTATTGCGCTGTGACAGTGCTCGCCATCTGCGAATTAACCGTTGTGGGCGAAACGTGGCGGGAGCCCCCACCCTTCCCTCCCCCGCTTGCGGGGGAGGGAAGGGTGGGGGCGCACTGCATTGCGCATGCCAAGATTGCGCAGTCAAACTGTCGTGAACAATTTACCAGCCATGCGTATACGGAATGTAGGCATGTTGCTCAATGCTTCGCCTTGCCAAACTTTGGCGCCGCACGACATGATTGATTCGGCGTACAGGCGAAACGGTCTGCTGCGCCAATTTGCTGCGCGGAGGAAACGATCGGGAGGGTCTCGAAGACGACAGTGTCCTTAACCGGGGACGGCAATGTCAGGAGACCCAATGCAAGATGTTCTTCCAGAAGGCGGCGTGATCCGCAAATTGTGGGTTGGTGAAGCGGCAAAATTCCGCGATCACATGCTGCGCCTCGATCCGGACAGCCGCAACAGCCGGTTCGGCGGCGGCGTATCCGACGACTTCATCCGCAAATATGCCGACCTGTCGCAATCGCTCGACGCCGTGATCCACGGCTTTTTCATCGGCGGCATGATGCGCGGCGCCGCCGAGCTGCGGCCGCTGGGCGCGGGCTTTCCGCGCCAGGCGGAAGCTGCGATCAGCATCGAGAAGCCGTGGCAGAGCCACGGCGTCGGCTCGGCGCTTTTGCGCCATACTTTGCTCACGGCACGCAATCGCGGCATCCGGCTCTTGCACATGGCGTGCCTGGCCGAGAACCGCCGCATGCAGCAATTGGCACGCAAATTCGACGCCGAGCTGTCGTTCGATTTCGGCAGCGTCATCGGCGAGGTCGAGTCGTCGCGGCCGACGCCGCTGTCGCTGATGCGCGAGGTCATGGCCGACGGCCACGGTTTTGCTACCGCAATGCTCGATCTACAAACGAGAATGCTGCGGGCGTGACCTGAAAACTTAAGCCCGCCGTAGCGCGGGCTCGCCGAGCGGATAGTCGGCCTCGACCACATAGGGGCCGCCGCCGACCGAGGAGCGCGATGAAAACAGCACGAAGCGCGACACCTCGAACGACGCCGAGCGGTAATGGCCGCGGGCGCTGAGATATTCGGCGACCTGGTGGCTCGACGAATCGCGCAACCGCGCCAGCGTCACATGTGGCGTATATTTGCGGCCCTCGGGCTCGAGCCCGAGCCGTTGCAGCAGCCGTTCGTGCTCGGCCTGCAACTCCATCAGCGGCGCGATCGGCGTGACCGGGGCGACCACCGCGCGCGGCTTGCGGCCGCCGAACGACAGCAATCCGTCGAGCCGCAGCTCGAACGACATGCGCCGCACGCGCCCCAACATGCCGGCGATTTCATGGGCCAGCGCGTCATCGATGTCGCCGATGAAGCGTAGCGTCAGATGATAATTCTCGGGATCGATCCAGCGTGCTCCCGGCAGCCCGCCGCGCATCATGGCAAGCGACTGGGCGACATGCGGCGGAATTTCGAGAGCAGTGAACAGGCGGGGCATGACGACCTGCTTTTCGGGACGAATCGCCGCACCAACACAATGCGGTGATCGGGCGCGGTATGCAACCCTTACGACGGATGCTGCGTGCGAACGCGGGCGATGAGCTCCTCCACCTTGGGCAAAATGCGCGCCACGATGACATCGACGCCGGCGGCATTGGGATGCAGCCCGTCGTGCTGCAGAAGTTTCAGATCGGCGGCGGCGCCGTCGAGGAAGAACGGATAAATAATAACGTCATATTTCGCCGCAAGGTCGGGATAGATGCGCTCAAACGCAGTCCCGTATTCGGGCCCGAGATTTGGCGCGGCGCGCATGCCGCACAGAAGCACCGCGATATGGCGCGCGGTGAGACGGCGCAAAATGGCGTCGAGCGCGTTGCGCGTCACCTCCGGCTTGAACCCGCGCAGCATGTCGTTGGCGCCAAGCTCGAGAATGACCGCCTCGGTGCCATCGGGCACCGACCAATCTAGCCGCGCCAGTCCATCCGAGGCCGTGTCGCCGGACACACCGGCATTCTGGATTGCCGCGGCAATGCCTTTGGCGGCAAGGGCGGCTTGCAGGCGGGGCACAAAACCTTCGTTGTCGGGCAGCCCATAACCAGCCGTCAACGAGTCGCCGAAGGCGACGATTTTGACCGGCGCCTGGGCGTGCGCCGACGGCACCGCCGTCGCGGCGATGAGCGCCACGCTACAAACCGCCGCACCCACGATTTGGATGAGCGCGCGCCGCCACCCATATGAGCGGGCACGACGCGATGACGAGGGGCGCGGACCAGCCGCCAATATGCACGACATTTCCAGCCATCCTTCCAACGCCATCGCGCTCTCCGGCGTCAATCTGGCGCTCGGCCGCGGCGCCGCCCGCGTCCATATTTTGCGACAGATCGACCTCAATATAGGCCGTGGCGAGGCGATTGGCCTCCTCGGCCCGTCCGGCTCCGGCAAATCGACACTGCTGATGGTGATGACCGGATTGGAGCGGCCGGATACCGGTTCCGTCATCGTCGCCGGACAGGAATTGCAACGGCTCGACGAGGACGATCTCGCGCGCTTTCGCGGCAAGCATATCGGCATCGTGTTTCAGGCGTTTCATCTCATCCCGACCATGACGGCCTTGGAAAACGTCGCGGTGCCGCTCGAATTCGCCGGCGCCCGCGACGCGCTGCAACGCGCCGAAAAGGAACTGGCGGCCGTCGGTCTGGCGCAACGTCTGCATCATTATCCGGCCGAATTATCCGGCGGCGAGCAGCAGCGCGTCGCGCTGGCGCGCGCGCTGGCGCCCGATCCGGAGCTGATTGTCGCCGACGAGCCGACCGGCAATCTCGACGAGGCGACCGGGCGCGAGATCATCGAGCTTCTGTTCCGCGGCCATCGCGAGCGCGGCACCACGCTCGTTCTGGTCACCCACGACACCGAGCTCGCCGCGCGTTGCGACCGCGTGGTGCGCCTGCATTCGGGACGGCTCGATACGGCGATGCTGCACGAGGCGACATGACCGCGCTGGCCGATACGCGAGAGGTGTGGCGCCTGGGCGTCGGGCAAAGAACGCAGATCGCAGCGCGGCTCGCCTTCCGCGAATTGCGCGGCGGCTTGCGCGGTTTTGGCATCTTCATCGCCTGCATCGCGCTCGGCGTATTCGCCATCGCCGGCGTCGGCTCGGTGGCGGCGAGCCTTGCCGACGGCATCGGCAGCGCCGGGCAGTTGATTCTCGGCGGCGATGTTTCCTTTGCGCTCATTCAGCGCGAAGCCAGCGACGGCGAGCGCGCCTTCTTCAACGACCACGGCACGGTCTCCGTCGCCGCCACAACCCGGGCGATGGCACGCACCGGGGACGGCCGCTCCAGCCTGGTCGAGATCAAGGCCGTCGATGCGGCCTATCCGTTGTTCGGTTCGGTCGTGACCAATCCGGGCCTGCCGCTTTCGACGCTGTTCGCCCAGCAAGACGGCGCGTTCGGCGCCGCCGTCGATCCGGCGCTGCTGACGCGGCTCGATCTGAAAACCGGCGACCGCATCAGTATCGGCAATATCGCGATCGAGCTGCGCGCCGCGCTGACCGGCGAGCCGGACAAGCTTGCCGGCGGCCTTGGCCTCGGCCCGCGTCTCCTCATCAGCGAAGCCGCGTTGCGCGCCACCGGGCTGTTGCAGCCCGGCAGCCTGGTGCGCTGGCAATACCGGCTACGGCTGCCGCCGGCCGATAGCAGCGACCGCGCGGTGACGGCGGTCGAGAAAGCGGCCCAGACCGCGTTCCCGGACGCCGGCTGGGAAGTCCGCACCCGCAACAAGGCGTCGCCGCAACTCGAACGCAATGTCGAGCGGTTCACCCAGTTCCTGACGCTCGTCGGCCTGACCACGCTGTTGGTCGGCGGCGTCGGCGTGGCCAACGCGGTCGCCGCGCATCTGGCGCGCAAGCGCGACGCCATCGGCACCATGAAGGCGCTCGGCGCCTCTGGCGGCACGGTGTTCACCATCTATTGCGGACAGATGGTGCTGGTCGCGCTGTTGGCCGCTTTGATCGGCGCCGCGTTTGGCGCCGCGCTGCCCTACACGATCACGTGGGCGTTCGGCGCCTTCATTCCGCTGCCGGTCGCGCCGTCGCTGCATCCGGGCACGCTGGCGCTGTCGATCGTGTATGGGCTCTTGACCGCTTTGGCGTTCGCGCTGTGGCCGCTCGGCCGCGCCCACGACATTTCGGTGTCGATGCTGTTTCGCGATCAGATCGCCGCCGAGCGGCGCTGGCCGCGCCGGCGCTACGTCGTCGCGACGGCACTGATCGCCGCGGTGCTCGCCGCGCTCGCGATCTCGACGACCTACGACCATCGCATTGCGGCGATCTTTGTCGCCGCCGCAATCGGCATTTTCTTGATGCTGCGGCTACTCGCGATGCTCACCATGGCGATCGCCCGCCGCCTGCCGCGGGCGCGCTCGACGGTGCTGCGGCTCGCCATCGCCAACATCTATCGCCCCGGTTCGCTGACACCGACCGTGATGCTGTCGCTCGGCCTCGGCCTCGCCTTGCTGATGACCGTGATCGAGCTCGACGGAAACTTGCACCGCCAATTCACCGCCGCATTGCCGGAAAAAGCGCCGTCATTCTTCTTCCTCGATATCCCGGCGGCGGACACCGACCGGTTCGACGCTTTCGTGCGCGACCGGGCGCCGGCTTCGACGCTCGAAAGGGTGCCGATGCTGCGCGGCCGCATCGTCGCGGCCAACGGCATCAAGGCCGAGGACCTCAAGGCCGCCGCCGGATCGCGCTGGGTGCTGCAAGGCGACCGCGGCATCACTTATGCGCCCGCCGTTCCGGCCGGGTCGCGCATCGTCGCCGGGCAATGGTGGAACGCCGATTATTCCGGCGAGCCGCTGGTTTCGCTCGAGAGCAAAACGGCGCACGACCTCGATCTCAAGATCGGCGATTCCGTTACCGTCAACGTGCTCGGCCGCAACGTTACGGCACGCATCGCCAATCTTCGCGCCGTCGATTGGGAGAACCTCGGCATCAATTTCGTCCTGGTGTTCTCGCCCGGCACCTTCGGCGGCGCGCCGCACAGTGACATCGCCACCCTGACTTTTGCCGACGGCGGCACGGCGGCCGAGGACACTGCGGTCATCAAGGCGCTGGCCGACGCTTTTCCGACGGTCACCGCCGTTCACGTCAAGGACGCGCTCGATACGCTGGACGGCATCATCAAGAACCTGGTGCTGGCGCTCGGCGGCGCCAGCTCCATCACCTTAATCGCCGCCGCCCTCGTACTGGGCGGCGCGCTTGCCGCCGGCCAGCGCTTTCGCATCTACGACGCCGTGGTCTTGAAAACCTTCGGCGCGACGCGCGGCCGGCTGCTTGCCGCCTATGCGATCGAATATCTCCTAATCGGTGCGGTCACCGTGCTGTTCGGCGTCGCCATGGGGACGCTCGCGGCCGACCTGATCGTGACACGGGTGATGGAGTTTCCCTTCGTCTTTGTCGCCGGGCAGGCGGCCGGCGCGGCGCTTGCCGCCGTTGCGGTCACGCTGGCGCTGGGCCTTGCCGGCACCTTCACCGCGCTGGGCCGCAAGCCCGCGGAGGTACTGCGGAATCTCTGATTTAGCGCACGGCGGCGGGCAGAATGAAACAATTGTAACCATAGCGAATATGGCGCCGCACCCATCTGGCGCCGCCGGGGCTTTCGCACTAGATTTCAGCCAAGCGAATTCGGCGTCGTTCCGCCGAACGCCAAGGCCCGGCTAACACCGGGACAACCCAGGGGTATTTCCATGTCCGACTTCGATCGGAATCTTGCGGCCGCGAGACCCGGCTATCGCACGGACCAGGTCGCGATCGATGCGGGTCTGCGCGCCTATATGATCCGCGTCTATAACTACATGGCTAGCGGTGTGGCGCTGACCGGCGTCGTGGCTTGGCTGACTTACCAGGCCGCCGGCGGCGACGCCATTCAAGTCGGTGGCGGGCAGATCACCGGACTGACTGCTTTCGGGCAGGCCATTTTCAGCGGCCCGCTGACGATCGTGTTGCTTCTCGGCACGCTCGGCTTGGTATTCTTTATGAGCTACCGCATCAGTCGCCTGTCGGTGGGGTCAGCGATGTCGCTGTTCTTCATCTATGCCGGGCTGCTCGGATTGGCGCTGGCGTCGGTATTTCTCCAATATACCGGCGCGTCGATCACGCGGGTGTTCTTCATCTCGGCGGCGACGTTCGGCGCCACGAGCCTGTACGGCTACACCACGCAACGCGACCTGACCGGCGTCGGCTCGTTTATGTTCATGGGCTTGATCGGCATCATCATCGCCAGCCTGGTCAACATGTTCCTGAAATCGAGCGGCCTCGATTGGGCGATCTCGGTGATCGGCGTGCTCGTCTTCGTCGGCTTGACCGCCTACGACACGCAGCGGATCAAGGACATGTATAGCGCGCAGGACGACGGCACCGTGACCGGCCGCAAGGCGGTGATGGGCGCGTTGTCGCTCTACCTCGACTTCATCAACCTGTTCCTGATGCTGCTGCGCATCTTCGGCGACCGCCGCTGAGCGCAAACGAATTGCAATCCAAGCGCCCCGGGATCACTGTCCCGGGGCGTTTTGTTTTGCGGCGCTGTACCATCTGAACGATGAACGACGTCAGCCTTCGCACCGCTACTTCAGCCGACATCGCAGCGATTACCCGCATCTACGCCCATGCCGTCGCAAACGGCACGGCCTCGTTCGAGCTCGAGCCGCCCGGCGAAGCTGAAATGGCGCGCCGCCAGCAGGCGCTGATGGCGCGGAACTTTCCTTATATCGTCGCCGAGCTGGCCGGTGCTGTCGCCGGCTACGCCTATGCCGGCCCGTACCGCGACCGTCGCGCCTATGACTGGTGCGTCGAGGATTCGCTCTACATCGCGCCGGAATTCCACCGCAAGGGAATCGGCCGGCTTTTGCTGACGCGCTTGGTCGCCGAATCAGAAGCGCGCGGCTTCCGTCAGATGATCGCCGTGATCGGTGACTCCGCCAATACCGCGTCGGTCGCGGTCCATGCCGCGGTCGGCTTCCGGCTGATCGGCAATTTCCAATCGATCGGATTCAAGCACGGCCGCTGGCTCGACACCGTGCTGATGCAGCGCGCGCTCGGCAGCGGCGATACCGTGCCGCCGTAGCGGCCTTTACCCGGCAACCACCCGGATCGAGCGATCGAGCGCGCTGAGCACGCGGTCGAGCTCGTGGCCGCGGCGCAGGATGTGACCGGTCGCCGAAATCACGCTGTAGGCGCCCTGGCGCCGTCCAAGCCGCGGATTTTTCTCGATGCGGTAGATGGGGACTTCGGCGGCACGGCGGAAAACCGAAAACACCGCGCGGTCTTTGAGGAAATCGATTGCGTAATCACGCCACTCGCCGGCGGCGACCATGCGGCCGTAAAGGCCGAGAATGCGGTCGAGCTCACGCCGGCTGAAGGTCACCACACTCGCGGGGGCGGGCGCTCGAAGCTCGCCCCCGCGCCACGCGCTAGGTTCGATTTCGCCGATATCCATCCGGCGCCTCCTTTGTCATGTTCGCTTCATGATCGCGCTGGACGGCGGCGGCGGCAAGAGCCTCCTGCACGGTAAATGGCGGGGCATTGCAGCACGAAAACGAGGCGGTACCCGACCGATGCCTAGCGCTGCGGCACAGGTGCGACATTTGTGACAGCGGGAATCACGGCTTCGTTAGGCGAATCATAATACGGCCCTAATTCGGCCCAGCACACGCCAAGCTGGCTTGCGAAATGAGTGACTGTTGCCTCAGGGCCCGGTTCGGAAGCGTTCCGGATTCCTCAGCCCCCCAGCCCCCCGGGGCGCGGACGGACCGGGCCAGAGTTTCGCGTACGGTTCAATCCCCAATACCTTTAAGGCCGGCAGTTGCCGGCCTTTCTTTTTGTCGGACGAGGGAGTCGGATGACAGGCAGAGAGTTAGGACAACAGCGATCGGACGCGCTTGCTATTTGCGCTCTGACGTCTGCGGTCCGGCGTCCGTCGGCTGCGGCTCGAGCGCCGTATAGGCTGCGCCGAGAATAACACCCGGCTTGTCATGGGTGCCTTCCTGCACCATGACGGCGGCGGCATCGATGTCGTCGGTCTTGATGTCCGACATCGGAACATTCCAGGTCGAATCCGTCCCCGACCAATCGCCGAGCTTCACCCAGCGCCGCACCACGTTGTGGTAGGTGATCGTGCGTCCATGATTTTCGCCGCGGCCGATCGCGACCGACACGGCTTTGGCCAGCGGACAAAGCCACACTTCACCGCCGGATTGGTCGCCACCTTTGGCTTTGACGGTGACGCTCAAATTGCTTGCCGTTACGGTCAATAGCACCGGCAGCGACATCACCGAGGGTTTCTGATCGGTCAGCGCTATCGTGCGATCGACGGCGGCGCGGTCGCTGCCGAGCACGTGCATGGCGCCGTTGACGACGATCTGCGGCGTATAGACCTGCCGGTCGCCGCGCACGCGCGAATACGCGCGCTGCCGCGCCGAATGGGCCGGATTGGCCAGCGTGTCCTTCCAGCCGAGATAGTCCCAATAGTCGATCGGCACGCTCAGCGCGACCAGCGATGAATCGTTGGCGAGCTCGCCGAGCAGCTTGTCGGCGGCAGGACAGGATGAGCAGCCTTGGCTGGTGAACAGCTCAAGCAACGCCCGCGGCTCGGCGCGCGCAATGCCATACGACGTGATCAGAAGCCCGGCGATGAGGGACGCCGACGCATAGCGGCAGCGTAGCATATTAATCTCCACCCCCGCCGACCCCTCGTGACGGAATTATCGCCCGCGCTTGTGTTAACGCCGGCGCAAGTCACCCGCCACTCAATTCGAAGTGAGGCTGCCGGCTTTTTCCTCGGATCATGCGCAATGCTCATAAGAGCATGACCTTTCGGAAAGCGGCGGCGTCCCCGGATCAGATGCAGGGACCGGGTGTATCTAATTCACGCTTTCAAGCTGCGAGATGGCGCAGCACGTACTGCAGGATGCCGCCGTTCTTGTAGTAGTCGAGCTCATCCACCGTATCGATGCGGCAGATCAGCGGCACGCGCTTGAGGCCGCCGTCGGACGCCACGATCTCGGCGAGGAGCCGCTGATGCGGCTTGAGGTCGCCATGCAAGCCGCGAATGGTGACCTGCTCGTCGCCCTTGAGGCCTAGCGTCTGCCACGACGTGCCTTCCTCGAAGGTCAGTGGCACCACGCCCATGCCGACCAGGTTGGAGCGATGGATGCGCTCGAACGACTGCGCGATCACGGCGCGCACGCCGAGCAGGATCGTGCCCTTGGCCGCCCAGTCGCGCGACGAGCCGGTGCCGTATTCCTTGCCGGCGAACACAACGAGAGGCACGCCTTCGTTCTTGTAGCGCATGGCGGCGTCGTACATCGTCATGCGCTGCTTCGACGGATAGTGGATGGTGAAGCCGCCTTCGACGCCCGGCACCATCTGGTTCTTGATGCGGATATTGGCGAAGGTGCCGCGCATCATCACCTGGTGATTGCCGCGCCGCGTGCCGTACTGGTTGAAGTCCTTCGGCCGCACCTGATGGTCGCGCAGGTATTCGCCGGCCGGGCTTTCTTCCTTGATCGAGCCGGCCGGCGAGATGTGGTCGGTGGTGATCGAATCGAGGAACAGGCCCATCACGCGCGCGTCGACGATGTCCTCGATCGGTTGGCTGCGCTTCTGCATGCCCTCGAAGTAAGGCGGGTTCTGCACGTAGGTGGAACGGTCGTCCCACTTGAAGGTCAGCCCGCCTTTGACCGCGATCTTGCGCCAGTTGGCGTCGCCCTTGAATACGTTGCCGTATTTGCGCGCAAACATCTGCTTGGTGATGTTCTTGCGCACGAATTCGCCGATCTCGCGATTGGTCGGCCAGATATCGCGCAGATAGACCTTGCGGCCCTTCTGGTCGGTGCCGAGCGGCTGCTTGGCGACGTCGATCTGCATCGAGCCGGCGAGCGCATAGGCGACGACCAACGGCGGTGAGGCGAGATAATTGGCGCGCACGTCGGCGTTGACGCGGCCCTCGAAATTGCGATTGCCCGACAGCACGGCGGCGGCGACCAGATCGTTCTTGTTGATCGCCTCGGAAATCTCCTCCGGCAGCGGCCCGGAATTGCCGATGCAGGTGGTGCAGCCGAAGCCGACCAGATTGAAGCCGAGCGCGTCGAGATCCTTCTGCAGGCCGGATTTGTCCAGATATTCGGCGACCACCTGGGAGCCGGGCGCCAGCGAGGTCTTCACCCACGGCTTGACGGTCAGTCCCTTTGCGATTGCCTTTCGTGCCAAAAGCCCCGCCGCCATCATCACGTTCGGGTTCGAGGTGTTGGTGCAGGACGTGATCGCCGCGATCACCACGTCGCCGTTGCCCAGCGTGTGCGTACGGCCTTCGACCGGCACCCGCTTGTCCATCTCGGTGGCCTTGTTGAACTCCTTGTCCATCGACCAGGCAAAGCCGTTCTTGACCTCTTTGAGCGCAATGCGGTCCTGCGGCCGCTTCGGTCCGGCGAGCGACGGCTCGACCGACGACAGTTCGAGCTTGAGCACGTCGGTGAATACCGGGTCCGGCGTGTTCTTGGTGTGGTACATGCCCTGCGCCTTGGCATAGGCGACGACCAGCGCGATGCGATCCGCCGAGCGGGCGGTGTCGCGCAGATAGCGGATGGTGTCGTCGTCGATCGGAAAGAAGCCGCAGGTCGCGCCGTATTCCGGCGACATGTTGCCGAGCGTCGCCCGGTCGGCGATGGTCAGGCTGCCGAGGCCGGGGCCGAAATATTCGACGAATTTGCCGACGACGCCGCGCTTGCGCAGCATCTGCGTCACGGTCAGCACCAGGTCGGTCGCGGTGACGCCTTCCTTGAGCTTGCCGTTGAACCGCACGCCGATCACTTCCGGCAGCACCATCGAATAGGGCTGGCCGAGCATGGCGGCCTCGGCCTCAATGCCGCCGACGCCCCAGCCGAGCACGGAGAGGCCGTTCACCATCGTCGTGTGCGAATCGGTGCCGACCAGCGTGTCCGGATAAGCGAGCTCGGTGGCGACGGACTTGTCAGGGAAAGTCACTTTGGCTTTCGCAGTCCACACCGTCTGCGACAGATATTCCAGATTGACCTGATGGCAGATGCCGGTGCCCGGCGGCACGACGCGGAAATCCTCGAACGAGTTTTGCGCCCATTTCAGGAACCGGTAGCGCTCCTGGTTCTGCTTGTATTCCTCTTCGACGTTGCGCTTGAACGAATCCTTGTGGCCGAAGAAATTCACCGCCACCGAGTGGTCGATGACCAAGTCCACCGGCACCAGCGGATTGATCTTTTTCGGATCACCTCCGAGATGCTCCATGGCGTCGCGCATGGCGGCGAGGTCGACCACCGCGGGCACGCCGGTGAAATCCTGCATCAGCACACGCGCCG
>Ga0209010_1000512_pt1 | contig 12212 bp, 10 predicted proteins | sample BlaSpr_A8_OM1_O3_FD_187985 | JGI IMG/M metagenome (GOLD analysis project Ga0209010, IMG submission 187985) | Forest soil microbial communities from Thunder Bay, Ontario, Canada - Black Spruce, Ontario site 2_A8_OM1_O3 (SPAdes) (version 2) | ecosystem: Environmental > Terrestrial > Soil > Boreal... | reverse complement strand
CCCATCACCGGCTGATTCAGCGTCGCCGCCGACCAGGTTCCGGCATCTCCGCGCTGCGTAGAAACATCGCCATGAATCATGCTGATGCGCGCCACACCTTGATCGGTCTTGGCTGGCGCTTCACCCGAAGGACCACCGGGCTGAGCTTCAGCCGAATCCGGCCCACCTTGGGCGTTAGGACCGCCCTGATACTGTCCTTGCATTTGTCCCGGCGGCGGTGCCTGTTGATCTGGTGAGGGAGCTTGTGGCTGGCCCATTTCCATGGGAGCGCTCGGCTGGTCCGACGGTGCCGGAGTTTCCTCGGTCGTCTGCGCCCACGCACTCACAGTAAAGCTACTCGCCAGCGCGAACGTTAAGATTGCAATCCCCAACAGAAACCTGTTTTTCATAAACATCTTCTCCGAATCTATTACTTCAAACCCCCATGTAAGAGGAATATCTCGCAGTAAGAGAAGCAACTGCCATGCCAAGGGGAGGACACAGGCGCTTAATTAATGCCTTGTCTTATCAACAAGATGGGAAGAGCACCGGAAAGGCGTTTAACAGCTGTCGCCCGTGCTTGGCCACCTTCAACCAGGAGTGGTGGTTTTCAACCAGAAGCAACAAGATTATGTCCAAGGTTGAAGCCCGTGACATTGGAACAGCTCCAACCATGAAAGCGCGATTGGTCTATCCACACCAGTTCGCGCGGCATGACCGCGTTATATTTGGAATTCTACGCAAAAGTATAAGAACCGCGTTAATTACGACAATCTTTCAGCTCCGGGAAGAGGGGGTCGCTTGGCACGATCCCGGTCGAGCCTGCCGTGCTCCGGAGGCGGTTCTGAAAGCTTCTTTGCGGGTGCAGCGGAGTTCCTTGCTGCCAAAGTTGACGATTCTCCGTCATCATCATGAAGAACGACGTTCAGTAGCGCACTGCGGACATGCAAGTTGTCGCCCCTGTCGTAATTGATGAAACCCAGCTTTCTGAACCGGTTCATGAAGAAACTGACTCGCGAGCGTGTGGTTCCAACCATCTCTGCCAGAGTTTCCTGACTGAGTCTTGGGACTAACATCTCGGAAACGCCTTCTTTGCCGAAGTGCGCCATCAACAAAAGAACTCTCGCCAGTCGCTTTTCGCTGGAGTTGAAAAGTTGATCGACCAAGTCATCCTGGTATCGGATGTTCCGCTTCACCAAGTGCCTCATGAACAGAGCCGCCAGTTTTGGCTGCATGCTCATTGCGTGCATCAGTGTCTTCCTCTCAACATGCAGCAGGACGCAGTCTGTTATGGCTATCGCGGATGACATGCGTGTGAACTGGCCACCCAAGCCGCCTTCTCCGAAGAAATCTCCTTCGCTCAAGATGCCCAGAGTGGCTTCCTTACCAGCTTCCGACACGACACTGAGCTGCACCTTTCCCTCCTGGATGAAAAATAGTCCGTCCGTCGCATCGCCCTGAGCGAAAATCGTGCTTTTCTTCCCAAAAGACACCATTTCCCTTCCCTTGCCAACGGTGGACAAAAAGGTGCGGGGATTGAAATCGTCTTTCTTGGTGGCCGTAACTTGGTTTGACACTGATAACCTTCCTAACGGAAGTGCAACCAGTGTCAATTATGGGGGCAGGGAAAGATTTAAACTGGTCTGTAACGCTCACTTACTAATCGCAACACAGGCCGGATCTCACTCGTAAGTAAAGGTCAGATCGTCCAGGTAAACCGAGTACGGCGATTGCTGGGAATTCCCATCCATTTGGTAGTTCACCGTCACACCATACCAGCCGGGCGCCGAACCGGGGTCGTAATACTGGTTGAGCGTGCTAGTCACACCATTCAGAGTAATGGATTGATACAACAACTGGTTGTCAGCTGTGCGCTCCACCTGAATCGTCAGGTGATTCCAGGCGTTGTCAACCGGGTTGCAGGCGATGCCCGTGGGAGTCCAGTGCGCACTTACATTGTCCCAAACGTCCCATTCGTGACCGCCGGCGATGCGGCACTCGTGCCCCCAGATGAAGCCCAGATTGTCAAAGAATTGATTGAGGTCGAACTCCACCGCCTGCGAAAGTTCGAGATTGGCGCCGTAAAAATAAACGTCGTAGGTGAAGTTGTGATAGCTGGGGACAAGCGTGTGACTCGCATCGGGCATGCCCTGTGAGGACAAATCTCCGATCAGGTGATTGTTGAACAATGCGTCAGTATAGATAGCGGTTCCGCCAAGACTGAATTGCGTCGCTTGGCCGCTCATCGAAGGCGACGAAATATTCTGCGACATGGAAAAGCTGATCCCATTGCAGGGCGAAGGCGAACAATCCACAAAATCCGGCGGCCCTTGCCCGTAGGGCGCCCATCCGCCGCTATGCTGTAGGTTGGAGAATGTGTTCGCTGAACTGGTGACCGGCGTGGTCGAAACCGTGATCTGGAGGGGCTGCGGTTTGGACAGCCCCGTCGAATCTGACACGGTAACCGCGAAGCCGAAATTTCCGGTTGCGCTGGGCGTCCCGGAGATGGATCCGCTTGTATCCCCGAGCTGCACTCCCGCAGGCAATTGACCGGAGGCCAGCGCGAACGTGTAAGGCGGCGTTCCACCGCTTACAGTCAAGGCGGCGTCATAACTCGATCCCACGGTCGCGGCGGGAAGACTCGAAGAAATAGCCAGGGTGGAGTTGGAGGTGGTCGCAGACGTGGTGCTGCTGGAGCTGGCCGGGGCGGACATGCTGGAACATCCGCTGAATGAGAGCAAAGATAGCAGGAGGGTAACCACTGCGGCGCACTGAAAACGGTTACTTTGGCGGACGCGCTTTTCTGGAGTGCACAGGAGCGGAGGGCAAAACATTTATCCAACCTCTCGAAAGGGGGTCAAGAGGACGCTCAGCGAGGGTCCTGAAATGGACTTTAATGAGCGTTTTATAACCGGGCCAGATAACCAAGGGCCGTGGCCGTTACTGGAACCTGCGAGTGTTCATTTTCATGCCGGGGATTCGGGGTGTCGAAGCTAGGCGAAGCGTGAGAGTCGGGAAGAATGCGGGAGGAGCCGGTTACCTTATTTGGCGACAGGAAACACGAAAGCCCCGATAGTCAGTCGGGGCTCGAAACAAAATTCATTGGACGACGTTTGCCAAACATTCATAGATTAACTCTGCAGACGAATTTGTCAAGCGGTTTCCAATGCGTCGAGTGACCGGCAGAGGGCAAGGGAGTCGAACCCTAGTGGCTGACTAAGCCACTCGACATTTGGCAAACGTCGTCCAGTACCCACTGGCAATACTCTCCAGACGATTGCTTGCCCGCACTGATTGTAGCCACGACATAATCAGCGTTCGAAAGTATTTCTCTCTTCGGAATCGTACAAGTCCGTTTCGGGAACGCGTAAGCGCTCACCCCTCTTTCTCCCCCTCATCCGCGATCCCAATCTTCGACAGCCGATACCTCAACGCATTCCGTGACAGCCCCAGCAGCCGCGCCGCATGGCTCTTATTTCCATTCGCCCGGCGCAACGCTTCCTGAATCATTTCGTCTTCCCACTGCTCCAGCGTCATGCCATCGGGAAGAAATTTATTCGCGCCGTTGCCTGCCTTCGCAGGGCGCGTATCCAGATGAATGTCCGCCGCTTCAATCATCGTTCCCTTGGCCAGCGCGCACGCCCGCTCAATAATGTTCTGCAACTCGCGCACGTTGCCCGGCCAATGATAGTTCGTCAGAATCCGCAGAGCCTCCGGCGTAATGCCTTCCACCGGCTTGCCCGAATCGCCGGCAAAGCGCGCGATAAAAATATTGACCAGCTCGGGTATATCTTCTTTCCGCTCGCGCAGTGGAGCAATATCGATCGGCACGACATTCAGGCGATAATAAAGATCCTCGCGAAATGTTCCTTGCTCCAGCGCCTCGCGGAGATCGCGATTAGTAGCGGCGATCAAACGCACATCAACTTTGATAGTTTTCGTTCCACCCAGCCGTTCAAACTCGCGCTCCTGCAAGACGCGCAGGAGCTTCACCTGCGTCGCGGGAGGCACGTCGCCAATCTCATCCAGAAAAAGCGTGCCCTTGTCCGCCAACTCAAATTTTCCGGGTTTGCTGGCCACTGCGCCCGTGAATGCCCCGCGCTCGTAGCCGAACAATTCGCTCTCCAGCAGATTCTCCGGAATGGCTGTGCTGTTGATCTTGACGAAAGGACCGCGCGCCCGCCGCGATTTCTCGTGAATCGCGCGCGCAATCAAGTCTTTACCTACGCCGCTCTCGCCGCCCAACAACACCGTCGCATTCGTGGGCGCAACGCGCTCCACCGTGGCTAGAACTTCCTGCATCTTTGGACTACGCGCAGCAACGTTTGCCAGTTCATAACGCCTGCCCAAAGCTTCGCGCAGCGAGCGGTTCTCCTCGCGCAGCTTGTGGACATCCAACTCTTTGTGGATGACCATGCGCATCTCGGCCAGCGAAAACGGCTTCAACACGTAATCGCTCGCTCCCGCCTTCATTGCCTCAACGGCGGTCTCGACCGTGCCAAAGGCCGTCATGACCACCACTGGAATCGCCGCGTTCTGGCGTTTCACTGCATGCAGAAATTCCAAGCCATTCATCCCCGGCAACTTCAGATCCGTCAACACCAGGTCCACCGGATTTTCGCGCAGCAGCTTCAACCCACTCTCCGCGTCGCCCGCCGATAGAGTCGTAAATCCGTCGTCGTTCAGATTCAACTCCAGCAGGCGGCGCATCTTGCTCTCGTCCTCGACAATCAGAATCGTTGCCATTCGCCCTCAAATTTTCCAACTTACTTCTTTTTACGAAATCACCAACTCCGATGCCCGTTTCTCCGCCCCGGTCTGCTCCGCCGGAAAAAACAACACAAAACATGCCCCAGCGTCAGTCCCTGTGCGCTTCATTGTCGGTTCTTCAATGTGCACGAACCCACCGTGCCCATCCATGATTTTCGAAACAATCGACAAGCCCAAACCCACGCCAGTCTTCTTTGTCGTTACAAACGGATTGAATATCTGCTCCCGCAATTCCGCAGGAATTCCCGGCCCCGTATCCTCGATCCTCACTTCCACTCCAGCACGTCCGTTCGCCATCGCCTTCGCCACATGCACGCGCAGCGATCCGCCTTCGTCTCCCATGGCGTCGTACGCATTCTGAATCAGGTTGACGAACGCCTGTTCACTCAAACTCTCGTCCAACGGCACCAGAGGCAGATTAGCCTCGTACTCTTTCATCACCTGAATCTTGCCGCCCTTCCATAGCGTCCCCACATCGCCAAGCGCCCGGTCCACCACCGCTGTGATACTTTGCGTTTCAGTATCCGCGTGGAGTGGACGTGCGAAATCGAGAAAGCGCGTCACCAGCGCGCTCAGCCGATTCGTTTCGCTTGAAATGTATCCCGCCAATTCGCTGGCCAAAGGATTGGAGTCGTGTAACTTCTGCGTCAACATTTCCGCCGAGCCTTTGATCACACCCAGCGGATTGCGAATCTCATGCGCGAGACCGGCCGAAAGCTGTCCCAACGCTGCCAGCCGCTCTGACCGCCGTGCCTCGGCCTGCGCCTGCTCCAGCCGCCGATTGGTTTCCGCCAGAGTCTCCGCCAGTTCCTGGTAACGTTTGGTCTGCCTCCGGTTCTCCACGACAAAGCGGTTCACTACCATCGCTGCCAGAAAGAAAAACAAAACTCGAATCGCCAGCAGGCCGTAGCTCTCCGCGGTGATCTCATACTCCTGCACCGTGGGATAGAGATACGAGCAATATGCAGCCGAGGCCAGCCCCGTCCACGCAAGCGTAGCAAACGATCCGAAGTACTCCGCTGCGCTTACCACCGGCAAAAAATAAATCGGCCAGTAACTGCTGTTGATGCTCAACTCGCCGGTGTGATCGATCAGCAGCGAAGCCAGCGCGATCTTGAGCAGCACGACGTACGCCGCTCCGCGCTTCGGCACCCGCCCCACGAACCATCCCTCACCCAGTTGCACCACGCCGAACGCCAGCAGGATAAGCTGCTTGTGAATTTCTCCCACGGGCGGCAACGCGGCCAATCCCGCCAGAAAGACCAGCCACAACACATCCATCCAATTAATCGCCGATCGTTTGGTTTCCGTCATGACTTAGTTAGCCGATAACCATTGATCCTAAAACAATACGCCGGGAGCGGATATTCTCACTCCCGGCGCTCACTCTTTTATCGCTGCAAGCCGATCTCCCGCGGCCATGCGGCAGCAGACCAGCCAGAATCCAAGTCACTATTTCGGCTTCTCCTGTTTCGGTGGCTCCTGTCTCTGCTCAGGCTGTCGCGGAGGCGGTACCGCTTGCCTCTGCACAGCCGGAGGCGGCGACGCAGGCCGCTGCTGCTGCCAAGTGCTGAACTTCTGCTGCTGCTGTTGTTCCTGCTCCGGACTGCGCTGTTGCACCGGAGGCGCCGGCCTCACCAGGGGATGCGTATCCTGCTCTTGCAGCGTGCCTCTGCCGCCGTTCTCCTGCGCTGGCGAACCTTGCTCCTCATACACCGGGCGCTGCGAGGTCGGCCGCGTCGCATTGTTATTATTCGGCGGTGTGAATGGACGGAACCCGCCGGGCTTTATCTCCGACTGCGGCGTCTGCGCCCCAGGCTCAGTCCGCTGTGCAGCCTGGCCCTGATACGGCCTTACCGTCCCCGTTTCCGTTCGCACCAGCGATTGCTGATTCAAAGATTCCCGATTCAAAGACTGCTGATTCAGATGCCCGCCCGCCTGCACCTGTCTTTGTTCCAGCCCTCGTGGCGGAGGCGGAGGCGTTTTCCGGGCCACTACCTGCCTGCTGATCACTGCGGCCGGCGGCTTCACCGGAGCGGGACGTCCCGCTCCAATCACGCTTTGCCGCACCGGCTCTTCCGAGATCACATGCGATACCGGAGCTGCCGCAATTTCCCGCGCATCCACGTGCATGATGTTCTTCCCCACCGGCCGCGCATTCACAAACGTGTCGTGCGAAACCACCGTCACACCGTTGTTCACGCGCTGATTCACATACGTGACGTTGCTGGCTCTCTTGTTGACAACCACTGTGTTGTAAACGTTCGTCACCTTGGTGACGCTCACTGTCGTATTGGTGACGTTCACTTCGTTCACATACCCGCGGCTCACGCGATATCCCGGAACAAACACTTCTCCCGGCGCCAGCGGAAACCAGCCCACACCCACTCCTGCCGAAAAATGAAATCCCGGGCCGCCGCCCACAAACGCCACCAGCGCCGGCGCCCATATCGGACGCACCACGACCGGCCCCGGCACCCAGAACCATCCACCACCTGCGAATGCCCAGCGCCCGTAGTGATACGGCGCAAAGCCCCACGGCTCGTCTCCCACCCACGTCCATCCCCACGAGCCAATCCACGCCCAATGCCCGAAGCGATACGGCGCCCATCCGGCAACAATCACCCGCGGATGCCAGCACTCGCCATAACCCGCAACGTAGGTCCAATCGCCGTTGTCATCCAGATCTTCGTAGCCGGTCATTTCCCGCGAAACATAATTCGCGGAATCCGCGCTGTCTTCCCGCTGGTCGCGATCCAATGCCCACTGATCAAAATCATCCTGCTGCGGAACTTGTCCGATGTCGTAATCCAGATGATCCGACCCGGTAAAAGTCGCGGACTGGTTGGCCACCACGATGTAGGAAAATCCCCCTCCCGTCACCTCGCCGCGCCCTTGCCACACGGTCGTAATCGTCTGGCTTCCGTCTTCGCTCACGTCGATGCGATATTCGCCCGGTTGCAGCAGCGAAAACGCTATATTCGGCGTATCCACTTCATAGGTATCGTCGTCATCCACATGCCGCACGCGCACGATCAGCGATCCCTGCGCCACGCGGATCTGCACCGTGCGATCGTCAATATTGAGAAACGTAATGCCGGTCTTAGGACTGAGCCGCAGCGCAGTCGAACCAATATGCGCTTCCGCCCGCGAATCCTCATCCGCCCACAAATTGTCGCCCGTCACCATGGGACGGTTCGGCACCGCCGTCACCCAGTCGCCTTCGCCCGCCGGCTGGAACGAAACCGAGCCCTGCGAATAATTCAACCGCGCCACGCGGCCCGGAGGATCCTGATCAGCGCCCTGGTCTTGATCCTGTGCCTTCGCTCGAACAGGCGACTGCAACAACGCCAGGCCCACCAGAACTGCCAACCACGCCCACCCTTGCCTTTGTGCTTTCATATTTCCGCCTCGACAGACAACGTCCATACACCCTTTCCACCTACACGGTGTGCAAACACCGCCGCCGTTCTTTTGTTGCCGATAGCCCCTAAGTGCTTGCAGCCAGCCCTGTTCCGCCAACCGCTCCACCCGACAACCCCCAGCTTAACCCCAGCACATCCAACGAGCAAATGCGAGCCTTACCCCGTGAACCCCTGTGCAAACCCCAGTGTTCCTCAGTGTTAAAGATTTTGGTTTTTGTCCCTCAGAACCAGCGAAAGTCCCGATCCACCTTTAGCATTGCCCAACCCGCACCCAAAACAGTAAAGTGCTCTCCAGCAGAGTTTCCACCGGCAATGACCCTCGCCACCCTCAACGACATTTTCTTCACCACGGTCAACCGCAATCTCGACCGCCTTTTGCTCCATCGTCCTCAGGGCGAAGACAAATGGCTGACGACCTCTTCTCAAGTCTTCCATCACCAGATTGCCGCTACCTCGCAAACCTTGCGCAGCTGGGGTATAGCCAAAGGCGACCGCATCGCCATCCTCAGCGAGAATCGCCCCGAGTGGCCCATCGCCGACATCGCCAGCCTGCTCCTCGGAGCCGTCACCGTCCCGCTCTACACCACGCTCACCGCCGACCAAACTCTCTCCCAGCTCCGCGACTCCGGTTGCCGCGTCATCTTTCTTTCTTCGCAAAGTCAGCTCAATAAAATTCTCTCGATCTTCTCGCTGACATATCTCGAAAAAATCATCATCATGGATTCCGTTGAACTCCCCACGGAGCCCGCACTCCGCGCCGCATGTGTGCCCATGGCGAGCATTCTTGAGCACGCAGATTCCACTTTATCTCCAGAGATCGAAGCCCAGGCCCGCACCATCACACCCGACGATCTGGCGACCATCGTCTACACCTCCGGCACCACCGGCGCTTCCAAAGGCGCCATGCTCACGCACGGCAACATCGCCTCCAACATTTCCTGCTCGCTCAGCGAATTCACAATCCGCCCCGGAGACATCAGCGTCTCCTTCCTTCCCCTGTGCCACATCACAGCGCGCCACGTGGATTTCGCCATGCTTTACCACGGAGTCACGCTCGCCTACTGCCCTTTCATCGAGCAACTCCCTGCGGTTCTACTCCAGGTTCGCCCTTCGCTGTTCGTCGCCGTTCCCCGCGTCTACGAAAAAATCCATGCCCAGGCCGAACAGAAAGCCAGAGGATTTCCTAAGCGCGCCATCTTCGATTGGGCGCTCTCCGTCGGACGCGCCAACAAGCCGAAAATTCTCGCTGGAGAGATTCCCGCATCCACGGCCTGGAAACTCGCCAACAAGCTGGTCTTCTCTAAACTCCGCGAAGGCCTGGGCGGCCGCGTCTCATGTTTCATCTCCGGCGGCGCGCCTCTGGGACGCGAATTGGCCGAGTGGTACGCCTGCGCAGGCATCCGCATTCACGAAGGTTACGGCCTCACCGAAACTTCGCCCGTGATCGCCGTCAACACACCCATCCATCACCGCATCGGAACCGTAGGCAGAATTCTACCCAACATCGAAGCGCGCATCGCCGAAGATGGCGAGATCCTCGCCCGCGGCCCCTCGATCTTCAAGGGCTATTGGAATCGCCCCGATGAAACCGCCAATGCCTTATCCGACGGCTGGTTCAAGACCGGCGACATCGGCAACATCGACGCCGATGGATATCTCTCCGTCACCGACCGCAAGAAAGATCTGATCAAAACTTCCGGCGGAAAATTCATCGCGCCCCAACCCATCGAGAACTCGCTTAAGCTCGATCCTCTCGTCGGCATCGCTGCGATTCTAGGCGACAAACGCAAATTCGCCTCAGTCATCATCTCGCCGAATTTCCCGGTGCTAGAAGATTGGGCCAAAACAAACGGCATTTTCTTCTCGTCGCGAGCAGACCTCGTCGCCAATCCCAGAGTCGTCAAGCTCTACGAAGATATCGTCGAAACCATCAATCAGAATCTGGCCCGCTTCGAAAAACTGAAGCGCGTGATGGTCATCCCCGACGAATTCACCATCGAAAACGGCGCGCTGACGCCGACGATGAAACTCCGCCGCCGCGTCATCGAAACCCGCTACCGCCGCGAGATTGATGAACTCTATGCACAGGCGGAAGCGGCAACTGTGCCGTAACGTGTCGATACGACCGCTTCGCGCGATGGGTAAGGTCACTCGGGCACGCCGGATTCCCTCACCCCGAGGAATTGCAACGGATGCGGGTCGATCTGGGTTATGAGTGCTATGGCGATTTAGCGCCAACTAGGCGACTGCTTTCGTGGTTGCATGCTACTCGGGTGTCTTCTCGAACAATGTGGGGCTGTCTCCGAAGAGTTCGTCAAGAAAATGGTCACGATCACTCACGAACCGGCGCACGATTTGCATAGGAGCCGTATCCTCATACTGGATTTCTTGAAGCTGTCCCTCGTCAAACGAGACGATCTGCGCGTCAGGATAGCCCAGCAGAATGGGAGAATGGCTGGAAATGATGAACTGCGCATTTCGTCGCTTCCGCAGAACGTCATGGAGGAGAACCAGCAAAGCTAACTGCCGCTGCGGAGACAGGGCTGCTTCGGGTTCATCCAGTAAGAACAATCCATCCCGCTGACACTTGAGTTCGAGGACTGTGAAGAAGGTCTCGCCGTGAGAGCGCGTGTGAAGACTGCGGCCTCCATAGAAGGCACTAAGCGGAGGTCCACCGGACGGCTCTTTGTCGAGTGCATCCATGTAGGAAACTGTGTTGAAGAAACTCTCGGCGCGTAAAAAGAATCCTGCTCCCGTCCGCGTATCGAACGACAATCGCAGTGCTTTCACCAGAGGGTCAACGGAGTGGTTGCTATCCGTGCTGTCGTTCTGAAAATTGCGGGTTCCCCCTTCGCGTCCAAATCCGTAGTGCACAGCAATGGCTTCTAGCAGCGTGGATTTTCCCGAGCCATTTTCACCGGCAAAGAAGCAGATACGGGATCGCAATTCGAGTTTTTCAAGATGTCGGATGGCTGGAACGCAGAAGGGATAACTGTCCCAGTCCTTTACTCGATCCCGTAGAAGAGAGATGGTCTTGAGCATGAGCGGATTCTACGCGAGGAAAGGGGACTGGCGTTAACAGGCCTTCTCACAAGTTTACGCCGTCTCTTCGCCCCTCAGCAGGGGTTTCGAGCGCTGTGGCGATTTTTTCATCAACCATTCGCAGTACGTGGCCTATTCCTCATCCTTCACCCGGACCTCTTTCATTTCCTTAATTTCCGTGATCACCATTGCATGAGTTCCAGTCCGCTCAAACACAATCCCGCTCGCCCGCACGTACTTGCCGACAAACGGCATGAGAACCTGCCGTTGATCCGTATCGGGCATCTTGGCAGAGATGGGGAAATACAGCCGATCATCTTTGGTCAGAATTACGAGCGGCGAGCCACCCTTCACGCAATCCTGTACGCACTTGCTGCCCATACTCGTCGCATGGTTATCAAGATTCTGAATTGGGCAGGCAACATCCCGAACCAGCCCTTCTATCGTTTCGTTGGAAACATTCGCCCGGGAACCGGCCATGTCCGTGGTCTGTGGAGACTGAGACGCCGCCAGGAGAATCCCGCAGCACGCCAGCAAGCCAATCTTCAGCGGTCGGATCAACGCTCGGATCATCAGTCTCTCCTTATTCATAGGAAAAGTCAGGTCACAGGCCCCCGTGGAACCGTGCGAACGCGTGGGCATCCATGAGCGAGATGGCGAGGATGCCCGCCCCAAGGACGAACACGTGCTCGGTCTTGCGCAGATTAAAGCTGCCCACACGACAAACCAGCAGGTAGCCAAGGGCAAGGTTGAAGACGCCCCATAGGACATTGACCGTCGCGGAAGACAAACCTACCCCAGGCGGTGATGCAAAGGGGCTCTGGAAGGCGTGTCCCGAGATCCCGTTGCCGAGATGGGGCAGGGCGTTCGCGAGGAATGCACCCCCGAAAAAGTAGACCACGTAGTGGTACCAGCGCATCGTAGCTCCCTTCTGACTGCCAGCCCGATGGTAGCGCAGGCGAGTCAAAAACTAAAACGCTGCGCATTAACAACATT
>Ga0209010_1000511_pt1 | contig 12239 bp, 9 predicted proteins | sample BlaSpr_A8_OM1_O3_FD_187985 | JGI IMG/M metagenome (GOLD analysis project Ga0209010, IMG submission 187985) | Forest soil microbial communities from Thunder Bay, Ontario, Canada - Black Spruce, Ontario site 2_A8_OM1_O3 (SPAdes) (version 2) | ecosystem: Environmental > Terrestrial > Soil > Boreal... | reverse complement strand
CGCAGGTCCGGCACGCGAACCGTGCGGGTTGCATAGCGGGAGAATTGCGAGACCGAGTACTGATCGTCAATGAAGCAGACGGGGATGCCGCGCCTGCCCAGGCTGCGGGCGATACCGAGGCCGGGATGTTCGCCACCGACCACGACCGCGCCGACTGCGGGCGGCTGGCCTGCCGGCTTCACGAGTTTAACTTCTAATGTCTCAGTGGCGGCTGTCCCCGTGGGCGTCGTGTCTACGGACGTCGTCTCCGCGGGGCTCATTGCGCCGCCTTGGTATGCCGAGCGACGTAGGAGACCAATTCGCGCGAGGCGAATTCGGTGCCAGCGACAAAATACAACAGCGGTCCGAAGGTGCGGGCGGCGGTTGCGCCGATGAAATGTAATCCCGGCACAGAACTGCGAAAGCCGCTGCGCAGTTTCGGATAGCCGTCAAACGTCTCGACCTGACGGACCAGTTCCGGAGACAGGAATTCGTAGCGAGAGATGTCGACGCGGTAACCTGTGCCCAGCAGCACGTGATCGACCTGGCGCTCGCTGCCATCGTCCAGAGTCAGCGCCAGGCCACCATTCGCTTCAATAGCACGCGATACGGCGCGGCTGGTGTTTAGTTTTACGTTAACCAGACGGGCGGGAAGCCACTGCGAACCCGCGGGCCGCACGGCGCGGGTGCGGATTTTATCACGCAGCTTAAGCGGCACCAGTCTCACCAGGTTTGGATAAGCCACCAACCGGCTGATGCCGATGGGACCGACGTCGTGGGAGGAATAAAGCATGCGCGTCAGCGGACCCATCTGATGCAACCACTTGTGGCTGCCGATCCATTTGAGCTTTGAATCGCGGGCAATAATTTCGACCTGAGCGCCCGCTTCGGAGAGAATCGCGGCCGACTCCAGCGCGCTCTGGCCGGAACCGATTACGACGACACGCTTGCCCGCGAACTGTTTAACGTCGCGGCCTTCATAGCAGTGCGATACGAGATTTTGCGGGAAGTTCTGAAATACTTCCGGCTTCTTGCGAAATGGACCGATGCCGGCAGCCACCACAACGCGCGAACAGAGGAAATTACTGCCATCTTCCAGCCAGACGCGGAATCCTCGATCTGCGCTTTCTACTTGCGCGACGGTTGTGGGATCGAGAGCCGATCCCAATTGATGGCGAAACCATTTTCCATACTCGACAAAAGTATCGAGCGGAAGCGGGGCGCAAGGCTCGAGTCTCGTCGCCGTTTCGTAGGCGTCGAGCGTGAATGCGTGGTCAGGGTCCGAGAGATTGGAAGCCACTCGGGGCGAACGCAGCAGCATTCCCTGGGGCATCTTTTTCGCCCAAAATTCCATGGGCTCGCCAAAAACGCGCACCCGCAGACCCTTGGCTTTAAGGTGCACTCCAGCCGACAGCCCGTAGGGACCGGCACCGATCACGGCAACGTCACACCGCTCCGGCGCATGGTTTTTCGACGCCGCTTCGCCGCCGCCTCGGCGGTCTTCAATCCTAATTTTCATTTCAGAATTCACTGCTTTGCCTCCACTCAAATCAAATTCGGGACCCAACCATGAATGGGAGACAAGACTAAGACGACGCAAGTTAACGCAATATTGCCGTTTGCTCTAGGGCAAACTTGATCTGGCCATTTTCTTCGGTGGCGTAGGCGACCTGTGCCTGTTCACTTCCCGGACCTTCGATGCGCCACCCGGCCCGGGATTTTACCAATCGCATTTCCGCGCGCTTTCTCCACCAACGGCTGACTTCGCGAGGAGTAGCGATCCAAAGATTAGTCTTTTCCCGCAAATCCGCAAGATAACCAAGGAGTGCCCGATAGGTGTGCAACTCGCGCTGCGTGGTGATGTAATCGGGATGAACGATGAAACTCACCAGACCGTTGCGCTCCATGATCAGGTCGATCTGCCGTTTCCACAAATCCAGCGAATGGCTCTTCAGTATATGAAACAGCGTGTAATCTTGAGTCGTGGTAACCGGCAACTCAAGGATCTTACCGACAAAAAATGGCATCACCGTACAACAACCGCCGCGCTGGGGATCAAGATGGGCAACATTTGGGACCGACATGTCGTAACTAAAGTCGAGTTCGTCGAACCATTCCTGGCGCCGGTATAAGATCGCCGCGCGAAATCCTTCGGCGCCCCACTGCCGGCCATATTCATTAATGCGCTCGGCGCGCCGGGCAAATTCGTGGCGAGTCAAATACAAACGGCCATCGTGATTCAGATCCTGTACCGCTAGTTCAAACCCGCGAGCGGTAATCGAATCCAAGTAAAAAGACGGATTTGTGTAGCGTTCCTCGGGCACAACCTGGAAGGACGACTTGATGCCGAATTCGTCGTCGATGTCCATCAGCGTTGAGGAAAAATCCCGGCCTAGCGTGGTTTCGACATCATGCGTCATGATGGCGGCGCTGAGAGCGCCCTTGGGCCAAAACCAGATGAAAGGAATGCGGTCGATTCCGGGCGCCTTCATGGCCAGCAGAAGCAGGTCACCGAGCAGCGTATCGACCGTCGTGTCGACAGGCCAGTGGGGAAAAGGAATCTTTTCCCAGTTCTTGAGGCGAATTCTCTGTAAGTGCTTGCGTGCCGCGACCGGCAGTGCGGGACGGATGAGGTAGTAAAGGCGGTTGGCGGGAGAATTCAGTTTGAGGGGGCCGTTGCCATTGCTGTGAGAATAGCGCTCCTGTGTCAGATTCTTTACGATCTCATTGGGGGCAAAAGGAACAGTGACCGTTCCATCTTCCGTAATCGCTCCGGGAATCGCTTCATGCAATGGACGCAGGGGCGACGAGGATGGACGATGGCCGGCGCATCTGCCGTAGCAGATACTCTCGCCAAAGCGAAAATAGCCATCGCTTTCCGAAGGAGATCCGCTGAGTCCGAGGCTGACGTAATCTTCGGGACAGCGGAAATATTGAGTGAGGCAATCGCTCATTGAGTTGTTGTCAACCGTAGTCTTAATCCAGGAATCAAGAAACTCGCGAGGGGAAGCGATGTCTAGACAGGCCGTGAATGGACGTAGGTAAATTTGCGCTTCAGGTTCAGAAATGGCTTCTCGATCACGGCGTAGGACAAAGCGGAGATCGCGATGGTCAAGGCCAAAGCCAGCACCTCGCGCACGCACATGTGAGCAAGACCATTGCGCACGTGAAGAAAGCGGTCGGTGATCCAGATGCACGCGGTGTGGTAGACATAGAGACCGTATGAGATTTTGCCAAGATATTGCAGCACTCCCAAACGCACGGAAATTCCGATGGAGGCCAGGACAATCATGGTGCTGGCCGCGGCCACCACGGGATAGCTGATGAGCGTGCCACGCCAGGGCAGGCTGTAACCCCAGGGCGCGGCGAAGTATCCCGTAACGGCGATGCAGGTGATGCCGCCGACGATTGCCGCGAGACGCAATGCGGGCGCAATCCTGGGCGCGCGGCCTGCCAGCAAAACGGCGAGGAGAATTCCCGCGGCCATCGGGTCGAGGCGCGCCAGCGTGTTGGCCCACACATCCCAACCGCCTCCGTGCCGGAATAAAACTGTCACACGCGTGAGATTTGCCAAAACAATCATCCCCACGGCTGCGCGCATAATGCCACGGCGCGACAAGCGAGCTACCACTGGCGGCCACAACAGATAAAACTGCTCTTCCACTGAGACGCTCCACAAAGGCAGCGCGGCAGATTGCGGCGGACCGAACGCGATGGTGCTCCAATTTCCGGCCAGCAAAAGAAAAGGAATGATGTAGCGAAAGTTGAATGCCCCGGTAGGATTCAGCAACGGTATGAACGCGGCCAGCGCGATAAAGAAATAATAGAGCGGCCAGATACGCAGCATGCGGCGTATATAGAAAGATTTGACGTGCAGACTTCCCCGTTCCTCTTTTTCACGCAGCAGCAACTCCGTGATGAGATAGGCGCTCAGGACGAAGAACAGATCCACTCCGTAAGCGCCGGCGCGCGCAACGCTGACGACAATCTGCGCCAGCCAGAGCGGGACGTGGCGGGTCACGAAATAATCCACGGGATAATACGCGGTGTGATAAACAAAGACCGCGAGGAACGCGAAGAAGCGCACCACGTCCAACTCGGGACGATAGAATGCGGATTTCTTGACCGGACGCGCGATCACGCCGGATTCCGGAATTGTCAGGGTTGACATGCGCTATCGGGACCGGACGCTTTCCTTCACTTCCGGTTTTGCGTTCGCGTCAGACTCCGGGTTTGCGAGGTTCCAGGAATCGGCAACCACATACAAAGGCCGCCCTTTGCCTTCTTCAAAAATCTTGCCGACATATTCGCCGAGAATGCCGACTGCAATCATGAGCGCCGCATTGCTGAGGCAAAGGACCACCATCAGCGATGTCCAACCGGGAACGGTCTTGCCAGAAAAATGTTCGATCATGGCGCGGACAGCTTCTTCGAGGGCCACCAGTGTCATAGTTCCGGCCCCGACGAAACTAAGCCGCAAAGGCAAGGCTGAAAAAGAAACGGCCGCAGTCCAGGCTAGGCGCACCATTTTTCTCAGCGGATACTTTGTGCTGCCTGCGGCTCGCGCATGACGCTCATATTGCACGCAGGTTTGAGGGAAGCCGACCCAGGCCACCATTCCGCGCAGAAAGCGATGCAGTTCGCGCATGGATGCGAGGCTTTCTACACAGCGCCGGGACATCAGGCGGAAATCGCCCACGTCCGGCGGGAGGGACTTCAAAAAGAAAATGCGCATGGAGCGGTAGAAAAACCAGGCGGTAAACTTCTTGAATTTGCCCTCGCCGGCACGGCTCCTGCGCTGCCCGCAAACCACGTCGTAGCCTTTGCAATACTCCTCGACCATGCGGTGAACGACAGAAAACGGATCCTGCAAATCGGCATCGATCAAAACGATGGCGTCGCCCGAGGCATGATCGACTCCAGCGGTGGACGCGAATTGGTGGCCGAAGTTGCGCGACAGATTGAGAACTTTGATACGCGGATCGGCATGGCTCCACTCCACCAATGACTCAATGGTGCGATCGGAACTCCCGTCATTGACCGCGATGACCTCACAGGGATAAGACGTATTGTCGAGAAATTCCGTAAGTTCGGGACGAAGCAGGGGAAAAATTTCCTCTTCGTTGTAGAAAGGCATCACAATCGACAGCAAGGCCGGATTGGGTCGCGGCCGTAAGTAGTTGTGGGTCACTGGATATTCCTGCCTTTTGCAAACCGTGCAACGAATGCGATCACTACATTGGCGAATCTATGGTTGAAGTGGAAGACCATTGCCCTATTGGCACGTAAGATTCTTGTTCACAAAGACTAGAACTTCGACCGACTCGAAGCGCCCAATCTCGATGGGAATCGGGTTGCGAAAGCGCCGGTCCCGGGAAAGCTGTAGGGCGAAGTCGGCGTTGTAGCGATTGTCCCGGTCTTCCCCATACGCGGCCTCACCTGCGAAATGCGGGGCCGTCAGCACGATGTCACTTTGGCCGGCGGTAGTCATTAAGCGCTGCCAGTCAATGGGGCCGTTCTCATAGCGCCACAACCACGTGGGATCGGGAAGGTCCGCGGGGGTTCCTCTTATCGAAGCGCTACGCTCCACCCACGGGTATTCGATCTGCGGCTTGTTGAAGGCGCGTCCGTTTCCCAGGTAAGAGATTTTGGGATCTTGTAAGCCGCAACTGTCGGTGATAGCTCGGACTTGGCTCCAGTCCCACTGATCGAAACGAACCATGGTGCGCCAGGGCAACGCGCCGTTGACGAATCCCAGTTCAACGGGTTCCCTGTTCGGAGAGACGACGGGTGCAACCAGCATTCCCAGTTGCACACAAAGCAGAGCGCAGGCGACGGCGGTCATGGCGCGGGAGCGATCCCAACCGAGGCTCTCGAATAGAGTTCCCGAGGCGATGGCCAGCGGAATCATCGCCGGAGAAACGTGACGCAGGAGATGGTTCGTTCCCGACAACTGCGCGCAAATAATGGGAAGTCCGGCGCAGGCACAAGCGCCGAGAACAGCTTTCTGTAGAGGATCGAGAATCTGTTTTCCGCGAATGATCGCGACCACAAAGGCAAGCAGCAACAGGGCGATCAAGACGCTGATTCCGTGTCCGAGCAGGCACTGCACCGCGGAATTGATCCAGCGGATTGCCGTGGCAAGCGACGGAGTTCCCAGCGAATTGCGAACGAAGGCTCGCGCGTAATGTCCATAGGCGAACGCGGCCTTGGCATTGATGATCCACCATGGTCCGGCGATGACGAAGGCGAGCACTGCGGCTTTCCATTGCGAAGCCGGGCCGGGCAATTCGTGCTTTCCCCATCGCGCTACTACAAACCAGAACGCAAGGAGCGGCAATGCAATCACGATGAAAGAGGTTTTTGCCAGGAATCCCAGGCCGAGGGCTAGGCCAAGGCCGATCCAGTTCGCTGGTTTCGCGGATTTCTCACTCCACAGGGCGATCAGAAAGTACAACATCGCCGAAGTCGCGACGTAAAGCGAAGTGTCGGTTCCGAAGAAGATGCTGGCGGAGACCACTTCCGGCGAGAGCGCAAAGATCAGTGCGGCGAACGCGGCGGCTGCCTGACTTGCAATCCGTTTGACTGCCAGATAAACGAACCAAACGCTGAACCCGAACAATGCCAGCGAAACCAGGCGCGCGCTGAAGGTGTGAAATCCGATCAGTGCAAGGACCGGATCTGACAGCAGACGGAAAGCCGGGGGGCGACCCCAAGTCTTCAGCAAGAGGCGGCCTCCGAGTTTCAGCAACATGCCGCTTTGCAGGCGGTGAACATCGATCTGTACGTCGTTGAAGTATTCCGCTTCATCCCAGTGCACGCCGTAAGGATGCGCCAACGACCAGCGCAGAGCCGCCGCCATCAACACCGTCAGTGCAACAGCGGCGAAAAATAACCAGAAGCGGGACAGAGATGGTGACGCGGCTTCGCTGCCCGTCAACGAACGGTCACTATCGGCGGATTTCGACATCGCCTGCGCGCTCTCGACAGTTTCTAGTTCCTGCATGTCTCCGCCAGATGTTCGGAAGTATCTTGCGGAGCGACATTGCTGGCCCGCTTCAGCCAACTCTCGCGCCAATACGGATAAATCGCACGAGGACAAAGCCGGTGATAGTCGGACTTGCAGACTACTCCCTCAAGAACGATGCAGGGATTCTTCATGGTGATCAGCTTGCCCGTCTTTTCGTCGATGATCTTGTGAACCCGCCGCAGCACGCGGTAAATGCCGCCGCAGTAAGGCAGCATTTCCGAATCGAACCACAGGCCGCGATTCTTCTGATCTTTGTCGAGTGTCGCCATAATTTCTTCTTTGCTGCGCACCTCGACCAGTTCTCCCGGCTGCAAATCGAGCAACGCCGCTGAAGTCTTTTCCGATCCGCCTTCGATGAAGGGATAGTGCTTTCCTTGCCGGCGGCTCTGTACCTGATTGAAGAACCCGATGATCGAGGCCTGTACGAGGCGCGATACATTCAGGATGAATTCCAGCAGGCGGTGTCCGCGCAAGTTGCCTTCGAGTCCGCTCTTCAGGTTGCCCGAGCGCAGGTCGCGAATATATTGGCGCGGATCCCAGAAACTCATGTAAGAAGTGAATTCGGGAACGACGGTCGCCTGGCAGGTATAAATCGTTTCTGCACCGGAAGAAGTCGTTCGGGTCGCTGCAAGCAAAGCGTCCACGGTGACCAGGCCGCTGCGATTCGCCGATGGCGTGTTCATCTCGCGCAAACTTTCCACGCCTACCGTCCCTGTCTCAGAGCGCTTGAGCCACGCCTCTTTCCAGAAGATGAGGCATGCGGCCTGGCAGCCGTCGTGGCCGCTGCCGTTACACCGCGCGCCTTCAAGGTGAACGGAGTTGGTCATGCGCCGGATGCTCCAGCCGCGCGTGTACTCGCAGGTCTTGTCGGCGCGTTTGAAGACCCGCAGCCTCTGTCCGCAGTAGTCGAGCATCTCCGGCATGAAGGGAAGATTATCGAGGCGTCCACGCTCGTCTAGCGTAGAGAGAATTTCTTCCCGGCTGCGGACTTCGACCCAGTCCCCGGCCTTGAAATTCAATGCCCGCGGGATTAGGTCACGGTTGCGCACTGTGTTTTCTCGTCTTCCAGTTTTTCTTTTTGAGCGTTCCGGCCGCGCGCAAACTGATGCCGTGACTCGGCGATCGCACCCAGCTTGCCCCAAACTTTCAGCTTGCATTCAAATCGCGCCGTGGCCGTGAGAGAGATCATCCAGCGCAGCGTCCACACCGCCAGACGCCGGAAGAGATAGAGCGGGACGCCGCGAATCGCCAGCGACCCAGCGGGATTTCCGTGTTCGCGTACGTCCGCCCGTTCCTTGTCATACCACCACTGCAAGAAATATTCTTTTCGCAGACGCTCTTCGGGCACCGGATGATGCACGATCGCGGCGGGCACGTAGCGCAACTGCTCTCCGCCGGCAAGTAGTCGCCGTCCGAATTCTGTGTCTTCGTTGGGCCGTGGAATATCGGTGCGGGGGCTGGGCCCGAGGTCGGTTCGGAAAAGGCCATACTTCGTGAACATGGTTTTTCGAAACGCCATATTCGTTCCGAAGGGCGGTTCGCGCATGGCGAGCGTCTCCTCGCCGAGATTGAAACCGGCTAGCGGCCCCATGTACTGCGTACGCCTGGTGTCGAACCATGGCGGCGGCGCACACGACCAATCCAGAATCACCGGACCGCCCGCACCGGACCAGTCGCTAACGCCGCGCAATGGAGCGGTCAGGGTCTCAAGCCAGGCGGGAGCGACCGTGACATCGTCGTCCATGAAGGCTAGTATTTCGCCTTGCGCCGCAGTCACGCCGGCATTCAGGGCATTTGATTTTCCCGGCTTCGACTCGAATAGATAGCGGAATCGCCGGGGGTGCTGTTCCGCGAATTCTTCGACCACCTTGCGCGTGCGGTCGCTCGAATTGTTGTCGACCACCAGGACTTCCCATTCGACGGAAGCAGGCAGATGGGAGACAGCAACGCTTTCCAGCGCCTTTGCCAGTGCCTGGCAGCGGTTATAGGTGCACAACACAACCGAGATCATCATTGCAGTTTCAACTCTGGCTGGAGTGCAGCGCGGGACGACTCGCCTTCGCTTCCTCCATGCCGGATGCGTCCAATGCCGCTACGAGGGGCTTTTCGGACCGTTTTCGATTCAGGAATTTCTCGACGGCCGGTTTCGGATTGAGCGCCGCATCGAGCAGTTTGCCGCAAAGCGCGCGCGCCAAGCGAACGCGATCGAAACCAACGCCGGCCTCAATTAATTTTCGTTTGTGATATTCCCAGAATTTTGGATCGAAACGGCGCACCAAGTGCGCGGCGAGAAACCGATAGTACTCGGCTAATTTTTTGTCTACGCAAAGTTGGAATTCGCTCTCGGTCAGGTAGTGCCGTCCGTAAGTCACCAAATCATACAAGCGGCCCGCAATCAGCGTATTCAGGCCTCGGGAAAACTGATACAACGAACCTTCGCGGACTCGCGTGAAGGTAAGCACCTGGTGCACAAATCCGAAATCGCAATTGGCCAGCAGGGCACAACAGGTTTCGGAATCGGCGTGCAGGTTCGACTCGTTGTAAAAGGGATCGCGCGCCCGCACCAGATCAGCGCGGAAGAGCAGCGACGTTCCCGTGCCGAAAACGTAAATGTCGCCGAGAAAAAGCTTGCGGCAAACTTCCCGCCCCGAAATCAACCCTCCGGAGTACGGAAGTCCGGACCACATCACATCCGGCCCTTGCAGGCCATACGCGCCAACGATTCCCGCCGTCGGATGCTCCTCGGCGAGCGCGACCATGCGCTCCAGGCATTCGGGAAAAATCCAGTCATCGGAAAAGACGATCTTTACATATTTGCTCGCGGCAGAAATCCGGCGCAGGGCGCCATTGAAGTTGGGCACGGCGCGTAAGAATTCCGTAGTGTCATACACTTTGATTCTGGGGTCGGAAGCCGCGTAGCCTCGGGCAATGTCCGGAGAACAGTCGGTGCTGCAATTGTTGACGATCACGCATTCCCAGTTTCCGTAAGTCTGGGCAAGAATGCTCTCCAGGCATTCTCCGAGGAATTGCTCCTCGTTGTATACGGGCACGACGACGCTCACCAATGGTTGGGACTCGGTTTTCACTTCAGTTCAATCCATTCCTTCTAGCCGCACGCCTCAGGCCGGGACCATGCTCTCTTCGTCCACCGTCCGCCGGGCCCGTAATCCTTGAATGAGGTTCACGTAGAAGGCCTTCTGGCCCATGACATATAACAGCATCAAAACGTAGACGCCAAGAAACAGCGTGACGCCCGCGATCAACCGAAATAATGGGGAGGTCTGTTGGCCGTAGATCAGTTCCAGAATCAGCGGCAGAATCGACGCCACAACGCCGGAAAGCAGCGGCCGGCTCAGCGTCTCGATGACATCCCAAAAAGAAATTGCGGTTCCGTGAACGCACCATGCGATGTGCGGCAGAATCCACAGGGCCATGGCGACGGAATAACCTAGCGCCACACCCCTAGGGCCGTAAGGCAGTCCAATCAAATATCCGGCAATGACCAAAGGTGCGATGACAAATGCAATCTTCAGGCTGCGGCCCACTTTGCCGATAGCGAACAGCAGCCACGAAAAAGGGTTGATCATCGCAAAAATTAAGATGGTTGGCGCCAGCAACCGGAAAATAGGAACTGCTTCGGCCCACTTGGGGCCGAGCAGGACGGAAATAGCTTCACGGGCAAAGATGGCGCACACGATGGTGATCGGCAGAGTCAAAGCCAAGACCAGCGAATAACCTTTGAGAAAATAACTCTTCAGGCGTGGAGGATCGTCCTGCACTCGCGACAGCGCCGAGAACGCCACTTCTCCGACCGCGGAATTCAAATTGTCTGTCGGAATATTAACCAATTGATACGCCCGCCCATAGACGCCGATAGCCTCGGCTCCCCAAAACCTGCCCAGCAGAACTTTTTCCAGGTTGTAAGCGACATACATAACCGCGCCGTTCAGGGTGATGGTGCCGCCAAAGCGAATCATCGAACGCAGTCCGGCGCGGCGGCGCGGCATGCCCGGCATCCACTTCACCGCCATCCACAAGCCCGCGGTAGAAACCAGCGGCCCGGCAATGGTCATCGCCACCAGCGCCCAATAGCCGTAGCCCCACTCGGCCATGGCGATGGCGACCACGGTGCTCACGATCAGCGATACGGTGTTGATCACGGCCAGAGCCGTAAAGCGCATTTGCCGCTGCACAATCGCCGAATGTTGCACGCCCGCCGCGTTGAAGAGAAAACTCGTGGCGAGAACGGCCGTGATCCACAACAGGCGCGGCTCGCGATAAAACGCGGCTACTGCGGGCGCGAGCGCTACAGCTAACACCGCTAAAAGAGCGCCTACAGCAAGATTGATCCAGAACAGAGTCGAAATCTGATCTTCGCTGACTTCCGCGCGCTGCACCGTCGCTGTCGAGAGGCCGAAGTCGCGGAACAAGTTTAAGACTCCGGTAAAGGCGGTGACCATGCCTACCAATCCAAAATCCCGGGGACTTAGCATGCGCGCCAGAACCATCAAGGAACCGATTCGCAAAACGAAATTCGCCACTTGGGCGGCCATGCGGGCCACACCACCGCGAATTGTTTTCTCCTTGAGGTCCTTCACAACACCAGCTTGCGGCAATAAAACGCTTCCGCGTAACCGCTCGCGGCATTGCACTCCATGCCTCGCAGCCGCATCAGAGAAAGGAAGGTGCTTTCTTCAAACCACCGCTTTGCGCGCTGCGAAGGAAATGCTTCCTTGAGGTTGCGCACTTTGGCCTGACAAGTTTCCGAGGTAAGCGGCACAAACACGTTGGGCCGTCCCATGTCGCCATCGTATTTCGGTATTTCGTATTCCAGAATGAGGTGGTCGCGAAAGGTGTTCCACGTCAATTCGGAAAGCAAGCGATGATCCTGGTGCGCATCGTCGCGCGTGTGAGTGAAAATCACGTCGGGATTCACCGGCTTCAACTCTTCGAACGCCGCCTTGATCTCTGCGCCGTCATAAGGCATGAATCCATCGCGAAAGGTTTTCAGAAACGGTCCCTGCAATCCGCGCCCGGCAAAGAGTGAAGCCGCATTCTGTGCTTCGGCGTGGCGCACGCCGATCGCGCTGAACACTACCCAATGAAATGTGATGCCGGGATAGCGTTCGTTCATCTCAAGAATCGTGCCTCCGCAGCCAATCTCGAGATCGTCTGAATGCGCCCCGAGGCAAAGCACTTTCAGTGCGCCGCCTTCGCGAGGCCGCAGGTT
>Ga0209010_1000509_pt1 | contig 12244 bp, 9 predicted proteins | sample BlaSpr_A8_OM1_O3_FD_187985 | JGI IMG/M metagenome (GOLD analysis project Ga0209010, IMG submission 187985) | Forest soil microbial communities from Thunder Bay, Ontario, Canada - Black Spruce, Ontario site 2_A8_OM1_O3 (SPAdes) (version 2) | ecosystem: Environmental > Terrestrial > Soil > Boreal... | reverse complement strand
TTCCCTGACCTTCGCCGTAGTGATTGGCGCGCTGTTGCCCATGGCTTTACGCTTGGTAAAACTCGGCCCGGAAAATTATCTTCCCGCCGCCATTCTGCTTGTGCTGTTGATCGTCCGCAACCAGCGCATGGTTCCGCTGGCCATGCTTGAGCGCGCCATGCGCTTCAACGTGGTCAGTGCGGTGGAAGCGGGCGAAAGTCTCATTTACACCATCCTGCTCGCCACGCTTGCATTTTTCCATAAAGGCGTCTGGTGCTACATCGTTGCCATGGCATGCCGCGACCTGTTCGGCAGCCTCGCCTTCAACCTGATTGCGCGTTCGCCCTTCGGTCAATTCTCCTGGGCTTCCATTCGCCCCCACGTTGGTTTCAGCCTGGTTTATCAAGGGGGATCGCTGCTCAACATGGCAACCGCCGCATTCCCGCCAATTATGATTGCGCGCCTGCTCGGCAAAAACGCCGTGGGATACGTCTCGTGGGCTTCCACGTTGTCGCTGTATGCTTTGGTGATCTGCAACGCGATGGGCCGCATCTACCTGCCTGCGTTCAGCAGCGCCGCCAACGATCCCACGTTGCTTCGCTCTCGCGTAGAGAAATCTTTGCGCATCAACGCCAGCATTGCCTGGCCCGCCTGCGCCGTGCTGGCCAGTTTGAGCACGCCGATCATTGCCTATATATTTACCGCGAAATGGTTTCCCGCGCAGCCGCTGCTCTATGCCTACTGCATCACCGCCATGATGCTTTCGGTGGGCGTTCCTTTATCCGAATTGTTTTTCTCTCAGGACGATGCCTGGTTCAACGTTCGCCTCTGCCTCTTGCAGGCTGTTCTGACATGGACAATCGGAACCTATGCCGCTTCTCACTACGGGTTAACTGCATTCGCGATTTTTCAGGGCGCACTGCAAAGTTTTTGGTTGCTGGCCTTTTTTCACGCCCGTCAGCCCGAAGGCCTGCGGGTTTTCGCTCCCTTGGGCGAGCCACTGTTCCTGAGCGCGGCGTTGGTCTTGGGGAACTTATTAATCGTCCGCTTCTTGCCGATCTCTTCCATTTATCGATTGGGTATTTTGCTGGCGGTTGAAGGAGGGATCTGCTCGCTTTTCCTGATAAGGATGATCATGAGCTGGCGTAGCGCGGCTGTGCCGTCGGCGCTGGCTGCGACATGATCGAAACCATGAGAAGAAACTCAATCGCGTTGGATTTCACGGAGTACAGTTCGTCGACGATCGAAGTTGCAAGGCCTGCGCATATCGCTTGGAGGCGTCCGTCATGAGCGCATTTCGGATTGCCGTTCTCGGCAGCGGTGCGGTTACAAATGTTCTTTACCTTCCCGCATTGAAGGAACTACAGGCTGAAAATGAAATTGAATTGGTATGCGTCGCTGACTTGAACCGGGAAAGCGCCGAGCCATTGTTGCGGGAATTTCCATCGGCAAAGTTTTTCGCCGATTATCGCCCGATGTTGGAGCAGCTTCGTCCCGAGGGCGTCATCGTGGCCCTGCCACATTTCCTGCACCAACCTGCTAGCGTCGACGCGCTGCGCCTGGGCATCCAAGTCTTTTGTGAGAAGCCCATGGCCATCAGTTCTGTCGAGTGCGATCAAATTGAAGAGGCAGTGCACGATACCGGAGGTATTTTTTGCGTTAATCTGCTGCGCCGCTGGTTTCCCAGCGTCCAGGAAATTAAGCGCATGGTCGATGCCCGTGCCCTGGGTGCACTCACTTCTTTCGAGGCCAGCGAAGGTGGCCCCTACGGGTGGCCCGCGATGTCGTTTTCGTTTTTCGATCGCAAAGTCGCTGGAGGCGGCGTGCTGATGGATTCCGGCGTACACACACTGGATTTGTTGCAGTGGTGGTTCGGTCCCATCGAAGTGGTCGAATTTCTCGATGACGCCGCGCCCAACGGCGTGGAGTGCGACTGCGTCGCGGAGTTGCAGGCGCATGGCGCGCGAGGATCGCTGCGCATGAGTCGCTCGGTGGAGCTGCCAAACAATTACCGGTTGCAGTTCGAGCGGGGATGGATTGAGTGGGATCACGATAACGCCACGCAATTCCGCTTCTCCTCAAATCAGCAGACAACCGTCGAGGCCAACGTCCGTTGCGAACCGCGCTGGGCCAGCGGGAGCCGCTTCACATTTGCGCTATCTGAACAATTGCGAGCCTTCGCTCGCGCCTGTCGCGGCGGTTCGGCCAACGGACTTGTTCTGGCGGATGAAGCACGAAAGAGCGTGGACATCGTCACGGACTGCTACAACCAGCGTAAGGAATTGGTGATCGCTGGCGAATAATCCAAGCATGACTTCTTCGCAAAATCCATACGCCGGCGCGCAGCGCGATGTGAAGTACGCAGTCTTGGGCGCGGGTGGCTTTGTTGGCGCGGCCATGGTGGAGCGTCTCTATCGCGCCGAAGTGCAGGTTACGCCGCTGGTCCGCCGCATCGGCACCGGGGGCGCTTTGTTGGCCCGCTTTGGCTTGCCTCAACGCCTTGCAAACGTTATGGACCGCGAATCTTTAAAAGCTGCGTTCGCAGGAGCCGGTGTCGTATTTCATTGCGTCACCGGCGGTCGCGCGGCCATCGTGCAAGGGCTGGAAAATTCACTCGCGGCCGCCCAGGCGGCGGGCGTTGGCCGCCTCGTCTATCTGAGCAGCGCAGCGGTCCACGGCTTTCGTCCGAAAACCGCAGTCGACGAATCCTCATCCATCCATCCGCCTCGCTGGTCGGAGTACGCCAAAAACAAGGCCGCCGCGGAAAAAATTATCGGCCAATGGCGCGGCCGTCCTGAGACCGTTATATTGCGCCCTTCCATCATTTATGGTCCGCGCGGCAGAGACTGGAGCGAAATGCCCGCTCGCCAGATCGCATCCGGTACCGCCTATTTGGTAGATCAAGGTCGCGGTTACATGAACGAGATTCACATCTCTCATTTACTCGACGCGATGCTGCTGGCCGCGCACCACCCCGCAGCCGCAAACAATGTCTACGTCTTGCAGGATGGTTTCGGCCGTACCTGGCAGGACTACTATCGCTCGCTTTGCCAATTGCTTGGGGTTGAGTTCACAACGCTCGCCGCATTTTCCTGGCAAGATGTCGTGCGCAATTCTTCCAAGCTCCGGCACTACCAGAAATGGATGAAGGATGCGCCGAGCATTCTGCGCTCGGCTGTATGGCACGATCCGCTCAAAGCCTGGCTCAAGCAAGCGCCGGGATTCGAATCCATACGCCGTATGACCTCGCCTCCTCCGGCCTCATCTGTATCCGTCGCCAGCGGCAGCGGCACACTGTCGCCGACCATCGCGCCGGACTTGGGCGTAGCGATGCTTCACACTTACCCTCAGCCCATCGTCGATGCAAAGATTCGCCGGGAACTTGGTTTCACTCCACGCCTGTCTCTGCGGCAGACTCTCGAAGGCCTGGACCGTTGGTATCGTTTCATGGGGCTGGTCCGCTGATGGACGGGTCCAGTTCAAATCAGAAAGCGCCCCGCAAACTAAGAGTGGGGTTCAACGCCGAGATCCTTTCCAACCCCGACGTGCGTGGTCTGGTGCGATATACCAGGGAGTTGCTGCGCGCATTATCGCGACGGGAGGATGTCGAGATCTTCTTATTTTCCCGGCAGGAACTGAACCCCAAGCATCTGGAAGGCGTCCACGCCACCAGCATCGTATTCCAGTCTTTTCGCGAGACAATCTGGGTCGACCTGGCGTTGCCCAGAAAACTTCGCGAATTAAACATCGACGTGTTCCACGCTCCGGCCGAACGCGGACTGCCGCTGCTCAAGCCCTGTCCCTTCGTGGTCACAGTTCACGAATCCTATGAAAGAAGCTACTGGCGCGAAGTTTATCCCACGCTTAAGTCCCGTCTCTGGTATTGGAAATACGAGATGTCGAACTATTGCCGCGCCGATGCTCTCATCACGGTCTCCGACACGACTCGCCGAAAATTAATTGAGTTAAATGTCACCCGCGAGCGTCAATGCCGCCGAGTCTACCTCGCGCCAGCGCAAGAGTTTCGCCCCGAGCCCGATACTTCTGATTCCGAAATTCTCCGCAACTATAGCCTCTCAGTCCCTTACATCCTGTACGTCGGCGGATATGACAAGCGGAAAAATGTCAGTGCACTGGTCGAAGCATTCGATTCCGCCAAACTGCCCAATCACCGGCTTGTGATCGTGGCCCGCAAGGAATGGGATTATCCGGCTTTGCTCGCACGTTGGAAGCAGCTATCCTGCTTCCCAAAATTATTCCTGTTGGAACTCCCACCCGGCGAAATTCCTGCCCTTTACCGCAACGCGGATTTTTTCGTGAATCCATCTTCCTGGGAATCCTTCAGCTTCCAGCTAACAGAAGCGATGGCTTGCGGCACACCTTTGCTTTGCTCGAACAGCACTGCAATGCCCGAGATCGCCCGCGACGCTGCACAATACTTCGATCCTGACAATCGCGACGAACTTGTTTCCTGGCTTCGCCGTTTCGCCGCCGACACGCAACTGAAAACTCAACTTCGGCAAAAGGGTTTCGATCGAGTCAAAGCATTTTCGTGGGATACAACCGCGGAAGAAACGGTAGCGATCTACCGTGATGTAATCAGCAAAAGATCCGAATAAGAGCCGTTGCATTAGACAATATCGCGACGAACAATCACGCTATGAAAGTAATCATCGTAACCCCAGCCGTGCCTCATCCTTTTGGCGACACCGCCGCGCGCTGGTTCTACGTCCTGATTAACGAATTGCTCGGCCGCGGTCATGAAGTCGTAGCAATAGCCGCCACGGAAGAGTCCGATGCGCGCATCAACGAAGCGAAAAAATGGCTATTGCAGCACGACGGAAACCTCACGCTGCACTGCCATCGCCTGCAGGTCGATTTCTTCACTCTACGCCGCAAGTGGCAGAATCTGATTCGCCCGCGCAGCGAGCTGCTTCAGGATTCCGCTCTCGTCGCGCTGCTCCATAGCGAGATCGCAAGAGGATACGACGTGCTGCACCTTGAACAAATGTCCGCCGGCTGGCTCGGTCTCAACGTCCCCCGTACTTTGCTCAACGTTCACTTTTTCGACGTCATCGATTGGGCACAAAAGAGCCACATGAATTTCAGCGAGCGCAAGGAGCTATGGCAGGCGCGGCGCGCTACTCGCCATCTTCTGCACGGAATTCCCCACGTTCGTCTGCTCACGCCGCGCCTGAAGGAAATGGCCGAATCGATCAATCCACACGGGAAATACTATGTCGTGCCCCTTGCCCTCGATCCCGCTTTGTACCCGATGCAACCGCCTGTCCTGGAACCGGTAGTCGGCATGATCGGCTCCATGCACTGGGAGCCATCTCGCTCCGCCGCCGAGCGCCTGATCACCCGCATTTGGCCGCTCATAAAACGCGACATTCCTCGGGCCAAGCTTTTCATCGCAGGCTGGAACGCCAACACCTATTTGAGTAAATATTCGTCGCTGCCCGGTCTCACGCTCGCCGAGAACTTATCTCACCCGTCCGAATTCTTCTCTCAAGCCGCAGTCATGGTTTATGCCCCTTCCTCTGGTAGCGGCATGAAGGTCAAAGTGATGGAATCGATGGCCTACGGCGTGCCCGTGGTCACCACCTGGGAAGGCGTTGAAGGGATCGATTATCAAAATGGCCGCGAATGCTGGGTTGCCGAAACCGATGAAGAGCTGGCCGGCAGAGTCCGGCAATTATTAGAAGACTCCGAACAATGGCTCCAGATGCGCGATGCAGCGCGGGTTTTGATCGAGCAGCGCTACTCCCCGCGCCCCGTGGTTGATAAAATGATGAATGTGTATCGCCAATTAAAGGCCGTCTTGTAAGCGCACTCCCACGCCTCTCCATGTACTTAAAAAGCGTTCTCCAAATGGCTTCTCTGATGGTGCGTTTTCGCAACGGCCGGACCCTCGTCCAGAGAATGCGTGCCGCCCGCCCATGTGATGAAATTGTGCTTTGGGATTCGACTCGTATCTCTCATCCTCCGGAGCGAAGCGGCTTGTTGGAGGCCGTAGTGGAGTTGTGGCTGGAACGCGTTTACACCGCGCAGTTTTATCGTCCCGGCGATGGAGACGTGATCGTCGACGCAGGCGCCAACGTCGGACTGTTTACCATTCAAATAGCCCGCCAGAACAGCCGCTGCCGCGTAATTGCGCTTGAGCCATTTGCCGAAAATTTCAAATATCTCGAAACAAACGTTGCCCGCGCCTGCTCGAAAAATGTGATCTGCCGCGAAGTGGCGCTGGGCGCGGGATTCAGCAGGGGAAAGATGCAGGCTGTCGGTTCTCGCTCGCTCGATCATGTGCTGCGAACAGATTCTGCCGCCGACAACGGCATTCCCGTAGTTCCGCTCGCGGGTTTATTCGACCTCGCCCACGCGCAGGAGATCGATTTCTTGAAGGTCGATATCGAAGGTTCTGAGCACGATGTTTTTGCCGCCGCTGCGCCGGACATTTTTCCTCGCTTCAAACGCATTGCCCTGGAATACCACGATCAGATCGTGGCCGGTACACTCGAACTCTTGCGGCGCGTTCTCAGTCCCACTCACGAAATCGTGATTCATCCCTCCACCATGGAAGGCTGCGGAATTCTGCTGGCTCGCCGCCGCGACCTCGGCAAATGAATCGATGACAATAAATCGATGGCAATAAATCAATGACAACGACTGGCGCCGAAAAAGAACGCGGTCCCCAGGCTGCCCGCAAAAGGCCGAGAGTTCTTACCGTCCTTCCCGACTTTCCTTTTCCCGCCGCCACTGGACTGCATCTCAGAATGGTCAGCAATCTGGAGCTTGTCCATCGCCTTGGCTGCTACAGCGCGCTGCTTTATTTTTCCACCGAAGGCCGCGGACCCGCTCCAGTTGAGTCAACGCCGCTCGCGAGTATTTGCGATGAGGTTCGTCACGGCGGCCGAAGACTTCCCCACGCCCATCTCTCATCCTCTTCGCTGATTCATCACAAAATCGATTTCCTTTTGCGCGGTGCGCTCGGAATTCCCGGCAAGCTCTATCCGTTTTCCACGTCTTACGACCGCATCGGTGCGGTAGAAATAATTCTCGCCGAGGCCCGCAGAGTGCAAGCCGATTTCGTCGTCATCCCTTCTTTCATGCTCCATTACGCCGCCCCGTTGCGCCGCAACGGCTTTCGCGTGATTGCCGATGCGATTGATGTTCTCACCGAACTTACCGCGCGCTTTCTCACAACTTATGCAAAAGGCGCGATAAGGCGGCTCGGACTCTACGCGAACCATCTTGCCTGCCGAACCCAGGAACGTGTTTTTTTTCCGCAATGCGCCGAGGTCTGGGCGACCTCACCTTCTGAAGCGGATGCGCTTGCCCGCATTGCCCCCGGCGTTAAGGTGGTCGTCATGGCCAATACTCTCGACGAATGTGTTTTTCGGCCGGACCGCGGTCTGACTGAAGAAAGTCTGACGGAAGAGAATGTTGGTTTCATTGGCACCTATTCGTCGCTTCCTAACCTCGAAGCCGCTGTGTTTCTTGCGGAACAGGTATTTCCCATAGTGCTGAAAAAGAATCCGGCGGCGCGTCTTAAGCTGGCAGGGGCGAATTTATCGGGAGCGGACGCCGAAAAACTGCGGAATTTCAGCTATGTCGATCTTCTCGGGGCAGTCGCCGACTCGAACGAGATGTACAGCCGGTGCCGGGTTATCGCTCTGCCAGTTTTCGTTCGCGGTGGAGTGCCTCTTAAGATTGTCGAGGCTTTTGCTCGCGGGAAAGCCGTTGTTGCTTGTCCTGAACTAGTCGAAGGGTTGCCGGTTCGCGACGGCTACGATTTGTTGGTGCGCGAAAAACCGCAAGACTTCGCAGGCGCAATCTCATCTCTCCTATTGGATGGAGCCTGTTGTCAGAGCTTGGGAAGCAATGCCAGGGAAACATTTATGAGAAACTGGTCGCGTTCTCACGCGGAAGAAATGCTGCGGAAGTCCAGCGTGCTGGCCGCATTCGGCGCGAGAGGCCTAAGCCGGGAATGATCGGGACAAATGATTGGCGCAAATAATTAAGGCAAGTAATTAAGACAAATAATTGGGACAGATGATTAAGACAACGGACACGCCTGCGAAGACGAAGATCGAGCCATCTCCCGTAATCGGCGACCGCTCCGCAGATCGTGTGTTTTCGGTGGGGATCGTCGGTGCCGGCGAGATTGTCAGCCGAACCCATCTGCCCGTTTTGACCGCATGTGAACGAGTTCGGATCGATTATGTCGCCGATAAGAATTTCGAAGTCGCGCGCGCGGTGGCAGGCAGCTACAAGTTGCCTCCCGTCACCGTGCCGAATGATTTAGGCGAGCTTCCTCAAACTGATATCGTGCTGCTCGCCGTGCCGGTGGCCGCACGGTGGCCTTACTATGAGTTGTTCGCCAAACGCGGGACCAGCGTTCTGGCAGAAAAACCGCTCGCGGCTGGCATCACCGATGCCGAACAACTTTGCAGTCTTTATCCGGAGCATTCTTTAGCGTGCGGTTTTCAGCGGCGAACTTATGCTTCCGTCGGCTTGGCAAAACTGTTGGTCGCGGAAAAATGGTTCGGCACCTTGCGGTCCATATCTGTTTCGGAGGGCGCGCTGACAACCAAGACCGGCGCCGATTCCCGCTTTTACGATGATGCTGCATCGGGAGGCGGCGTTCTCATGGATTTGGGATGCCATTCCCTCGACGTGGCCATGTACATTAGCAATGCATCGCGAGCGATTCCTAACCAGCAACATTTCGTCTACGATCACGGAATCGACCGGGAAGTTGAGGCTCATCTTACGCTGCTCACCGCAGATGGCGAATGCGGCCTGGATTACTTCGTAAGCTGGCTTCAGCCCGCGCGCAATACCGTCGAATTGCATTTTGAAAATTGCAGTTTGTCGCTTTCGTGCCGGCCGTCGCTGGAGATCGAGATCGTCGGCGGTAGAGATCAGGCGCAAGTGACTAACCACAGCGGCGTCCTCCCCATGCTCGCGGCAAAGCGTGGTGGCGCCGTAACGGTGTATCAGGCTTTTTATCTGGAATGGACCACATTTCTGGACGGTGTGCGCGCGCGGCAGGCTTCGAAATTGAGCGCCCGCAGTTGCCTTCCTACTATCCGCGCGGTCGAAGACCTGTACACGGCGGGAAAGCTCAATCCATGAAGCGAGTTGCGATCCTCGGCGCCAATGGTCAAGTTGGAACCGAGGTCTCGCTGCGCCTGCGCTCGGTCGAAGAGATTGAAGTCGTGCCCATCGCACGCAACGTTTCCGGCTCCGCATTTCTGCGCCTAAACGGTTTGGAGTGTAGACATGGCCGAATTTCCGATCCGGATGAAGCGCAGGACTTGATCGGAGACTGCGACGTAGTTGTAAATCTCGCGCTGAGCAACAGCGGAATACCGAGCGTCGACCGTCAAATCAATCGCCAAATTGTCCACAATATTGTCGCTGCGCCAAAACCAGGTGCGCCAATCATCTTCGCCAGCACGATCATGGTCTACGCGCCGGCCATGAAGGTTTGGTTTCCAGATTCCTACGGTCTGGAAAAGGTGATCGCCGAACGCATGTTCCGCCGCCTCTGCCGCGCATCGCACCATCCGGCATTTGTTTTTCGGTTGGGCCATGTGATGGGTGAGCTACAGAATATTACGCGCAAAATCTGCGACGAGATTCGCGGCGGAACGGTTGCCCTGCCGCACAAAGGGCTTCGCGCTTCCAACACCGTATTTACATCTGCAATTGTAGAAGCGATAGCTCAAGTAGCTCTCGCGGCCCCAACGCCCGGGACCTTTGACCTGATCACGTTTCCGCAGTGGAGTTGGCTCGATGTTTACCGTTACTATGCCGATGAACTCGGGTTGCCACTGCAATTGGCCCGTCCGCAAGAGGTTCAAAGTTCTCAGTCTGGAGCGACTAGCCCGACCGGCCTAATGCGGCATCTTCTCGGTTATCTCGCAAATCATCATGCGATCACCGAGCGCCTCACATTTCTTTTGGCATTCCTGCCCCGCAGCGTGAACCAGAGAGTGTATTTGCGATACTTGCAAACCCGCGCGCGAAACGAGATCAACGCTCTGCGGCAGAGCGAGAAGCTCGATCTCTGTGTCGAGGATTGGCGCGAGCTGAGCGTGCGGGGCTTCGGAACCATGCCAGATCCGATCTCTCTGATGAAGCGCTATCCGTTGCCCTCTTCGCTCGCGTTGAGCGCAAGTCAGATGCCTTTCGCTCACCAACTGTCATCGCGATGACGAACCGCAAAATACTTGTGCTCGGGACGTTCGACGAAGGCGCGCTGCCTGAGAGCTATGCGCGGGCGTTTGAACGGCTGGGAATGGAAGTGGTCCGTTACGATTTTGTGCGAGCGATTCTGCATGCCAGCCGATTCCGCGGCAACCGCATCCTGCGTCGCGCGCTACGATCCGTCGCCTGGAATGCCGTGAATCGAGAAGCGGCGGAAATTGCCCAGCGGGTTCGGCCGGCGCTGATCTTCGGCGTGAAGTGTTCCTTTTTTCATCCCGAGATTGTGCGCCAGATTCGCAAATCCGTGGGCGTGCCGTTTGTGAATCATTATCCCGATCATCCCTACATCGGAGTTCGCTGGGATCCGCGTGAAGCGTCCGCGTTGCGCCGCGATTTGATCGAAGTGCTGCGCCAGTACAGCGCCGTTTTCATGTGGGAGAAAAGCCTTGTGGAGCGATTGCGGGGCGACGGCGTAGAAGCGCAATATCTCCCGTTCGCCGTCGACTCGGAGTTGTTTTATCCGCAGCAGGCTGAGGAAGGCTTGCACTGCAACGCCTGCGGAGTTACGCATGATGTGGCCTTCGTCGCGACTTACACACGCTTTCGCTGTGCGGAGGTTGCGGCGGTGCGGCGGCACACGGCCGCGATCTGGGGCAACAACTGGCCGCGCAAGTGGAGAAATCTTTCCAGTCAGAATCGAGCCGGCCAGCATCGAGTTCACGCAGCGGTTTGGGGGGCGGCTGTTGGCGATATTTATGCGCGAGCGGCGGTATCGTTGAATGTTTTGAATGCGGAAAATCTGGGCGGACCCAACATGCGCACGTTTGAAATACCGGGCAGCGGCGGAGTGATGCTGGCGCGTTACTCCGAGGCGCAGGATGAGTTTTTCCCGGAGAACGAAGCGGCGGTTTACTACCGCTCGCCGGCGGAGATCGACGACAAGCTCGACCTTCTTTTGCGGGATCGGGAGTTGCGCGTGCGAATTCGGAAGAACGCGATGAAGTTGGCGGCGGAGCAGACTTACGACGTGCGCGCGGCGCAGGTGCTGCGCGAGTGCGGAGTGAGTGCTCCGGTGAAAGCGGGGGCGTGACTACTTGAGTACCGAGATGCGAATTGCGTTCGTCAGTCATCAGCGGGAGTGGTGGCGCAAGCAGCGGCTGGCGGCGAAGTATCTTAAGATGCGCCTGGAGGGCGTGATTTACCCCGATGTCTACTGCCTGGCGCTGATGCTGGCCGACACGTTCGACTTTTTGCTGGAGGACGAAAAAGTTCCCGCGGGAAAGTATGACTTGATTCTCGCGGAGCTGGGGGCTTCGGAAACTCAGTTGCGATATGTGGAATCGCTGGTCGCTGGCGGCGATCCGCCGGTTGCGGTGATTCCTGGGCCGCCGGCGATTCTTTCGCGCGATCTCACCGACGCGAAGTTGCGGATGGTGAAGCGCATCCTGCGGGAAGCGCGGCATGTCTGGGCTTACTCGCCGGAGTTGAAAACTTTTTGCGACGGGATGATTGGACGGGAGCGCGCAGTGGTGATTCCGTGGCCTTACGATGTGGCGGCGACGCAGAAGCTGGCGACGCGTGCGAAGCGCGAAGCGGGACGGCACAAGCTTCTGGTGCAGGCGCCGATGAGCTTTTATGACATCGTTCACAATCATCCGTTTGTGCTGAAGGGCGTGTTGCTCGATGTTTGGCAGGAGCTTCCAGGCGCGCTGCGCGAGAAAATCTCTTTTCATACTTTCATCTACAACGCGAGCGACGTGGAAAAATATCGTGCGTCGGAGTTCGCCAAGGGGTTGCCGGTTGTGCTCGAAGGCAAGCTGAGGTACCGGGCGTTCGTGCGGTTCTTGGCGGGATGCGACGGGGTGATCAACTTGACGGCTGGGAGCATTTTGGGGCGGATTACGTTTTTGTCGGCGGCGCTCGGGCGTCCGGGGATTTTCAGCGCTAACGGTGGGCTGAATGTGAAGCTCTATCCTGGATCGACGGTGGCCATGTTTGACACCGTGCGGCTGCGGGAGCTGGTTGCGGCCATGCTGCGCGGGCTGGA
>Ga0209010_1000508_pt1 | contig 12274 bp, 9 predicted proteins | sample BlaSpr_A8_OM1_O3_FD_187985 | JGI IMG/M metagenome (GOLD analysis project Ga0209010, IMG submission 187985) | Forest soil microbial communities from Thunder Bay, Ontario, Canada - Black Spruce, Ontario site 2_A8_OM1_O3 (SPAdes) (version 2) | ecosystem: Environmental > Terrestrial > Soil > Boreal... | reverse complement strand
CGGCAGGGTGGCGCAGAAGGTTTCGATCGTGTCGTGCAGGGTCTGTTGGTTGTCCTTGACCTGGGCGATCAGGACGTTTCCGGTATCCCTGGCCGCTTCAAATGTTTTTTTGACAGTGCATGGCATCGACCGTGAAAATGACGCCGCTCAGCCCGAGTTCGCCGATCATCTGTTGCGCCTGGGCGATGCCCTCCGCCAGTTCGACGAAGGCGCCAAAGTCGGTTGTGCGCGCAACTTTGCCCTTCAAAACGTCGCCGACCTTGTGCGCCATAAACCAATCGGCCCAGATATCTTTCAGCTGCTTGATGCCCAGCGAAAGGCGGCGGTTCTGCGAATCTACTTTCAGGACTTTCGCTTCTACCGTGTCGCCCTTCTTGAATTTCTCGCTGGGATGCTTGATCCGCTCGGTCCAGCTCACATCGCTGATGTGGATCAATCCTTCCATGCCCTCTTCGATTTCCACGAACGCGCCAAAATCCGCCAGATTGCGGATGCGTCCGCTGACCACCGTGCCGACCGGATATTTTTCCGCTGCGGCATCCCACGGATCGGGCTGCGTCTGCTTCAATCCCAATGAAATCCGGCGCTGGTCCGTCTTTACTTCCAGGACCACCACTTCCAGATCGTCGCCTTCCTTCACGATCTTGGCGGGATGCTTGGTGCGCTTCGACCAGCTCATTTCGCTGACGTGCACCAGGCCCTCAACGCCCGGCTCAATCTGCACGAACGCGCCGTAGTCCGTCACGCCGACCACTTTTCCATGGACGCGCGTGCCCACCGGAAAACGCTCCGGCACCGTGGCCCATGGATCAGGCAACAGCTGTTTGCGTCCGAGCGAAATGCGCTGCTTTTCTTTATCGAATTTCAGGATTTGCACTTCCAGGTCGTCGCCGGCTTTCACGATCGAGGAAGGATGCGGCACGCGTCCCCAAACCAAATCGCTGACGTGTAGCAGTCCGTCCATTCCGCCCAGGTCCACGAACACGCCGTAGTCCGTGACGTTCTTCACTTTGCCGGTGACGACGGTGCCTTCAGCGAGCGAACCCATCAACGATTCGCGCTTCGATTTCTGGTCTTCTTCCAGAATCGCGCGGCGGCTCACCACCACGTTGCCGCGCTTGCGATTCAACTTCAGCACGCGCACTTCGATTTCTTTGTCTTTCCACGAATCCAGGTCGTGCACCGGACGCAGTTCAATCTGCGAAGCCGGCAGGAACGAGCGCACGCCGATATCTACGACCAGGCCGCCCTTGATTCGCTCGGTTACTTTGCCCTTGATCGTGGCGTGTTCTCGATACGATTTCTCGATGCGCTCCCAGACGCGCCGCCGGTGCGCGCGCACGTGCGACAGCAGCACGTAGCCATCTTTCTGCGCGTGCAGGCGCTCCACTTCGATCGTTTGCCCCGGTCCAAATTCAATCGGGCTGCCCGAATCCACGAATTCCTGCGCGGGAACCAAGCCTTCGAACTTTCCGCCGACATCTACGATCACGCCCGCGTCGGTGACGGCCAGCACGTGGCCATCGAAAATTTCGCCTTCAGCTACCGCAGGCTCGGGTACTGCGAACTGCTCCATCAGCTGGTCCATCGTTTGGGTTGTCTCGGCTGATTCGGAGGATTCGGCAGCCGCGCTCGCGTCCACAGCGGTGCAGGAGGTGTCAGGCGCGCCGGCTACAGCTGTCGCAGCGCCCGCATCAATCTGAATCGCCGCGGTTACTTCCGCAGTATCGACCGACGCAGCTTCGTCAGTTACTTCTGCGGTACTACTCGCTTCCGCTATGGCCGCAGGCACACTCGTCGCCACGGGTTCGGACGTGGCTGCCGCAAGTTCCGGCGCGTCATTTTCCGCGGAACGCACCTGCGGCGCGCGCGCCACTGCCGCAGCTGCTCCGGTAGCGCTCACCGCGCTCGAAACGCTCGCGGTACTGCTGCTCGCATGTTCAGTCGCGGCTTGAGACGCAGCTTCGCCGGCGCTGCCCTGCGGCATCTCTGCGGACGTCTCCGTGCTGGCTGATTCCACTGTTGCGGTAGGAAGATTCAGGTCGTGTTCGGGTGACATTGGGGAGCGGCCTCCGTACGGATTCGTGCCCTGCTACCGAGAATTCGGACTCGGCTACTCCACCCGCTGGGGTTTGGAGCAAAGAAGGGAAAGAACGCCCACGCTAGACGCTCTTATCACGAGGATGATACCCGCCCAATTCGCGCATTGTCAACAAACCATCGCGCAAATTCCGGGCCATGCAAGCTGCGCCCGCTCAGACAAATGTTACGCAATGATGATCGGCAAATTGTGTTTCAGAGCCGAACACGACCGCGGGTCGGGGCGCGCTTTCGATTACCGAAACGGGCCTGCATGCCGAATTTCTTTGCGGTAATCCGCCGCGAAAATTTCCACGGTGCGGCACATCTCATACAATCGCGAACGAATCCGTTTGCCCACGCGCTCGGTCAACGAATCTTCCATCGTTGGCGCGCGCATCCCCGCCACACGGGTTGGCGGCGCGCCATTCGCTGCACTTCCAGCCGCCGCGTCCGAATCCAAAAAATTGGTGGTCAACAAAGTCACGCGCTTTTCGTTGTAACGCGTGTTCAACACATGGCCCACCGTCTCCAGCGCCCACGGTGAGGGCTTGCTCGATCCCACATCATCCAGCACTAAAATTTCCGCCTTCAGCACCGGCTCCAGCACGCTCATCTCTGTCGCCTGGCTCTCCGCGTTGTAACTATCCTGAATCGCTTTTAACAGCTCGCGATAATCGTAAAAAAGTCCGCTATGCCCGCGCAGTACGATCGACTTCATCGCCGAAACCGCCAGGTGTGTCTTGCCCACACCGCACGGCCCCATCAGCAGCAAGCCGTGCTCGCTGCCCACGGGAAATTCATCGGCAAACCGCTGCACCATCAATTTCGCTTGCGCTAAGCTGCGATTCCACGCTGCCATCTGCTCGCGCGAAACGTTCTCAATATCGTTGTCCGTCTCGTAATTCTCGAAATCGCAATGCCGGTAACGTTCCGGCACGCGCGAACGTTGCAAAGCACGCTCCGTCCGGTCGCCCGTAGTGCAATCGCAAGGCACGGCCCACACCATCTTCGGCTCGCCCGGGCGATTCGCCGCCAGCGCCTGCGCGCCCTCGGTGGTGCGTTCCACCACTTTCCATCCGCTGCCTTCACAATGGGGACAATCCGCTCGCGCCATCCTGCAAGAATAAGCGCCGCGCCCGTCGCGCGCAAGCACACCCCTACCTGTGGAAGTTTTCGTGCCTGTGGAAAGTTTCGAGGAAAATACAAACGCCAACTAACTACGGTGGCTACTTATGCACGCGAATCGCCTGCCGCGGCGTGGTGCGCACAATCGCATTGCGATACTTGCGGTCCTCGCCGGCATTAAATCCGCGCGCCATCTCGCTGCGCACGAAATGCGTGAACGCCTCCATCTGCGATTGCATCTCTGCCATCTTGTCGCGCATATTCAGAATAATTTCGATCCCCGCCAGGTTCACGCCCAGCTCGCGCGTCAAATTCAGAATCACCTCGAGCCGCTCCAGGTCCTGATCCGTATAAAGCCGCGTATTTCCCTGCGAACGCGAAGGCGTCAGCAATCCTACGCGCTCGTACAGGCGCAGTGTCTGCGGATGCAGCTTGTACAGCTCCGCCACCGCGCTGATCATGTAACCGGCCTTCGCTCTTTTCCTGGGACGCGCTGCCATGAAACTTCTCCTCAAACCGTCGCGCGCGAAAATATTTCGCGCCGCGGATCTTCCGGATCGAGCTTGCTCAATTCCTTCAGCAAATTCCGCACGCGCTCGTCCTCGGGCTTCGGAACCACGATCTGCACTTCCACGATCTGGTCGCCGCGCTTTCCCGGCTGCCGTATCGAAGGCGCGCCTTTTTCCCGCAGGCGCAGTTTCTTGCCGCTATTTGTCGCGGGAGGAATGCGCACCTGCGCCCGGCCGTCAATCGTCGGCACTTCCACCTTCGACCCGAGCGACGCTTCGGTCACCGTCACCGGAACCACGGTGTAAAGATCATCGCCGCGCCGTTCGAAAAACGGATGCGGTTCCACCTTCATCACAATATAAAGATCTCCCGCAGGTCCGCCATGCAGTCCCGCATTGCCGCGCCCCGCGACACGCACGCGTGAACCCGTCTGCGCCCCCGGCGGAATGCGCACGTCCAGCGATTCGACGCGCGGCACGCGCCCTTCTCCGCCGCAATTCCGGCACATGGTATGCAGACGCCCGGTGCCGCCGCAGCGCGAGCATGCGATCTGAAAACGCATCTTGCCGCTCACCTGCGTCACTTGTCCCGATCCGCCGCACGTCGGACAAACTTTTTCGTCGCCGGGTTGTACTCCCGCGCCATGGCACACGCTGCATGTGTCCAGCCGCGTAATGCTCAGCTTCTTCACCGCGCCGCGCATCGCTTCGGCGAAACTGATCTCGATCTGAAATTCCAGATCGCTGCCCGGCTCGCGCTCGTTGGCCTCGCGCGCTGCGTTCTGTCCACGAAATACTTGGCTAAAAAGATCGCGGAAGCTGGTCCCGCCGCCGCCCGCGGCGCCCCCGCCAAAATCAAATCCGCCGAAATCGAAATGGACGTCTTCCGGCACGCCGCCAGCGCCGTAACCATATCCCCCGCCTGGCGGGGGAGCTCCGCCCTGCCCCGGCTGGTTGAAGCCGAACTGGTCGTACACCTGCCGCTTCTTGGTGTCTGAAAGTACTTCGTAGGCTTCCTGAATCTGCTTGAACTTTTCTTCCGCGGACTTGTCACCAGGATTCAGGTCAGGATGGTATTTGCGCGCCAGTTTGCGATACGCCGCGCGTATATCCTTTACCGCCGCCGTGCGCGAAACGCCCAACAGCTCGTAATAATCTTGTTTGGTAGTCGTCGCCATATGAAAAAGTTCTCTGAACCAATTTCACCGCACGTACAAATGCAAGGGCGGGTCCCGTCGTCTCTCGATGGACCCGCCCCCGCACTTACAACCCTTCTCCCGGTTTAGTTCGGCTTCTTCGAGTCGTCAACATCCACGAACTCGGCATCCACGACGTCGCCTTGTCCGGAAGTGTTGCCGCCCTGAGCACCGCCGCCGCTCGCGCCATCCGCGCCGCCCGGCGCTCCCGCTGCCGCCGCGCCTGCCGCTTGCTGCGCCTTGTACATCGTCTCTGCGATGTGGTGCGATGCCTTGGTCAGGCTTTCCGCGGCCGCGTTCAGCTTATCCAAGCCGCCTTCGGCCAGTGCGCGGCGCGCTTCCTCGATTGCCTCTTCCGCCGTCTTGACGTCGGACTCGGCCAGCTTCTCGCGGTTATCCTTCACCACTTTCTCCGTCTGGTACACCAGGTTATCCAGCCGGTTGCGAGCCTCGACTTCGGAAAGCCGCGCCTTGTCCTCGGCCGCATGGGAATCGGCTTCCTTCTTCATGCGTTCGGCTTCTTCCTTACTCAATCCAGTCGAAGCGGTGATGGTGATCTTCTGCTCCTTGCCGGTCGCGTTGTCCTTCGCCGAGACGTTCAAGATGCCGTTGGCATCGATGTCAAACGTCACCTCCACTTGCGGCACTCCGCGTGGAGCCGGCGGCAATCCCACCAGATGGAATTTACCGAGTGACCGGTTTCCACTGGCCACTGGCCGCTCGCCTTGCAGCACGTGAATTTCCACCGACGTCTGATTGTCCGCCGCAGTTGAAAACGTTTCCGACTTGCGCGTCGGAATCGTAGTGTTGCGCGGAATCAGCACGGTGGTCACGCCGCCGAGCGTCTCCACTCCCAACGAAAGCGGGGTCACATCCAGCAGTAGTATGTCCTTCACTTCGCCGCCCAGCACGCCGCCCTGAATCGCCGCGCCGACTGCCACGACTTCATCGGGATTGACGCCCTTGTGGCCTTCCTTGCCGAACAGGTCCTTCACCAGCTGTTGAATCATCGGCATGCGTGTTTGTCCGCCGACCAACACGACTTCGTTGATCTTGCTCGCATCCACGCCCGCATCTTTCATGCACTGTTTGCAAGGCTCAACCGAACGCTTCACGATGTCGTCCACCATCGCTTCCAGCTTCGCCCGCGTTAGTTTCTTCACCAAATGCTTCGGGCCGTTCGCATCGGCCGTGATGAACGGCAGATTGATCTCCGTCTCGATCGTGCTCGAGAGTTCGATCTTGGCGCGCTCGGCGGCGTCACGCAGTCGTTGCAACGCCATCTCGTTCCCCTTGCTCTTCAGGTCCAGGCCTTCGTCCTTCTTGAACTCTTCCACCAGCCAGTCCACGACGCGTTGATCAATGTTGTCGCCGCCCAAGTGCGTATCGCCATTGGTGGCCTTCACTTCAATCACGCCTTCGCCGACTTCCAGGATGGAAATGTCGAACGTGCCGCCGCCGAAGTCATACACCGCGATGGTCTCGTCCTTCTTTTTGTCGAGCCCATAGGCCAGCGCCGCCGCCGTCGGTTCATTAATAATGCGCTTCACATCGAGGCCCGCGATCTTACCTGCGTCCTTGGTCGCCGTGCGCTGCGCGTCGTTGAAATATGCCGGCACGGTGATCACCGCGTCCGTCACTTTTTCGCCCAGGAAATCTTCCGCGGCGAGCTTGAGCTTCTGCAGAATCATGGCCGAGATCTCCGGCGGGGTGTATTCCTTGCCGTAGGCCTGCACCGCGACGCCCTCACCGTGCTTAACGACCTTGTAGGGCACCATCTTTAACTCTTCACTCACTTCGTCGTACCGGCGCCCCATAAACCGCTTAATCGAATAAATCGTGTTTTCCGGGTTGGTGATCGCCTGCCGCTTGGCTACCTGGCCCACCAGACGCTCGCCGCTCTTGGTGATCCCGACGACCGAAGGAGTCGTGCGCGCACCTTCCTGGTTGGGAATTACGGTTGGTTCGCCGCCCTGCATCACTGCTACCACCGAATTCGTCGTACCCAGGTCAATTCCTATAATCTTGCTCATAGATCTCGCTCCTAATAGCGTTGGGCGGGCATCCCAGAGGACGACCCGCTCGGAAACTTCCCCATAGTACATGTTGAGTGTGTTATTGTCAAGTTTTCTGTGTGTCCGTATTCCTATGTAAATAAGTGCCTTACAGTCTGTTTTTTACAAATACTCCGCCGATTCCCTTCTTTCATTTTAAGCCTTTCCCATCGCCGACTCCCGCGCTCTTTACCCCTGTTCCTATATGCCTTTATGGCTAATCTTGCCGCCGGATGCTGCGCGGCGAACTCGCGCTCGCCCGCCCGCATCCTAAGTCGGGCGCTTCCAGCAACAGCACACGGCCACACAAGCGGGCGCTTTGTCGTCAACATTTCGCGTTACAATGTGAGCTCGCTGGTATCGGATGCTCAGGAGGTAGATTTGATTTCCAGAACCAATCGTCACTTCGACCGCCGCATGGCCCTACTCGCTCAATGGGCTACTGCAGTCCTTATTGCCTGTGCAGTTTTCGCCCCGGCGATCACCGCGCAAGCTACGACGCCTACCGCCGCCAGATCCTCGGCGCCCGCGCACAAGCGCGTCGCGGCAGACGCCGCCCCCGGCGCTCCGGTAAAAACCATCGGCAACCGCAACGCGCCCATCACCATGGAAGTCTTCAGCGACTATCAGTGCCCTTCGTGCGGCAGCTTCTTTGAAAATACGCTGCGCGCGATGATCCAGGACTACGTCGCCAACGGAAAGGTTTACCTGGTCCATCACGATTTCCCGCTGCAGATGCACACCTATTCAGGCCAAGCCGCGCGTTGGGCCAATGCCGCTGCCATGATCGGGCAATTTCAGGACGTGGACGCCGCGTTGTTCGATAATCAAGCCAAATGGCCCGTGGATGGCGACATCGAAAAATACGTCGCCGGCGCGATCAGCCCCGCGAATTTCAAACGCATCCAAGCGATCCTTAAAGGTTGCGCTGCCGCGCCGCCCACGTCAAAAGCCGATCGCACCGTGCCGCAAGTCGATCCCAGCTGCCCCGTGGACCAATACATTGTGCAGGATATCGTGCTCGGCTATCAGGTTCCGGTGCAGGCCACTCCTACCTTTATCATCCATTACAAAGGCCAGAGCTACCCTGCATCCTCCGGCATTATTACTTGGCCGATTCTGAAGCAGTTTTTCGACACGCTCTTGAGCCAATAGCCGAGCCAGACCACCGATGACGCAGAACGAAACGCGCCGAAATCTTGCACGCACGCTGCTGCTACTCGGGCGGCTAGCTCTCGCCGGGATTTTTCTTTTCGCGGCTTACGCAAAACTCAAACCGCAAGCCGCCCTGCCCTGGTCCGGCTCGTCCATCAAGACTTCGCTCTCGCTTTTCGCCATGCAGGTGGACTCCTACCAACTGTTGCCGCCTCAACTGGTCAGTCCCGCTGCGCATTTTCTGCCGCCGTTTGAATTGTTCCTTGGCCTGTGGCTCCTCAGCGGAGTGCTGCTCCGCTACGCATCCTTAATAACGACGTTGCTCCTAGCCGCTTTCTTCGCGGTGATGGTCCGCACCTACATGGCCGGCCTGGAGATTAATTGCGGCTGCTTCGGCCCCGGCGAGCGCCTCGGCCCGCTAACTCTGCTCCGCGATGGCTCGCTTCTCGCGCTCGCCCTCGCCGTGACCATTGGCGCGTTTCTGCAGGGACGCAAGCGCCGCACAGAATCCGCGCCGGTCCCTCCAGTTTCGGCGCCGCAGCGCGCCGACTGACCCTCGATTGAGGAATTCTGCCCTAAGCCATTCCGCAATCCGCACGTCAGATATAGAATGACGCGTTTGTTTCAGGAGGAATTCATGCCGCAATATTCGCGCGCGATGCTGGGCTGCCTTTTCGCCGCCAGCGTTCTCGCGGCGCCGCTACTCGCGCAATCGCCCGCCGCGCAATCGGGCAAAGAAATCACCATCGAACGCCTCTTCCAGCCGCCCTCCCTCGGCGGACGGCTAACCCAAGGGATCGAATGGGCGCCTGACAGCGAGCGTTTCTCGTATCTCGAGCGCCAAGGCTCCGGCAGAGACGCCGTCCTGCAACTCTGGACCATGAACGCCGCCACCGGCGAGCGCAAAGTCCTGGTCAACGCCGACACATTGAAAACAGTGATGCAGCCGGAAAAAGCCAAGACCAGCCAGTCCACGGGCCTGGGCCGCGTGCAACCCGACAATTATCTGTGGTCGCCCGACGGCAATTCCCTCCTCTTCATCGGCAGCAACAGCCTGGTGCTGCTCGATCTCAAAACGATGGCGCCGAAAACCCTCCTCGGCAGCGAAGAAGAAATCGAGGATCCCAAATTTTCACCCGACTCCCACTGGATCAGTTTTTCGCGCAGCGCGAATCTGTTCGTCGTCAATAGCTCCACCGGTACAGTCACCGCGCTCACCACGGGCGGCAGCGAAGAAGTCCTGAAAGGCAAGCTCGACTGGGTCTATCCCGAAGAACTCGACACGCGCACCGCCTACTGGTGGTCGCCCGATTCCGCAAGAATCGCGTACTACGAAATGGACGAGCGCCAGGTAACGCGTTACACGATCGCGGACATGAGCTCTCCGACCGGCGGCACCGAATTCACGCGTTATCCGCAAGCCGGCGAAGCGAATCCTACTGTGCGCGTCGGAGTCGTCGGCGTCAGCGGCGGCGAAACGAAATGGATGGATGCCGGCGCAAACAGCGACGTCTATCTGGCCCGCGTGGACTGGCTGCCAGACAGCCGCCACATAGCCATCCAGCGCATCAATCGCGCGCAAAATCAGCTCGACCTTCTTTTTGCCGACGCCACAACCGGCGCCTCGAAAACAATCCTCACCGAGTCCGACAAATACTGGATCAACATCAGCGACGATCTATATTTTTTCTCCGATAACAAACGCTTCCTGTGGTCCAGCGAGCGCACCGGCTACCGCCATTTCTATCTCTACGATAATTCCGGCAAAGAACTCGCGCAGCTCACCAGCGGCGATTGGGCCATCTCCGACCTGGGCGGCTTCGGCCCCGGCGCGGCGAATCATCCGGCCGTGGACGAAGCGCGCGGTTTCGTCTACTTCATTTCCAATAAAGAGGATGTCCGCGAAACGCAGCTCTATCGCGTCTCCATCGACGATAAATCCCTCACTCGTATCACCAAAGCTGCCGGCTCGCACGACGCCAGAATCGCGCCCGACGCCTCCGCCTTCGTGGACACCTACTCCAACGCTGCAACACCCGCGCGCCAGGATCTCTATCGCATGGACGGCAGCAAAGTAGCAGTGGTCAGCGATGGCAAAGTTCCCGAGCTAGCCGAATACAAACTCTCGCCGGTGGAATTCGTCGAAGTCAGCGCAGACGACGGCACCAAACTCAATGCCTCGCTGATCAAACCGCTACATTTCGATCCCGCCAAAAAATATCCGGTGCTGATCAACGTCTACGGCGGCCCGCACGTGCAGCTCGTGCGCAATTCTTGGGGCGGCCTGCGGTATCTTTTGGATCAGGTCTACGCGGCGCAGGGCTATATCCTTTTCACGCTTGATAATCGCGGCTCCTGGGGCCGCGGCCATGCGTTCGAAACCCCGCTTTACCATCACATGGGCAAAATCGAGTTGCAGGATCAGCTCGCGGGCGTGAAGTATTTGAAATCGCTCGGCTACGTGGATCCCGCGCGTATCGGCATCACCGGCAGCAGTTACGGCGGTTACATGACACTGGAAGCGCTCTTCAACGCGCCCGGAGTTTTCAAGCTCGGCGTTTCCGACGCGCCCGTAACGGACTGGAAGCTCTACGACACCATTTACACCGAGCGTTACATGGGCCGCCCGCAAGACAACACCGACGCATACAAAGACTCTTCGCCCGTGAATCAAGCCGAAAATCTGCGAGGTAAACTCATGCTCGTCCACGGCACCGGTGACGACAACGTGCACTTCGCCAATTCCGTCGAATTGCTCAATGCCATGATTGACGCCGGCCATTATCCCGATGAGCTTATGGTTTTCCCCGGCCGTGGTCATGGCCTCGGCGACGCCGCCGCCCTGGTGCTGGAAATTCAGCGGACGGTCGAATTTATTGTAGGTAATCTTTAGATAAGGCTGCGCAAAGCAACCAAGGATTTGCGGTACACTTCTAATAGAATAGAGAATGCGCGGCACCCTACGCCTTTGCTGCAGCAAGACTGCTGGGTGAAAATTTAATGCCTATTGCATGCCAACGAAGAATGGGGCGACGGCTTGCCCGAAGAACTTGCCAACTGCACGAATGGCGCACCCAGGGATTGTGGATCTCCACGGCCCTGCTGCTGGCTTGTACGTTCTCGCCGCTCGGTATTTCCGCGCAAGATGCCGCCGCTACTCCGGCTGCTGAGCCGCAGCAGACTCCCGTGATGGAAGCCGATCCTTCCGCGCATTTTCTTGAGAGCGGATATCGCCATCTCTACGAACTAAATTTCGCAGACGCCCGCCTGGATTTCACGTCCTACCAGAAAGCGCGCCCCGACGATCCGCTGGGCAAAGCCTCCGAAGCGGCCAGCTATCTTTTCGAGCAGTTCCATCAGAGGGGCGTCCTGACCTCCGAGTTTTTCGTGAATGACGCGACGTTTCTAGGCGGCGTCTCTGGCACCGCGGAGCAGAACCACAATGCGGGTTTTGTGGAGGCGAACAGCCAGGCCCGCGAGCAGGCTAAAAAACTCCTGAAGACCGATCCGAACAATATCCACGGACTGCTCGCGCTAACCATTGCCGACGGCATGGAATCCGATTACGACGCGATCATCATCAAGAAACAGCTCCCCGGACTTTCCATGATGCGCCAGGCCGAAGCCGACGCCAAAACTCTGCTGGCCATCGCTCCCAAAGAAGAAGATGCCAACGTCGCGCTGGGCATGAGCAATTACGTGATTGGCAGCCTGCCCAGTTACAAACGCGCCTTCCTCTGGTTTGGCGGCCTGCACGGTGATAAGCAGCGGGGCATGGATCAGATGGGTTCCGCCGCCGAACACGGCCATTACCTGAAGCCGTTTGCCAAAGTCATGCTCGCGCTGGCCTACGAGCGTGAAAAAAAGCCCGCTCTCGCGCGCGCCCTACTCGCCGAACTAGCCGTCCAGTTCCCCACGAACGCAGTCTTCGCCCGCGAACTTACCATCGTCGAAAAGCAAGCCTGCTGCAATCGCTGACGACGCGACAAGCAAGCCTCTGTTTTTCTGAGGTTTTTCCTCGCAGTTCCAGTGCGCTGAATCTTTCGCCGTTCCCCTACCACTTCACGCGCACACGATAAGTCAAGGTAGCCGCTCCATCCTTCTCCACCGGCACCTGAAACCCGATCGTCGTCGCGTCCAACTTCATCGGCTT
>Ga0209010_1000507_pt1 | contig 12296 bp, 8 predicted proteins | sample BlaSpr_A8_OM1_O3_FD_187985 | JGI IMG/M metagenome (GOLD analysis project Ga0209010, IMG submission 187985) | Forest soil microbial communities from Thunder Bay, Ontario, Canada - Black Spruce, Ontario site 2_A8_OM1_O3 (SPAdes) (version 2) | ecosystem: Environmental > Terrestrial > Soil > Boreal... | reverse complement strand
GCCAACTCACGACTCATGCTCGATTAGATGAAAGAGTTTGGGCAAGCGATGCGAATCAAGCCGACTCGTGCCTTTGCTGGTTTCGGAAGGATGTCGCGAAGAGTACCAATGACTGCGATTAGGACCCAAGAGCGGACACGTTAACTTCTGCGACGCGAGAAGTTGAAAGGCATGTTATTGAACCATCGCAAGATGCGCCCAACTAGGTTGCTTTACCGAAAGTTTCTAACTTTTGCTGGCTTCAACTGGCTGAGAGTGTCAGAGTGCAACCCAGACATTCCACTCAGTTGGCAAATCGCCGGCAAGAGCAGTGCCAAACGACTTTGCTTCCTTAAGAACCGATGCGCAACCTCTCTCACCTCGCGATCACAACGGACGGCGGCGTTGTGCTGGATCTAAAACATGATCGGTTGTTGAAGTTGAACGCCGTTGGCACTGAGATGTGGACAATGCTGAGCCGCGGAATGTCAGAGGACCAGGTGGTCGAGAAGATCTCGCAGCGATACGGTGTCGACCCATCGCGCGTAGGAGAGGACTTGCAGACCCTTATCTGCAGGAGTGCCGAACTAGGGTTATCACTCGAGTCGGTTTCGATAGTTGAGCCGACAGTCCCCGAGCCTTTTCAAGATGGGGACAGATCGCCCATTGGAAGCGCGCAAGAACAAGTGACGCGGATGGCCGGACCGAGAATGCTGGATATCGTTAAGGGCATTTTGGGATTTGCGCTATTCGACATAATTCTGTCATGCCGCTCATTAGAAGCGCTCTGTTCCGTCGTCAGATCGTGGCCGGTGAGACATCGACCCGTCGCGAGTGAATCCAATGTAGTCGACGGAGTATCCGGTGCCGTCGCAAGAGCTGCCATCTGGTATCCGAAGAAGACTCTTTGCCTGCAGCGCTCGGCCTTAACGACGTGCCTGCTGCGGGACCGTGGGGTTTGCGCAAATATGATCGTTGGCGTTCGTCCCATGCCATTTCTTGCCCACGCGTGGGTCGAGGTGAGTGGAAAAGTCGTAAGCGATTTCCCCCGTGTGAAGATCTTTTACCAATCTCTCAGCTCGTACTAGCGGTGCGGAGACAGCATCATGAGTATTCAGGCCGGGATTCACTACTTCGACGATCGCGAAGTATCTCGCTCCGAGATTGAGTTTCTTCTTCAAGGGCTGGAACATTTGTGCCCAGATTATGTCCACGTTCACCTATCAAAATCTGTCGGCATGGGATTCCGTGGACTCTTGATCGCACCGGAGGACAGAAAGGATCAGCCTCTTGTCGGAGGAAGCGGATCAGTAATCACTTTAGACGGCAGGCTCGACAATCGCGACGAAGTGGCTTCCCGACTCGGTGTTGCCTTGAGCACCGCGCTCAGCGATGCGATGCTCGCTCTCCTCGCATACGAACGTTGGGGTCGCGGTTGTTTTGATCTCCTCCAAGGTGAAATTGCCTCCGCAGTGTGGGACGGACGGGCTAACTCGCTCTTTCTGTTCCGTTCGCTTTGTGGCACGCGTCCACTCTTCTATATCGCCTCGCGGAAACAGATTGCATGGTCCTCAGAGTTGGATGACCTGATAATCAAGTCTGGCGTCGACCCCATCGTCAATGATGCCTACGCACTCGGTTACGCTTATTACCAACCTGATATCGACGAATCGCCTTTCCTGAATGTATGCACGGTCCCATGTGGTACCTACGTGGAGATTCACCACACCGGCGAGATCCTTTCTCCGTTTCCGGTCTGGCACCCGGAGCGAATCTCCACATTAGAGTTGCGCTCCGATGAAGAGTACGAGGATGCCTGGAGGCACCAGGTAGAGAATGCGATCACGAAGAAGCTTCGCGCCAAAGACCCTATGTTCTGCGAATTGAGTGGCGGGCTCGATTCCACAACGCTGGCCTTATTTGCTGACCGCATTCTGCAAAAAATGGGCCGTGATCCTAGCGAACTCACTACCGCTTCGATCACCTTTGAATTGTCCACCACCTGTGATGAAAGCCAGTTCATCCGGATAGCTGAAAAGGCCCGGGGCCGTGCAGGGATTCACATTCCCGAGAGTGTTCAGCAACCGACTTTCGGACTTAGTGACACCACCTTCACGGGGACACCCAACGCTCACCGATTCACGCCGGGAAGGTATCGAGCCATCGCAAAGGCCATGAAACTTGCTGGCGCTCGCGTACTACTTACGGGCATAGGAGGTGATCACCTTTTCTGGTCGAACCAAGGCGGCAGCCCGGAACTTGCGGACCTCCTCGCCGGGTGGCACCTCAAATCTCTGATAACTCAAGGACGTGAATGGAGTAGGGCCGCCGGAGTTCCGTTGTGGCAGATGCTGCGGTCGCACGCCGTGTCGCCGATCGCGGTAATGGGTGCGTTCACCAGCTGGCTGCCGTCGGACCTCGACATGTTTCCCTGGGTCACCAAGAAAGCACGCGAATGGCTTGCCCAGGCAGGGCGGGATCAGGGAATGCGTGTGAATAGGCGTATTGGATTGCCCAGTCGACGTGTCCGCGAAATAGTGATTCGATCCTTTCGCGCTCTCCTCTCAGCAGGCTATTTCCAGGGATACCAAGAAATCTATTTCTGCCATCCGTACTCAAACCAGGAACTGATTGATTTCGTGCTCTCATTGCCCATGAACCAACTGGCGCGCCCCGGCCAGGATCGATTTCTGATGAGACGTGCGACACGGGGTTTGCTGCCGGAACCGATCAGAACGCGAAAGAGCAAAGCCACGATAAACGAAGCTCCCTGCCGCGTACTGGAACGCGAGAGGCACGAGATCGGCGATCCTGCCGCTCTTGAGGTGTGCCAGAGGGGGTATGCAGAACCGGTCGCCTTGGCGAGAGCGATGGTTGGAATCGCGATGGGCAGGATAGACCACAGCTATGCCCTACTTCGACTCATGAATATCGAACAGTGGCTCCGCTCACTAAGAACCATCGAAGCACGCCGCCGAGCACTGAACCGGGAGGAGAGCGTATCTCAGCCAGTGGAATCGAACCCCATCTTGAGTTCTTCGAGCGATCCCATCCGCCACTCGATCAGCACGGTTTCATAGGATGGAGAAAGGAGGAGACATGTACTCGACACCTCAAATCGACAACGTCGGACGTGCGAGTGTCCTGATTCAGGGCATGCTTGGACACCAGGGCGAAACCGGAGTGGCCGGCAAAACGTACTTCCCGATAACGCCACCCGCGCTGGAAGCGGAGTAAGACAGCCTTGCGCGCGGGGCGGACTGGCAATCCGCCCTTCGCGCACTTGGACCTCCTGGAACAATGGCGACGATCAAGATCATTCTGGTTCGAAACGAAGGTGAACGACTTGAGGTCGTGCGGTTTCCTAGTGGCTATCTGGAACTAGTGCTTGATGTCGATGCGGACTCAGCCCTAGAGGGAATCCGCAGGCATTTTTATGAGCATTGGGGTTTGAAGGTTCACGCCCTGCGGTGGCTCTTTCCGGAAGATTTCGTAATCTCGGGAAACGCGCTGCAATCGCCCTTCCTGGTCGTCTACGTGGAATCCTCTGGCGCAGTGCCGACGGACAGTTTCGAGAATCAATCTGGGACTTTGTCCGAACATACCAAAGACCTCTGCCCTTACCTGACTGCTGCCGTAACTCCCTATGATTCTGAATCGTGGAGCCAGCCGAACTGGCTGCCCAACACCTCAACGTGGATACTGGCTCACTTTCACGGAACACGCGGAATCTCGCAAGTGCGAACATGCCCGAACGGCGCCGTGGTCCGGATTGACTGCGTCAACGGCACCTATTATCTCAAGACACAATTGGAGCCTCTTGCTTACGAATCGGCGCTGCTTGGGATCCTGAATCACCACATCCCGGGTGCCTGCCCGCGCGTCCTTCCCATCCGTCCGGATCTCAACACTCACGTGACCGAGGGCATTACCGGCTCTCCACTCGATACACAAGGCAGCTCGCACGTTTGGCCGGCTGTTTTACGTGACGTGGCAAGAATCCAAATCGAAGCGGCAGATGTTGTGAGCGAGCTTTGTCATGCCGGCGTTCCACATCACGGCGTGGCCGCGCTGGGGACTGGTATTGCAGCCATGCTCGACAGCGTCATTGCTTCGCAAATTGGCTCACCCAATGAGCTAACTGCGGAGGAGGTGAGAAAAGTATCCAGCCTCATAAGCAAAACCTTGCCCGACTTTGAATCTCTCTACCGATCCGACCTCCCGGATACACTAGTTCATGGCGATTTGAACCGAAGCAACGCATTTAGGACTGAAACGGGAGGAACTGTGCTGATCGACTGGGCGCTATCCAGGATTACTCATCCTTTTTTCATACTGGGCTCCGCTCTTTTCGGCCCGTGCGCATCGAGTCAGCGAAAGCAACCGGATTACGACGACCTGTGCAACGCTTACCTCGATCCGTGGCTTGATTTCCAAGCGTACGATCGGCTACGAGCGGCTCTGGATGCGGCTTCGCGACTTTTCTGGATTGATTCAACCATCGCAGTGTCATTCCTCTCGCAACCTGGACACGTTCGCTACCTTGCCAACCTCCCACGGTTCCTGCGCGCAACGCTCAGGGCGTACGAGCTCGTCGCCTGATGACTTTCGCCTGATCGGCTCAGTTGTCGCGAAGCACTCACGGTTCGGCTTGTGGGCGATCTTCTCCCGCGTGACGCATTGCGCGCCAGCGGGCGTACTGATCTCTCTTCGCGGGGTCCGGGTCCTCTTCCCCTTTAAGCCAGAAGCAAAACCAGTCGACGGCGGCTTCTTGCGAGGTTAGTCGCTCCCAAGGCTTCACGAGATTGTGAGTGCCATCAGGAAAGATGATGAACTCCTCCGGCTTCCCCAGCAGCTTCAGACTCTCATGGATCTCCCACATCAGCGGTACATACCGAAGCCCGTCAGGTTCTTGGCTCATGATGGGAGTTGTCACGCTCTCCAAGTTGAAGGGGAGCGCAGTGCGCCGAAATGTCTCAAAACCTTTCCCAACCGGTGGGCCACCGTTTCCTTCCAAACTCCAGAAGCGTCCATACGTAGTCGCAAGATAACCGAAATACCCTAAGTCTCCCCGCGCGGTGCTGAGAATTGCAGAATACCGGTAGTTGGGTTTCGGATGCGCGGCGGCGTAGATGACAGTCCAGGATGTCGCGCTGTGCCCTTGCAAGCCGACATGATTTCGATCAATCATCCCTCTCTTGTCCAACAGATCAATCGCCGACTCGTAACCAAGCATTTCATGCTCGGCACTCTCCGCAGAATAATAGGGACGAGAAGCGGCTAGTAAATTCTCTTTCGAATTCACGCAGTGCCCCTCTTGAAGAACCAACACGCCCCTGTTGGCCAGCACTTGAGCTCCATAGCCCGTCGCGCCTCCCGGGCCAAACCCCGTCATGTCGAATTTATCCGTGGTACATCCATGGGTTTGGATGACGAGCGGATACCCGGAGGCAGGTTTGGCGTCCAGTGGCGAGTACAGGTCCCCTGACCATTTGGTCCCGTCGGAGGCCGTCCAGGTAATCAGAGTCACTGGGGCAAATCTTAGCGATCGAAATTGAGGGTTGAAGTCTGTGAAGATTTTGCTGCGGCCAGTCCGGCGATCGACTGCCTTCAAATTGGGAGGCGTGTTCAGTCCTTGTTCTATCGAGATTGTGATGCTGCCATCCGGTGTCGACCTCAACGCGGATTCCACGTCGGCGACACCAACTTCGTGCCATCCCGATGCGGCCCTCTTATATGTTGCCACTTCATCGGCATCGCAGGTCCCTCCGCGGTTGTCGGGTAACCTGCTGACGGCGAATAGAACCAAGTCGCTTGCTGGCTTCCAATCGATGGCCTGCGCGCAGGCCACTCCCTGCGCGATTGACGCATCGAGAGCAGGCCCATGGATAACGGTAACACGGCGGCTGGCAAGATCGACTTCCGCGACGACAGTTTGTTTGAACTCTAACGTCTTGTCGTCGTGGCTTGCTGTACTCGTCGGCTGAAAAGTGTTGACCAGCACCACCGACCGGCTGTCCGGAGCCCACACCACCGAGTTGAGGTACGGGCTTGAGGGCGCATCGATTAGCAACGATGAGGCGCCGGAAGTGAGATCGACAAGCATATAAGTCGTTGTCTCGCTCACTCCGTCCACTGTAGACGGGAAGGGATTCCTGAAGATCCGCCAACTGTCGCGGACATGCACCAGCCCCTGTACTACGGCAAAGCGCCCGTTGGGAGAAATCGGGTTCTTCGAATACGGAAATAGTCCGTTCGGGACCACAACGATTTGGTCGCCCTTCGATACCCGAATGATTTTCTTTGATGGCAATCGCTCAATGAACGTCTCTTGCGGAACCTCATAGTCGAGATCTCTCCACGCAAGTCGGGCGGGAGTCAGGTTCCCCATGACAATGTCCGTTAGGGACTGATCGTTAACCGTGAATCCATGTTTCCGTGGATCCTCGTTCTCGAAACCAAGATCTGCGTCGGCTGTGTAGATGACCCGATTGAGACTGGGCGCAACGGCGTAAGCATTTATCTTCTTTGGGTGTTCGGTGAGCTGTCGTAGCCTTTTGGTTCTTATATTGACGGCATACACCTCGGCACAAGCATTTCGCCGGATTCCCAGGAATGTGAGCGTGTCGTTATCCAGCCAGCGCACATCGGCGATTGCATCTTCATTTGAAGACGAACTCAGGAGAGCCACGGTCTCAGCAGGTTCGTCGAAAACCGCAGCCAAGCGAAAAACAAGCAGCGAGAAGACTCTCTCGTCGGTTGCAACATTGCCCCGATTCACGACTACCGCGAAGCGCTCGCCGTCGGGTGACAGCTGCATGAAATCATGAAGACCCGGCCCCTGATTCACCAGTTCTGTCATTGTGATTGTGTCCGAAACGGTGATTGGTCGGGTCGATTGCGCCTTCAAGGGTGTAATAGTCAGCGCGAGTAGCAGGCAAGCCCCTATCCATGATCGGCGCCATCGCAGTTGCAGCCAGTCAGACATAGTTGTGCCTCAGTTCTTTTGCCGAGTTGGCTGGATTGAGAAACCGAGAGAGTCAGAACTCCAGTTTCAAGGCGAGTTGAATCGAGCGGGGGCCCCCAATCTGATAAAGCGGACTGAACCCCCCACCTCCAAGATTGTTGTTACTGAGGCTTTGCGCCAGCATCTGATTGGACAGGCCGAATCCGGAAACGCCGAATGCTCCGCTCGGTTGTCCGAAATTCGGGTGGTTCAGAACGTTGAACATTTCGGCCCGGAACTGCAACTTCACTGGCTCGTGAATGCTAAGCGTGCGGTGAACCGCAAAGTCCCACTGTGCCGCCCCAAAACCACGCAGAAAGTTTCTCGGCACGTCCCCTTGCCTGAGTGCAAGTCCAGTGGTGGGATCGATAGGCGGGCTCGTAAACGCGGCTGGATTGAATGCTTTCCCGCCAGGGTACGTGGATCCGTAGAGGTAAACCGGCGTGCCCGGAACGAAGTCGGGTCTGGTGTCTCCTATGACGCCGCCGTCAAACTCACCCAGGAGCACGTCACTGATGTCCACGGGCGGAGCCGATCGCGCCAGGACAACGTTTTCGGTAGACCAGCCACGGATGAGCGCATCCAGGAGAGGGCCTGCTTTCGGGGCGGGGACGTCATAGGTAAGCCCTGCGGAAAGAGCATTCCGTATGTCAAAACCGGAGGCCGCTCGGTTTGCGCTGATCGCCGAAGGAATCAAACTGTTCGATACGACCGCAGTCGAGCCAGCCGAACCTGTATCGATCGAATGCGACCATGTGTAGGAGGCAAGCAATTGGAGGCCATGCGACATGCGCCGTTGAAATTGGAGTTGGAGCGCGTTATAGCTGGAGGTTCCTACATTGGCCACCAAGTCCGCCCCTTCAAGGCTCGGCGTAGGGGCGGCTATAAAAGCTGTCTGAATAAGGCGCTTCCCGGCGGCGCCAATGTAAGACACACTGACCGCCTGCTGGCTCCCCAGACCTTGCTCAACGGCCGCGTTCCATTCAAGCGTGTACGGCTGCTTGAGTCTGGGGTCCAACGCAAGGAGAATTCCTGAGCTCAAGCTGGCGGGCGTAATCGGAGGGGGCTCGGCAGAAGCAGGATTTAGGGGAAACGTGCCGCCAGGAGTGAATCCGGTGCTGCCGAAGGGATACGTCCCAGTACCAATGTTGTTGCCAACTTCGGAAGTGGCAAGATCATAAAATACTCCGAACCCCCCGCGCAGCACCGTCTGCCAGTCCCGGCTCTGGGCGAGCAAATATGCCACGCCCACGCGCGGCGCCAATGCGTCGTAGCTGGTTTGGTACGGTGCTGTCCCAGCTGGCGCTAACGCCAGACTCGAAAAATTGTTCAAGTTAAAGCCGGTCACGGCCGGGAGGCTCGGTCCGTCCAGAGATCGTGGCACGAAGTCTACATCCCAGCGGATCCCATATGTCAGAGTTAGCCGGGGAGTCGTGCGCCATGTGTCCTGCGCGTAGACGCCGAGATTTCGAAAGAGCAATGTCGCCGGGAGGTTGGTTCCGACTACGCTCTCGATGAGATTCCCATTCTCGGCGTTTGGCACGTCCGCCATGTATGCGATCTGCTCATACGCGTTGGGCTCGTTGATCGGTGACAAACGGCGGAAATCAGCCCCGAACTTCAGGCTGTGCGCACCTTTCTGCCAGGACAGACTGTCAATGAAATTCAGCTGCCGCTGCACGTTGCGTCCGAACGGCCCCGCTGCCAAGGAACCGTTTTGCAAGGAAAAAATGTCGATGTTCAGGAGTGAGTTACCGGACGTGAAAGGGGTCGGAAACGATAAAGACGTTGGCGGAACAGCACCCCCGAAGTCGTCCAGGGAGCCACTGCTCTTCCCGCTAGTCCGGCTGTAGTTAAAACGAAAGTCGTTTGCCAACGCCGAGGAGAACGCCCACATGGTTCCGAGCGTTGCGGTTTGGGTTACGATTTGGGTCGAACTAACTGTGCTAAGGGAGTAGAAAGGAGCCTGCCCGCGCTGCGCGATGCTCGAAGGAGAGTAGTTATAGCGTCCAAAAACGTTCACTTTGTCGGTCAGTTTATGGTCAAGCCGGATGCTGTAAGCATCAAGCCCAGACGGATTCGAATAACTGGCATCGAACTGTGCCGTGCCTGCGACAGCGTTGTCGGGCCCGTTTGGCATCGGAAAAGCGTTCAGGTAAGGCTGCATCGCGGGTATTGCGAAGCTTCGCGCCGCTGCATCGGGAACGGTGGTAAGTTCCGTTTCCGGCAGGCGCAGTCGTAGTCCTTCGTAGGAAAAGAAAAAGAAGGTGCGGTCCTTGAAAATCGGTCCTCCAAGAGTGCCTCCGAAATCATTTTGCCGTTCCTTGGCTTTGGGGAGCGGCGGATTGTTGGTGTAGCCGTTGAACCAATTGCTCGCGTCAAAGACGTCGTTCCGCAGGTAGTCGAAGGCGGTCCCGTGAAATCGATTCGTGCCTGAGCGAGTAACAATAGAGATTTGCCCGCCCGGAGTCCGACCAAACTCGGGCGCATACGTCGACGTCTGAATGCGAAACTCCTGCATGGCGTCGACGGAAACAAGGCTGTTGGTGCCGCCCATGGCGCTGAAAGATCCAAGTGCTCCAGCTAGACCGTTTCCAGGCAAAGAGAACGGTGATGGACTGGCTCCGATTCCGATGTTCGCGCTGACACCGTCCACCATCCAGTAGTTCGACGACGCACGCTGGCCGTTGATACTAAACTGCCCGCCGTCCGAAGAGTTGCTCGTGGTCAAAACTACTCCCGGAGTCAACTCGATCAAACTTTGAAAACTCCTGCCATTCATGGGGAGGTTCTCTGCGAACTGTCGATCCACCACCGTACTCACTGTGGCATTTTCGGTGTTCACCAGTGGTGCGCCGCCTTCGACGGTTATGGTTTCGTGAAATGCCCCAATCGGCAGCGTGAAGTTGATGGACAGCGCGTCTTGCACGTTGAGGACGATATCCGGCTTGATGAGAGTTTTGAATCCCACCTTGGATACCTGAAGCCGATAGCTGCCGGGAGGCAGGTTTGGCAGGACGTAGATTCCTTCGTTGTTGGTTTTCGTGGCGTACTTTAGGCCGGTGACATCGTTCGCAACCACCACGTCGGCTGCGACGACGACTCGGTCGGAAGGATCGGCAACCAGGCCATTGATAACCCCGTTGGGCGATTGCGCGAGAAGCGGCAAGGCCAACGTCAAAGCGCAAGCGGAAAGCAAGACGACATAGGGGAAGCGCATTTAGGCTCTCCAGCGACCAACGGGGTTCTAGCCCCCTCTCTACGTTGTTCGCAGGACAATCCGCGCAGGTACCACGTTGCCACTTATTTTAGGACGAATCAGTAATAAAAGATGGCAGAACTGCCGGGCTAGGGATGATTCGGGTCGATTCTTAGGGAGGCGAAAAGGAGAGACTTGCCACTGGGTTTGTGGCTGCCGCCGTTTGGCTCCACCGTCACGAACACGCCGTCGATTTGCGCCAGCGTCTTGGGGTCTTCGCATTTCAGGATCCAGCGTTTCCCCGCGGTGCTGTCCTGGTAGAAAATACCGAGGTTGAGCGCCTCTTGCCGGTCGGGCCCGCGTCGGCCCCACGCCTGAAACGCATTTGCCTTCTTCGCTTCCGTCTGCTGGTCGAGATCATAAGCATAGAAGACCAGCGACTTTCCCCGTGTGTAGAAGACGCGCCCATAGGGTTTTTTGGTCTCGCCGGTGCGGGCGACGTCATAGACTTCCGCAATGTAGAGATCTCGAGCACCCATCAGGTCGCGAATGTCACGGTCGTGAGCGAGGAGTTGATCCTGCTGCTCAAGCTCGGCTTCGCGCTGTTGCAGCAGGTGAGTCAGATCGTTCGCCTTCGCGTCCGAGGCTTTGGCGCGAGCTGCATCTTGGGCAGACTGTTGCGCAAGAGAATCCAGCTGCCCTTGGAGTGAGTGGGAATTGGTCTGGGCGGCGTCCAGTTTTTGCGCCAGATCGGTTCGCTGCTGGGTAAGGCCCTGCCGGCTCGCGTCGCCGGCCCGCAGATCGTTCTCCAATTTCGCCTGCGCCGCTTTCATCTGATCCATTTCGGTCGACTGCTGTGCTAGTTGGCGGCGAAGATCCGCGATCATCTTGTCGCGCTGCCCGATCTGGGCACGCGCGATTTCGCGCTCGTGGCCGGCGTCGCTCAGCTGCTCTTCCAATGAGACTTGGTTTTGTGCGGTAGGGACTTGGTTTTGGACAGTTGGTTGGGGTGGGGCCTGTTGCGCAACTTCGGTCGAGTGGTGAACGGTCACGCGATAGGCGTAGAAACCCAAGGTCAGGAAAAGCAGAATTCCTGCGGCGTAGAGCATCCACACCTGACGCCAAGCCAACGCACTGGGGAATGGGGGAAGTGGACGGGGGGTGAGTGGAACATCGTTTGTGTCGCCAAACTTGGTAGGCTCGCTTTTTTCCTGCCGCGCGAGCCGTTGGAAGAAAGCCGTTTCGGCTCGATCCTGTGACCAGGCAGGGCCAGGTTCCGCGCTCTCAGGTTCTTCGTTTTCTTCATTGGCCGCAATCGCAGGAATGGCTTGACCGACTACCTCTTCATATTGCTGAAGGGCTTCGCGGCAAGACTGGCAGACAACGAGATGCTCCTGTAGCTTCTTCTGTTCGTCCTCAGTGAGCTGGCCAGAGGTCGAAACGGCGCAGAGTTCTAGGAACTCGTCATGGGGTTCGGTTCGCGACAACGTCCCCACTCCTAGGTTGGACAAGAACTTTTATCATACTGCTCGCTCACCCGGCAATTTACCACCAAAAACCTCCTTGCGCAGCCGATCCAGTCCGCGGAAGTAGTGGTGCTTCACATTGCCTCGGGATTGACCGAGATGGGCGGCAATTTCATCCAGGGTGTAGCCCTCTATGAAGAAGAGGCCGATTGTCTGACGCTGGTTGTCCGACAGGGCCTCAAATACCTCTTGAAGACGGCCATTCCCGAGCCTTCCGTCGATGGAATCCTCAAACCGGCCAACACTCGCCTGCTGGCCTTCAAGTTGGCTTGCCGCATCTTCGAGATCGATCCGTGTGTAGAAGTGGCGGGAGGTCAGATAACGACGTCGTGAGATGGCGCGACGGTAAGCCATTTGCAGGATCCAAAACTTTGCCGGGCCTTTGGAACTGTCAAAGGTCTTACAAAGGCGGTGAATCAGGAGGAAGACGTCCTGGAGTAAATCGTCTGCTTCGGAGGTGTCTCGCAGAACTCGGTAGACGACGCCACGTACGATGCGTGCGTAGCGACGAAACAACAATGCTAGGGCTTCCCTGTCTCCATCGCAGATGGAAGCCATCAGGGTTTCGTCAGACTGTGCGGGCAGC
>Ga0209010_1000504_pt1 | contig 12319 bp, 10 predicted proteins | sample BlaSpr_A8_OM1_O3_FD_187985 | JGI IMG/M metagenome (GOLD analysis project Ga0209010, IMG submission 187985) | Forest soil microbial communities from Thunder Bay, Ontario, Canada - Black Spruce, Ontario site 2_A8_OM1_O3 (SPAdes) (version 2) | ecosystem: Environmental > Terrestrial > Soil > Boreal... | reverse complement strand
AATGTGACCCCGGCGATAACGGCGTATTGCCGCTCGGTGTCCGGCAGCCGCTCGGCATCGGCGGCGGCGAGATCGACCAGGAGGCCGACCACGGCACTCGGCTCGTGATCGAGCTGCCGGATGCCCACGCCGCGGACCTCGATCAGGCCGGCCAGCGCTTGCGCCGGGCGCACCAGCAGCCGCCCATTAGCCGGATCAAGATGCACGCGGTCGTCGCCGACCAGCCTGGCAAAGCGCAAGGTCCCCGCACGCGCCGCCTCGATGAGCGCCAGCGCAAGACGCGACTTCCCGGCCCCGGACGGCCCGCGGATCAAAACCGCGCGCGCGCCGACCAGCACGGCCGAAGCGTGCACTGTCGCCGAGATCATCCGCTCGTCCCCGCGCAAGCGGGGACCCTGGGATTCTCCGGTCCCACCAAAATCTCCAACTGGATTCCCGCTGGCGCGGGAATGAGCGGAAAAGGCTGGGCCATCACATCGCCGGCAAGCGCACGACGAAGCGCGCGCCGAGCACTGTAGGCTCGCCGTCGGCGTCCGGCGGTCCGGTGCGGTTTTCCACCCAGATGGTGCCGCCATGGGCTTCGGCGATCTGTTTGGAGATGGAGAGGCCGAGGCCGGAATTCTGGCCGAATCCCTGGTGCGGGCGATCGGTATAAAAACGCTCGAAGATTTTATCGAGCACGTCGGGCCGCACGCCCGGCCCGTCGTCATCGACGGCAATCTCGATGTTGGTTTTCACGCGCCGGCAGATGACGCGCACCGTGCCGTTCGGCGGCGAGAACGAGCGCGCGTTCTCGATCAGATTGTCGACGATCTGGCCGAGCCGCGAATCGTGCCCCGGCACCAAAAACGCCCGTCCGCCGCCGCCTTCGAAGCGAAGCGTAACAGTGACGCCGTCGTCGCGCTTCACCTCGTTGGCGACCGCGACCAGCGTGCTCAACAGCTTGGCGAAATCGACCGGCGCGGCTTCCTGGCGCTGCAGCTCGGCGTCGAGCCGGCTGGCGTCCGAAATGTCGGAGATCAGCCGATCGAGCCGCCGGACGTCGTGCTGGATGATGGCGAGCAGCCGCCCCCGGCTTTCGTCGGTCTTGGCGAGCGGCAGCGTTTCCACCGCCGAACGCAGCGAGGTCAGCGGATTTTTCAGCTCGTGCGCCACGTCGGCGGCAAAACTCTCGATCGCTTCGATCCGGCTGTAGAGCGCATTGGTCATGTCGCGGAACGCACCGGAGAGGTGTCCGATCTCGTCGTGCCGGCGGGTAAAATCAGGAATCTCGACGCGCGACTGGATGCGCCGGCGGACGCTTTCGGCGGCTTCCGCCAGGCGGCGCACCGGCTCGGCGATGGTGCCGGCGAGCAGGATCGAGAGCAGCACCATGACCGCCGTGGCGATCAAAAACACCTTGAGAATGGCGAGCCGTTCGGCCTCCACCATGTCGTCGATATCGGCGCCTTGCGTCGACAGCATCAGCGCGCCGCGCACGGCGCGGAAACGCTGCACCGGGACCGCGACCGAAACGATGACGTCGCCGCGGTCGTTGATGCGGACCATGCTGGAATCCTGGCCGCTCAAGGCCTGGTCGACTTCGGGATAGCCTTTACCGTTTTCGGCGCCGAGTTCGTGGTAAAGCGGCAGGTCGCCGCGGCCGAGCCAACGCCGCACCGCAAGGAAGGCGCGCTCGAAAACGCCCGGCTTTTCGGCGGTAGGCGGCGGCAGATCGAAGCGCAGCACGTCGCCACGGCCGAACAGGTTGCGGCTGTCGACCAGCAACACGCCGTCGCGATCGTAAATCCGCGCCCGCGTCTTGGTCGGTGAAATCAGCCGCCGCAAGAGCGGCGCCACGCGCTCCGGATTGATCGGAAAATCGATGCCGTACAGCGCATCCTCGGACGGGCCGTAGCTTTGGCCGGGCTGCAGATTCAGCAGCGTATCGGGATTGATGGTGATCGAAGAGTCGGTCTCGACCGTCGCCGAGGCGGCGATCGCGCCGGCGATGATTTGGCTCTGCACCAACAAGCTTTGCACGCGCGCGTCGATCAGCCCGGCGCGGAATTGCGACAGATAGATGATGCCGATGGACAGCGCGAGCAGTCCGAAGACATTGAGCGTGACGATGCGGCGGGTGACGCTCGACGAGCTTTGCTCGGTGAAGAACTGGAATGCGCGCCGCAGCCAATCGCCGACCCGGCGTAGCGCGCGCCAGCGCACACGCGGCAGTGCTTCGCCATGGCCGTCGGCCTCGCTATGAGCCTCGGCTTCGGCCGGTGCATGGGCCTCTTCGGCGCCTGCGGTTTTTGCTAGTCGATCAAGCACGTCGTCTGCCGGGGTTTCGATCAGCTCCTCCGCCCACTTACAAAGAGGGTACGCGGAGCCAAACGCTATTACTACCGCACGTCAGCCGCCCAGTCAGGGGCCAAGAATCTCCGGTCGCAACGTCCGGCAGTCCATGGCCTATCGCGTAAAATGACGCGTTATTCCTTGAAACGATAGCCAACGCCGTACAGGGTCTCGATCATATCGAAATCGTCGTCGCTGGCCTTGAACTTCTTGCGCAGCCGCTTGATGTGGCTGTCGATGGTGCGGTCGTCGACATAGACCTGATCGTCATAGGCCGCATCCATCAAGGCGTTGCGGCTTTTGACAACGCCGGGGCGGCTGGCCAGCGCCTGCAAAATGAGAAATTCGGTGACGGTGAGCGTCACCGGCTCGTTCTTCCAGGTGCAGGTGTGGCGCTCCGGGTCCATGCGCAGGAGCCCGCGCTCCAGCACCTTGCTGTCGGCTTCCTTCGGCGTGACGCCGTCTTTGGGCGCGGCGCGACGCAACACGGCTTTCACCCGCTCGACCAAGAGGCGCTGCGAAAACGGCTTCCGGATGAAGTCGTCGGCGCCCATCTTCAGGCCGAACAATTCGTCGATCTCCTCATCCTTCGAGGTGAGGAAGATCACCGGCAGATCGGATTTTTGCCGCAGCCGCCGCAGCGTCTCCATGCCGTCCATGCGCGGCATCTTGATGTCGAGGATGGCGAGGTCGGGCAACGTGGTCTTGAAGCCGTCGAGCGCCGAGGCGCCGTCGGTGTAGGTCGTGATGCGATAGCCTTCCGCCTCGAGCGCGATTGAGACCGAGGTGAGGATATTGCGGTCGTCGTCCACCAGAGCGATTGTCGGCATGACGGCTTTCTAACATGAGTCGGCCGCAGCATCACACCTGCCCGGCCCCAACAACGTTCAAACCCCATGTGGGGGCGGAAGTGTGACTAGACAAGGCAAAATCGGGGCAATTGCCGTGAGATGGAGAGACATGGGAAAGGAACCGGAAAGGACAAAACATGGCTGAGGCCGACGACGTCGGTACTTTGGGTCCCTTGGCAGCCCCGTTGCCGGGCGCCATGCCAAATCGCCTTCCTGAAAACGCCCCGGCACCGGATTTCGACCCGAAAGCGGTGGCCAAGGACCTGTTGCGCGCCACGCGGGCCGGCGCGCTTGCGACCATCGACCGCAATACCGGCCATCCGTTCGCATCATTGGTTAACGTGGCGACCGATGTCGACGGCTCGCCGCTGATCCTGGTCTCCCGGCTCTCCACCCATACCGCCAATCTTGAAATCGACGGCCGCGCTTCGCTGTTGCTGGCATCGAGCGGCAAGGGCGACCCGCTGGCCTATCCGCGCCTGACGCTACTCGGCAGTTTTGCGCAAATCGCGCGCGATGACCCCGAATTGCCGCGCATACGGCGCCGTTTCCTCGCCCGCCATCCGAAATCGGAGCTTTATGTGGGCTTCGGCGATTTCTCGTTCTGGCGTCTGAAAACAGTCTCGGCTCACCTCAACGGCGGCTTCGCCCGCGCCGCCGATCTCAAAGCGGCCGACGTGATGACGGGTATTGCCGGCGCCGAAAACCTGATCGACGCCGAGGAAGGTGCCGTCGCACATATGAACGATGACCACGCCGAAGCGGTGCGGCTCTACGCCACCAAGCTCATGGGCGCCGAAGATGGGCCCTGGCGGCTTACCGGGCTCGATCCCGATGGCCTCGACCTGGCGCGTGGCGACGCGACCTTGCGCCTGCCGTTTCCGCAGCGTGTCGTAAATGCCGAGCAGTTGCGCAAGGTGGTGGTGGAATTAGCCGCCAAGGCGCGGGCCGGCTAGGCATTCTCTGCCAAAAAAGCGCCCGCAATAGAACGTAACCTTGCTGCCCGAAACGAGCCGGCGTCCGCTGCGCTGCAACACGGGAACGCGTGCAGTCCTATCAGGTTAGGCTTGAGGCGGACTTGGTCTTGGCAGATGCTGCGATGCCCGATATAGGGTCGCACGCTTGCCGGCGGGCGGGTTAACATTCGGCATCGTAAATCGGCGGCCAAGAGGGCGGCACAGAGTTCGCGACGAAGGCTCGGCGCAGTTGGCGGAAGTGTCGATACGATCGGGCCAAAATGCGGAGGCTTAGGTGAAGGAAACGGGTTCGAGGAACGGCGCCCATGGCGCCGACAAATTCGGCTTTAAAGATCTCGCCGGCATCCATTGGAACCTGCCCGACACCATCCTGGTCGAGCACGCCATCGCTAACCGCGAAGGCTCGCTGGTTCAAGGCGGCGCGTTCTGCGCCGAAACCGGCCATCACACCGGCCGCTCGCCCAAGGACAAACATACGGTCGTGGATGCGACGACCGAGAACACGGTGTGGTGGGACGGCAATCGCAAACAGAGCAAAGAACAGTTCGACAATTTGCTCGCCGATTTCATCGCCCATGCCAAAGGCAGAACCCTGTTCGCCCAGGACCTTTATGGCGGCGCCGATCCGCAATACCGCATCAAGGCCCGCGTCTTCACCGAGCTCGCCTGGCATTCGCTGTTCATCCGCCAGCTGCTGATCCGTCCCGAAGCGGCAGAGCTTGCGAGCTACGTGCCCGACATGACGATCGTCGACATGCCGTCGTTTCGGCCGGACTCGAAGCGTCACGGCGGCCGCGAAAACTCCGACACCATGGTGGCGATCGATTTCACCCGCAAGATCGTCCTGATCTGCGGGACGTCCTACGCGGGCGAGATGAAGAAGTCGGTATTCACCACGCTGAACTTCTATCTGCCGGCGCAGGGCGTGATGCCGATGCATTGCTCGGCCAATGTCGGCAAGAACGGCGACGTCGCGCTGTTCTTCGGCCTGTCGGGCACCGGCAAGACCACGCTGTCCGCCGATCCGAACCGCACCCTGATCGGCGACGACGAGCACGGCTGGAGCGAAAACGGCGTGTTCAATTTCGAGGGCGGCTGCTACGCCAAGTGCATCAAGCTGTCGAAGGAAGCCGAGCCGGAAATCTACGCCGCCACCAACCGCTTCGGCGCGGTGCTGGAGAACGTCGTCTTCGATCCCGCAACCCGCGTCTGCGATTTCGACAGCGACAAGCTCACGGAAAATACCCGCTCGGCCTATCCGATCGAATTCATGCCACTGGCGTCGAAAACCGGCCACGCCGGCCAGCCGAAGAACATCGTCTTCCTCACCGCCGACGCCTTCGGCGTCATGCCGCCGATCGCAAAACTCACGCCGGCGCAGGCGATGTACCACTTCCTCTCCGGCTACACCGCCAAGGTCGCCGGCACCGAAAAAGGCCTGGTCGGCGTCGAGCCGGAATTCTCCACCTGCTTCGCCGCGCCGTTCCTGCCGCGGCCGCCGTCGGAATACGGCAATCTGCTGCGCGATCTGATCAAGCGGCACAATGTCGATTGCTGGCTGGTCAATTCCGGCTGGACCGGCGGCATCTACGGCACCGGCCGCCGCATGCCGATCAAGGCGACGCGCGCGTTGGTCACCGGCGCGCTCGATGGCTCGCTGAAGAACGCGAGCTACCGCACCGATCCGTATTTCGGCTTTGCCGTGCCGACCTCGGTGCCCGGCGTCGAGCCGCATCTGCTCTATCCGATGAAGACCTGGAAGGACAAAGCGGCGTTCGACGAGACGGCGCGGAAACTCGTGCGAATGTTCCAGGACAACTTTGTCAAATACGAAAAACACGTCGACGCCGACGTCCGCGCCGCGGCGCCGGAAGTGCGGCTGGCGGCGGAGTGACGGAACGTCATTCCGGGGCGCGCCAATGGCGCGAACCCGGAATCCATAACCCCCGTCCAAGACGACTGCATTCCGAGCGCGAATTCTGCTAGCTCTGTGATTATGGATTCCGGGCTCGCGCTTCGGGCGCCCCGGAATGACGAGGCGTGCGATGCAAAAAATTCAGCTTGGCCGTAACGGCCCCATGGTGTCCGCCTTCGGCCTCGGCTGCATGGGCATGTCGGGCGGCTATGGGCCGGCCGATGAGAAGGAGTGCATCGCCACCATCCATGCTGCGCTCGAGGCCGGCATCACCATGCTCGATACCGGCGATTTTTACGGCATGGGCCAGAACGAAATGCTGATCCGCGAGGCGCTCAAGGGCGGCAAGCGCGAGCGCGCCTTCATCGCGGTGAAATACGGCTCGATGCGCGGGCCGGATCTGAAAATCATCGGCGATGACGGCCGGCCGAATGCGACCAAGAATTACCTCGCCTATTCGCTGCGCCGGCTCGGCACCGATTATGTCGATCTCTATCAGCCGTCCCGCGTCGATCCCGACGTGCCGTTCGAGGATACGATCGGCGCCATCGCCGACATGGTGAAGGCGGGCTATGTGCGCCACATCGGCGTGTCGGAAACCTCCGCCGCCACCGTGCGCCGCGCCCATGCGGTGCATCCTATCGCCGCGTTGCAGATCGAATATTCACTGTTTTCTCGCGGGATCGAGCGCGAAATTCTGCCGACATTACGCGAGCTCGGCGTCGCGCTGGTCGCCTATGGCGTGCTGTCGGGCGGCCTAATCAGTGACCGCGCCGAAGCGGCCAGAACTGCCGCAAGCGAGATCCGCACCCGCAAGCCGCGTTTCTTCAAAGAGAACTTCGAGAAGAACATCGCGCTGGTCGAGGTGCTCGGCAACATCGCGCGGGAGAACAACGCCACCACGGCGCAGCTCGCCTTTGCCTGGGTGAAATCGCGCGGCGACGACGTCGTGCCGCTGATCGGCGCCCGCCGCCGCGACCAGCTCAACGAAGCGCTCGGCGCGCTCGACGTGAAACTATCGCCCGGCGATCTTGCGCGTATCGAGGAGGCCGTGCCGGCCGGCGCCGTCGCCGGCACGCGTTACATGCCGGCCGTGCTCGCGCATATGGACAGCGAGCACGCCGGCTGAGCTAATCGGGAATCAACACCTGCCGCCGGCGACTGTTGGCGGCGTGCGCATCCCAGGCGGCACCTATTTCCGAGAGCGGCCGCGTCTCGACGTCCAACGCGATCTCGCCAGCGGCTGCAAGCCGGCACAGCTCCGCATAAGCCTCCGCCTGTATTTCGATGGGCGCGTGGTAATAGCCGAACCCCATGATGTCGATGCAGGTCCGCCGCATAGTCGCACCGGGCACTGTCAAGGCAGGCCCCGCCCGCGTGCCGATGTGGACCAGGCGGCCATAGGTCGCCAGCACTTCGAGCGCCGCCTCGGCCGGCGCGCCGTAGACATAATCAACGACCACGTCGACGGCGCCGCCGGCAGCATCGCGGTAGGCGGCAACGAGGTCCGCCGCCGCCGTAAGATCGACAATTTCGTCGGCGCCAAGGCGCCCGGCACGTTGCAACGCTTCGCGGTCGCGGCCTGCGGCGATGACCCGGCCGGCGCCGAGCCGCTTTGCTGCGGTGACCGCGATCAAGCCGGAAACGCCCGTGGCGCCAAGGATCAGCACTGTCTCGCCCGGCCGCATCCGCCCGCGCCAAGAAAGCCCGAGCCACGCGGCAAGTCCGGCATTGCCGAGCGCCGCCGCGGTGTCGTCGGCAACGCCATCGGGGACCGCAAAGGCACACTGCGGATCGATCAGCGTGCGTTCGGCCATCGAGCCGAACGGAGCGACCGGCGCCTTGAGATTGAAGTAGATGCGCCGGCCATCGCTGCGCCGCGCGACGCCTTCCCTGCCCAGCACGAAAGGACCATCGGGCATTTTGACGTAATGAACGCGCCGGGCGACCACCTTGTCGAGCCCGGTCAAAGCGGCGGCCAAAACCTCGACCACAACCGCGCCGTCGATCGCTTGAGGTTCTGCAAAACGACCATAGACAGGCCGCTGATCGTCTTTCATCACGGCGGCTTGCATGTCTTGCCCTGCGCTGATCCTTGCGGTGGGGAAACTGCGACGCCAACGTTTCCGCTACATCGGATTGATGCCGAGCTCTTTGGCGAAATCCGCGATCTTGGCGCGTTGCTCGTCGATCGATTTGCCGAATTCTTCCGGCCCGCCGATATTGGTGAGCTGTCCCGTCGTGGTCAGGCGGTCCTCGATGGTCGGATCGACCACCGCGCGGATGTCGGCGGTGATGCGTTGGCGCAGCTCAAGCGGCATTCCGGTCGGCCCAAAAAGCCCGACCAGGCCGTCGATGGTCAGCGCCGGATAACCCGCTTCCGCGACTGTCGGCAGCTTCGGCAAGGTCGGCGCGTGCACCGTGTTGGTTACCGCCAACAGCTTGATCTTGCCGGACTCAAGTTGCGGCCGCACGATCGCCAATGCCGCTTCGTAAACCTGCACGCGGCCTTCGGCGAGATCGTTGGCGGCATCGACCGGATTGCGGTACGGCACTTTGTTGATGTTCAGGCCTTCCTGCTTGAGCCAGCCGGCAAAGACGAAATCGAGCGCGCCGGTGACGCCGGCCCAGTTCAGCTTGCCCGGCTCGGCGCGCGCCATCGCCGCCAGCTCTTTCAGCGAATTGACGTTCAAGCTCGCGGGCACCGAGATGGTGATGATGGTATTGGACACCCGCGTGATCGGCACCAGGTCGCTCGGCTGGTAGGGCAGGTTGTCGTGCAGGTAGACGTGCGCCGTGAACGACGACGTGGGACTGAACAGCAGCACGTGATCGTCATGCGCCGTGACAAAGGCATTGATCGCCACGATGGCATCGCCGCCGGGGCGATTCTCCACGATCACCGGCTGGCCCCAGCGCTGGCTGAGGCGGTCCGCCAACAACCGCGCGCCGATATCGGAGCCGCTTCCGGCACCAAGCGTGAGAATAAATCGTACCGGCCGCGTCGGCCATGTCGTCTCGGCCGATGCGATGACGGTGACCGCTGCGACGGCCATCAGCGCCACGGCTAGGGCAAACAGATGACGCAGGCGCATGGTCTCCCCCATTTCGCGTCACATTTCTCGTCACAAGCGTCGTGGCGCGGACGGTCGCAGGATACAAAATAGCTGCGGGAACGATAGCGCTTACGCGCACGGCATTTTGCCGCGCGCGCAAGCCCGGGCAGCAAGGCGATCGGCCCGGTTCAGGGCACGCGATCTGCCGTCGTAGCGCTGCCGCCGAGACTGAAAGAAACCGTCGCCGTGCCGGCAGCCGGGTTCGCCTTTTTCGAAGCCAGCCCGAAGAAGTAGCTGGTGGCCCCCGGACAGACCGGCTGCGAGAACGTGAAGGTGATCGTGTTGCCGACCTGGTCCGCCGAGGCGAGATCGACGCTGCCCAGCCCGCCGACCGTCACCACGAACACCTGGAACTTGGCGCCGTTCGGGCCATAGGGCAGCTTGACCACCGGCCCGAAATCGAGCGCCAGCGTGGTGACGCAATTTGCCGCCGTGGCCCCCTTCACGGTCGTCAAGTCGACACGATAGACATAGGCCATGTCGCCGGCCGCCGGCGCGGGAGCAGTGCCGGCGTAGGTGCGCGACTGCAGCCGCGCGTCGCCAGAGTCGCCAGGCGGCGTGAAGGTGCCGATGGAATCATTGACGACCACCGAGCAAGCCGGAGGAGGAGTATTCGGAATCTTGGTCGGACTGAACACGCAATTGATGCCTGGCGCTCCGACGTTGACGACCGAAAGCGGCGCCGCCTGCGCGCCCGAAGCCGCGCCGAAGATTCCGGCCGCGGCGAACACTGCAACACGCATGGTGATTTTCAATATCATCAGTATCTCCTCCAAAAAATGCTGCTGAAACACGTTTGTTATACCACTGAAAATTGAATTCCCGCAGATATCTCGGCAGTAGCCGGCAATCCCAATCGTCGCCGTTCTAGCCGGCCTGCGTCTGCATCTCGCGGCCGGCGCGGCGCGCCCAGTTCTCCCAGGCGCGGTTGAGGGTGTAGTCGGTGACGCGTGCGGCGATCTTGTCGACCTCGCCGGGGGTGAGGAATTTTATGTCGCCCATCGGCATGGATTGCATTTGCAGCTTGGCGCCGAGCTCGAGATAGACCGAAACGAAAATGGCGTGACGCACCGAGCGGCCGACCACGGTGGCGCCGTGGCCGCGCATCAGCGCCGTCGGCCGCGGGCCGATGAGATGGGCGAGGTCGCGGCCCATATCCATGTCGCTGACCAGGAGCGCGGTGTCGCCGAACTTGTCGTGGGAATCCCACACCGGCACTTCGTGGCCGATCGAGGCGCACATGTGCAGCAGCGGTTTCAGCTTTTTGCCGGTGACGCCGAACGGGATCGTGCTCGGCGAATGGTTGTGCACCACGGCGTGGACGTCCGGCCGCGCCTCGTAGATCGCGCCATGGATGAAGCGCTCCAGATAGGGCGCGCGGCCGCGCTCGTCGATCGCCGTGCCGTCAAAGGTATATTCGACAATGTCGTCGCGCTCGATGCGTTCGGGCGCGCGCGCCCGCGACAGCAGATAATGTTGCGGATTGTCGGGATGCCGGGCGCTGACATGGCCGAATGAATCGACGATGCCCTCGTTGGCCAGGATGCGATTGGCCGTCACCAGTTCTTCGAGAATGAAATCGAGCTTGCTCATTGCGCGCCTCTCCCTTGTCGGGGCGCGATCCTATGGGCCGCTATGGGGTTTGTGAACCGCCGTTCGGCAGGACCGCTATGCAGAAGACCGCTGTGCAACGGGGCGGCAGTGCGTCGCGGGACGACGCCGCTGATCTGCGCTATGCCAAGCCGACACCGCGCCGGAATTCAGGGACCTGAGCCATGCTGAGATATGTAGCGATTGCCGCATTCAGCCTTCTGCTTGCGGCCACCACCGCGGGCGCGCAGGCCCAAAATTTCCCCGACCATCCGGTCCGGGTCATCGTCTCGGTGCCGGCGGGCGGCGGGGTCGACACCGTCACCCGGATCGTCGCCGCCAAGATGAGCGCCGTATTGGGTCAGCCGCTGCCGGTTGAGAACAAGAGCGGTGCTTCCGGCAGCGTTGCGGCGGATTACGTGTTCCACGCCGATCCGGACGGCTACACCTTGCTGGCATCGCAACCGGCGCCGATCACCACCGCTCCGTTTTTGTACAAATCGCTAAATTACGACCCGATGCAGCTCACACCGGTCGTGATCATGTCGCATGTCCCGAACGTGCTCCTGGTGCGGCCCGACTTCCCGGCCAACACCGTGCAAGAGCTGATCGCCTACGCCAAGGCCAATCCGGGCAAGCTCAATTATGGCTCGCAGGGCATCGGCACCACCTCGCATCTGACCACGGAACTGTTCGAGACCATCACCCACACGCAGCTCGTCCATGTGCCGTACAAGGGCACCGCACCGGCGCTCAACGATCTGATTTCGAGCCACGTCGATTTGATGTTCAACGAGCTCGCCAGCTCGATCGAGCTCAACAAGGCCGGCAAGGTGAAAATCCTCGCCGTCGCGACCAAAGAGCGGGTCGCGGCGATCCCCGATGTGCCGACGCTGGGAGAGGCCGGCGTGGCCGGCTGCGAATCCGATACCTGGAACGCGCTGACCGCGCCGCCGAAAACACCGGCCGGCGCCGTCGCCAAGCTCAACGACGCGGCCAACCAGGTGATGAAGGATCCGGAGCTGCTCGACCGTTACAAGCAACTCAGCTTGTCGCCCGGCGGCGGCACGGTCGCGCAGATGAGCGATTTCCTCAAAGCAGAGACGCAGCGCTGGGGCGCAGTCATCAAAGCCGCCGGTATTCAGCCGGAATAATCGGGCCGCGGCCGCGGCGTCTGTCCTGCGTGCTGGTATGACGATCCGGTAAATTCCGCTCACGCGCTCTTGCCTGCCCCTGAGCGCCGGCGTATCGATGCAAGCGCCGCTCGGAGCGTTGCGTCGATACGGTCATGGCTACCGCCTTATTCAAACTCTTCAATGACCGGGACGCGGAGCTCGGCAACAAGCTTGTCGGCGTCTACGGCCTGCTGATCGCCGCCAATGTTTTGGCGTGGGTTTGGGCCCTGATCGCGTTTCGCGATTATCCGGTGCTGGTCGGCACCGCTTTCCTGGCCTATGCGTTCGGCCTGCGCCACGCCGTCGATGCCGACCATATCGCGGCGATCGACAACGTGACGCGCAAGCTGATGCAGGAGGG
>Ga0209010_1000502_pt1 | contig 12359 bp, 13 predicted proteins | sample BlaSpr_A8_OM1_O3_FD_187985 | JGI IMG/M metagenome (GOLD analysis project Ga0209010, IMG submission 187985) | Forest soil microbial communities from Thunder Bay, Ontario, Canada - Black Spruce, Ontario site 2_A8_OM1_O3 (SPAdes) (version 2) | ecosystem: Environmental > Terrestrial > Soil > Boreal... | reverse complement strand
GGGGCAGCCGCTGCCCGGATGTCGCATCCGTATCGTCCTTGACAACCAGGAGAAGCCGCCGCTCGAGCACGGTGAGATCCTCGTCTCCGGCGAGCACCTGTTCTCATATTACCTCAATCAGCCGGATGTGACCGCGGAAAAGGTCAGGGACGGATGGCTGCATACCGGCGATCTTGGCTACATGGATGCGGAAGACAATGTCTTCATCGTCGATCGGCTGGACTCGATGATCCATGTCGGTGGCGAGAACGTCTATCCGAACGAAATTGAAAATCTGAGCATGCTGCTCGACGGGGTCGAGGACATGGTCGTCACAGCCATTCCCAACAAGATCCTCGGGGCGGAGCTCGTGCTCGTCTACAAGGCGCGGGATGGAGAGCAGCCGAACATGACGAACTGGACCGACGTTTTCGTTCGCCATCTCAGCACCTTCAAGATTCCGCGGCGACGCGTGGCGGTCGGAGAACTCGGCCTTGACGGTATTCCGCGGGCAGTGAACGGCAAATTACTGCGCGGGATGATTAAGGAGGCGGTGTTGGCAAAACTGGCCCCCGAGAGTCGCTGAACGTCCGGCAATGGACGCTGGATCGGATGAACCACCGAAGTGTGAGAACAGCAATGAAGGCAATTCCGGTAATAACCATCCTCGCTTGGCCGATCTTCGGAGCTGGCGCCGTCGCCGCCTGGAACGCCGGACTTTGGCCCCTCACCGTCCTGCTGGTGCTCGCCGCAAGCATCTGCGCCAACTCGACGATCCTGACGATGCACGAGGCCGTGCACATGCTGCTATCGCCGAGCCAGAGGTTGAACAACCTCGGAGGCATCATATCCGGCACGGTTACGCTTACGCCAATGAACCTCTTCCGCGTCGTGCATAACTCACATCATGGCATGATCGGCACCGAGCAGGACTTGGAGTTCTGGCCCTATGTCAACAGGCACTCAAAGCGATGGCATCGCGTGCTCGCGGCGTTCACGGAGCTGACAATCGCACCACTCTACTATTCGGTCATGTTCACGCGCGCTATTTTCATCGGAAACATGTCGCCCAGGATCTGGCGCAGATGCTGGCGCGATGTGGCAATCATGGTGGTGCCGCTCGCAATGACGCTCTACCTCGTCGCGACCAACGGCTGGTGGACGGAGTTTGTCATTGCTTACCTGATCCCCATTCTGCTCGCCGCCAACATGCAGTCGTGGCGCCGCCTGACAGAGCATGTCGGGCTGTACGGCGACAATGAGCTCAGCCTCACACGGACGATCATTCCCACAAACCCGATCGAGAAGCTCTATTGCCTTGTCATGCTGAACGAGAATTATCACGCACCGCATCACAAAAAGGCGTCGATCAAGTGGACGGACCTCCCGCAGGCGACCATGGTCATCCACGATTCTCGGCCAGACTTGAGGCCGCTTTTCTTCCCGTCGTATTTGAAGGCGATCCCGTGCATGCTGAAGGAACTGCACGACCCGCGAATAGGTAAGCAGTGGTTGGCATAGAGCTCCTCCATTGCCAAACAGCTGTCGCCGCTTGATGCGCCCGACGGACGTTCAAATGGACGAGTGCGAAACTGATCGTGTTACGCCGACTGAGGAAGAGCGGGCATTCCGAAGCCGAGCGCATCAATGGCCCGCCGAGCGGAGGGAAAACGTGCCAGATTTGATTCACGCAATGTTGTGCAAGGCGGTTCGGGAAAGCTCGGTGCATGGCCCGGACGTGGCATTCGACGACGACACTCAGCTTCTCGCCGAAGGCATCATCGACTCGATCGGCATATTCAGTGTGATGTCAGAGATCGAGCAGGAGTTGGGCTGCGTCGTGCCCCCCGGCGAAGTAACGGCGGATAATTTCCGGAGCATCGGCGCCCCGAGTGCGCTGGTGCAGCGGCTTGCTGATGCCGCCACTTCCGAGGAGGTCACCCGATGACAGTCCATGCACAGCAACGGCACAGCTTCACTTGTCGGCTCGGAAGGCCGCTCTCCTACATCACGGCCGGGTCCGGACCCGATCTGGTGATTGTCAACGCCTACGGAATTTCGTCGAAGCTCTGGGATCCGCTTATCGAGCAACTGGCCGGCGACTTTCGCGTGATCATCTGGGAGATGCGTGGCTTTACGGCAAGCGAGCACGACCTTGGCTTCGTGCTCAAGGATCACGTCGCCGACTTAATGGAGATTCTCAACGATTCCGGAGCGGGTCCGGTTCACATGCTGGCCTGGTGCAGCGGCGTCAAAGTGGCATTGCATGCCTACGGTCAGGCAACGGGCGCGGTCCGCTCGCTGGCCTTCGTCGGTGGAAACTTCTGGCCTATGGCCGGGTATGCCGCAATGACTCGCCGCTTCGCGACCAACCTCCTCAACTTGGCAATCATGGTCAGGAAACGCCCCTTCATGGCCGGTATCGTGGCCCGCATGATGAACAGCAAGATACTCGTTCTTCCGATGGTGGCCGAGAACATGTCTCTCATTTCCCCGCAGTACCGGGATTTGGTCGTCGCTCCATTTGCATCGAAGGGCTCGGTCGCGACTTATGCGAAGCTTGTGGTGGACTATTTTGCGATCGACGCTACGGCCTACCTGGATGCGGTGCGCGTACCTACGCTTTTGATCTGTGCGCAAGCGGACCGGTGCGTCGATCCCGAGCTATCAACGGCCGCGGCGGCCCGCATTGCTGGAGCGCAACATGTGCCGGTGCCGGAGTTTGACCACTTCTGCATGATCGAGGCGCCGGAAAAGCTTGCGCGCATCGTCGGCGAATTCTTTGGCAGTCTGGACAGCGGCGTCAGCGCCCGGCCGGTCGTCGCAACAGGATCGGTTTGATGGCTATCCCGACGGCATCACCCGACGCGGGCGGCAGATTTTCCTGGATGGCCGAACTCGCAATACGGATCGAGACCGCTGCATCGGCTCTGATCAAGCGCGAGCTGGCATTGCCAGAACACCGCATCGTCTATCTCGACACAAGATCGCCTCCGGCGCAAAGCGACGATGTCCCGATCGTCATGCTGCACGGGTTCGCCGGCGACAAGCTCAACTGGGTCCGCTACGCTCGACACCTCACGTCGCGCTATCGCGTGGTCATACCGGACCTGCCCGGTTTCGGTGAAAGTGACTGGCATCCGCACCTGGTCTACTCGGTGCGCAATCAGGCCGCGTGGCTCGAGTCTTTACTCGACGCGCTCGGAATTCCGAAAGCACACGTTGCCGGCAATTCGATGGGCGGCCACATCGCGACCCACTTCGCCATCCGCGCGCCGGAACGGGTTGAAACGTTGCTTCTGTTTGCGCCCTCCGGCACCGAGGGCGCCGGTCCGCCCTGGGACGAAACCAAGTTTGAACCCGGGCAACACCCGATCAAGACTTACGCGATCGAGGATTTTGACGACTTTATGCGTTGGCTTTTCGTCAAACAGCCGATGCTCATTGGCCCGGTGCGCCGCCATTTGGCGATGCATGCGATTGCGCGGCGGCCATATAACCAGAAGATCTTCGGCGACATCAATGTACGCGAGGCCGGTAACGAACTGGCCGAGCCCATGCTGCCGTCAATGCGTATGCCTACGTTGGTCGTGTGGGGTGATACCGATCGCATGCTGGACTGCGGCCAAGCTCGCCTTTACGAAACGCTGATGCCGGACGCACGGGCAATTGTGCTCCCTCAATGCGGTCACATGCCGATGGTCGAGCAACCGCATCACACCGCCCGCGCCTCGCTGGACTTTTTTCAATCCGTCCGGCGCCGATCCCGCGGCGAAGCGGTCCAACCTACACCGTCTCACGCCGATAAGTTCCGGTCCGGAAACGCCGGGGCATAGCGCAGCAAGAGGCGCGGTCTCCGCCGAGGCGGCGGTAGGAATTGCCGCGAGGCCGGCATGAACCGCCTCTGCTACAAGTCTTGTCGGATTGCCCGATTTTAAAAAGGGAAGAGTTCCAGCCACCGCTCGGCCAATAGAACGACTGTGCCGAGGGTCAGTGCCAAGAGGAACTGTGAGGACACGAGAAAGACAGCGATCGAGACCAACAGGGCGCCCCCCTGGACGAATGTCATCGTGCCAAGCGATGGACCAAGAACAGCAGCGATGGCGCAAGCCGGCAGCAGGTCTAGGATTTGTCGGAGCCTCGGGCTTTCGCCGAGATATGTCCCGACGAGCAACCCTGCAACTCTGCATCCGTATGCGATGACCGCCATACTCGCCATCGCAATAAGAAAGCGCTGATCAATCGACATGCGTCTTGCGCTCCGATCTACCAAACCACGCGACTGCGACTCCAAACAGCACGCCAATCAAAAATGCCATCGGCATTGGGAGATACCGGCTGCCGAGAAGAGAAGTCGACGCGGCTGCAATCCAAGGCCAATGGCCCATCGCCGAGCTTTTGACGACCATGAGGAGCAGCAAAGTCAAAAACAGTACGCCGGCAAACCTCAGAGCGACAATGAGGTCGGGCTCGATGCGGCCTGCAATCAGCCCCCCCGATACGGTGCCTAGTACCCAAAGTACGAGAATCCACAAACCCGCACTGACAAAGAAGGAAAAACGATCGACAGCCGATTTTTCCGCTGTCGTGGCTGCCCACGCTCCATCCGTCAGAACGAACATGGACAAGAGCCGCGCGAGCCAGCTGCGATCACGAAGATGATCCGCTATCGATGCTCCCATCAGGAACAATCGATTGCAGATGAGCAGACTGGAAACCGCAATTGTCGAAACCGAAAACGGGTCACCGAGCATACCGAGAATGGCAAATTGCACTGCCCCCGAGAAGACGAGGATGCATGAGAGAGCTGCCCAATGAGGTGAAATGCCGAGAGAGGCGCAAGCGGCGCCGTAGAGGATGCCGAACAGGCCAGAACTTATCGCCAAGGGGGTCGCCTTGCGAAAGCCAAGGCGCGCGCTCTCAGTAGTCGACAGTGCTTCCGTTGACGGCCCCCGCTCAACGATGTTGCTCGCCCTTTTCATGTCGCCCCAACACGTTGACCTAACGGGCGCCTCGGCATCTCCGCTTGCTCTATCGCTACCGAGGCAGTCTTGCAGAAATTCGACTTCGTACGGCATCGCCGTTAGCGCCAGCCGGCCGTTTCCCCGCAGATCATATTCGCACATCCTGGAGGAGCGCGCCAAACCCGAGCCTCTCCCATGGGTGAAGAGCATCGGGGCACGTCATTCGAACACGCTCTCCTTCACGGTTTGGTTCCGTCGCTTGGATTCATCGGCGATGCCGACCAATTCCTTGCGGCCCGCTCCTACGTAGCTTCGCTTGAACATGCATAGAGCCGCATGTTCGCCGAGACCGGAGATGAAGCGGTGTATGCACGGCTGATGCCCTCGTTGACCAATGCAGGCATCCTTCGAATCAGCCCGTCCAAGTCTGTTTTCATGACGGCAATAGCAGTCGCTACCTTGTTTGCATGCAATGCGACGGACAATTCCTCTATCAGCCGTTGCGTCTCGAGCAGCCGGCCGGCGTCTTCGAGATCGATCATGCGCACATAGTGCGTGCGGTCGTTTGCATTGCTGACTGCGCGCGTAACAACGTCGTTTCCCGAGAGCGCAGCAATGCGACCCCACATCTGTTCGACATAACGAGCGCATTCAAGCGGCTGATCGAGCGATTTTTTGTCTGTTGTGCAAGATTCCGGTGCAATACCATTATCTGTCGCTGACGTAGGTGGGCAGACGACGGTCGCGGCACGATCGAGAGGATGGATTGCCTGTTCAACGGAGAACTTGAGGATCGCATACTTGAACTGAAGAACGCTAATCATCTCCTTGGATCCAAGCGTCCTTGCAAAAAAGCCTCGCCGCGGCATCGTGTCGAGCAGCGCCTCGGATTGCAGCCGGATCAAGGCTTCCCGTATAGGCGTTTGGCTGACCCGCAGGCGAGCGGCCAACTGGCCGATGATGAGCTGCTCGCCTGGTCGAAAACAACAGTCGACCGCCATTTTTCTTAGCCATTCGTAGGGACTAGCATGAATTGGGGTATGGTCCGGAGACATGTCCGTTCCTTCCGCACGCGACACACACCATAATCCAGCACGTTAGCTAGGCAGCATTGGCTGCTCGAATGTTGATCGGAATACAAGGCGGCGGCCTTGGCCACCATCAAGCAGCTTTGGCTTCCACAGGAACATATCGTTCGTTCGGTTCCGTTTGCGTAGGACGGTCACGATCGAAATCTACCTTAGATTGAACCGTATATCATCGCCCAGCTACGTCAAGTGCTGAAGTCACCGTCTCGAACGCTTCCGCAGGGTTGCTCCACGTGCGAGCGTGAGCTAATGTTACAGCTACAGATTGCACTGCAATCGGGCGGCCGCGCCGAAGAGCCAGCGCCTGCGTTACAAGTTCAGCGCCATATCGAAGCTGGTTTTGAAGGACGGAGCGAACTCTAAAGCAGGGTGATTTTGTTCTGAAGCGAACAAGCTACTGAGCACGGGTGCTTTTATCCCGCCACGACGCAGTGCGCGAACATGCCGGGAAGGTCGCATTTGGCCGCGACAAAGGCTTGTAGCGCGCGAGTGAAAATGAGGGAGCAAAACGTTGGGTTCGATCGTGTGGCTCGAAACAGCGGCAACGTAAGTTGCAAGCTGTGGTCCCGCCAAGGGGAGCATCACCATGTCGGCAGTTCGAGATATCGCGTCGTCGGGGAAGAAATCACCTGCGGGACCTCGTGGTCATCTTCTTTTTGGGACGCTCCCCGAAGTGCAGCGCGATATTCTCAGTTTCGTTGAACGGGTGTCGCGGGACTATGGCAACATCGCTCAAGTGCGCTTGCTGCCCGGATGGCATTGTTTGATGCTCACTCATCCCGATCACTATAAACACGTCCTCATCGACCGCAGCGACAATTACGAAAAAAACCTCGCGCATTTCGACATATTTGCGCTGTTGACCGGGGAAGGCACGTTAACTCTGTACGGAAAGAGATGGCGCGCGCGCAGAAAGCTTACCCAGCCCGCCTTCCACCGCAACCGAATCCTTGGGTTTGGTAAAATCATGACTGAAGCCACGATGGAGATGCTGCAGCGTTGGCGCACACTCGATCCCTCCGCGGCACTCGATATCGAGTGGGAAATGATCAATCTTACGCTTGGGATTGCGGCGAGATCGCTCTTGGCAGTGGATTTCACGGGCGAACTGGACGCTGTTGGCAAGGCCCTTGGTGAAGCAGCCAGGTTCATGGCCAAGCGTTGGACAAACCCGTTGTCCTTGTACCTTGTGAATCTCCCGACGCCCGAGAACCGGGCCTTTGCTGCTGCCATCAAGACCCTGGATGATTTCGTTTACCGGATCATAGCGGCGCGACGAAAGTCGGGCGAAGATTCCGGCGACGTCTTGTCCATGCTGTCGGCAGCCCGGGATGAGGAAACCGGCGAGATGCTCACCGATCGCGAGCTGCGCGACGAACTCAAGTCGGTGCTGATTGCCGGTCACGAGACAACTTCGTCGGCGCTAACGTGGGCTTGGTACTTGCTTGCCAAAAACCCTGAAGTTGAGGAAGGACTTCACCAGGAGCCCAAATCGGTTCTGGACGGTCGAACACCGACGATCGACGATCTGCCGCAGCTGAAATATACCCGCGGCGTATTTGAAGAGTCGCTTCGCATGTTTCCGCCAGGATATATTATCGGGCGGCGGGCCCTGGCCGATGACGAAATAGACGGATTTCCCGTTCCGAAGGGAACGGCAGTCTACCTCGCGCCTTTTGCCACTCACCGGGATCCAGCCTACTGGGACAGGCCGGATGAATTCGATCCAACGAGATTCTTCGAGGCAAGGTCGGCAAGCCGTCCGCCAACGGCTTTCATGCCGTTCGGCACCGGGCCTCGGATTTGTATGGGAGCCGCCTTCGCGCGCATGGAGTTGCAACTGGTCATCGCTACGATCGCGCAGCAATTCCGGTTGCGACTGGCATCGCAAGCGCCGGTCAAGCGGATTCCGCTGGTAACGATCCGGCCGCAAGGCGGTATGCCGATGAAACTAACTCCGAGGCACTGAGAGTACGACGGCGCCACAACATTTAGCGAAAATGCAGAGAAATGACTGTTGGAGCTCTTGTCTCGCAGAGGCTGTGTCGGATAATCGCAAAAGCGCATGTTTACATCTATAAATGAGCAGTTGCGAAAATTTCGCTGAGAAATCTACGTAGCGCTTCCGTCGGGGACTGGGGATCCCGAGTTCAAATCTCGGCGCTCCGACCATTTTGCCCGGCAGCGTCATCGCCCGCCAACACGGCATCGATCAGCGCCCGGCAGGCGACGAGTTCACCCAACACCAGCCGCAGCATGTCTTCGGCCGCCTTGCCGGATTGAGCGGACGGCCGCGTAGCAGCGACCGGCACAATCGTCGGTTCGCGCCGCTCGGCCGGAGTTGCCTCGCCGGCGCGCGAGAACAGCGACTGCTCCGCGCGCGTTTCGGCAACGTCTTCGACGAAACTCTCGGGCTCATCGTTGGCGTCGGGCGGCGGCGGCAGCGCGGCGCCGGGGCGCCAAACATTCTGCACGAAGCCCGCGCCTTCGTCGCGCAGGATGCGTTGCACGCCGCGAATGGTGTAGCCCTCGCCGTACAGCAAGTGGCGCACGCCGCGCAAGAGATCGACGTCGTCGGGGCGATAGTAGCGCCGGCCGCCGCCGCGCTTCATCGGCTTGATCTGGGTGAAACGGCTCTCCCAGAAACGCAGCACGTGTTGCGGCACGTCGATCTCGTCGGCGACTTCGCTGATGGTGCGAAATGCGTCAGGCGCCTTGTCCAAGATCTATTCTCCGCCAACGACGGTCACTTGCCGCCGTCCGGCTCCGAATTGATTCGCTGCTTGAGGATAGCAGAAGGCTTGAACACCATGACCCGGCGCGGCGAGATCGGCACTTCCTTGCCGGTCTTGGGATTGCGGCCGATGCGCTGGCCTTTCTTGCGCACCACGAACGAGCCGAACGACGACAGCTTCACTGTTTCGCCACGTTCGAGGCAGTCGGTGATTTCTTTGAGCACAAGTTCTACGAGTGTCGCGGATTCGGTGCGCGACAAGCCGACCTTTTGGTAGACCGCCTCACACAGATCCGCACGCGTGACTGTCTTTCCCGCCATCGCCAGCCCCGAGCACGGCGATCGATCCAACGTCGATCAAGATATCGTGCTGAATTATCTACGATATTAGCTTGGCGCCGCAGGTGTCAACCGGGCTTCTGACGGTTCGCCAATGGATCGACAAGGGTCACCAAGGCCTACCAGCGGACCAGCGCCGCCCCCCAGGTGAAGCCGCCGCCCATGGCTTCGAGCAGCAAGAGGTCGCCGCGCTTGATGCGGCGATCGGCAACCGCGTCGGCCAGCGCCAGCGGAATTGAGGCCGCCGAGGTGTTGCCGTGGCGGTCCACCGTGACGACGATTTTGCCCGGCGGAATGCCGAGTTTGTGGGCCGAACCGTCGATAATGCGCTTATTGGCCTGATGCGGGATGAACCAATCGATGTCGGCGGCGGTGTAACCCGTGGCCTTGAAAGCGTCCTCGACCACGTCGGTGATCATCGCCACGGCATGGCGAAACACCTCTTTTCCCTCCATGCGCAAGTGGCCGACTGTACCGGTCGATGACGGCCCGCCGTCGACATAGAGCTTGGATTTGTAGCGGCCGTCGGAGCGCAGACGCACGGACAGGATGCCGCGCTCCTCGCCCATGTCCGCGCCCATGTCCGGCTGCGCCTGGCTATCGAGCACGACAGCGCCGGCGCCGTCGCCGAACAGCACGCAGGTGCCGCGATCTGTCCAGTCGAGGATGCGCGAAAACGTCTCCGAGCCGATCACCAGCGCGCGGGAGAACGCGCCCGATTTGAGCAGGCTATCGGCCGTCGCCAGCGCGAAGACGAAGCCGGAGCACACCGCTTGCAAGTCGAAGGCGGCACCGTGGGTGATGCCGAGCTCGGCCTGGACCGATACGGCGCTCGCAGGGAACGTGTTGTCGGGCGTCGAGGTGGCGAGCACGATGAGATCGATGGACTGGGCATCGACCTTGGCATGTGCGAGCGCGGCGCGCGCCGCGTGCGTCGCCATGTGCGAGGTCCATTCGTCCGGCGCGGCGATGTGGCGTTCGTGGATGCCGGTCCGCTGCACGATCCAGTCGTCCGACGTGTCGACCTTGCGCGCCAGATCGCTGTTGGTGAGGATCTGCGCCGGCAGATAGCTGCCGCAGCCGAGGATGACCGAACGCTGCACGGTCACGAGGCCACTCCGCCGACCGCCTGGCGCGCAGCCTTGCCTGGACGGCCGAGCGCCGCCGTGATCTTGGCCAACAGCTCGTCGCGGACGACACCATGGCCGAGCTCGATGGCCGCGGCAAAACCCTCAGGGTCCGTGCTGCCGTGGCTTTTGATGACGATGCCGTTGAGGCCGAGAAAGACGCCGCCGTTCGCCTTGCGCGGGTCCATGGCTTCGCGCAATTGCCGGAACGCCGAACGCGCGAAAAAATAGCCAATGCGGGCGCTGAGCGTGCGGCTCATGGCGCCTTTCAAATATTCGCCGATCTGGCGCGCGGTGCCTTCGGCGGTCTTGAGCGCAATGTTGCCGGCAAAGCCTTCGGTGACGACGACGTCGACGGTGCCTTTGCCGATGTCGTTGCCTTCGACGAAACCGTGATATTCGAGGTCGGGTAATTTCTGCTCGCGCAGCACGGCGGCGGCTTCGCGCACTTGCTCGAGGCCTTTGGCTTCTTCGACGCCGATATTAAGCAACCCGACAGTCGGGCGATCGTGGCCGAACAGGATGCGCGCGGTGGCGGCGCCCATCACCGCCAGATCGACGAGATGGTCGGCATCGGCACCGATCGAGGCGCCGACGTCGAGCACGACGGATTCGCCGCGCAAGGTCGGCCACAGTGCCGCGATCGCCGGCCGCTCGATGCCCGGCAAGGTCTTGAGATTGAATTTTGACATCGCCATCAGCGCGCCGGTATTGCCGCCCGACACGGCGACGTCGGCGTCGCCTTTCTTGACCGCGTCGATGGCGAGCCACATCGAGGATTTCCACCGGCCATAGCGCAAAGCCTGGCTCGGCTTATCCTCCATCCGCACGGCGATGTCGGTGTGGACGAGTTTTGAGGCGGCTTTGAGCGCGGGCCGCGCGTCGAGGAGCGGCGCGATCAGCCCAGAATTGCCGAAGAAGAGGAATTCGGTTTCCGGGTGCTGCTTCAGCGCCAAATCGGCGCCGGCAACGACCACCGCGGGACCCTGATCTCCCCCCATCGCGTCGAGAGCAATGCGGACCTTGTCTGACATTCAATGACCTTGCGGTCCCAGGTCCTGTCCCACGCCCTGGCGACGGAAGGGCGACACCGGCCGGGACAATAACGGTTCGGCGCCCGGACACAACTGGCGTTCAGCGGCCATGCTTGTCCTTCAGCCCGGCCAGCGCCGCGAACGGCCCCGGCTCCGGCTTGACGTCTTGTGGCAGCTCGAAAACCGCGCCCGGCTTGCGCGGATAGGGATCGATGCCGAGGATGAGGAATTCGGTCGCCAGTGCGCCCAGATCGACGACGCCACCGACGAGCGGTTCCGGCCCGTTCCAGCTCCGTTGCGGCCTTTCGGAATCCGTTTCGGCGTCCTCGTCCTCGCCGGCCTTGCGCGCGACGGACGGCGACGGCGGTGCGAACAAAAGGTCGATGTCCTCCTCGACGTCGTTGGCGAGCGGCTCGAGCGTGACCACGCAGTTCTGGCCCACCGTCGCCGACACTCGCCCGCAGACACGCAAACCGTCCGCGCCGTGCCGCGTCACGTCGAAAATGGCCTCAAGCCGCGGCAAGTCGCGCAAACCCACCACCCGCGCCACGGCGGCGCGGACGTCATTGTCGGCTACGAGATCAAAATGCCAGCCGGCTTCGGCCACGTCCTCGATCGCGACCGTAACCTGCCAAGGTACCGGCGCTTGTTTGTCTGCTTTTCGTTCGCTCATGGTGACGTTCGCTAATATTCAGGTTGGCTGCTGGACAAAGGCCTCGAGGCTCGGAAAGACGACCTCACCGCGCATGAGCGCGCCGTCGTCCTGGGCATCGAGCCTGGCCACCGCCGCGCGCGCATAGCGCGCCAGTTGAGCGGCTCCAGCCCCGTTCCCCTCCGCAAAGATATTGCGTGCCAGCGCCTTCTCAAAGACCCGTTCATCCGCCGCGTCGAGGCCGGCAAGATAAGCGGCTTGCCGACCGTAGAAGGCTTCGGCAAAGGCCCGCATCCGTTTCGGCACCGCAAGGTCGCCGACCCCCATTTCCCGCAAATTGGCATCGAGATCGCGGCAAAACGCGTCGAAAAGCTCCTGTCCGAGAAGCGCTTGGCCGAGCAGCGCTTGGCCAAGGCCGCGCGCGGCCTCCGCCCGGCGGCCG
>Ga0209010_1000501_pt1 | contig 12362 bp, 6 predicted proteins | sample BlaSpr_A8_OM1_O3_FD_187985 | JGI IMG/M metagenome (GOLD analysis project Ga0209010, IMG submission 187985) | Forest soil microbial communities from Thunder Bay, Ontario, Canada - Black Spruce, Ontario site 2_A8_OM1_O3 (SPAdes) (version 2) | ecosystem: Environmental > Terrestrial > Soil > Boreal... | reverse complement strand
TATGATCCAATTCAATTGAATCGGATCATAGTCTAGAATCTTTGTTTGAGCATGATCTTATCCGAAAACCGGTATCCACTTTTCGGGATCATGCTCTAATTGCCACGGGGAGGGGACGCAGCCTTTGCCGCCAAGAGCTGCGCGCAACGATCTTGCGCGAAGGGCAACAGCCAGTCGCTCAAATACGCCGTCACCCGCGCATGGCCGTCATTGGACAAATGAACCGGATCGACCAGCGAGCCGGGAAAGAAATCGTGCTCCTGCCAGACTTTTTGCAGGTTCAGGAATTTGACCTTGTCATTGTGATCTTCGTCGTTGATCTTTTGCGGAATTGCGGTCGTCATGCGCGCATAGTCTTCCAGCCAAGGCCGGTAAGGCAGGAATGGCTGAAACACCGCAAAGATCGGCGTGCCCGGAAAATCTCGGCTGATCGACTCGAGTGAATGCTCATAGAGCGGAATCGAAACGCTATCGACGATGTCGCGTATGGTGAGCGACTTCATCGCTGCTTGATAGCGCCGTTGCAGCTCCTCACGAGGCATCGGGCCAAAAGCCGGGTCCACCCTGCTCAGATAATAATTGGCTTTCCAGTCGTCGATGTAATCGTTCAGATACATCAATCGGACAAGCGATCCCAGCATCGTCCGCTTCACGATTCCAGGAAAGTACTGCGCTATTTTTTTCAGCCAAGGCGGGCTTGCGGAATAGCGCAGCACGGCAAGGAGACCGCCCTCCTTGGCGGTGAGCACAAAGGGGCCGTCGCCCTTGCTGTTCCAAGGCACCGCCATCTCGTTGTGCCCGGAAAATGAGATGATCGCATCGGGCTTGAGCGGATGCGCCCATTTGTTCAAGGCGATGAAATTCTGATAAATGTAACTGGAGCCCATGGCCAAATTGACCACCGTCACCTTGCAGTTCTGGCCGCGCTGCTGCAATTCCCGGCTTAATTTGGCCGGCAGCAACTCATAGAACATGTCCGCATTGCTGCGGCCGCCCCAGCCTTGGGCGGTGCTGCCGCCGGTCAAGACAATCCGGATTTCGTTGTCTTGCTTCGGCGGCGGGGTTTCGAGGTGAAAGTCGATGAAAAACCCGTACTCGCCGCTCGTCACATCGAAATCACTGTAATAATTCGACCACAGCGGCTTACGCTCGGTCTTGAATGCCTGAATGTGGCCGCCGGTAAACGGATAAGCATCCAATGTCCGCATTGTAGGTTCGTCGGCGTCTTCATCCGCAGGACCGGCGCGACCATGAGATAGCAAATAGGCGTCAAAGATTTTTAGCCCGGCAAGCAGAACGCCGATTGTCAGCGTGGCAGACAAGAGAATAGCCAAGAAATGGAACGCGGCAGACTTGGCGAACGCAGTCTTGGCGAACGCAGTCTTGGCGAACGCAGTCTTGGCGAACGCAGACTTGGCGAATGCAGACTTGGCGAATTTCATCATTCAGGTCCAAAAGTTTGCAACATCGGCCGGCGCTGCGGCCCAGGATACGACGAGTGTGCCCCGGCTTGCTCCCGGCCGCGTCCTTTTGGTATTGAGGACCGCGTATCCGATCTTCGTCCAAAAGGCGCACAATCGCAAAAATAAGCTCTCGTCCCAATACGATACCATGCCCGAGGCGTTGTTAGTCGGAGGACACCCCATGAAATTCGGCGTCGGCCAGCCGGTGCGGCGGCACGAGGATTTACGGCTCATCACCGGGCAGGGCCGCTACACCGACGACGTGGTGCTGCCGGGGATGAGCTACGCCTTCGTGCTGCGCTCGCCGGTGGCGCATGGGCATATCAAGCGGATCGATGCGAGCGCGGCGCGGCGCATGCCGGGCGTGTTGTTTGTCGCCACCGGGGAAGACGTGCGCGCCGACGGTCTCGGCGATGTGCCCTGCACGGTGCCGCTCATGAGCCGCGACGGCAAGCCGCGGCACGATACGCCGCGGCCGGTGCTGGCGCAGGGCAAGGTGCGCCATGTCGGCCAGCCGGTGGCGCTGGTGGTCGCCGAGACTTTGGCCGCGGCGCGCGACGCCGCCGAGGCGATCGAGGTCGACTACGACACGCTGCCGGCGGTGACCGATGCCAAGGACGCGATCGGCGCCGGCGCGGCGCAGCTGTTCGAGACTATTCCGGGCAACATCGTCTTCGACTGGGACAACGACACCGGCGACGCCAAGGCGACGGACGCCGCGTTCGCTATAGCCGCGCGCGTCGTCAGCCTCGACCTCATCAACAATCGCGTCGTGGTCAATTCCATGGAGCCGCGCAACGCCATCGCCGACTACGATGCGGCAAGCGGCCGCTCGACGCTCTACACCGCGACCCAAGGCGCGCATTTCGTGCGCGATCCGCTGGCCGAGATCGTGCTGAAATTGCCGAAGGACAAGCTGCGCCTGATTTCGCCCAATGTCGGCGGCGGTTTCGGCATGAAGGCCTTCGTCTATCCCGAGCATGCGCTGATGGTGTGGGCGAGCCGCAAGATCGCGCGGCCGGTGAAGTGGCAGGAGGACCGTTCCGAAGGTTTCGTCTCCGACAACCAGGGCCGCGACCACATCACCCGCGCCGAGCTGGCGCTCGACCGCAAGGGCCGCTTTCTCGGTTTGCGCGTCTCGATCCTCGCCAATATCGGCGCTTACCTGTCGCCGTTCGGTTGCTTCGTGCCGACGCGCTCGACCGATTTGGTGTCCGGTCTCTATGCGATCGGAGCGATCCACATCAACGTCAAGGGCGTGTGCACCAACACCGTGCCGGTCTGCGCCTATCGCGGCGCCGGGCGCCCCGAGGCCGCCTATCTGCTCGAGCGTCTGGTGGATGCCGCAGCGCGCGAGCTCGGCAAGAGCCCCGACGCCATTCGCCGGATCAATTTCGTGCCGCCGTCGGCGATGCCTTACACCTCGGCGACAAAGCTCCTGCTCGATTCCGGCGAGTTCGAAAAGATCATGGACCTGTGCATGGACGCCGCCGAATGGCCGACCTTCGTCAAGCGGCGCAAGCAAAGCGAGCGCGACGGCAAGCTGCGCGGCATCGGCATGGCGACCTATACCGAGCGCTGCGGCGGCGGTTTTCCCGAAACCGCGTCGATCGAATTCAAGGACGACAAGGTCGAGCTGGTCATGGGCAACCAGGAATACGGCACCGGCCTCGTCACCGCCTACAAGCAAATCGTCTCCGGCCAGCTCGGCATCGATGCCGACCGCATCGACATCATCATGGGCGACACCGACCGCACGCCGTCAGGGCTCACCGGCGGCTCGCGCGCGCTCGCGGTTGCCGGCACGGCGCTCTACGAGGCGGGCAAGACCATCATCGATAAGGGCACGCAACTCGCCGCGCATCTTCTGGAAGTCTCGGCGCAGGACGTGACTTTCGCCGACGGGACTTTCAGCGTGCCCGGCACCGACCTGCGCCTGGATATTCTCGAAGTCGCAAAGGCGGCGCGCGATCCGGCAAAACTGCCGGCCGGCATGGCGCCCGGGCTCGATACCACGCACGTCCGTGTGCCGCCGGCGCAAACCTTTCCCAACGGCTGCCACATCGTCGAGGTCGAGATCGATCCCGATAGCGGTGCCGTCGTCATCGCGCGCTACACCGTGGTCGACGATTTCGGCCGCACCATCAATCCGCTGCTGCTCGAGGGCCAGGTTCACGGCGGCATCGTGCAGGGTATCGGCCAGGCGCTGCTCGAGCACGCGGTCTATGACGGCGACAGCGGGCAACTGTTGTCCGGCTCGTTCATGGACTACGCCATGCCGCGCGCCGGCGATCTGCCGAATTTTGCGTTCTCCACCCACAACGTGCCGACGACGTCGAACCCGCTCGGCGTCAAAGGCGCCGGCGAGGCCGGCGCCGTCGGCGCGCCGCCCGCCGTCATCAACGCCATCGTCGACGCGCTCCACCGCCGCACCGGCGTACGCCACATCGACATGCCGGCGACGCCGCGGCGGGTGTGGGAGGCGCTCAACGCCGGGGCTTGAGGCGCCGTCTGGCATCAGATGGACACGAGATCGCCGCCCGCGGCGAATCGTTGCCGGATGATGAGAGTCACTCGACGGCTGGCACTCATGGCATTTCTCTAAACGATTCCCGTTTCGCGTGGATTGTCAGATTGCGTCAGTCTCAGTTGGGCTCTCCGCCCACGTCAGGACTTTTCATTACAACCTCCAGGGGGTACAATCGCGAACCTAGCGCGACGGAGGCGAAGGGGAAGGGCCATGGCCGGGACGACCGCAACCGAGAACAACGCGAAATCGATCGAAGACGTCCTGGCTGAGGAAGCCGAGGCGATCCGGGGCAAGAAAGGCCTGGCGGATGAGCTCCTCGAGGGTCTGCGCGACAAGCAAAAAGCAGCGCTCGCGACCGCCAAAGACGAGGGCGTGAAAGTCGACGATCCCAAAGTCTTGCGGTTTCGCATGGATGACGATCAGCGCAGCGGTGTGGACATTCCACCCGCCGTGGTGGAGGCGCGCAATAAGTTTTATCGCTCGCTCAATGCGATGAACCGCGCCGCATTGTGCTGCTCAGGCGGTGGCATTCGTAGCGCAACGTTTTGCCTCGGCGTCATTCAGGCTCTCGCCGCCCATAAAGTCAGCGTGCATGTCGCCGCACCCGACCCGGTCCCCGCTGCGGCCGCCGCCGGCGCTGCGCCGCAACACAAGGCCGGTGCCGCGCATCCCGCGGCCCCATCGGTGATTTCGTTGCTCGGCTGCTTCCAGTTTCTGTCGACGGTCTCCGGCGGCGGCTATATCGGCTCATGGCTGTCGTCGTGGCTCAAGCGTAATGCGTTCGACGAAGTCGTGAAGAACCTCACCAGTCGGCCGAGCGGGCCAGACGTCGAGCCGGCGGAAATTTCCTGGTTGCGCGCCTATAGCAATTATCTGACGCCGAAGCTCGGCATCGCTTCGGCCGATGCCTGGGCGGCGGTCGCGATCTTCATCCGCAATCTCGTTCTCAATTGGTTCATCATTATTCCCGTCGTCTGTCTCGCGCTGCTGAGCCTGAAGCTGATCGCCACCGCCTCCACATGGGTCGCGCACGCCGTCGACAATTCCTGGTGCGCGTTCGCGATTCTTGTGCTCGCTGCGATCTTTCTCGTTTTGGCGCAGCGCTTCACCAATCGTCACCGCCCGACGCGGCGCAAGCCCCAGAGCAATACGGACGAGCGAGCGTTTCTCCGGTTCGACCTGGTGTGGGCCATCGCGTCTGCGATTCTCGTCACCATCTTCTTCGTGTCGCATTATTTCGTGTCGGGCTTCGAAGCCTGGACGGCATCGATTGCGAAGGATCCCGGCCTTCTGCACGGGCTCGGCAACGACATCAAATTGGAGTTTATGTCCCTGACCGCGGTCGGCGGCATGCTGATCTTCGCGGCCGGCTGGATTGCCGCGGCCCGTTTCAGCAAAGGCGGCTACGATTTCATCGCCTGGGCGTTGTCCGGGCTGGTCTACGGCGCGCTGGTCGGTCTTGGCGCTTATCTGTTTACCAAGCTTGGACCCTATGCGACGAATCCCTACGACATTCGCTGCCTGCTACTGACGTTCATCTTCGGCGTGCCCTGGGTGCTGACGTCGCAACTGGCGGCGGAAATCATCTTCGTCGGATTGGCGAGCTATGAGGCCGAATCCGATCCGGACCGGGAATGGCTCGCCCGCGCCGCCGGCTGGCTGGCGGCCACCCTCATCGCTTGGGCGATCGCCGCCTTTCTGGTGTTCGCCGGCGAATACGCGGTCTACGCCATGCATCTCATTACCGGCAAAGCACTGGCGGCGGCCGGCGGCGTTACCGGTATCGCCACTGCGCTGCTCGGCAAGAGCGCGAGCACATCGGCGAAGGCGACGAGCGACGATCAGCCAAGCAAATTGGGCATCCTGTACAACATCATTCTCGCGGTCGCCGGTCCGATCTTCGTCGCCGCGCTGGTGATCGGATTGTCGATCGGCCTCGATCAGCTGCTGCTCGGCGATTGGCTGGTCCAACAGCTGCAAATTCCGACCATGAAGCCGCGCACCATCCTCGGCTGGCTCGCCCTCGGCTGGATCGTTACCGCCGTTGCCGGCTTGGCGGCGTCGTATTTCGTCAACATCAACCGCTTCTCCCTGCATGCGCTCTACCGTAATCGTCTGATCCGCGGCTATCTCGGCGCCTCGCGCCAGGAACGTCATCCGGACCAGTTCACCGGCTTTGACGCCGCGGACAATATGCCCGTGTACGGCCTATGGCCGCCATTGGCGACCCAGGGCGCGGGCGCGCACTGCCTGTTTCACGTCATCAATATCGCGCTCAACGTGGTGTCGACTAAACGCCTGGCGTGGCAGGAACGTAAAGCAGAGTCGTTTACCGTCACGCCGCGGCACTGTGGCAGTGCCTATCTGGGCTTTCGCCCGACCAATGAATATGGCGAGCGTCCGGGCCGGGGCGGCATTACGCTCGGCACCGCGGTGGCGATTTCCGGCGCGGCGGCGAGCCCCAACATGGGCTACCACTCCTCGCCGTCGGTCACGCTGCTGTTGGCCTTGTTCAATGTCCGGCTCGGCTGGTGGCTGGGCAATCCAGGCCAGCACGGGCAAAGCAAGAACGGAGAAAAACTCTACCAAACGGACGGTCCGAAATGGGCCGCCAAGCCGCTGTTCTATGAAGCATTCGGTCAGACTACCGATCAAAGCCATTACGTGTATCTGTCCGACGGCGGCCACTTCGAGAATCTCGCTCTCTACGAGATGGTGCGGCGGCGCTGCCGCTTCATCGTCGCCATCGATTGCGGCTGTGATCCGGATTTCGCTTTCGAGGATCTCGGCAATGCGGTGCGGAAAATCTACATCGATCTCGGCATCCGCATTCAGTTCAGGGGACTGGAGAACCTGCACGTTCGCCCCGATAAAGGGGCCAGCGCCGACACGCCCTACTTCGCGATCGGCGACATCGACTATGAATCCGCCGACGGCTCGGCGCCGGACCGCAACGGGCACATCCTCTATATCAAGCCGGCCTACCACGGCAGCGAAGGCGCCGGCATCAGGAGCTATGCCGTGGCCAACAAGGATTTCCCCCACGAATCGACCGCCGATCAATGGTTCACGGAATCGCAATTCGAGAGCTATCGCTCGCTGGGCTTGGAGATCGGCAATAGGGTTCTCGAGAAAAAGGACGCGACGGACATTCTCGACGCGTTCCTCAAGTCGGTGGGCACGTGAGCGTTCTCTTGGGTTGAAGTCTCCATCGCCGCGAATGGCCGAATTCCCCTATGAAGTTTGCTGTCGCAAGCGGCGAAATTTGTCCGCTTGCCGCCTCCGGCGCCTGACAATTAGGATATAACAACCTGGTTGAGCGGATGCGGCGTTCGCCGTAGCGCGGGCGTTTGAGGAGCACATCATGGCGTTTAAGTTGCAGCGGAGGTCCTTCCTACAACTGGCGGCAGGCACCATGGCGAGCTTTGCCGCACCGTTCACCCGCGCTACCGCCGCCGGCAACGACGCCGCGACCATCGGCTGGCCGAACGACGTGCCGTCCTGGGATCCCAATCAGCGCTTCACGCCGGACGCGCAGCCGATCTTCAAGGCGGTGTTCGATCAGCCGCTCGACCAGGACCCGCAGCTGAAATTAATTCCGCATCTGATCAAAAGCTGGAGCCTGGCGCCGGACGCCTTGAGCATGGCAGTCGAGTTGCGCGACGACGTCACGTTCCACAACGGCGATAAGATGACCACGGAGGATTTCCGCTACACGTTCTTCGAGCGCATCAAATCCGGCATAAAACTCGACACCGCGAATTCCTGGAAGAAGGTCGACGACATCGTCATTGAATCGCCGGTCAAGGCGACCATGAAATTCAACGCCCCGGCGCCGACCGCGCCGCAATGGATGGCGTTCCTCGGCAGCTATATGGTGCCGAAGACTTATATCGAGTCGGGCGGCCTCGATAATTTTTTGAAAAATCCCATCGGCACCGGGCCGTACAAGCTCGCCGAATACGAATTGAACTCGCGCATCGTGCTGGAGCGCTATGACGGCTATTGGGGGCCGAAGCCGAAGATCGCAAGGATCACCATCGAGATCATCAAGGACACCTCGGCGCGGGTGGCGGCGATCCAATCCGGGGAGACCGATTTCACCATCAATGTGCCGGTGCGCGAAGCCGAGCGTTTTCAGAAAGAGCCGGGGCTCTCGGCCGAGCTCGATCCGATCACCCGCGTGGTTTTGATCCAGATGCGCGCCGATCTCGCCTTCGCCGATAAGAACGTGCGGCTCGCCGCACACCACGCCATCGACAAGGCGGCGCTGTCGAAAGCGTTCTATGCCGGCGCCGCGGTGCCGCTGTCGGTGCTGGCGACGCCGGGCACGCCCGGTTATCTCACCGATTTTTCCTTCAAATACGACCCTGCTTTGGCCAAGGAGCTGTTGGCCAAATCGAACTTCTCCACCGCCAATCCGGTGAAGATCGGTTTCGCCACCACCAACGGCCAGTTTCCCAGCGACTACGACATCGCCCGCGCCATCGTGCAGATGTGGAAACAGGTCGGCATCGAGGCCGATCTGCAGGTCATCGAATACGCCAAATATTTCGAGCTCAACCGCGGTGCCAAATTGCCGGAGACGACGCTCTACAGCTGGGACAATGCCACCGGCGACCCGGAAATTTATTCCGGCTACCAGCTCAATCCGAAAATGTCGTTCTCGCCGTGGAAGGACGAGGATATCGGCAATCGGGTGCTGGCGCTGTTCGGCGTCGCCGACTACGACAAGCGCATCGCCGGCTATCGCGACCTCGAGCGCTACGCCGTGGAAAACGGCGCCACCGTGCCGCTGTTGCAAAGCGTGGTGACGATCGTGCGCAAGAAGAACTTGGCCTATACGAAATATGCCAATGGCTGGGTGTTGCCGCAGACGCTGCGGTGGAGCTGAGGCCAGCAGCGTTGTCGATGAAGGAATGCGGATCATCATAATTCGTCATTCCGGAAGCCGAGCGAAGCGAGGCTATCCGGAATCCATAACCACAGGTCGTGAATATGGATTCCGGGCTCGCGGGCAAGAGCCCGCGCCCCGGAATGACGGAAAGAGATGACCGCGGTTGTCCTAAAACTGATCGCGCGCCGCCTCATCGCGGCGATCCCGATCCTGCTGATCGTCTCGGCGCTGCTGTTCTGCATTCTGCGGCTGTTGCCGGTCGATCCGGCGGCGATGTCGCTGCCGCCGAACGCGACGATTGCGGAAATCGAAGACAAGCGCCGCGAGATGGGCCTCGATAAGCCCTTGCCGCAGCAATACCTGATTTGGCTCTCCGGCGCGCTGCACGGCGATTTCGGCCGATCGATTGCGTTGCGCCGCGATGCTGGCGAACTGGTCGCAGCCACCTTGCCGGCGACTATCCAGCTCGCCGCCTGCGCCATGGTCATCGCGGCGATCCTCGGCCTTGGCGGCGGCTTGCTGCTGTTCCGCCTGCGCGGCACGCTGTTTGAGCCAGTGGCGGACCTCGCCTCGATCGTGCTGCTGTCGATTCCCGAATTTCTCTGGGGACTGATTCTGCTGTTCGTGTTCGGCGTGCTGCTGCAATGGCTGCCGTTCACCGGACAAGTCGCGCCGGGGCTGCCGCTGCCGCATATCACCGGTTTCCTGTTGCTCGATTCGCTACTGGCCGGGCGCTTCGACGTGTTCTTGAGCGCGTGCCAACATCTGATCTTGCCGTCCATTGCGCTCGGGCTGGCGTTCTCGCCGACCATCATGCGGGTGCTGCGCTCAAGCCTGTTCGACGTTTATCTGGAGGATTACATTCAACAGGCGCGGCTGCGCGGCCTCACCGAGCGGCATATCCTGCTCTCCCACGCGCTCAAGAACGCGTCCTTGCCGACGCTCACGCTCGCCGGCGTGCAATTCGGCATTTTGTTCTCCGGTACGCTCTTGGTCGAGGTGATCTATTCCTATCCGGGCATGGGCAATCTGATGGTCGACGCCGTGCGCAACGCCGACCTGCCGCTCATCCAGGCTATCGGGCTCACCTATTGCATCGTCGTCTTGTTGATCAACACGGCGGTCGACAGTCTTTATGTCGTCCTCAATCCAAAACTGCGAGTGCGCTGATGGCGAGCGCCTTATCCCGTTCGCTGCATTCGCCCCGGGTTTTGATCGCGCTCGGCATGATTTTTTGCATCGCTTTTTGCGCGGCATTCGCCGGCTGGGTCGCGCCGCACGATCCGGGCGATCAAAATTTGCTGGCGATCCTGCAGCCCCCGGCCTGGGCCGACGGCGGCGACATGACTTATCCATTGGGCACCGACAGCCTCGGCCGCTGCGTGCTGTCGCGCCTGATTTTTGGCGCGCGGACCGCGATGCTGGTGGCGCTGTTCGCGTCGCTCGGCGCCATGATCATCGGCACCGTCCTGGCGCATATTTCCGGCTATTTCGGCGGCGCCGTGGATTGGCTGATCGGCCGCCTGGTCGATGTCTGGATGTCGTTTCCGCCGGTGATCCTGTCGTTGATCCTGATGGTCGGGCTCGGCGTCGGCTTGAGCAAAGTCATCCTCGCCATCGTGCTGGTGGATTGGACGCGATTCTGCCGCGTGCTGCGCAGCGAAGTGCTGATCGTGACCCGGCACGATTATGTCGCCGCCGCCCGGCTCCTCGGTTTCAGCCATTGGCAGACCATTGTCCGCGAAGTGCTGCCGGCGACGACGCCGCTGTTGATCACGCTCATCAGCCTGGAAATGGCGATCGCGGTCGTGGTCGAGGCGATTCTGTCCTTTATCGGCCTCGGTGTCGGCGCCAACACGCCGGCCTGGGGCCAGATGATCGCCGACGCCCGGCAATACGTCTATCAATCGCCGTGGAATCTGCTGCTGCCGATTTTGGCGATTTTCCTCACCGTCACCGCGTTCAATCTGTTGGGCGACGGGCTGCGCCGCACGCTCGACGTGCGGCTTGCGGAAACCGGACGCTGACCATGCTGGCGCTGCAAGCCAAAGACCTCGTGGTCGGCGCCCGCATCGACGGCGAAATGGTGCCGGCGATTCGCGCGCTGTCGTTCGACCTTGAGCCGGGAAAAATCCTCGGCCTGGTTGGCGAATCCGGCGCCGGTAAATCCATGGTCGGCCGCGCCATCGCGCAGCTCTTGCCGCCCGGCTTTGCGATCACGTCGGGTTCGCTTTTGTTCGAAGGCGAAGATCTTCTTCGTATGGCGCCGGGCGCGCGGCGCGCGCTGCTCGGCCGCGCCATCGCCTTCATCCCGCAGGCGCCAATGACCTCGCTCAATCCGGTGCGCACCATCGGCGCGCAATTCGACGAGCATTTGGCGCGGCTCGGCGAGCGCAGGCACGGTGCGCGCCGCGACCGTGCGGTCGCCATGCTGACGGCGGCGCGGTTGCCGCGTGGCGGCGAATTGCTCACGCAATATCCGCATCAATTATCCGGCGGCATGTGCCAGCGCGTGCTGATTGCTTTTGCCTTTTCGAGCAATCCGCGCCTGGTCATCGCCGACGAGCCGACCACTGCGCTTGACGTCACCATGCATCCGCCGATCCTGGCGCTGATCGCCGACATGCAACGCCAGCACGGCACCGCGGTCATCTTCATCACCCACGACCTGCGGCTTGCCGCGCAACTGTGCGACCAGGTGACGGTGATGTATGCCGGCCGCGCGGTCGAGAGCGGGCCGGCGCGCGCCGTGCTCTCCACGCCGGCGCATCCCTATACGCGGTGCCTGCAGCTCGCCAATCCGTCGCTACGCGCGGAGCGGCGCATGCTTTACGTCATGCCGGACCAGATGCCGAGCCTGCGCCAGCTCAAAAATCTATCCGGTTGCCATTTTGCGCCGCGCTGTCCGCTGGTCACGGAGGAATGCCGCCGCGACGAGCCGCCGAACACTGCCGTCGCCGCCGATCATCATGTCGCCTGCATTCGCGCCGCAGCGACGCGGACCATCGCAACGATGGCCGGCGATGGCGGTGCGGCGGGGGCTGCGGGGGATGCCGGGCGACCGTTGCTGCAAGTCGACGTTTTGCAAAAGCACTATGTGACCGGCGGCGGATTTTTCGCCGCCACGCGCCACGTTGCCGCGGTGAAGCAGGCGACGTTCAGCATCGCCGAGAATGAATTCGTTGCGCTAGTCGGCGAGAGCGGCAGCGGCAAAAGCACCATTGCAAAAATGCTGGTCGGCCTGGAGCAGCCGACGGGCGGAAAAATCCTGCTCAACGGCGAGGACCTCACCGTTGCGTCGCTGCGCAGCCGCGCGCGGCGCGCCATGAGCCTGCAAATGGTGTTCCAGGATCCGCAATCGGCGCTCAATCCGCGGCGGCGCGTGGCGAGCATCGTTACGCAAGCGATGGAAGCCGGCAGCCGGCACTCGAGCTGGGACGAGCGTTTGGCGCGGACCAGGGAATTGCTCGCC
>Ga0209010_1000500_pt1 | contig 12388 bp, 20 predicted proteins | sample BlaSpr_A8_OM1_O3_FD_187985 | JGI IMG/M metagenome (GOLD analysis project Ga0209010, IMG submission 187985) | Forest soil microbial communities from Thunder Bay, Ontario, Canada - Black Spruce, Ontario site 2_A8_OM1_O3 (SPAdes) (version 2) | ecosystem: Environmental > Terrestrial > Soil > Boreal... | reverse complement strand
CCGCCCAGCGCATCCTCGACGTAGGGCCAGCCGAGGACGTCGCGAAGGAATGCGCGTGTTGCGGGGGCATCGTCGGAATAAATCAGGGTGTGGATGCTGGTGATCATCAGACTGACCTACTGAAATCGCTTAAAATTCTACTATTTCGGTTTATCGCCAATCAAGAAGCCGTTATCGCACTGGAGATCGAAATTAGGACACTACCGGATTTTTCCACAACCTAGCGACGGGACTGACGTTGAAGCAGAGAAGACTCGTCGACAAACAATGGTATCCAACCTCCTTGGGACCGAGGAGCACGATATCGGGCCGATGATGTGCTCCGGAGTCATTATAGAAACTTATCTGGTGAATTGCTGTATGGACAGCGGTCTTAAGGCATGATTAAAGATACCAATCAGTGAAATGTGCCCTTGTGGCGATCTGGGGTGATCGCAGAATAAGGGGTGTTAGATGCGTTCGGCGTTACTCTCTAACCGGGAGAAGGAAGTGTTGCGTCTGGTGGCGGAAGGTATGTCGAATCAAGCCATCGGAGAGGCTCTGACAATCAGCGTCCGCACTGTGGAAGCCCATCGAAGCCGGATCATGTTGAAACTGAACTTGGCGTCAGTGGCCGAACTGGTGCGATATGCAGTTCGGAATCAGTTGATTGATCCCTAGAATCCAATTGATAGAGCATGTGTATCAAAACCATAGATGTCGGCCTCCTAAGAGAATTGGTTTAGTGCTAGGAGGTGCATATGCCCGGGTTGATTGTCGCTGATGATTTCCAGCCGGTGCGGCACCGCTTGCGAATGTTCCTTGAAGCTAAGGGTTGGGGACCCTGTCAAGAAGCCGCCAACGGGGCGGAAGCATTGACTCTCGCCCGTCGCTCGAAGCCTGACGCCGTGATTCTCGATTACTCCATGCCAGTAATGAACGGAGTGGAAACTGCCAAGGCCTTTCACGATGAGATGCCTGACGTCCAGGTCTTTATGTTTACGGGCCATGTAAATCCGGCACAGCGATCCCTGTCGGGCATCCCCGCAGTTGGTGTTTTTTCGAAAGACAAGATAGCGCCGTTGGTCGATGCGCTTTCGGATTGTATGAAGAGTGTCGGTCGCACCACCAGATAAAAAAGAGCGGCCCGCAACCTGGGGGGCCACGAACCGCCCACTACTGTGCATGCCGAATCTACAGCGCAGTTGATCGTCGAACAAGCGACAACACGAAGTGGCTCAGTTTCAAATGAGATTTGATTGCTGGCCGGCCGCGAGAGCGATCCACTTCTGAAGCACCGCCTGAGACTCGGAATTGACTTCGCTAAAAATGAGCCCCATCCCAAGGTGCGGGTGCGTATAACCAACGATGGCAAAAGCTTCGAAGATTACGGTAGCTGTCCTAATCCTGATTTGGACCGATGTTCCCTGCGGCAGCGCGGAACGTAAGTCAACGTAGCATCCGCTCTCGCTGATGTCACTCACTCTTGCGCCGATGCTGACACCAGAGCCTGCTTCGATGATCTCTGCGTGCGCCACGAAGGGGACTCTTAAGGTTGTGCGTCTTTCCTTGTCCATACATCAGCCTAGCATGCTCCCAACGCGCGGAACTCAAGGCGAGATTTGTAGCAGGCCTACTTACGTTTATTCCTCAGATGTCACAAAGCGGAAAATTCCTCTTCCGTGGCGGATAGAAACTATTACGCTTTCATTGTGAACCAAGAACGCCGAGGGCTACGGCTCTTATTCGATGCCGCCGCCGAGGTTGCTTCAGAAACCTCACCGAGCTCCGCCGTTGCTGCACGCCTCACCGAACTCAGCCTGTATCGGTGCTACCTCGACATTCCCGCGCCGTTTGAGGTGAAGGCACGAGTTCTGGTGAAGATATTCCATTCGGACGAGTACTTCGAGGCCAAGGCAACCGTGGTCTATGTCAAGCCGACATTGCGCATGGGATTGGCATTTCGCGACGTAAGGCCGAACTTCCGGGAAATCTTGCAAAAATGGATTCTCGTGGCGATGAATAATCAGAAACAATCCTACGAAAACACTTAGTGCCTCCTGCCGCGCGGAGGTGCTTATCGATTAAAATTCAATTCCAATCACTGACCTTGTTTGAGCCTTACCCGCGAATACAGAAATCTGTGAAAACTCAGCAAGGATATTCAGGGAAGCCGAGGGCGTGGCGCTTTATTCTGATGACGCGTTTTGCTGCCTGAATATATCGGTCAGCATGTTCTCTTTTTACGAGGCCGCGACGGACCCGATCTTCCCACCACTTGACCTCTTTGAGTTCTCGCTTCAGTTCGGCTGTGGCTCGCAGTTGGAACTGCGTAACGATTTCGTTTGTGTTGAGATTGATGCTCATGAAGGGGACCCTGAGTTGAAATTAGCTGGGTTGATGCTACCGCTCAATTCTACTCTCGCGAGAGCGGATCAGCGACACGGATTTCAAAGCGCCAGAGCGGCGCGGTGAAGTCCCAGCAGCGGCAATACGATGAGCGCACCAACGAACGAAAGCCGTCGTGCCTGAATTCGAAAACCAGGACGACCGTTTACCTTAATCATCCCGACCGAATGCAAATTACTTTATGGCGAAATCGGAAAAGGTAACGGTCGTCCGAGAGAATCGGTCTTCAAAGTACAGTTGAATGTGAATTGATCTGGTCGGCCAATCCCATTTCCAAAGTTGCAAACTTTCATTCGTAAAAGATGGATGACCGAACGCATGGACCAGTGCGCTTTTCATCTTCGCCAGGTTCGGTGCTCCAACAACATACGCATCACCTTGATAAAACCTGCCATGGATGAATGCGTAGTCTTCCTCGGCTACTGGAATATCGAACAGCGCCTCAGGACTTCTAGATGAAGCCGGGACATACATCGTCACGCCTTCATCCGTTGAAGGCATGAACAACTTTAAACTTTTATTTGGTGGTGCGCCCCATGTGAAATTTCTATATCCCACAGGCGGCGCTGCAGAAGCAGCAGCCTCCAGCGCGGAAGTGGTCGGCTCAGTTGTCAGCGGGCGGCTGCGACTCCTCAACGAACCTTTGACGATGAGCAGAATTACAAGACCGCTGACGCCAACTATCGCAATACGGTCCCAGTGTTTTCATAACGGTCGCACGTAATTGCAGCATCGACGCTGTTACTGATTACGGTCCGTTGTAGCGCGTGCATTCATCTGAAATCAATTCGGGATGAAGGATGTACCGGCAATACGTCGTCCAGTGTTCCGTACCGAAGATATCGTTGTACTCGATTCATCCGTGCACGACGATGAATGACCCGCCACTAAAGATCTCGTCTTTCACAAGATTATCGGTTCGGCCTTCCGTTGACCGTGTCGGATCGCCTCGAAGCTTTCAACGATCTTGCCACCCGGGAAAATCGTTCCCGCCGCCACGCCGTAGTGCGCGTGTCCTGTGCCATAGGTGAAGTCAAGCGGTTCACCCTTCCGAAAAACTCCCACCACGATATCGCCGTGCACATTCTGCGCGGGCGTCTTTCCTGTGTTCACAAGTTCCGTGGGGACAAGGAAGGATTTGTTCAGCGTGAGCGTGAGATTGCCTTCTGCAAAAACTGAACCCCATCCAAGCGCGTTCGTCCATCTTGAAATTTCCCGTCGCTGCGTCGGTGGATCTTTTCATTTCTTGCCATTGCTTGTAGGTAAGAACGGCATAGACAACAACGGCGAGCAGCGTAAGCCCACTGAAAATGAGACTAAGCCCGGTAAAAACAATCGTAGCTTTCTCGTAGTTACGTAGATTCTGAAAGAGAGTTACGGTTTTCATCGTCGAGAACAGCTTCACGCGGCGGGCCTACCGGTTCGGCTTCTTTATTCTGGTCGATTGCTCTTAAGTTTCCATTCGACTTGTTCTCGTCCCTCATTCCATGTCGCACGGTCGGCCACGCTGGGACAGAATGCATGAGCCTCCTGAATTGCTGGCCAGAAATAAATCTCTTCGTCTTTAGACATTTTTTCTCGACCTTTGATCGTGTTCCCCAATGTGTGATATTCCGTTTAGCTTGGTCTTGAGTCGCCGATGTCGACGATGCGTTGGTGCAACTCGATCTTTTGTTCGTCAAAGGAGATGATGCCTGGAATGATAAAATCAAATTCCTTGCTGAGATGCATACTCACACCTCTACAGTCCGTCGTTTATCCGGTGAGACCGGCACTGTCTTAAAACGGTTCTGGAGGCTCATGAAAGTGGCTGAAGTTAGGGCATGAATTTTTGAGGAGTAAACAGTTGCGACTTTATAAAACCCGCATTGTAATCCGCATTGACGGACCTCGTTTTGTGCCTGCTTTCACCTACTAGTACCTACCGTAAGTTATTGAAAACACGTTTAACTCCTTTGTTTTCGAAGCGAATCAGGACCTCTGAGAGGGAAGCTAGGATGGATGACCCCACGCAGCCGGTGTGAAAACGACGCTGGCTACGAAACGCGCCTTCCGAGGCCCCCGATCCCAAGCGGGGGCCTCTTTTTTTGTCGCCACTCCAAACAAATCAGACCAGCCACCTGCTTGCTCTGATCTGCGCTTCAAACAAACTACGGCTTGACCTCAAACACCACCCCAGCGTTCATCGTCCCACCGAAAAATGTCGTCCCGTAGAGCTTGCTCCCACGCCAGCCGTCAAGCCAACAAGCGGTGAGCTGCCGTGCTGCGGTTGTAGTTGGCCAGTCAGTCGAAAGTTACGTGCGTTTGTACGCCGCGGTTAACGCAGCGTTAAGTAACAATCGCATCACTCTGGGAAATTCTAGAAAATTTCACGCTTTCCAGACATCTCTCTACATGTGGGCGCGTCCAACCCTAGAATCGCCTCACCATCCACGCCTTCAACAAACAAAAATCGTAAAATCCCATCACCTGCTTCCCCGTCACTTGCGCCACTTCGTCCCCAAATTCCACATGCATAAACGTCCCCAGCGCCGTCGTCTCCACCTTAATCACCTGCCCCTCGACCTCCCGCGCCGAGATCAGGCGCACCCTCACGACAGCACCGATTGGATACGTTCGAACTCGCCCCACTTTGAAATTGGAATCCTTCTCGCCGATCTTGCCCTCCTGCCATTCAAGCCAGTGTGACACTCCGCGCCTCAAACGCGCCGTTTAAAACTGGATAAACCCTACATAAATCCAGAACGCTAGGTGCCACCGTGATTCCAATGGATTTCTCCGACATCGAATCGATGCAGACATTTCTCGACCGGCTGTCGCATCGGAATCGGGAAGTTGCGATCAGCTTCGTCTATATCGAACTCATGACCGGTCTCTCTTCGTGTCAGCAAATTCGAGCCAGTCGAGTCATGACCGAGAGTCAGAAGGCATGGCACCTGGCATTCGCCGGGAAAGCCTTTCACGCCGCGGAAGCCGCCATGTGGAAAATAAAAATGACCCACCCGGAATTCGATCAGATGACCGCGCTGGCGGAGAGGCTGAGATTCGAACTGGAGACTTTGCAGACCGATTCCCCCGCATAGTCCCTCATACCGTCAAATCGGTATTCAACGAACTCCGACGTCTGCGATAGATTCGCGACGGAGGTCCGCTATGGTTACGTTTCAACCAGCTGATCCCTACGCTCAGGGCGAACATCTTAGCCAACAGACCATCGCCGCGCTGGTTGACTTCCTGAAGCTCGAGATCGAAGTCGGGACGACCATGGTCGCGGCCGCTCGACAACCATGCACATCTGACGAAACGCGCGCGCGGCGCCTGAGGCACGCAACCGCGGCGCTCCACGCGGTGGAACGCTACCTTTGGCGGGCGCGGGCAGAGCTGCCTGTGTTCGATGAGATCACCTTCAACGCCGAGCGGCTGAAATTTGAGATAGAGGCCGCAAAAATCGCGGCAGAACCCAATTCCTGACCGTGCGTTGCCGCAGCGTGCTGTTCTCCACGACACGACTCAGGCCTATCCATCGTGCGAGAAGAGCTTGGCTCAGCGTTTTTCATTTTTAGCCGACGCGGCCGGCTTCGGCACCACCGGAAAAATCTCTACCAGGGTAATCACTGCGCCTTCGTGCTTCCCCTCCGCCGTCCGGTAAGGCAGGATTCGCAACTGATAGCCTTGTCCGTCTCGTACCGCGATTTCTTTCTCAACCAGCTGAGCATTGCCGACCACCTGCAGCACCATCTGCTGTAAATTCGGAATCGCCACCGCCGGATTGATATTCAAGAAGGGCCGCCCCACGTCGCCCGGAATCAGCCCCAGCGTCCTTTGCGCTAGCGGCGTAAATCGCCGAATCGTCGCGTCGGGCCCGAGCATTACCACCGCGAGGTCGATGCTCGAAAGTAGATTCGTCAGGTCATTATTCGCAATCGAAACATCCGAGTTGCGACTCCGCAATTCGTCGTTCACCGTACTCAGCTCTTCGTTCGCCGATTGCAGCTCTTCCTTCGCGGTTTCCAACTCCTCATTCGTGCTCTGCAATTCCTCGTTGCTCGAGAGGATTTCCTCGTTCGCCGACTGCAGCTCCTCGTTCATGGCTTCCTGATTCTCGATCACCGACTGCAAGTATTCCTTCGTCGCCGCCAGTTCCTGCTCCAGCTTCGTGATGCGTGCATTCGAGGCCTTGATGGCCTTCTGCTCGGTGCGCGACTCCTTCGTCGCCGGCTCCTGCACCCCGACGACGCCTTCTTCATGAAATACGATCATGAAATACTGCTCTTTCGTCTGCCCCAGATGCAGTGGAATCACGTCGAAGCCTACTAGCTGTACCTTCGACTGCCCGTAATCCCCGGATTCGGTTCCACCGCCGTTGTCATTTCCATTCTTCAGCACGATTCCCTGCTTGCGAATCGTCGCTCCTTCCTTCTTCGCCCGCCCGAGCGCGTTCCGCAGCTCGATCAGCAGCGCCTCTCGAGCCATCTTCAGAATGTTCAGGCTCGCCCGGCCCGGCGAAAGTTTCAAGTAGCGGCTCACGTTCCCGCGCGTGTGCACAATTTCCAGTTCGTCGTTGACGAAAACCGTCGCCGGCGCAAACTGTGTCACCAGTCGTCGGTCAAATTCTTTTTGTGCCTCCAGATAATTCGAGCTCGAATCCGGCGGCCGAAGCGGTGTCTGTACCGTTCCGTACTCGGAGTGATCTCCCGTCCGGTTCAGCGAAAACGTAACTGGTTGTCGGCTGCTCGTGGCCTTCTTCGAAAAAATCTTATGCGTTCGGTCCACGCTCGTGAATAGATTGCTCGCCGACCCAATTCCCTCCGATGTCCCCAGCACAAGATAGCCGTGCATCCGCGTTGCGTAGTGAAACAGCGAAATCACCTTGTTCTGCAATACTGGCTCGAGATAGATCAACAGGTTCCGGCAGCAAATCAGATCCATCTGCGAAAACGGCGGATCGTTCAACACATTATGCTGCGCGAAGATGCACATATCGCGGATGCTCTTGTTGATCCGATAGCCGTCCTCGACGCGCGTGAAAAATCGCTTCAGCCTCTCTGGCGAAACGTCTCCTTGAATATTTTCCGGATAGACGCCGGCGCGCGCTTTCGTCACGCTCGGTTCGCTCACATCTGTGCCGAAAAACTGAATCGGCACCTCCGCCGCCTTGTCACCAAGAAACTCCAGCAGGCAGATCGCCACTGAATACGTCTCTTCTCCCGACGCGCACCCCGGCGTCCACACCCGAAGCACCGACTCCGGATGACGCGATTTCATGATCGACGGGAATACCGTGGAGCTGAGCACATCGAAGACCGGCGGATTTCGGAAAAAGCTGGTCACGTTGATCAGCATGTCCTGATACAGCGACTTGATTTCGCCGGCGTTCGAATGCAGATAACGGACGTACTCGCCCAGCTTCTCCACCTTGTGAACCACCATGCGCCGTTGAATCCGCCGCACGATGGTCGTCTTGCGGTAGTGCGTGAAATCGACCCCGGTAGTCCGCCGCAGCATCTGAAAGATATTGCTCAGCACGGCTCCGTCCGGCGCAGGTAGCGCCGCCTCGATTGTGATTGAACTTTGGGAGCGTGGACTCCTCGCGATACGGGCCAGTTCCCGTGCGATCTGTTTCGGTGGCAGTACGTAGTCAACCGCACCGAAGGTCACCGCGCTCCGCGGCATGCTGTTGTACTTCGCCGTAGCGTCATCTTGCGCGAACGTCACTCCACCCTGCGCCTGAATCTCCGCGATGCCCAGCGTCCCGTCCGTACCCGATCCCGACAGCACTACGCCAATCGATCGCTCGCGATGCTCCTCTGCCACCGAACGCATGAAGTGGTCGATCGGCATCGGCACGCCTCGCGATTCCTCACGCGGCCGCAATCGTAGCGTTCCGTCCACCATCGACATCGACGTATTCGGGGGAATCACGTACACGCGATTGCGTTCGACCGCCAGGCCATTCCTGACCTCCGAAACCCCCATCGACGTCTGTTTCGAGAGCAGATCCGTGAGCATGCTGTGGTGGTGTGGATCGAGATGCTGGACAAGCACAAACGACAATCCGGTGTCGGCAGGCAAGTTTCTCAGAAGCTCGCTGGTCGCTTCGATGCCCCCCGCGGACGCGCCAATCGCGACGATTGTAAGTTGATCGTCATCGCGCGGAATGCCCTTCCCTCGCGTGGGATCCTTCTCTCGCAACGCATTCTTTCCACGCGAAATGTTTGTGCCTGACGATTTCTGTTTCGGAGTTTTGCGTTTCGCCATCTGGATTCGTTCTTCGGGCCTTCGAGGTTGGATCAGGCCCTCCGCGCAATGCTCAAACTGCTTCTCACCCATGGGCGAGCGAGTCCACGTATCGGTAACTTCCTACGCCGCTGTGCGAATTCTAGTATCTCCCGCCAACCCGCACAATTAGCTCCTGGACGATCACCAAACTAAAATGCCTCCCATCCCGGCGCGAAGCTAAAAGCCTGTCATCCTGAGGCGTCCCCAAGACGCCGAAGGATCTCAACGTAACGTTCCCTCTCGACCCGAAATCGCCGCACAACCATCGATCGACACACGCAATTCGTGCCGCCTCCACCAAACATGTAGGGGCGCAGCACGCTGCGCCCCTTGTCCGCAAGATATGAAAGAATGAAAGCTTCAATGCCCGCGTACACTAGCTTTGCGGATTCACCTGCCGCGGTGCTTCCGTCATCAGACTCGGCGCCGGGCGCGGATTCGTATCAACCGCCCATGCCCTCTTCAATGCCTGAAGAATGAATGCATTGATGGGGAAGTCGCGTCGCCGCGCCGCTTCCCGGATTCGCTCAGCCTCTTCAACATTGCACCGTACAAGAATTGCTGTCCTCGCGCCCGGCGCGGCCAGTGCACGCCGGCTCATCATCTGATTCGTTCCCCTGAAGCCGGTCAGTTTAGCAAATAGGCGATCTTCGATTTCGATCGCTCGAACCGTAATTTGCAGTACATACCCGCTGATCGTTCGCCTCTGCTTCTCGGCTTCCGTTCGAATGCTTGCGGCCTCGTCCGTAGTGCAGCGGACCAGCAGTGCAGTGCGTTCCATGATTCCCTACTTTCCAGATCCCACCGTGTGGCGCCCCTGCTGGGTGGAGTGCTCCGTGCTACATCCCGGATGCGGGCAGCGGTATACGTCGGTGACGACTTTGTCTTCTGAGATTTCGACGCGAACTAACTCGAGGGCAACCTTGTGCTCGCTGCATTTCGGCGGTGCTTCCACCACTGTCACCCTCCTATGCGCGAACGCTGTGCATTGTGTTCCCAATACTCGATTTCTTCAAATGGTGATATCGGTTGCTATCATAGGATAAATTTGCGACGCAGGCGCGGAGTCCCTTGACATTGTGGTGCCGTTATGGTAATATTCCCACGTAGATAACCGCGTCTAGCCCCGACCCTCCGGTCAAATAGGAAATACCGGACGAACTTCGAACCAGACCGCCTGCAAGTGCCCTCATTTCAACACCTTCCACACTCTTAAAAACACGGCTCCCGTAAGCCTCAAATTCACAACCACTTGCACACTCTTTGAAAAACAAGGGGGGTATACCCCTCCCGTCCCAAATCGGAACTGGCCGCAGCAACCGAGGTCCAACGGCGAGCAAAATCGATATGGAGTGTGGCGCCTTGGCGCCGCTTTTGCGGGCGATCGCGGTAAGAGAATTTTGGGGGACAGCTGGGTAGCGCCCGGCACCTTTGCCGGCGGTTTTCCACATGGACCAAGTCGAAGCCCGAGCTCGACCTAGTGGGGGGTAATGCAGCAGCGACCAGCGCAGGCAAGCGGGGTGGGGCTAATTGATCTTCCGCGTAACCGGAACTCTGGCGATCCGCAGCACGTGCGACACTTCCGTCTCCTTCAGACGCGAAGCATCGTACTCAAACGTCAGGTGCTTCCGCTCATCGCTGACGCGAAATTTGCGCAACCCGTAGGTATTCGCGAATCCGCCCAGATGATGCAGCTGCTCGTTGCTTAGCGGCGACTGCAATTCGTACGTGATTTCGACCAGTGTCATAGCGCTCGCAACTCGTATTTGATTTCAACCCATCTCATCGCCCCGCATTATACCAGCGACTTCAAAGTCCGGCCTTCCTCAAAGCCTCTCCCGCCTCAAATCCGCAAGTGCACCTTCGCCCCCGGTTTGACATCCAATAGCCCTATGGGGTATAGATAGTCCTAGGGGGTATACATGCCGTTAAAGGTTCCCGCCAACTCCGCTTCCCAACACGTCGCCTCAGCCGAGTGCGCCTGCGCTATCGGCTCTGAAGCCCGCAAAGCCGTCGGCGTCGATCCGCAACTAAAAATCGCTAACCTTAAGCGCTTGCGCCGCATCGAAGGCCAAGTTCGCGGCCTCCAAAAAATGGTCGAAGAAGACCGCTACTGCGCCGACGTCGTCACCCAAGTCGCCAGCGTCCAGGAAGCTCTGCGAGGCGTCGCGCGAAATCTCATGCGCAATCACCTCCATCACTGCGCCGCAAAAGCGCTGCGCAGCGGCAAGAAAGCCGAATCCGAAGCCATGTTCGACGAGTTGCTCGGAACCATCTACGCGCACCTGCGCTAATCGAAGCGAGCAACATCGAACGACACAAAAATTTGAGGCGCAAGAAGTCCCGACAGCGAAAAAATGGAACACACAAAAGGAACAGCAAAAATCGCGAAAGATCCGATCTGCGGCATGACCGTCGATCCGTCGAAAGCCGCCGCGACCGTCGAATTCGACGGTCAGCCCTACTATTTCTGCTCCAAAGGCTGCACCGCAAAATTCCAGCAAGATCCAAACCAATTCCTCACGACCGCAAACGCAGCAACCGCGCAGCACGCCGCGACACGGCAACACACGCAACATCAGGTCGCGTCAGCTCCGCTCACGCAAATCGCACCGCCGGCACGGAGGGCAAACGCAGCTGCTCAGGCGAAAGCTGACGAAGGCGTGCGCTACACGTGCCCGATGCATCCGCAAATTGTGCAGACCGGGCCGGGCTCGTGCCCAATTTGCGGGATGGCGCTGGAGCCAATGGATCCGCTCGCGGGAGTCGAAGCCGACCCAGAATACGACTCGATGCGCAAACGTTTCATCGTCGCGCTCGTGCTTTCCGTCCCGCTGCTCGTGCTCTCGATGGGCGGCGAATCGCTGCTGCGCGGCGTGCCAACTGCCGCGATGCAATGGATCGAGCTGCTACTCGCAACTCCGGTCGTGCTGTGGTGCGGCTGGCCTTTCTTCCAACGCTTCTGGGCATCGCTCGTGAATCGCAGCCCGAATATGTTTACGCTGATCGGACTCGGCACGGGCGCCGCGTATTTCTACAGCGTTGTCGCCGTCGTCTTTCCGCAAATTTTCCCGCCTGCGGTGCGTCTCGAAAATGGCGCAATTCCCGTTTACTTCGAGGCGGCCGCGATCATCACCACGCTCGTGCTGCTCGGGCAAGTTCTGGAGTTGCGCGCGCGTCAGAAAACTTCGAGCGCGATTCGCGCGCTGCTCGATCTCGCTCCGCAACAAGCGCATCGCATCGATTCAAACGGAAACGAGCAAGGCGTCACGCTCGACCAACTTATGACGGGCGATGCGCTGCGCGTCCGTCCAGGTGAGCGCGTCCCTGTTGACGGAACAATTCGCGAAGGTGCGAGCGCTATCGACGAATCAATGGTGACCGGCGAACCCATGCCCGTGGAAAAATCCGCTGGAGATAAAGTCACGGGCGGCACGCTGAACAGCAGCGGCAGTTTCATCATGACGGCCGAACGCGTCGGCAACGAAACCACTCTCGCGCAAATCGTGAAACTCGTCAGCGAAGCACAGCGCAGCCGCGCCCCAATGCAGCGACTCGCGGACAAAGTGTCTTCGTATTTCGTTCCGGCCGTCGTTGCCGCTGCGGTGATCGCGTTTGCCGTGTGGCTCTTCGTCGGACCGCAGCCACGCTTCGCACATGCGATGGTCGCTGGTGTCGCGGTTCTCATCATCGCGTGCCCATGCGCGCTCGGATTGGCTAC
>Ga0209010_1000499_pt1 | contig 12399 bp, 9 predicted proteins | sample BlaSpr_A8_OM1_O3_FD_187985 | JGI IMG/M metagenome (GOLD analysis project Ga0209010, IMG submission 187985) | Forest soil microbial communities from Thunder Bay, Ontario, Canada - Black Spruce, Ontario site 2_A8_OM1_O3 (SPAdes) (version 2) | ecosystem: Environmental > Terrestrial > Soil > Boreal... | reverse complement strand
TGGCGCTCGATCCGCTCAAGCCGATCGCGCTGCGCACCATCATCAACGCGGTGCGCGAAGGCAATATGCTGGCGATTTTCCCGGAAGGCCGCATCACGGTAACCGGCAGCCTGATGAAGGTTTACGATGGCGTGGCGATGATCGCCGATAAATCGAACGCCATGGTGGTCCCGGTCCGCATCGAGGGGCCGGAGAAAACGATTTTCAGCCGCTTGCGCAACACCCAAGTGCGGCGGCGCTGGTTCCCGAAAATCAAGGTCACAATTCTCGAACCAGTGAAAATGAGCGTCGATCCAACGCTGGTCGGACGCAGGCGCCGCCTCGCCGCCGGCGCCGCGCTCTACGACATTATGTCGAACATGATGTTCCGCACCACCTCAACGGATCGCACGGTTGTCGAGGCGGTGATCGAGGCGGAGAAGAATAACGGCGGCAAATGGCCCGCGATTGAGGATCCGACCAGCGGAAGTCTGACCTACAAGCGGCTGCTTCAGGCCACGCGGATTCTCGGCGCCAAGCTGATGCCGCTGGCGCCCGAAGGCCGCGCTATCGGCGTCATGCTGCCGACCTCGAACGGCGCGACGGTGACCGTTCTCGCGCTGCTCTCCGGCGGGCGTGTTCCGGCCATGATCAACTTCACCGCCGGCGCCGCCAATATCCTCGCCGCCTGCCGCGCCGCCGATCTCGACACCATCCTCACCTCGCGCGCCTTCGTGGAGCGGGGCCGGCTCGATAAGGTCGTCGAGGAGCTCAGCAAACAAGTGCACATCGTCTACCTGGAGGACATTCGTCCGACCATCAGCTTCCTCGACAAGCTGCGTGGCGCGCTGCATTGGAAGAAGCCGCTGGTTGCGCGCAAGCCCGACGATTGGGCGGCGATCCTGTTCACCTCCGGCTCGGAAGGCACGCCCAAGGGCGTCGTACTGTCCCACCGCAACATGCTGGCCAACGTGGCGCAGGTCGCCGCCCGCATCGATTTCGGCCGCGAGGACAAATTGTTCAACGTGCTGCCGATATTCCATTCGTTCGGGCTGACGGCGGGCACGGTGCTGCCGCTCGTCTCCGGCGTCTCAACCTATCTTTATCCGTCGCCGCTGCATTACCGCACCGTGCCGGAACTCGTATACGGCGTTTGCGCCACCGCGCTGTTCGGCACCGACACGTTCCTCAACGGCTATGCGCGCGTGGCGAACCCTTACGACTTCCGCTCATTGCGCTTCGTTCTCGCCGGCGCTGAGCCGGTGAAGGAAGCGACGCGGCAAATCTATCTGGAGAAATTCGGCCTGCGCATTCTCGAAGGCTATGGCGTCACCGAGACCGCGCCGGTGATGGCGTTCAACACGCCGATGTTCAACAAGTTCGGCACCGTCGGCCGCTTGCTGCCGGGCATGACGGCGAAGCTCGAGAAGGTCGACGGCGTCGAGGAGGGTGGCCGGCTTTTCGTCAAAGGGCCGAACGTGATGCTCGGCTATCTACGCACCGACAAACCGGGCGTGCTCGAACCGCCGCCGGAGGGCTGGCACGACACCGGCGACATCGTCAGCATCGACGAGCAGGGTTTTGTCACCATCAAGGGCCGCGCCAAGCGCTTCGCCAAGGTCGGCGGCGAGATGGTGTCGCTGGCCGCCGTCGAGATGCTGGCGGGCGACCTGTGGCCGAACAATATGACGGCTGTGGCGGCGCTGCCCGACCCGCGCAAGGGCGAGCGGCTGGTCATGGTCACCGACAAGCACGGCGCGACGCGCTCGGACTTTATTGCTTACGCGCGGACGAGGCACGCTTCCGAGCTGATGTTCCCGTCCGAAGTCATCGTGTTCGACAAGCTGCCGCTGCTCGGCTCCGGCAAGGTCGACCAGTTGGCGGTGCAGAAGTTCGTCCGCGAACAGGCGGCGGCGAAGGCTGCGGCGGCGGAGTGAGTTATCCGCCGCCGCGCATCGCCAGCACCCGATCCACCATGGCGCCGGCTTCGCCGAGATAATTCGCCGGATCGCACAGTTTCGCCAGCGCGGCGCGGTCGAGGTGCTTGGTGATTTCCGCGTTTTCGGCAAGCAGATCGAGCAGCGGCCGGCCGGTGGCGACCACCTTGCGGCAGACATCGTAGACGAGGTCGTGGGCGTATTGGCGGCCGAGATAAGGGCCGAGCCCCATCATCACCGCTTCCGAGACGATCAGCCCTTTGGTCAGGTCGAGATTGGCGCGCATCTTTTTCTCGTCGACCTGTAGCCCGGTGAGCACGAACAGCGTCTGCGCCAGCGCGCCGGCGCTGAGGCAGAAAATTTCCGGCAGCACGATCCACTCGATCTCCCACGGTCCGGTGGCGCGCTCGTGGTCCTCGATCATGGCGTCGAGCAGTGCCGCGGTCTGCTGGCGCACCACCGACGTGAGCGCGGTGATATACACCGACGAAATCGGGTTGCGCTTCTGCGGCATGGTCGACGACGAGCCGCGGCCTTCGTGGAACGGCTCGTAAACCTCTTCCACCTCGGTCTGCATCATCAGCTTGATGTCGAAGGCGATCTTGCCGCAGGTGCCGGTGACGAGGCCAAGGAAGCAGCCGACCTCGGCGATGGTGTCGCGCACGGTGTGCCAGGCGATCGCCGGCTGGCCGAGCTTGAGTTCCTTCATCAATTCGACTTGGGTCTCGAGCCCGCGGCCGGCGAGCGACGACAGCGTGCCCGCGGCGCCGCCGAACTCGCCGACCAGGACGCGCGCGCGCAGCTCCTTCAAGCGCTGCTTGTGGCGCTCGAAGGCGGCAAGGACGGTCGCCATCTTGTAACCGAAGGTGATCGGCACCGCCTGCTGCAGGTTGCTGCGCCCGGCCATCGGCGTGTCGCGGTATTTGCGCGCCAGGCCGGCGAGCGCTTCGCTTATTCCGTTCAAGTCGGCCTCGACCAGGTTAAGCCCCTCGCGGATCTGCAGCACGGTGGCGCTATCGGTGATGTCCTGGGTGGTTGCGCCCCAATGGCACCATTCGCCCAAGCCGTCACGGCACAACGCCACGAGCTGCTGCACCACCGGCAGCACCGGATAGCCGATGCGCTCGGTTTGGGTTTTGAGTTTTACGAAATCGATCTCGGCGACGTTGCAGTGCTTGACGATTTCTTCCGCCGCCTCTTTCGGGATGATGCCGAGCCGCGCCTGCGCCCGCGCCAGCGCCGCCTCGAAGTCGAGATATTTCTGCACGCGGTTGCCGTCGGAAAACACCCGCCGCATCGCCTCGGTCGAGAAGATGTCGCGGAATACGGCGGAATCGATCAGTGACGTGGGCATGGACGCAATTCTCCTGGTAGCGTGTCATCATCCGCCTGCGGGGATGCCCCGCATCCGTGGGGCAATGACAGGAGTAATAGGTGCCGGTCAAGCCAGACAGTCTCGCGCTATCGTCCCGCTTGCAGGCCATCGTCGACGCCGAATACCCGCGCTTTTCCGACGCCGAAATGGCGCGGCGGCGGCGCGCGATCGAGGATTTGCTCGGCGAAGTCGGCCTCGGCCATCTCGTCTTCTGCGGCGCCAACCGCTTCGGCTCCGCGGTGCAATGGCTGACCGGCTGGCCGGTGACCACGGAAGCCGTCGGCGTGCTGACGCCGGGCGAGCGCGACGCGATGTTCGTGCAGCACGTCAACCACGCGCCGATGGCGCGGCGGATTGCCGATCGGGTGGAGGTTGCGTGGGGCGGCGGGTCGTCCATTGGTGCCGCTATCGCGGTGTTGGAGAAACGCGGTGCGCGTGGCGGCAAGGTCGGCGTCATCGGCCCGATGACCTTCGAGCAGCACGCGATGCTTGCGGCAAAATTCGGCGCCATCGCCAATCTCAACCGCCCCTATACGCGGCTGCGCCAGGTCAAGTCGGCGGAGGAAATCGATTGGATGCGGATCGGCGCCGCCTTGACCGATCGCGGCATGATGGCGCTACGCGACGGCTTGCGGCCGGGATTGAGCGAGCGCGATCTCGCCGATCTGGTCGAACGGTCCTACATCGCGCTCGGCGGCACCAATGTCATCCATTTCTTCGGCGTCACGTCTATGACCAAGCCTAATCTCGGCGTGCCGACCCAGTTCGTCGGCAACCGCAACGTCGCGCGCGGCGATATCGTGTTCGCCGAGATCAGCGCCGCATTCTGGGAACATCCAGGGCAGGTGCTGCGCAGCTTCGGCGTGGATGCCGAGCCGCCAAAACTCTACCGCGACCTGTATGCGGTCGCCGATGCCACGTTCGATGCGGTGGCGGCCGTGCTCAAGGATGGCGCGCTGCCGCGACAGGTGATCGAGGCCTCAAGGCTGATCGAGGACGCAGGCTTCACCATCATCGATGATCTTTTGCACGGCTATGGCGGCGGCTACTTGCCGCCGATCCTCGGCTCCAAAAGCCGGCCGAGCGCGCATGTGCCGGATGAGCCGTTCCGCGCCGGCATGATTGTCGTCATCCAGCCCAACGTGGTGACGCCGGACGGCAATGCCGGCGTGCAGACCGGCGAAATGGTGCTGATCACCGCGACCGGCATCGAGCGGTTCCACGCTATCCCGCGCGGTTTTGTCCGCGTCTGAGCGCTACTCGGCCGCGCGTGCCGCCGCCACCTTGCTGCGCGCCCAGTAATCGGCGCGCTCTTTCGATGTCGCCAACGCTTCCGCGGTCTCGAAACCTGGCGCCATCGACGCATCGGTGCCGGCCATGATCTGATGGTGCTCGATATCGAGCGTGCGCAGCCAGCGCTGCTGGCCCATGGTCAGCGCGATGAAATAGCCGATCTCGACCAGCTCCGGCTCGCTGAAATGCTTCCTCAGCCGCGCCCAGAATGCGCCGTCGACGGGCAGGTCCCAGGTGATCGCCTCGGCGTAGGACAGCGCCGCCTTCTGGCGCTCGTCATAGTGCTGCGAGGATTCGAAGTTGATCAGATCGCGGTAATCGTCCTCGACCAGGCCCTGCGATGCCGCCTTCATCGAGCGCTGGTTGCCGCAGAACTCGCATTTCACCGAGCGCGAGACGTAGACCCGGCACAGTTCCTTGATGTCGTGATCGGCCACGCCGTTCTTGAACACGTCGCGCCAGGAATTGGCGAACGACCAGAACACCGCCGGCACGTGCGCCCTGATCGCCTGGCTTTCCGGCCGCGGCGTGCCCTCGCGGGCGCAACGCTCGAACTCGGCAAGCATCGCCTGGTCCGTGACCGTTGCCGGGTCGACGTAGCTGATGTGCGGCTTCTTCATCGCGATGTCCTCCGCCTGTTCCGCGACGTCCGTCGCGCGTCGTTAATGCCGTACTACCGCATTTCGTTAAAAGCCGCACGTCGGATTTGCAACACCGCCGGCGGCCGGGAGGATGAAAGGAACGCCCGTCCCGCGCGGGTTTCGCGCGTGCCGGCGGCACGTGCAACGCGGTGGCGCAGGTTTCGTAAAGGATATCTCTTCACTTCGATCGAAGCGATACACGCGGCGTAAAGAATACCGCTTCAAGCAATCTTCAGCATAGGCCAATTCGCGCCAATAGCTTCACCAATTCCATACTACCGGAGGATCAATAGTCACGGCGACGAAACAAGAATTCCTGGCGTCAATCAGGGGAAGTCGCGTGCGCACCAGTACCTTCGTCATGATCGGCTTCGCGGTCCTGTTCGGACTGCTCGCTGTATTCCTGGCGCAGATATGGCTCAACAATCAGGCCGACGAGCGCCTGAAGAGCATCGACGCACAGCGTAAAGCCGCGCCGCCGGCGCGCAGCATCGTCGTGGCAAGTAAACCGCTGCGCTTCGGCGACGAGCTTACGTCGGGCGCGCTTCGCGAAATGCCGTGGCCCGACAATGCGCTGCCGGCCGGCGCGTTCGGCAAGATCGCCGACCTGACGTCGGGCAAGCGCATCGTGCTGATGCCGATCGACACCAACGAAGCGGTGCTCGCCGCCAAGATCACCGGTCCCGGCCAGCGCGCCACGCTGTCGGCAATGCTCGACGACGGCATGAAGGCGGTCACCATCCGCGTCAACGACGTCGAAGGCGTCGCCGGCTTCGTGCTGCCGGGCGAGCGCGTCGACGTGGTGCTGACGCGCACCGGGGAGAAGAACAGCGCCGTCAACGACGTCGTGATCCAGAACGTGCGCGTGCTGGCGGTCGATCAGCTCGCCGACCAGCGCGCCGACAAGCCGGCCGTGGTCAAGGCGGTCACGCTCGAAGTGGATCCGACCGACGGGCAGAAGGTCGCGCTCGCGGCCACCGTGGGCACGCTGTCGCTTCTGCTGCGCAAGGCCGGCGATGTCGTCAGTACCGACACCCGTCGCGTCACGACGCACGATCTCATGACCGCGCCCGCACAGGAATCGCATTTCGTCACCATTGGCGTCACGCGGCCGTCCAAGGGCGAGCGCGTCGAATACACCGTGCCGGTGGAGGAGGGCGCCGCGCATTCCGCCGCGCTCTCTCAACTGCCGGCGCGCAACTAGAACACGGGTGCGTCAAGCGGAGTGGATGGGACTTTTAGGTTTTGGGGACAATGAGAGCCGGGGAGGCCGAAGTGAATAACCAGTACGACACCACAATCATCGCAGGCGAAAGCCGGCGATATTCGGACGGGGGCTTGGGCGAGAGCCTGGGAATGGGCGCGCTGTTGCGGTGCGCCGCGATCTGGCTGGCGCTGGCGTTCGCGTTCGCCGCGGCGCTGATGCCGGTAACCGCACGCGCCCAGCAGCATATCACCTTCGCCAATGCGCGCACCGTGACGGTGACCGTGACGGTCGGCAAATCCCAGGACGTCCACACCGATCAAAGCCTGGTCGACATCATGGTCGGCGATCCGGACGTCGCCGACGTCAATCCGTTGACCGACCATGCGCTGTCGATCCTCGGCAAGAAGATCGGCACCACGCGGGTCACGGTCTACGGCCAGGACAAGAAGGTCGTCGGCATTTTCGACATCGAAGTGTCCTACGACGTGTCGCGGCTGTCCGCGGAAATCGCGCACTTCACCGGCGGCGGCATTAAGGTGTCGTCGATCGACGGCCGCATCATGCTCAGCGGCACCTCGCCGGATGCCGTCACTCTCGATAAGGCGGTCACCATCGCCAAGCAGTTTGCGCCGGACATCATCAATACCGTTCAGGTGACGCAGCCGCAGCAGATCATGCTGGAAGTGCGCTTCATCGAAGCGTCGCGGCAAGCCGACCGCGAGCTCGGCGTGCAATGGAACGTGTTCGGCAACCGGGTTCTCGCCAATGTCGGCAATCAGACTTCGGCCGCGCAGTTGCCGATAACGGCACCGAACGGCTCGTTCCAGCAGACGGCGCTGTCCGGTGCCGGAATCGGCGGTCTCAACGTCCCCCCCTCCGCGGCGACCATATCGCCGGTCGTGGCGGCCGGCGTGCTGTCGGGTGCGTCGCCGTTCGGCTTCCTGATCGGCCGCCTGGTCGGCGGCCAATTCCCGATTGACGTCGAGCTCAATGCGCTCGAGCAGAAGGGCCTGGTGCGCAGCCTGGCGCAGCCCAATCTCACCGCGCTGTCGGGCGATACCGCGAGCTTCCTGGCCGGCGGCGAATATCCGATCCCGGTCCCCGGCTCGCTCGGCCAGACCGCGATCGAATACAAGAAATACGGCGTCGGTCTCGCCTTTACGCCAACCGTGCTCCGCGAAGGCCAGATCAATCTCGTGATCAAGCCGAATGTGAGCCAGCTCGATCCGGCCCACGGCGTGTCCATCACCGGCGGCGTCACGGTGCCGGCCCTGACGGTGCGCGAGGCTTCGACGACGGTGGAATTGCGCGACGGCCAGAGCTTCATGCTCGGCGGCTTGCTGCAGAACTCGAGCCAGACCAACCAGGATCAGCTGCCCTGGCTCGGCGACGTTCCGGTGCTCGGCGCGCTGTTCCGCAGCGCCGCTTACCAGAAGAGCGAGACCGATCTGGTCATCGTGGTGACGCCGCACATCGTGCGTCCGTTGGCGCCGGCCGATCCGATTCACACGCCGCTCGACAACACGCTGCCCGGCAACGACGTCGACTTCTTCCTGATGGGTCAGGCGGAAGTGAGCCCCTCGCTCGCCCGGCTCGCCGTCGGCGCGCTCAACCGGCCCTATGTCGGTCACATCATCGACCTGCCGAAAAATGGAGGCGTCTATGTCTCAGCCAGGGATTAATGGCGCGCATCGGGGCGTTGCCGCTGCCGTGATGCTCGGCGCGCTGCTTGCTGGTTGCTCCGACGTCTACTTTGCCCGGCGCGAAGCGATTGCGCTCGGTGCCGGCGACGCGGTGGCCGCCAATCAGGTCGAGCAAATGGTCGATCCGTGGCCGCCCCACTCCAACGACAAGAATCTCACCTTCAACGGCGAGCGCATGCAGCGGGCGGTGGAGTGCTATCGCATCGACAAGGTCACCCAGCCGGTCGACCTCGATCCGTCGACTGACGCGGCACTGCCGCCGCCAACGGGAATGTGCGCAGGCAAGATGGAGCAGGGTAGCGCGCAAGCGGCGGCCGGTACCGCGATCGGTGGCGCCGCCGCCGGCACCTCGACCTACAAGTAACGCACTCACGCGAGACTGAATCATGCGCGCCGGCCGATCCACAGCTCCAGCGATGCAGGCAAGGGTGGTCGTCCTGACCGCCGACCCGGCATTCGAGGACTCCGTCCGCAGCACGTTCAGCGCCAGTCCGCAAATCGCGCTCGATGTGATCGCGGGAACATTGACCGGCGGCGCCGACATCATCGCGCTTGAAGGCTCAACCGTCGTCGTCGTCGACATCGATGCCGGCGATGCCGCCGAATTGCTGGCGCTCGAACGCCTGATGTTGCGGATCGGCAGTTGGCCGCCGGTGGTCGCGATCACGCAGACTTTCGAAGAAGGCGTCGCGCGGCGCCTGATGCAGATGCGCGTGGCGGATTTCCTGGTCAAGCCGGTGTCGCCGGTCGAGCTGGTGCGCGCCTGTGCGCGGGTCGCCAAAGCGCCGGCCGCCAGCGAGACCACCGAAGCGCAGATTTTCACCTTCCTGCCCGCGGTAGGCGGCGCCGGCGTGACCACGCTGGCGGTGCAGACCGCGATGCTGCTGCTCAACAGCGGTGCGCGCGGCAAAAGCTCGACCTGCCTGGTCGATCTCGATTTCCAGCACGGCGCCTGCGCCGATTATCTCGACATCGAGCCGCGACTCAATTTGAATGAAATCGAGCCGCGCCCGGAGCGCCTCGACCGGCAATTGCTCGAAGTCATGCTGTCGCAGCATCCGTCGGGTCTCGCGGTCATCGCCGCGCCCAATCGACCGGCGGAAATGCGCTCGTTCGATCCCGACGTCGTCACCCGGCTTCTCGATCTGGTGTCATCGCATTTCGACTACGTGGTGTTCGATATGCCGCGCACCTGGTTCTCCTGGACCGATAGCGTGCTGCTTGGCTCCAACAGGCTGTTCGTCGTCAGCGAGACGACGGTGCCGGGACTGCGCCAGGCCAAGCAGTTGGTCGACGCCATCCGCGAGCGGCTCGGCGACGGCCCGAAGCCGCAAGTCATCATCAATCGCTTCGTGGCGAAGATGTTTTCGTCGAGCTTGCGCCGCGCCGACATCGAACAGGCGATCGGCGACGCGTTCCTGGCCTGCATCCCGAACGACTATGCGCTGGTGCGTGAGGCCATCGACCGCGGCGTGCCGCTCGAAGAGGTCAAGAAAGGCAACAAGATCACGCTGCAGCTCAAGAAGCTGATCGTGCCGCAAAGCCCCAGCACTGCGGCGAAAGAGACCGCGGTCGGCGGCAAAAAACTAAAACTGTCTTGGGCGCGGTCTTAAAGCCGCCCGAGGCCGCGTGCGCTACGCCCGCATAGGACATTGATATGGCAGGTCGTTTTTCAACGCACCGTGTCGCCGCGCCGGCCCTGGTGCTGGCGGTCGATGAGGCTCTGACCGAAACCGTCTCGTCGACGGGCCTGTCCGAGCCCGCGCCGGAGCCGGCGGTGCCGCCACCAGCCGCCAATCCGTTGCTGACCGAAAAGCTCCTCGACGCCAAGGTGCGCCTGCATCGCCGCTTGATCGAGGAGATCAATCTTTCGGCGCTGGAAAAGCTGCCCGAAGAGGAAATGCGCAGCCACATTCAAGGCCTAGTGTCGCAATATGTACTGACCGAGCGGCTGGCGCTCAACACGCAAGAGCTCAACGACTTCGTCCTGGAAATCCTCGACGAGATGACTGGGCTGGGTCCGCTCGAGCCGCTGCTCAAGGATCCGAGCGTCAACGACATTCTCATCAACGGCCACGAATGCGTTTATGTCGAACGGCTCGGCATCCTCGAGCCGACCGGCGTGCGCTTCAAGGACGAGGCGCATCTGTTGCGCATCATCAACAAGATCGTCTCCGCGGTCGGCCGCCGGGTCGATGAATCGCATCCGATGTGCGACGCGCGGCTGCTCGACGGCTCGCGCGTCAACGTCGCGGTGCGGCCGGTCGCTATCGACGGCCCGCTGATGTCGATCCGCAAATTTTCCAAAAAGCCGTTCAACCTGAACAAGCTGGTCGACGTCGGCGCGCTGCGGCCGCAAATGGCCGAATTGCTCGCGGCGGCGGTGCGGGCGCGCGTGACGCTGATCATTTCGGGCGGCACCGGCTCGGGCAAGACCACGATGCTCAACGCGCTGTCGGCCTTCATTTCCGAGAAGGAGCGGTTGCTCACCATCGAGGACGCCGCCGAGCTGCAATTGCAGCAGCCGCACGTCGGCCGCATGGAGACGCGGCCGCCGAGCATCGAAGGCAAAGGCGAAATCCGCCAGCGCGACCTGGTCAAGAACGCGCTGCGCATGCGTCCCGACCGCGTGATCTTGGGTGAGTGTCGCGGCGAAGAAGCCTTCGACATGCTGCAAGCGATGAATACCGGTCACGAAGGCTCCATGGCGACGGTCCACGCCAATACGCCGCGCGACGCCATTTCGCGCTTGGAGCAGATGATCGGCATGGCCGGCTTGCCGATGACGGTGGCCTCGATCCGCGGCCAGATCGCCGCCGCCATCAGGGTCATCGTGCAGCTGTCGCGGCTATCCGACGGCAAGCGCCGCGTCATGAGCATCGCCGAGATCACGGGTCTCGAAGGCGACATCATCCAGATGCAGGAGATCTATAAGTTCGTGCGCACCGGCACCGCGGCGGACGGCGCCGTGCAGGGCCATTTCCAGGCCACCGGCGTGCGCCCGCGCTTCCTCAACGATCTCCTCGCCCTGGGCATCAAAATCCCCGGCACTTATTTCGACCCCTCGCAGCCGCTGTAAGCATGTTGTTCGACCTCGATCCGATCTATCTGGTCTGGCTGTTCGTCGCGGTCTCGGCGGGGCTGACGGTCGAGGCGGTGTATCTGATGTGTTATTCGGCTGCGTCCTATCGCAGCCGGATCAATCGGCGTTTGATGCTGTCGAAGGACGCCATCAGTCGCGATAACGTGCTGATCGAGTTGCGGCGCGAGCGCGGGCTCACCAGCGGCGGCGATTACCAGCTCGGTCTGGTCGCGCTCAACCGGCTGGTCCTGCAATCGGGCGTTACGCTCGGTTTCACGCGGCTGTTCATCATCTTCGGCGTCATCGCCGTCATCGTCTTTGCCGCCTTGATGGTATTCCGGGGCAGCCTGTTCGAAGCGTCGCTGGGGGCAACGTTCAGCGCCACGGCGCTGCCGTATTTCGTGCTGCGCGTGCTGCGCTCGCGACGGCAGAGGAAATTCGGCGCCCAGTTTCCCGATGCTCTCGACATCATCGTGCGCAGCCTGCGCGCCGGCCATCCGGTGCCGATCGCCATTGCCATGGTGGGCCGCGAAATGCCCGACCCGATCGGCAGCGAATTCGGCATCGTGTCCGACGAGATCACCTACGGCGCCGATCTGGAAACGGCGATGCGCAACCTTTACGCCCGCATCGGCTCGGACGATCTGCCGCTGTTCGTGACCGCGGTCGCCATCCAGGGCGCCACCGGCGGCAATCTTGGCGAGATCTTGGAAAACCTCTCCGGCGTCATCCGTCAGCGGTTCAAGATGCGGCGAAAAATCCGCGCGCTGGCGGCCGAAGGCCGCGCCTCGGCGATGATCCTCTCGGCGCTGCCGATCGGCATGTTCATCGTCATTCAGGTGATCGCGCCCGACTTCTACGGCTCGATGTGGCACGAGCACCTGACCAAAGTGCTGCTGTTTTCCGCCGCCGGCTGGATGAGCGTCGGCAACATCATCATGTTCAAGATGGTCAACTTCAAGATCTGAGCGATGGACACAAGCTCGACCTTTGCGGTGTTCGGCGACAGCGCCACGACGATGCTGAGCGCGCTGGTATTCCTTGCGACCGGCACGCTCGCCTTTGCGGTCATGCTCGGCATCCGCGCCCGCGAGGCGGTGCGCCGCCGCGCCGCGCGCGTCAACATCGACGAGGATACGTCCGGCAGCGGCCGGCGCTCGCTGCGTTATTCGGGACTGCGCG
>Ga0209010_1000494_pt1 | contig 12502 bp, 11 predicted proteins | sample BlaSpr_A8_OM1_O3_FD_187985 | JGI IMG/M metagenome (GOLD analysis project Ga0209010, IMG submission 187985) | Forest soil microbial communities from Thunder Bay, Ontario, Canada - Black Spruce, Ontario site 2_A8_OM1_O3 (SPAdes) (version 2) | ecosystem: Environmental > Terrestrial > Soil > Boreal... | reverse complement strand
CGGCGCCTTCTACGCCTTCCCCCGCATCGACATCCCCGAAAGCGACGAAATCTTCGTGAAAGAACTGATCCGCCAAAAACACGTCATGGTCGTCCACGGGAGCGGCTTCGGGCAAAAGCCTGGGACGCAGCATTTCCGTATCGTGTTTCTGCCGGACGAAAAAACGCTGACGGCGGCGTATGCAGGCATTGCAGAGTTTATTCAGGAACGATATGCCCAGGCATGAACTGCTGAGGTAAATAATGAAATCTGCATTACAAGCAGCGTTAATCATCGCAATTGCCATGATCGCCTTTGTATACCCTCCCGCCTCAACGCAACCGTAGCGGACTGCGCTCGCACCGCCAATATGCAGATTTACTCCAATGCATTTCTCTCCAAAGAAACTGGCGATCTCGTCGGATACGAACTCGCTCTGAAGCAGACGAGCGACTCGACCGTCGAATCCCTGTTATTTGTCTACGAAGGGGCTCCCGATGGCGGAATACCGCTGGATGGGCAAATTTCGCAAAAGCAAGTGACGATCCAAGGGAATTGGATAGAGCGGCAAATCGAATATCCGTCAAAGAAAGAAGTTGTTGCAACTCACCCGGTGAAAATTGATGGCGCGATTGACTCTCGCTGGTTCACCGGCATAATCAAAATCGGAGATCTGATAACACCCGACAAAATCCGGCTGAAACATGTAAGCCGGATTTGGATGTGCAAGAAGTAGGTGGTAAAGGGCTGCCCAAAGCGATTTAATCAGATGACCATAGTATAATAACCATGATCGAAAGGGGTTTTCGAAGCATGAAAACGATGCCCGCAGGCCAATTCAAAGTCCATTGCCTGAAGGTCATGGATGAGGTCCAATCCAAGCGCCAGGCCGTACTCATCACTAAGCGCGGCAAGCCGGTGGCCAAGCTCGTTCCGGTCGAACAAGAAAAAGACGACATCTTCGGCTTCTTCAAGGGCAAGGGCACGGTGGAAATCAAGGGAGATATTGTTTCCCCGATTCTCACTCCGGAAGAGTGGGGCAGTCTCTATTGATCCTGCTCGACACCCACGCGGTGATATGGCTCTCTTATGACTATCAGCGGATATCCGCGAACGCACGCTCGGCGATCAAAAGAGCCCGCGAAAAAGAGCGCGGCCTGGCGGTCTCTGGCATCGTGCTGGTTGAGATCGCCCGGCTTTCCAGTTGGGGACATCTCCATTTAACACCCGACGCGGGGACATTCCTTGCCGAAGTTGAGCGCCGATTCGTGATTCTTCCCATTACAGCCAACATCGCCCTCCAAGCCTATGCTCTGCCACCGAGCTATCCCAAAGATCCCGCGGATCGCATCATCGGCGCCACCGCTCTTGTGGAAGACATTCCACTTCTCACCGCCGACCGCGCGATTCGCAATTCCAAAGCCGTACCCACAATCTGGTGAATGCGATTCACACCCAGATTTCCTCTGCGCTCTCAGCGTTCTCTGCGTTAAGAATCCCTGACTTCCTCTTTCCCCGCGAATCTGCTTAAATCATTTAGAAGCGCAACCGCACAAGCAAGCAGGTGTTCCAACAATCGTGGTCGATATTCACTCCCACATTCTTCCCGAAGTAGATGACGGCCCCAAATCCTGGGACGTCTCAGTCGCCATGTGCAAAATGGCCGCCGCCGATGGCATCACGCACCAGGTGGCCACACCGCACGCCAACGACCGTTATCACTACGACCGCGAATATCTCAAGGGTCTGGTCGCCAAGCTCCAGGAATCGATCGGCGACACGCCCAAGCTCGGCCTGGGCTGCGATTTCCATCTTTCTTACGAAAACTTGCAGGATGCGCTCGTCAATCCGGCGCGTTATGCCATCGAAGGCACACGCTACATGCTGGTCGAACTCAGCAATTACAGCGTCCCGGCGCAGACCACGGATTCATTTCTCAAGCTCGGCGATTGCGGCATCACCGCCGTCATCACCCATCCCGAGCGCAACCCCATCCTGCGCGAAAATCCGCAGCGCGTCGTCGAGTGGGCCGAACAGGGATGTGTGATCCAACTGACTGGCTCCGCCCTCACCGGATTCTGGGGCGAGCGCGTGCGCCGCGTCGCGCAGTGGCTGCTGGAACGCAGCGCCGTGCATATTCTCTCCACCGACGCCCACGATACGGAAAAGCGCATCCCGGTGCTCTCGACCGCCCGCGAAGCCGCTGCGGAAATTGTCGGCGAAGAAATCGCTCACGCCCTGGTCGAGTCCAATCCTCGCGCCATCGTCGAAGATAAACCGCTGCCATATTTCCCCCGGCCTGTGATGGGCAGCTACCGCAAGAGCGGCAACTAAGCAATGGAATCGCGCGTCCCGCGCCGCCGCTGGCGCATCGCTTTTCTTCTGGCCTTCGGAGTCCTGGTCAACTTCTTCGACCGCATCAACCTCTCAGTCTCCCGCGAAGCGCTGCGTGATTCTTTCGGCTTATCGCTGGTCGCCTTCGGCTATCTCTCCAGTGCCTTCAGTTGGACTTACGCCATTCTGCAAATGCCTTGCGGAATTTTGCTTGACCGTTGGGGTGTGCGCCGCGTGGGCCGCCTCAGCGCACTGCTGTGGAGCGTATCTTCCTTCGCCGCCGCCATCGCTCCCGGCCTCACCTGGTTCTTCAGCGCGAGGCTTCTTCTCGGGGTCAGTGAAGCCCCTACCTTCCCCGCGAACGCCAAAGCCCTAGGCTACTGGTTTACGCGAGAAGAAAGAACTCTCGCCACAGCCATCACTGATGCCGCCGCCAAATTTTCCAGCGCCATCGGCGTACCGCTGATCGGCATGTTGCTGTTCTTCTTCGGCTGGCGCTGGAGCTTCGCCGCCACCGGCTTTATCAGCCTTGTGTATTTCGTGCTCTTCTACGCGATCTACCGCAATCCCAGCGAAGACAAAGGTCTGTCGAGCGATGAACTCGACTTCATGCGGCAAGGAGGCTCTCAACTCGAAGGCCATGCGAACGCTGGCAACGGAGCCTCGCTCGGCTATCTCCTGCGCCAGCGCAAAGTCTACGGACTCGCGCTCGGATGGGGTGCATACAACTACACATTCTTTCTGCTGCTCACCTGGCTGCCAAGCTATCTCACCTTTTCCCTTCACATGGATTTGTTCCGTTCGGTTTTCTACGTGAGCGTGCCCTGGCTATTTGCTACGTTCACCGATCTGCTGGTCGGCGGCTGGCTGGTCGATTCGCTGATCCAGCGCGGCTACGACGCCAACCGCGTTCGGCAGACTGTTCTCGTCGCAGGCATGGCCTTCGGTCTGGCCATTTTCGGCGCGGCGAACGCTCACAGCCCGCGAGCCGCATTAATTTGGATCAGCCTCGCCCTCGGAGGACTCGCCGCAGCTGCGCCAGTCGCATGGACCGTCCCATCTCTCATCGCGCCGCGCGAAAGCGTTGGCACGCTCGCCGGAGCGGTGAATCTCTGTGGCCAGATCGCCGCCATTTCCGCGCCCATCGTTACCGGCTACATCGTCTCGGCAACGCACTCGTTCGCATCTGCATTCGTAACTGCAACGGCAATCCTACTGCTGGGCATTGCAGGCTACATTTTCCTGCTGGGACGCATCGAGCCCATCCCCGAACCAGCGGAAAATCCTAGTCTCGGATAATATGAACACTTTGTTCGGGAAAAAATTCTAATGATAATCATGACGCAAACGTATCTTTGCTCCAAAGCTGGCCTCGCCATTTTTTTCTTGATCGCCCTCGTCTTGACTGCCGTGACCGCCGACGCCGAGCCACCATCGCAGAAATATTTGCTGTATGTCGGCACCTACACCGACCACGGCAGCAAAGGAATCCACGCCTACCAATTCGATTCCGCCACAGGCAAATTGAATTCGCTGGGCCTCGCCGCCGAGTCCCCCGCGCCGTCTTTTCTTGCCATCGCTCCCGGCGGAAAGTTTCTTTATGCGGTGAACGAACTTGAGAAATATAACGGTCACGCATCGGGCGCGGTCAGCGCGTTCGCCGTTCAACCGGATCACAAACTCACTCTCTTGAACCAACTTGCCTCGCTCGGTGCAGACCCAGCGCATATCATTCTCGATCGCACCGGCAAATACGCGCTAGTAGCCAATTACACGGGCGGCAGTGTCGCCGTTTTCCCACTGTTAAAAGATGGAAGCCTTGGCCAAGCTACTGCGTTCGTGCAACATAAAGGTCACAGCATAAATCCTGAGCGCCAGGAAGGTCCGCACGCCCACGCGATTGCAATGTCGCCGGATAATCGATTCACGGTAGTCGCCGATCTCGGCCTCGATGAATTGCTGGTTTACAGTTTCGACGCGGCAAAAGGAACGTTTGGCGCCAACCCACAAATCGTGAAAGCGGCGCCCGGTGCGGGTCCCCGGCACATCATTTTCAGCCCTAACGGTAAATTTTTCTACGTAATCAATGAAATGCAGTCCACAGTCGTGACGTATTCCTACGATGCAGCCCAAGGCTCCCTGCGTGAATTGCAAACTGTCCCGACGCTCCCGAAAAGTTTCAAAGGCACCAGCACCGGGGCCGAAATCGAAATCGACCTCTCTGGAAAATTTCTCTTCGCCTCCAACCGCGCTGTGAACGAAGACGGAACCATCGCCGTGTTCGCCATCGATCCCGCCAAAGGCACACTCACGTCAGTCGAGACCGATTCCACCGCCGGCAAAACTCCGCGCAACTTCGTGATCGATCCCACCGGATCATGGCTGCTCGCCGCGAATCAGGATTCCGATAACATTGTTGTTTTTCGCATCAATGGCAAGACCGGCCATCTCACGCCCACGGGAGAATCCGTCCAGCTGTCGTCGCCAGTGTGCCTGCGATTTGTAGCGCGGTAAAAAGCATTCAGCAATCAGCATTCAGTCAAATCAGCGGGCTGAAGAATGCCGGCCCGGCGCGGAGACGCTAACGTGGAAATGATCTTCCTTTGGCTGAGTGCTGATTGCTGATTGCTGAATGCTGACTGCTAAGCGTTGATGGCTTCCTACTGCGGGCTGGAAGGACTACTCGCATCATTCGTCGATGCAGGTGCCGGGGCGGTAGCCGGAGCGCTGCCACTGTGCGACGCGGGATCTAAAGATGTAGCATGCGGCGGATCGGCTTGCGTCGTCATCGCGCTCTCTGGATTCAGCAGATGATCGTGGCTCGGTCCCAGGCCCAGCTTGATTAGAGCGCGCGAATCGGGTACGGTTTTGCTCTGCCATCCGTGATCGGCCTGATACCGCCGCATCGCGTCTTCGCTCGTCTGATTCCAGCTTCCGCTCGCTTCGCCCGTCAAATAATGTTCCCGGATCAACGCTTCCTGAATCGCCTGCACTCGATCCGAATCAATTTTCTGCTGGCCGCGCGGCTTCTTCCCTTTACTCGCCACAACGCGAGAGCTACTCCGTTTGCGCTTACTTGAGGTCGTCGCATGACTCGCAGTACCCGCGTGCGAGCCAGACTTTGCCGCCGTTCCCCCCGCAGATTTTTTTGCCGGCGAAGCAGCAGCCGAAGAAGCTGTCTTCTTATGTGTGGCCCCCGCACCAGATTTCGGAGCGGACTTCGCGGTCGCCTTCTCCGATTGCGCGGAGCCAGATGAATCCTGCGACCTCGCCCATAACGCCGGACCACACATCAGCCCCAGCGCGCACCCCGAGGCCAACACCGCCGCACCAATCCGAATTGAACTAGAGAATCGCGTGGAAGCTTACCTCAGCAAAACGAATTACTCACCGGGATCGCCAAGCCCACACAAAAAACAAGCCCGGCAATAACCAGCGCTATCATCATCGGCGATCGATGATGGCAACGCCAGTTCCGGCCGGGCCATGTGTCTGGTTACGGAAGTGTACCCGCGTCGAAGATGGTTCCATCCTGCCGCGTGGTCCCGCGCTGGCGGACCAGGAACACCACGTCCTGCCCGCTTTTCAGACTCGCTTCCACGCGCGCAAAATCTTCTTCGCTGTTCACCGGCTGCTTGTTCACTTCCAGAATAATGTCGCCGCGTCCCAGGCCAATATCTTCGGCAAAGGAATTCGGCTTCACGTCGGTCACCATCACTCCCTTGCCCGACGGCAAGTCGAGACGATCCGCGACCTCCGGAGTCAGCTTGCGCACCGTCACCCCAAACTTGCTCTGCTTTGGAGTGTTGTCGTCGCCATTTTCCTGATCTTCGCCCAGCCGCGCCGCAAACAGCTTGGCGCGATCGGCAATAGTCACCGTGGTGTCCTGCGTCTTGCCGTTGCGCAGGAAGCCCAGCGACACTTTCGATCCCGGCTTGCGCGAAGCGATGTCGGAAACCAGATCGTTCCCCTTCATCACTTTCTTGCCTTCGATGGTGGTAATCGTGTCGCCCACCTTCAATCCGGCCTGATCCGCGGGACTGCCCGGGACCACGCTGGAAACCGTCACACCGCTGCCCAAACCATAAACCCGCGCAATCGCCGGATTCTCCACCGCATCGAACGTGATTCCGATCGATCCGCGAGAAACGCGGTGCTCCGGCCCCGTCAACTGGTTGTAAACGTCAACCACGGTCTTCGAGGGCAGCGCAAAGCCCACGCCGGCATAAGCATTGGTCTCGCTGAGAATCGCGGTGTTGATGCCGATCACTTCGCCGGCCATATTGACCAGCGGCCCACCCGAATTGCCGGGATTGATGGCCGCATCCGTCTGAATAAAAGTCTGGAACTGCCGCCCAGGGACGATGTCGCGCCCCTTGGCGGAAACGATTCCCGCTGTCACCGTCTCCGAAAGTCCAAACGGACTGCCCACCGCCAGCACCCAGTCACCCACCTGCATACTGTCGGAGTTGCCCATCTTCGCCGCCGGCAATGCCCGGTCAATCTCGACTTTGATGACCGCCAGATCGGTTTCCTGATCCATGCCAATCACCTTCGCATCGTGCTGTAACCCTGGAGGATCGTCTTCAAAACGCACCCGCACGCGATCCGCCTTTTCGACGACGTGCCGGTTCGTAACGATGTATCCCTTGGGGTCAACAATGACGCCCGATCCCAGCGAACGCTCGCGAATGGGGCCATTGTCGGCCCCTCCCTGCCCGCCAAAAAAACGGTTGAAGAAATCGTCCATCCCGCCGCCACCGCCAGCGCCACCACTGCCATCATCTTCGCCGTCGTCCTGGCCACCGCCACGACGGCGATGCGGATTCTTGATAGTCGATTCCGTATTGATGTTGACTACGCTAGGCTCCAACTGCTTGGCAATCTGCGAAAACGTATTGGACATCTGCTGCGGCGAAGGCATGGTGAGCTGCGTCGCATCGCTCGACTTCTGTCCTTCCTTGCCCTTTACGCCGTAGGAAACAACCGTCCCGATCAGTATGCCGACCGAAAGTGTCGCCAAAATACTAAATGTGTAGACCCAGCGATGGGCCCTGAGGCGCATCTTGATTGCGCGCGAATCCATAAGCCTGCCTTCCTCCAATAACTTGTAAACCTGTTTATTATACCCGTTTAAGCAGCCACGCCCCGTCGATTAGGACAGCCCAAGACGGTGCTCAACCTATGTTAGACGCGGGAAACAACGATTTCGTTTTGCGCAATCCGGGGGGAATTCTTGACCCTGTTGCTTTGCACTCTAGCTATTTCCCCTCGTACACCGTCTTCCCCCCCACCACCGTACGCAGCACCTTGGTCCCCAATAACTTCTCCGCCGCCGTCGCCGTCACATCACGGTCCAGCACCACAAAATCCGCGAGCATGCCCGGCGCCAGCTTGCCTTTTTCTTTCTCTTCGAATTCGGCAAACGCCGCGCCTGTCGTGTAAGCCGCGATCGCCTGATCCATGGTGATCTTCTGCTCCGGAAAATATTCCTGCTTGCCGTCCTCGCTCTTGCGCGTCACCGCAGCATACAGCCCGCGAAACGGCGTCACCGGTTCCACCGGATAATCCGTGCCAAAGGCCAGCGTCACGTCTTTGTTTAAGAACGCCGCCCACGCGTAAGAAGTCGCCGCGCGCTTCTGTCCCAGCCGCGCCTCCGCCCATCGCATGTCACTGAGCACATGACTCGGCTGCATCGAGGCAATCACCTTCAAATCCTTAAACCGCGCAATCTCCGCCGGAGTGGTCACCTGCGCGTGCTCAATGCGCAGGCGAAAATCGTACCCTCCATTCGGCGCCTTCACTCCCGCATCGTGCGCCGCTTTCTCCGCTCCCGCGTAAGCATCCAGCGCCATCTGCACGCCCTTGTCGCCAATCGCGTGGAAACCCAACTGAAATCCCGCCAGCACCCGCTGCTTCGCCATCTCATTCAACTGCGCCGCTTCATAACGCGGCAATCCCGAATTCTTCGGATCATCCGCATAAGGCTCAAGCATCGCGGCTGTATGCGACCCCAGCGACCCATCCATGAATCCCTTCAGCATTCCCGTATGCAGCATCAAATCCGTCTGCGGATGTGACGCCCGCTTCTTCTCCAACTCCTCCACCGGCTCATTGAACGTCAGCCACTCGGAAATCCGCGCCGTCAGCTTCCCTTCTTTCTCCAGTTCTTCGTAAATCTGAAAATCATCCCACGTCGAATAATCCTGCGCCGACGTCACTCCATGCTCTGCCAGATCCGCAAGCGCCACTTCAATTCCATGACGACGTTTTTCCGGCGTTGTCTTCGGAACCGCCGCATACATGGCACTCATCGCCGTATCGCGCAAAATGCCCGTCGGCTCGCCATTTTCGTTGCGGTCGATGTGCCCGCCCTGAATATCTTTGCTGGCCAAAGTCACGCCCGCTAATTGCAGCGCGCGCGTATTCGCCACTCCAATGTGCCCATCGATCCGTTCCAGAAAAACCGGATGTCCTCCCGAAACCTCATCCAAATCCCACCGCGTCGGCGTAACCTTCACCGGCCACAACGTCTCATCCCATCCTCCACCTAAAATCCATTCGCTGGGCGCAGCCTTTCCCACGCGCTTCAACACGCGCTCGCGAAATTCATCCAGACTCTTCACGCCCGTCAAATCGACATTGAGCTTCGTCACCCCAGCGTCGGCCAAATGCAAATGCGCGTCGTTAAATCCCGGCATGACAAAGTGCCCGCCCAGATCCACGACCTTGGTCTGCGGCCCCTTAAACTTTTTCTCGATGTCCGCATTTTTCCCCACCGCCTCAATCCGATCTCCCAGTACCGCAATCGCTTCCTCGCGCAAGATCGAACTGAAAGGAGTATTCGCCGGAGCTCCGGTATAAACATTTCCGTGAACGTAGATAACGTCGGCCTTGGACCCCGCCACCAGAGTCTTCAACTCCGAATCCTGCGCAAACGCGAATACCGAAATTCCCACCGAAGCCGCCATCAAAAACTTCGCGAAGCTCTTCATTACTCTCCCACCCCCGCCAGCGTTAGCAGCGTCAACAAAATCCGTTTCAACCCCAGCTCACGCCCATTGGAATCAAACCACTCCTGCAAAGTGTGCGCACCGCCGCCCGACCCGCCGCCGCCAATCGCAATCGCCTCCAGCCCCATCGACAGCGGGACATTCGCGTCCGTCGAAGCCCTCTGAATCTGCGCCGCATTATTCAACTGCGCATCCACCGCGCGAATCACCTGCAAAACCCGCGCCCCCGGCGAAAGCTCTCCCGCTGGCCGGTTCCCGATCGCCACCACTTCGCAACTCACTCCCGCATGTGACGAACCCTGTGCCGAACCGGCCCCCCGCTTCTGCCCCGGCGACAACGACCGCATCTCTGCCGCCAGGCTCTCATCCTCCACCGCACGGTTCAGCGCCAGCCGCAGCGATTGTTCCAGCCGCTCCATCTCCGCCATCGAAGTCGAACGAATATCCACCTTCATACTCGCCGACTCCGGAATCGAATTCACCGAAGTCCCCCCGCGAATCACTCCAATATTAAAAGTCGTCTTCGGACTGGAGGGCACCGGCGTCGCGGTAAACACATCAATCGCCCGCCCTAAAATCACAATCGGATTCGGTGCGCCAAAATCGCTCCACGAGTGCCCACCCGGCCCGCGCACAATCACCTCAAACCGCCGGCTGCCCAAGGCCTCGGCCACAATCGTGTCCGCTCCCGCCCCATCAAGCACCACGCTATAGGCAATCGAATCCTTCCAGCGCGGCGTAGAAAAAATATGCCGCATCCCGCGCAGATCGCCTTCACCCTCTTCACCCACGTTGCCAATAAACACCAGCGGAAGCGCATGCCGCAGCCGCACCGATCGCAGCAGCGCCGCAATGGCCAGCATCGCTGTCACGCCCGCGCCGTTGTCCGAAACTCCCGGCCCGTACATCCGGCTTCCCTGCTGGCGAATATTCAGCGGCGTGCTCGCCGGAAACACCGTATCGATGTGCGCACTCAGCGCCACATGCCGCTGCCCAAATCCCGGATGCACTCCAAACACATTCCCCACGTCGTCAATGCGGACGTCGTCCAGCCCCACTTCGCGAAAGCGCTCCGCCAGCCACGCCCCGCGCGCCATCTCCCCAAACGGAGGCGCTGCAATCCGCGCCATCTCCGCCTGCCACAGCGCTAACTGCGGCTCCTGCATGCGAAACCAGTTAAACGCCGACCGCATCTCCGGCGACGCCGCCAGCCGCGCCACCTCCGCCTGCACCTGTTTTGGCAAATCAGGCGCAACGTCCGGCACATCCGCACGCGGAGGAGTAGGGCTCATGAAGGTGATGGCAGTCATCTTACAACGCAATCGCTAAGAATGGGATTGGCTAGCAGGAAGCTCCACAAAGAACTCGCGACCCCGTCTTACACGGCCATGTTCGTCATATCATGATCGTCCCATCATGATCGTCCTACTTAAGATCACCATGTTAAACTCCACGCATCTCTCCCCGGCACCATCGCGCTGCGATACCTTTTCAGCCTCCGCAGCCTTTACTTCGCCCGCGCATGCCCGAACTTGACGCGCTGCGTGGCATAGCTGTCTTGATGGTTCTGTTCTTCCACGGTTTTTACATGGCCACCGGCGCGGAGCGCTTCCACGGTCCCATCCACTGGTTCCTTTTGGCTACAGCCGGCGGCTGGATGGGGGTGAACTTATTCTTTGTTCTCTCCGGTTTTCTGATCACCGGAATCCTGCTCGACAGCCGCGATAAACCTGATTATTACCGAAACTTCTATCTGCGCCGCGCCCTTCGCATCCTTCCCGCTTACTACGGCGTTCTGCTCGTAGTCCTGATCGCGGCGCGCACTGGCATTGTCGAGCGCAATGTCTCCTGGGCCTTTGTCGGGCTCAGTTTTATCTACCTCACCAACGTCACCGGATTCTTCGGAGTTCAATCCCAATACACCGTGTTGTGGTCGCTCGCTGTGGAGGAGCATTTCTATCTGCTCTGGCCCACCGTAGTGCGGAATTTTACCCGGCGTGCCCTGCCCTGGATCTGCGGGTTCATCATCGTCGGCTGTCCGGCTCTTAGAGCGTTTTACTTTTGGCGGCACTACGAATACGGAAGTGGGTATACATGGCTGGTGGCGGATGGCCTGGCTTGGGGTGCCCTTCTCGCTACTCTCGCTCGCGGCAAACTTTCCTCGAGAAGTTCCATGCTCGGCTTCGGAATATCGTGCCTTGCAGGCACTCTCGCCACCGTGGTTCTGCTGGTTCCTTTCGGTATCGCGCACACCGGCGCCTTCGCCGGCGGAGTGGTCCGTGTGTCCCTGATCAACTCGTTCTTCGCCGCCGTTCTCACCTTAGTGGTAGTTGCTGGAAGTGGCTCCTGGCGCGCGATCTTCGAACATTCCGGCCTCAAATTCTTCGGCGACATCAGCTATGGCCTCTATCTGATTCATATGCTCGCCTTCGATTTTGTGAACCACGTACTGGCGAAGTTTGGATTACAAGTCTCCAGAACCAGCGGAAGCCTAACCTTGATTTTTGCGCGCTTCGCGGCCGGCGCGGCGCTTTCCATCGCTATCGCTTACGTCTCTCGCTGGTATTTTGAAGAACGCTTCCTCACACTCCGGAGCAAGTTCGCTCCCGGCCGCACGGCCGCTCCTCCGATCAAGGACAGTCAGGTCAAGGACAGTCAAGCTGCAATCTTCGAAACCGAAGCCGCTTCTTGAACCAGGAATTTGCGTTCAGCAACCCGCACTTTCCAGCGTTGAGAGGTCTGCCCTGCCTGAGTTAAGAATCACCTGTTCGCATCCGCGGTCAAACTGTCTCGGGGATGGCTGTCCCATGCACCCACACACGTCCTCCCGAACTTTAATTTTTCCACAGGCCCACTGTGACATCTGACCTTGTCCTCCAAAATGAAATTTTGCAATCATGGTCATTGCGGACGCAGTGCCGCACGCTGAGAAAGAGCGGCGGGCCAGTTCTTTGAAAATTGAAAAACTCGCGGCGCTAAGTACAATTCCGCAATACATTACGGGCAACCAATTTTGTTTTCATAGATTTAGATGGAAACAAAGGAACGCCCGTCCATATGCGCGGCTGATTCTAAAGAACTTATTACGGCCCGATGAGGGCTAAGTCGCTGATAGCAAGTATTTTAGCCGCAAGCCCTTTGCCATCAATATTTTACGGACCGGCGATTTCGCTAAG
>Ga0209010_1000493_pt1 | contig 12514 bp, 13 predicted proteins | sample BlaSpr_A8_OM1_O3_FD_187985 | JGI IMG/M metagenome (GOLD analysis project Ga0209010, IMG submission 187985) | Forest soil microbial communities from Thunder Bay, Ontario, Canada - Black Spruce, Ontario site 2_A8_OM1_O3 (SPAdes) (version 2) | ecosystem: Environmental > Terrestrial > Soil > Boreal... | reverse complement strand
CCAGCCATTAATCGCGGCCGGACGCGGTGCCGGCGGCATTTTTTGACGTCCGTCAGTTGGTCGTAGCGGCAGTTGTCGCAGCAAACGCTGGTCTCGGCTGCCACCGACACGGCACGTTTTTTCACCGTCTTGCCCACAATGGCGGCTGCCGGCCGCAGGCGCGCGGCCGACGATACGCGGGCGCGATGCCCAGGGTTTATTCGACGGTTATGCCGCCGACCATGCCGTTCCAATCGTGGTCGGAGCAGCGCAGATCGTAGGTGCCGGGCTTGTGCGCGGTGAACAGCAGATCCTTGGAGTCGCCGGGCTGCATCACGACCTCGGTGTGTTCGCGGTTGAGCACCTCGGGATTGTCGATCTCTGTGGTGCCGAAAAATGTCGGCGCCGTGACCTCGTGGGTTTCCTTGCCGTGATTTTCCATGTGCAGCCGGTAGTGCACGTCGCGCTCGAAGGTCAGATGGTTGGGAATGAACTTGTAGTCGATCATGAACAAATCGAGCGTCACCGTTCGCGGCTCCGACTGCGATGCTGGAGCGCCGATGATAATGCCGAGCAACGTGAGCAAGCCCGCCGTGGCAAAATTTCGAAGCATTGTTGTTATCCGCCAGCCGCTGAGCCGTCGTCGCGCCCCGGGCAATATAGCGCCGTCGGGCCAGAATCAGAACGAAACAAATCACGATCGCGGCAATAAATGGGGTGGCGTTGGAAAACCTCGAAATGGGCCAGTTTTGTTGTTTATGCGCGGCCTAAATAGCCGTTCAGGACGGCCCCGGCGTATGCAGCGCGGCGGTGAATTTTTGCCCGAATTCATCTAGCTCGCCGGCATCGATGTCGCTGACCGCCCACAGGTCGAGGCCGGCCTCGCGCCAACGGCGGATGTTAAAACCCTGCACGGTTTCGTCCTTGACGCCGTGGACCTCGGCGCCCAACGGCTCGCCGACGAACAGATTGATCACATGCTTGCGGCGGCGATAGACGATCGAGGCCACCGGCTGGCCGTTGATGTAATCGAGCCGGCCGCCGATCAGGGTAAAACCTTGCGCCGTCAGGTCGATCACTGGCGGCGCGACGTCGAGCTTGCCGTTGAACCAAGGCTTGACGGTGTGCTGGTCGCTGGTTTCCACGTCGGTCAGATGCCCGGCCTGCAACGAGCGCAAATGCGCCGAGACGATGTCGCCGGCGATCTGTTGATTTTGGTCGTTGCGGACCACGGCAATGACCAGGCTCGCCGCCACGGCGGCCGACAGCGCGGTACCGACAGCGAAGCCGCCGAAGAAATTTTTCCAGGATTCGCGCAGCGAAGCGAACCACGATTGACGCGGCGCGGAAACGCGCGCTGCCGGCACCGCCAACGCCGCTTCGATGCGGCTGCGCAGATGCGCCGGGGCGGTTTCCTTCAGGTTCGCTTCGGCCATTGTCGCGCGCATCGCGCGGAAGGCTTTGAGCTCCTCGGCGCAAGCCGGGCAGGTCGCCACATGCGCTTCGACGTCGCGGGCATGGCCGGCATCAAGCTCGCCATCGATGAGCGCGTGCAGCATGATTTCGGTATCGGCGCAATTCATGGCGTAGCCCCTTCCGCCACGGTCCAGGCCGAACGCAACATCGAGCGCGCGCGGGCCAGCCGCGACATCACGGTTCCCACGGGGACGCCGGCGACCTCGGCGATCTCGGTGTAAGACAAATCGTTGATTTCCCGCATGACGATAGCCTCGCGAAACGGCTGCGGCAGCGCGGCAACGAGCCGGCGAATCGTATCGCCGTCCTGCTGGCGCAAGAGCGCGGTCTCCGGCGAGGGTTGCGGCTCCTGCCAGATCGGCGGCGTCGCCTCGGCCTCTCCGTCGTCGGCGAGATCGGCCGGCGTTTCCTGTTTACCGCGCCGCGCAAATTCGGCGTTGCAGACGTTGCGCAATATCGCCAAGAGCCACGGCTTCATTGCCGGCCCCCGATAGCTGTCGAAATGGCGCAGTGCGCGCAGATAGCATTCCTGCACCGCGTCCTCGGCGTCGGCCGGGTTGCGCATGAGGTAGCGCGCCAGCGTGAAGACGTCGTCCAGATGGGGCAGCGCGGCGTCGCGAAAACGCCGCGCTTTGTCATGCTCGTCATTAGCATCACCTGCCATGGTACCGCGCTCGGCCATCCACGACGCCGCCGACGTCTGCTGCTGCGTTCGAGCAAGCATCACTGCGTCGTGTTGCTGCCCGTCGCCGCTTCTACCACGATCGTTCCGGTCATGTGCGGGTGAATGTAGCAGAAGTACTGGTAGGTGCCCGGCGTGGTGAAGGTGAACGAAAAGCTGTCGTCGGTATCGAGCGCCGGCGAGCGTTTGAAGGCGTTGTTGGTCGCGGCGATCCCATGGGGGATGTCGTCCTTGTTGGTCCAGGTCACCGTGGTGCCGGCCTTTACCGTCACCGCCTGCGGATTGAAGGTGAAGTTGTCGATGCCGACGGCCGCCGCCGCCGCGGTTTGCGCTCTGGCGAACAGCACGCCGCCAGCCAACACCGACCCGACCGCGGCGCCGAGTAGCGCCGCGCTGAATGCACTTCGCAGCATGATCTTGTCCTTTAAGCTTTCAGCGGCGTGTCGATGATGGCGAGCCGCTGCTCGTTTTGCTTGAACGTGATGCTGGCGGTGCCGAGCATGGTGCGCAGCTTGTCGTCCTCGACCTTCATCGGGCCGGGCGAGGGCGCGGCGCCCGGCGCCGGTTGCGGGAACGCCGTGGAGCGGGCGGTGTGGAACATAACGTTGCCTTCCACCTTCTGCATCACCTGGTGGATGTGGCCGTTGAGCACGGTCACCGAGCCGAACTTCTTGAGGTAGGTCAGCGCCTGGGCGCCGTCCTCCGTACCCCAGCCCCATTCCGGATAGACCGTCCACAACGGAATGTGCGCGAACACCACGATCGGGGTCGAGGCGGACCGGCTCTTGACGTCGGCTTCGAGCCATTCCAGCTGGTCATTGCCGAGATTGCCGAGCCCGCCGGCCTTGAGATCGACGACGTTGACCAGGCCGATGAAGTGCACGCCGTTGGCGTCAAAGCTGTACCAGCCGGCGCCCTTGGTGCCGGCCCCGTAGCGGTCGCGATAAAGCTTTTGCTCCGGATCGAGGAAATCGTGCTCGCCGGGCACGTAGTGCACGTCGAGCTTGCTCTGCGAGATGATGCGGTCGGCGTCGTCGAATTCGGACACTTTCGACAGATGGCTGATGTCGCCGGTATGGATCATGAAGGCCGGCTTTTGCGTCAGCGCGTTGACCTTGCCGATGGCTTCCTCGAGCGTGCCGAGCGCATTGGGATTGGCCGGCTTGTCGAAGCCGACATGGCTGTCGCTGATCTGCAGGAAGGTGAGGCCCTTGGCCTCCTGCGCCGCCGCTTCGCCCATGATGCCTAGCGAGTGCGGCACGCCGCCGGAAATGGTCCACAGCACCCCGGTGCCGACCCAGGTCATGCATTCGAGGACTTTACGCCGGTTTACGCCATCGTCGCGATCGCTCATTGCCGTTCTCCCATGAAGCGGACAAGCCCAAAGCCGAGGCGGCTTTTGGCGGCTTCTGAGGACCAGATTGATGTGGGGCGCTGTTTATTCCCGGCTCCGGAGAGATTTTTTGGGGCGCGTTGTGCGGACGGGGAGGGGAAAAAGCAAAAAAGCAAGGAAAAGGGGCGAGCCAAAGCCCGCCCCTTTCTTGCGTCGGCTCAGAATTGCTCGAGCATTTGATTGTAACCGGCGCTGCCACCGCCGGTCAGCGCCGGGTCGTTGGAATTGCCGTTCGCTGAACCACGCGGAACCATGGCAAAGGCATGCAGCCCGTTCTGGCGCGCGGCGACCTTGCCAGGGTTGGCATGGCGAACGGCGATTGTGTCATTCTGCGCGGTGATCGGTCCGTAACTGAACGGCAGCACATTGCCGCTGCCGGCTTCCGGATCGAGCGACTGGGCGGATGCCGGCAATGCGTTTGCCACGACGGCAATAGTCGCGATGACGGCGAGTGTTGAAAATTTGGTCATGTTTTTTCTCCTGGTTGCGGAGCAAACAAGGGTGTCTTGTTTTCCGTCGCCCAGGAGACCGGGTTCAATCGGCTACAATTCCATCACGGTTCTGTGAGAAATTTTGCAGGGACGATAACATCTATCGTCGGCGGCTTGTCCGGGGCGCGCTTTTCGTCAATCAATGACAGGCCGGATACATCGCGGCCAATTCCGGTCCGCTCAGATAAATGATCCGCTCGTGCAAGCCGCCGTGCTGGATGATCCACTTGCGCACGGCGGGGGGATAATTCGACCACAGGTAATAGTTGCCTGCACTGCTGATCTGTTCGCCTTCGGACGTCGGCGTCCAGGCGGAATGAAATGCCAGCACTGCGCGCGGCGTCACGCAAATCCGATTGCGCGGAATGACCCCCAATAGCATCGTGCAGGCCGACGCGCAGGTGCCGTCGATCTCGACCCGATCGCCGTTTTCGCGCAGCGCATGGTACTTGGCCAGATAATCGCCGATCTGTCCGCCGCGATCGTCGGAGATTCTCACCGTGGCCAATGCCGGCGAGATGTTCATCGTCAGCAGCATTGCCGCGGCTAGCAGGCGCGCCTTCATGAGCGAGACCTCCATATATGCGGACGCTGATATGCGCACGCCATTATGTAGGACTGATCTCTGTCTTTTTTCTGGTCAGTCAAGTCCGTGCGCTGCTATATCCCAGGCTCCAGCCAGCCCCGCCGGGCGCGCCAGCAACGCGACATTCATGCTGCAATCGCCATCACTGTCGTCAGTGGAGACGCGCCAGTCCTGGGTCGTCGCGACCGTGGTGCTCATGGTCATGGCGGTCGCCTTCGGTGCACCGTGGATCACCGTGGTGGCGCTGAAAAACATCGCCGCCGAGGTCAACGGCGAACGCTCGATCCCGGCCCTTGCCGGCGCGCTGGTTTGGATCGGCGCCGGTCTCGGCGGCATCATCATGGGCCGCGTCGCCGAACGGGTCGGTGTGCGCTGGACCGTTCTCGGCGGCGCCGTGATGATTGCCGTAGGACTCGTGCTGTCGACCTTGGGCCCGTCCTTGCCGCTCTATGTCGGACACGGCTTCTTCATCGGCTTGATCGGCATCGGCGGCATCAATGCGCCGTCGTATGTTTATGTCAGCCGCTGGTTCGACCGCCGCCGCGGTTCGGCGCTGGCCTTGATTTCCAGCGGCAGCTTTCTCGCCGGCGCTTTTTGGCCGTCGATCTTCGAAAGAGTCATCGCTTATTCCGGATGGCGGCATACGATGCTGTTCTACGCGGCGATCGAGCTCGTTCTCATCGTGCCCGCCGCCGCCATTGTCCTTCGAGAGCCGCCGGACACGCCGCATCACGCCACGGTGACCGGCACCACGCGCGCGCAAAATTCCGTCCTGGGCTGGCCGGCCAATCTGGTTTTCACCTTGCAGATGTTTGCCATCTTCACCTGCTGCGTGCCGATGTCGATGCCGCAGGCGCATCTCGTGGCGTTTTGCAGCGATCTCGGCATCAGCCCGGTGCACGGCGCGGCGATGCTGTCGGTGCTGCTCGGCTCGGCCTTCTTGAGCCGTCAAGTGTGGGGCGCTTTGTCCGATCGCATCGGCGGCCTCTACACCATGCTGGTCGGCTCGGCATGCCAGACAGCGAGCCTGTCGTTGTTCATGTTCACCCAGGACGAGCTCGGCCTGTTTACGGTCTCGGCGCTGTTCGGCTTCGGTTTTAGCGGCCTTGTTCCTGCCAATGTGCTGGCTTCGCGCGAGCTGTTCCCGGTCGGCGAAGCCTATTGGCGTATTCCGACGCTGCTGTTGTGCAGCGGCGCCGGCATGGCGGCGGGCGGTTGGATCGGTGGCATTCTCTACGATCACTTCGGCTATTACGCGCCGGCCTTTGCCACCGGCGTCGGCGTCAGTGTGGTCAATTTCATGATCATCACCGCGTTGGCGTTCCGGCGCAGCCAAACCGCGCCGGCGTGATGAATCAGTGCGCCGTCGCTTTAGGACCGGCCGTGCGAGGGTTGGCTGAGCGCTTCACCGGTTGCTCGGTTTTCGGATGCGCCCGCGCCGCGCAAAAATCCTCGACCGCTGCGGCGACGGCATCACTGGTGAGCGTGCGGCGTTCCGGCGTCGCCAATGCCAATTCTTCCTGGCGGTTGACGATGGAGCCGGCTTCGAGCAGCAGCGCCGGCATGCGGGTGTAGCGCAGCACGACCAATTGGTCGTAGCGGTAGACGCCGGCGTCGGCGTCGAGCAGCTGGCGCCGGCGATTGCCCATGAGCGCGAGCGTGTAATGCGGCGTGAACTGCAGGCCGCGCGCTTGCAGCGCTTTGCCCAAGAAATTGCCGAATAGTAGGCTGCCGGCGCGGTCGGCGTTGTCGTTCGAGATGAAGAGGGCATAGCCCGGATAGTCGTCGTTGTACTGCTGGTCCTGGCCGTTGTATTGCCAAGTGTGCATGAGATTGTCGGGCACCGAGTCGTGATGGATCGCGATGAAAAGGTCTGCCGGAAGGCGATTGGCGATCATCGCGCGCTCGAACAGCCCGGCCGGCGGCGCCTTGGCGGTGATGAGCAGCACGGTCTTGTCGAAGCCGGCACCGACCAGCGTCTCTTTGATCTGCTGCGCCAGCTGCAGGTTGAAGGCATATTCCGGCACGCCGCGGGCACTCAGCGCGCCCGGCACGTCGAGGGTGTGGCCGACATCGACGACGACGCGGAAAGCCGAGGGCTGGCAGTTTGAATGCGCCGGCGTGGCGGCCGGCGCCTGCTCCTCGCTCCAAGTTGGCCGCGCATGAGCAGCCGCGAACACGGCCGAAAGCGTAACGAGCAAAACGGTTCCGGCGTGCCGCAGGTTCGTCATGTCGCGCGCCTTCCCTGCCGCGTTGATAGCGCGAAAGCCGGCCATTGTTCTATCAAGATCAGTTCTATCAAGATCTTGGCCCCATAACGAGCTTCGCCGCGCTTGTCCACGCGTGAGCCTATACTTGTGCACGGCGCGCCGCTGTCGTACCAAACAAGATCGGCATCGGGTGAAGCGTTCGGCATGGGCAAATTAGTCGGTATCTGCGTCGTTCTGTTCATGCTCGCGGTCGGCGTTTTGATCGTGACCGGGGGGCCGGACCTGGCAGCCCTGTTTGCCGCGTTGCGAGCCCAGCCGCTGCTCGACAAAGTGGCGTGGGCGGTCATCGTGCTGGTGCCGCTGGTGTTGCTGCCGTCGGCGGTATGGCTCTGCGACACCCTGGTGCGCCAGCGCAAGGCGGCGCAGGCGCTCGAACTGCGGCTTGACGGCGTACGCCAGGGCGCCAAGGACCTGGCAAAGTCGCAGATCGATGCCGAGGCGGCGGTGCACCATCTCGCCCGCACCGATCCGGAAGATGCGATCGGCGCGGTGCAGCAGCGGCTCGGCGAGGCCGAGCGCATAGCCCAGGTCCAACAGCAGCGCAACGAGATCGGCGACCTGCAATCCCGCGTTGACGGAATCCGCGGCCAGCAGCAGGCGCTCAAGAATCGGCTTGCGCCGGTGCTGGAGAACCGGCGCGCGATCGAGCGGCTGTTCCTTGAGCTCGACACCGGCCAGAACGACGTCGAGCGGGCGCTGGCCGAGATCGCCAGCGGCGACGATGCGACGGCGCTCGACCTTCGCCTGAAGAAGCTGACCGAGTTCGTCAGGCAGTGCCATGCGCGTTGCGACGGCATCGAGGCCGCATCGAAAACCGTCGCCAGCCTGAAAGAGGCCTATGCCGAGCTGCACACACGGCTCGCGCCGTTCGCCGCAGCAAAGGGCGGCGTGACCGACCGAGTCAAGGAGTTGAGCGAAGCGCGCGACGTGCTGGCAGCCGACATCGATACGCTCCAGCGCACGCCGCAAGGCCCGCTAGCCGAGCGCGTAAAGGGATTCATCGACGACAAAACGCGGCTCGACGACGGCGTGGCGCAATTGAATGAGCAATTCTCCAAGCTTGCCACGCTGCACGATGACATCGACGGGCTGATGGAAAAACTCGAGAACGCGTTGGGCATTATCTCGCCCGACGCCGACGGCAAAGCCGACATCGATGCCCGCATCAAGGGCGTCTCGACTTTCGTCGTGACGACGCAAGAAGAGCTCAAGGATATCGAGGACCGCCTGGCGGTGTTCGGCCAGTTGAAGACCAAGCTCGGCGACCTGCAATCGCGGCTCGTGCCGCTCGAAGCCGGCGACAGTGGCGTGCTCGGCGTCATCGCCCAGGTGCAGGACATTCGCGACAAGCTCGCCGCGCGCATCGCGCGGCTCGAAGCCGGCGAGGGCGGCGACCTCGCAGAGCGGGTGAAAACCTTCACCGACGCAAAGCGCGAGCTCGAAGAGCGGGTATCGGTGGTCACCGACCACTTTTCGAAACTGGCCACGGTGCGCAAGGACCTCGCCGGCCTGTTCGAGAAGCTGAGCAGCGCCGCCAACACGTCGAACTGAATGCATATGACTTGACCGCATGGCGGCATCGCGGCGGCGGAATCCCCTTGCGGGTGGGTAGCCCCTGGGGCAGAGTCGCGCCAAATCACAACATGCATCGGGCTGGCCCAGTCGCGGCGCACCGATTTTTCAGGGAGGTCTGCATGAAGCGAGCACTGTTTTGCGGCGTGGCGGCAATTGCGGTGGCGGCGTTCCTGCTCGCGACACCGGCGCGCTTGAGCGCGCAAAATGTCCCGATCGACGGCAAATCGATCAGCGGCGTTGTCAAAAGCCCGCACGGCGCCGAAGCCGGCGTCTGGGTCATCGCGGAAACCAACGAGTTGGGCACCCGTTTTGCCAAGATGGTGGTGACCGACGACCAGGGCCGCTACGTGCTGCCCGACCTGCCGAAAGCCAAGTATAAAATATGGGTGCGCGGCTATGGCCTGGTCGATTCCGCCAAGGTCGACGGCGAGCCGGGCAAGCGTTTGAACCTCACCGCCATGCCGGCGCCCGACGATGCCGCCGCCGCGCAATATTATCCGGCGATTTATTGGTTCGCGATGTTGAAGATCCCAGCCGCGGACCAGTTCAACGGCAAGAGCGACATTCCCGATAAGCTCACCCAAGCCGATTGGCTGACCACGATCAAGAACCAGGCCTGCGTCGGCTGTCATCAACTCGGCCAGCTGGCGACGCGGACCATTCCGCCGCAGCTCGGCCACTTCGACAGCGGCCAGGACGCCTGGGCGCGGCGTATCCAATCGGGTCAGGCGGCAGAGTTGATGATCAGCCCGCTGGCCGGCAAGTTCGCCAGCGTGCCGCTGAAGTATTTCGGAGACTGGACCGACCGCGTCGCCAAGGGCGAATTGCCGTTCGACAAGCCGCCGCGGCCGCAAGGCGTCGAGCGCAATGTCGTCGTGACGACCTGGGATTGGGGCACCGAGAAGCAATATCTCCACGACCTGATTTCGTCCGACAAGCGTAACCCGACGGTCAATGCCAACGGCCTGCTTTACGGCTCGACGGAATATTCGACCGATCACCTGCCGGTCCTCGATCCGAAGACCGCGAAAGTGACCTACATCACGCCGCCGGAAGGCGCCGATGTTCCCGAAGCGCTCGGGCCCGGACATGCGGCCATGGAAAAGCCGGTAGCGCCGTCGGCCTATTGGGGCATGGAAAAGGTCTGGGACACCAAGTTCGATAATCACAACGATATGATCGACAGCCAGGGTCGCGTCTGGATGACCGGCACCAATCACGCGCCCGGCACACCGGCTTACTGCCGCAAGGGCTCGGACAATCCCTACGCCAAGGCATTCCCGATCGACAAAAATGAGCGGCAGTTGGCCTATTACGATCCAAAGACGCAGAAGTTCACCTTCGTCGACACCTGCTACGGCACGCACCATCTGCAGTTTGGTTTCGACAAGAACAACACGCTGTGGACCTCGGGCGGCGGTAACCTCGCCGGCTGGCTCGATACCAAAGTGCTCGATGAGACCGGCAGCGTCGAAAAAGCCCAGGGCTGGGCGCCGTTCGTGCTCGACACCAACGGCAACGGCCAGCTCGACGACTATACCGAGGCGGGCCAGCCGGCAGATCCGAACAAGGACATGCGGGTCGGCGGCTCGGGCACTTACGCGGTGATGCCGAACCCGGTCGACGGTTCGGTCTGGTACACGATCGGCGTGTTCGCCGGCAAAGGCGGCGTCGCGCGCTTCGATCCCAAGACCAAGCTGTCGGAAGTCTATTACATCCCGATGCCGGGTTTCGGCCCGCGCGGCGGCGATATCGACAGCAAAGGCGTGGTCTGGGTGTCGCTGGCCAGCGGCCATCTCGGCAGCTTCGATCGTTCCAAGTGCAAGGGCCCGCTCAACGGACCGAAAGCGACTGGCGATCATTGCCCGGAGGGCTGGACGTTCTACAAATATCCCGGCCCGGGCTTCCAAGGCATCGGCGACAACAGCGCTGAGGCGAGCTACTACACCTGGGTCGACCAGCATAACGCGGTCGGACTGGGCAACAACGTGCCGATCTCGACGGCGGACGAAAGCGACGGTTTTGCCGCGCTGGTCAACGGCAAAATGGTGTCGCTGCGCATCCCGTATCCGCTCGGCTTTTATGCCAAGGGACTTGATGCCCGCATCGACGATCCGAACACCGGCTGGAAGGGCAGGGGCTTGTGGTCGTCGGAAGGCGACCGCACGCCCTGGCTCAAGGAAGGCGGCAAGGGCATGACCCCCATGGCCGTCCACATCCAAATCCGGCCCGACCCGCTGGCGCATTGAGCGATCGGGCTTCAGTGCCGACTGCAACGCCGCCCGGTGCCGCACTGCGCCGGGCGGCTTGCTTTTGGATGAAGCCCCGACACGGTATGATCGGGCCAGGGCCTTTGTGAAGGAGCCGAATAATGACGGATCGCGAGCCGAGGCTGCTGCCGGTCGCTATTACCGACCTGCGCCCGACCCAGATCACCGTTGGCATGCGGGAAGTGAAAGCCAAGCGGAAGCACTGGCGCGATATGGCCGAGAAGAAAAAAGATAAGGATGAAGAATTTCTCGGCAAGCACATGATCCCGGTGATCCTCGGCCCGAATCAGCGCAATTACGTCATCGACCACCATCATCTGGCGCTGGCGTTGCATCAGGAAGGCGTCAAGAAGATTGCCGTGACGGTCGTCGCCGATCTGAGCACGCTCGAATCCGACTCCTTCTGGTTCGTGATGGATAGTCGCAATTGGACGCACCCGTTCGACGACACGGGACGCCGGCGCAACTACAAGGACCTTCCCAAATCGGTGACCGGGCTTGTTGACGACCCATTCCGTTCGCTGGCCGGCGGATTGCGCCGCGCCGGCGGCTACGCCAAGGATACAACGCCGTTCAGCGAGTTTATCTGGGCGGATTTCCTGCGCCGCCGCATGAAGCGCAAATTGGTTGAGAAGGACTTCGAGCGTGCCATCGAGAAGGCGCTTCAACTGGCCAAGAGCGAAGACGCCAACTATCTGCCCGGCTGGTGCGGCCCGTTGCCGGAGGAATAAGCGGGGCATTTCCGTTTCTGCCAAGATTGACGCGAGACAATGATGACGCCCGCTCGAACCTGGATAGCGCTACTGCTGACGTCGTTGGTGATTGCCGGCTGTTCGAAGACGCCGAAGCCCGAGACGGCCACCGATCCCACTGTTCTGCCGACCGACTACCGCAATCAGATCGCGACCTATCTCTCCCAGCTTCTGCCCGACCGTGCCGACTTCCGCAGTTCGCTCATCGGCGCGCCGACACTCGAGCAAGTCGGCGCCGGCCAGCACTATATCGTTTGCGTGATGCTCAACGGCCGCAATCAACATAAGGAAAAAGTCGTGGTCTATCTCGGTAACATGATCAATCAGTTCATCGATGCGACGCCGGGACAATGCGCCAATGCGGCCTATCAGCCGTTTAACGAGCTGGCGACTTGGTTGCCGCGGACCTGAGCGGCGATTTGTTTGGAACAAAGCGTGATGGATAGCGAGGTTTTGATCGTCGGCGCCGGGCCTACCGGACTAACGCTGGCCATCGATCTCGGCAAGCGCGGCGTGCGCTGCACCCTGATCGAGCAGAAACCGCGGCCGGCATTCCTGCCGAAAATGGAGCGCATCAACGCGCGCACCATGGAAATCTACCGCCGCATGGGCTTGGCGCGGCGCATCCGCGCCGCGGGCTTGCGCGCCGATTGCCCGATGGACGTCTATATCGTGCTCGCGCTCGACGAACCGGCGCTCCTGCATTTGCCTTATCCGTCGGTCGCCCAGGCGCAAGCGGAGACGCGCGGCACCAATGACGGCAGCCTACCGCTCGAGCCTTATCAACTGATGTCGCAATACACGCTCGAGCCGCTGCTCAAGGACATCGCCGAAACCATCCCCGCCGTCACGGTGCGCTTCGGCTGCGAGTTTCTATCGCTGCAGCAGGACGGCGACGGCGTCACCGCGCGCATGCGCACAATTGACGGCCGAGACGAGAGCCTGCGCGCCGCTTATCTGGTCGGTTGCGACGGCGGTACCAGCCCGGTGCGCAAGGCGCTCGGCATCGAGCTCGCCGGCGAGGGCAATCTCCTGGGCTT
>Ga0209010_1000488_pt1 | contig 12604 bp, 2 predicted proteins | sample BlaSpr_A8_OM1_O3_FD_187985 | JGI IMG/M metagenome (GOLD analysis project Ga0209010, IMG submission 187985) | Forest soil microbial communities from Thunder Bay, Ontario, Canada - Black Spruce, Ontario site 2_A8_OM1_O3 (SPAdes) (version 2) | ecosystem: Environmental > Terrestrial > Soil > Boreal... | reverse complement strand
CCAGGGGTTCGACCATTTGCCGTTGGTGATCGATCCGGCCACCGGTTTCAGCGGTGGATTGTCGTAGAGCCGTGCGTAGCGGCTTTCGGCAGAGACTTCGAAACGTAGATAGCGTGCCGGCGGCGGCGGGCTGGGAGCTTCCGACGCCAGGATCTGCATTTGGCCAGGTTGCGCCGGAATAAGCCTGGGCTCGAACCGGCGCCCCTGCGACGGCGAATTCGGCCGCTCGGCGAACGCCTCGACTTCCCAAAGCATCGGATAGGACAACGGCGACGCGACCTGCCCCGCGGGCGGAAATTCATCGAGGTTGGCAATAGCGCCGTAGGGGAACGGCGACGCCGGACGGCCGGTCTGCCGCCACTGCTGCCAACCGACATTGACGGCGCCGACTGCGGCTGCGGCTTTGCCCGGCCCCCGCTGCCACGCGAACGTTATATTGCCGTTCGACAGCAAACAGCCCGGCGCGAAAGCGGCATAGACGTCCTCGACTTTGAGCATGGCGCGCGTCGCGCCTTCGACGGTGAATGTGAACTGCGAAACCAGCCAATAATCCTTGCCGTCAATGCGCTCCTTCACCGCGTTCGGCCCAATCAGCACGCTATCAATGCGTGTGTTCACGAGCGCCATGTCGATTCCGGCAAAGACATCGGCGACCCAGACCTCGCCCTCGTCGACGCCGAGCTTGATTCCGTTAGTGTTGGAGAGCCCGGAGGGCGTCGATGCGTCGACCACCTGAATGGTGATCGGCATGGCCAGACGGTGGGTGCTTTCTGGCGTCACTGGCGTCTTGGCGAGTAGGCCGTTCGGGCCGTCGAGCGGCAACGACCAGTCGGCGTAAACCGGCGTGGTCGCGACGTCGACCTCGCCGCCGTCGGCAAATATGCGTGTAGCGCGCACATAAAACAGGCTGACCGCGGGATCGCCGATCGAATATTTGTCGTTGTTCTTTTGCTTTGGGTTGTCGGCGCTGTTGCGATCAAACGCGTCGCGCAAAGCCTTTCGGTAATCCCGAATTTGCTGCTGGCGCGCGCTATTGCCGGCGGCGATGAATTCATCGAACGCGATCCAGCGGTCGAATACCTCGATGTCCACGCTCGGCGCGCGGATGGCGAATTGCGTCTGATTGTTCGCCGGTTGGTTTTTCCGGTCAACCATGCCGGCAAGCAGCACCGCACGCGGCATTGGCCGCTGACCGGGGTTCTGGAAATTGATCGCAGGGGTGCTCGGTTGTCCGCTCGGTAAGAGTTCGTCGGTCAGCAGCCGCACGTCGGGGTCGATCGAAAACGCGTTGTAACCGCTGATGACCTCAGGCATTCCGAGCGGCCCGACGGCGACCCGACGCAGGTATAAAGCGTAGGGCGGCGCGCCAGGCGACGTCGGGCCGGGGGCCACGGCCCAGGCCGGCGGCCCGGCAAAGGCTGGAGCGAGTAATGCCGGGAAGGATGGATCGGCAAGCTCACGCGGCAGCGCTCCGTGATTGGTGACGACGAAAGACGCTGACTGGATTCCGACACCGAACGCCAGAAACGGCAATCGAGCCATTGGGCTTGCGGTCTCGCCGGCGAATCCTGGACGCGGCTGCAACGGAACCACAATCGAGCTGGGCGTCGTGTCGGAAACTGGCTGACCAGTGCCAGAAACGGGCGGCGTCACGTCCGCGCGCCGGACGACATTTGCTGTAGCGACGATCGGCGCATTGTCGTAGTGCACGGCCGCGGCCGGCAGCGCTTCGTCGTCGTAGGTCGGCGTCAGCGGCGTCACACATTCGATACGCGCGCCGTCTGCGCCGTTGAGCGGCGCAGGCAACGGCCCTCCGGAAGGATCACCGATCCCGATATTCACCACGGTCAGCCCACGCCATTGCGCAGCCGCGGCGTTTGCCGGGTTCACCAAATTCGCGAGAATGCCGTAGCCGGCGAGATATTGATGGAAGTCGTCGTCGGTCGAGCCGGACGCGGTGGTCTGCGGGCCGCGGACAACGCGATCGAACTGAATGGTGACGCCGCCGGGAGTCACGATACCCTGAGGCGGCGCATCGTCTTCGCTTATGCCTAGAACCGCGGTCGGAGATAAATCGGACAGATCGCTGCCGAGCGCCGACAGGGCCTCGCTGGTGAGCGCGGTCTGCAGCGCGGCGCGTCCCGCCGCCGTCAATAACTCCGTCCTGACGAAATTCGCCGCGTATCCGTACTCCAACGTCGCAGGGGGCGGCGGCGCGGGAGTTTGTTCTTGCGCCAAGGTGCCGAGGCCGTAGCTTGCCAGCGCCTTGGCGGTATTGTCGCGAAGAAGATCGAGATCCGCTTTATCCTGGCCAGGAGGCGGACGCTGAAACAGCCCGTCGGGTGCCGACCACGCCGGCTGCAGCACGCCGCGACGCGCGCGCATGAGAATGAGCCCTCGCTGCGAGAACGTCAGGCGCATATCAACGAGTAGCGTAAGCGCCTGCAATGGGGTCGCCGCAGCGGCGCTCCACGTATCGAGCGTGAGATCGGTCAGCACCTGCGGACTGGTCGCGAGCGCAACCACCGACGCCAGCCGATCGAGTTGAAACCGAACGTCCGGGTGAGTCGCGTCGACGACCATCGAGTCGGTGAGCACGTTGACGAATTTGCCGGGATCCGCGGGGAAATCGCTGATCTTGCTCAGTCGGTTAGCCAATCGACCGATCCACGGGTTACTTGTCCAAGGTTGGTTCGGCGAATCCTGCCATTGAGACGGCACTCTCTCATTTTGCAGCAGGTCGCCAAGGTACTGCTGCAGGGCGTCCAGCAAATCTTCCTTGCCGCTCTTGATGGCGGTGGAGGAATCGATCAGCAGCCCGACCAATTGTTGCGTCACCGGACTGAACGATGCAGGCCCAGGAGGCGGTCCGAGACTAAAGGTCCATACCGGCCCGAGACAGTCGTGCAGCGCCCGCAGCACGAGCTTGGTTGCAAGCAGCGGTGCATTGCCTTGATCGAGCAGAGCTTTGCGCAAATCTTGTCGCGACGTCGACGGTGGATTGGCCGAGCCCGGTGGCGGTTGGGGATCGGGCTGACTCAAGGCGTCGATGAGCCGGTTGGGCAGATCGAATGCCCGCTCGAGACGCTTCGGCAACTCTTCGAACCAGGCGTCTTTCGAAAGCGCTGGGGCTCCTGACAAAGGATTTTGCGCTCGCACCCACAGCGAAGGCAGATCGACGAAGCTCGCCGAGCTGTCAGGAAGCTTCAGCGAACATTTTGCGCAGCGAGTCTGGACCAGCACGTTGCCGATCGCTCCCAGATTTCCACTCGTCGCATAGTAATAGTCGACGAAATCGTTCTGTGCGTTGTTTGGCAGAGGCGCGTAAGGAGCCGGCGGCGTCGGTGGCGGAGGCCGTAGCGGCGGTGTCGTCGTCGCGGCCTGATAGCTGTTTGCACCGACTGAGAATGTGGGGATCGCCACGATAGAGGAATTGGGATCTGGAAGGCTGCTCGCCTTGACGCGGAAAAACATAACGAAATTGAAGCGGCCGTGCGGAACCGGCGCGGGCCAGCCCGCCGCACTCTGAACAAACGCCGGATACGAGAAGGCGTTGGCGGGCGGCGGACCCTGCGAAGGCAACGGTACCGTCAGCGGATTCCAATCAGCTGTCGATTCTTTGCTCCGCTGAACACAATAGCTGACAATATTCTGTTCAATCGTGTCCAGATCAGGCGGCGAAAGATCCCGACTTGGAGGCAGAGAGATGGGGGTGACGTCGGTTCCGGTCGTAAGCGCGGTGCCATCGGACTTGAAAACCTGGACGGATAGGCCGCTCCAGCACCACGGCACCAGCGGGCCGGCCCGCTGGGCAAGGGTGGCGCGCGCCTGCGCTACACTGCCAGCGTTGAGATCGTCTGTGAAAATACCGGGGACGGCCGGGTCACCTGGATCGACGTAAACCGATGGTGCGAAAGAGACTCCGAACGCGTAGGCGCTCCCGTCGGGCTCGTCATGAGCTTGAAGTCGCAACAGATCGACCAGGATGACAATGCGCATGGCTTTGCTCAGGCAAACAGATCGAGATAATGCGGCGACGGAGGCGGTGCGGCTGGGGCCGCTGCAGGAGCGGGTGCCGGTGCAGCTGCGGGGGCGAGTGTCTGCACCGCTGCGGGGGCGAGCGTCTGCGCTGCCGCGGTGGAGCTATGGACGCTCGCGCCATTACTCCCCGAGCTGTGGCCGGCCAAGTGATAGTGCACGGCCACATTGACGTGCATGGTGAAGAAGATCGAGATCTTGATGCTGACGCTGATATAGCCGCTGGCATCGACCGATCCGTCGCCCGAATTGTAGGTGATGCCGAGCCGCAGCACCAAATTGATGGTGATCAGGCTCATGATGGTGACGCCGCCGCGAACCAGCAGGAAGACCTCGAGCGACAGGCCGCTGCCCGGCGTCACGAACGTGGCCTGTGCGCCGACCTGGATGTAGACGGCGCCTCGGGCGACGCCGAAGGTGAAATCAGCGCCGACGCCGGCGACGATCGCCACCACGACCTTCGCGGTGATCAGTTGCTTGCTCGGTGTATATTTGGAGCTGGCAATGAGATAGCCGCCGCCGTTGAGGAAGGCGATCAACAGCGTGAATGGCTCGTCGGGACGTCCCAACGCGGCGGCGACCTCGACGCTGAAATCGCCATTGGCGACCACCAGTGCGGTCGAGGCGGCGAGCCGAATTCCGCTCGCCGCAAAACAGCCGGCGGCGACCGGAGGCAGCGGCAGATCCAGCCCGGCGCGCACCCCGACAGGATTTCCCGAAGCGTCACGTTGCAACTCCAGGACCAGGCCGGAATCCGGGTCGCTCAGCGAGCGAATCATGTCGCTGAGGAATTGGATCGCCGCATCCATGCGGATGCGCTGCGGCGAAATGTCGATCTTTAGGCCGCTCTTGCTGTCGTAGGCGATATGCGTCTGCTCGAAGGTAACCAGGTTGACGCCGGAGAAGCCGAGCTGCCAGTCGCCCACGATCATCGCGTTGGCGGTGGATTGCGGCGCCCCCTGGACGGTCGCAACAACATCGGCCTGAGCGGTGAAGTTGCCCGACAGAATGGAAAGGCGAAGCGGCCCGAAACTGAACACGTCCACGGCGCTGGGCAGCGGAACATTGCTGGACGCCTTGAGCCAGGCGCTTTGGCTGGCGCGGTCGAAACCGTGGGTGACGATGACGTTGTCCTGGGCAATCTGCGGCAGCTTGATGCCGCTGAACAGGCCGTCGAGCTTGAAGCCGGAGAGATCGGGAAAGATCTTCGAAATATCGAAATTCTGCAGCGCGGCCGGAATAATTCGTTCGGCAAGTTGATCGGTCGGCAGGCGGATGCCAAGCGCCTTGAGGTCTTCGCCTGCCCGATTGACCAGGCCCGCCATGGGCGACGTGCGCACCGCCTCCTGGAAGTCGTCGAAGATATAGGCGATGCGGTTGCGGTTGAATTTGAAATTGGGCACCAGCGGCGAATGGCCGGCGGCGCGGATAAGGTTGAGCGTGGACTCCGGATCTTGAAACGTCGGCGCCGTCGCGACCCGGCCGAGTCCCTCGGCGAGGCCGCTTTGCAGATCGTCGGCCACGCCGAGCGCCTGCTGGGCGAAGCCGCTGGCGCGCGCCGCGATCGCCTGCGTGACTTGATCGACCACCGTATTGACATCATTACCGAGCGAATCGACAAGGTTGTCGGCCCAAGTCTGCGCATCGTTGACCGCTTGAATGGCCGACGACCTGAAATTGTTGACTTGGTCGTTCAACGCGGTCACGACTGTGCCGACGTTGTTCGAAACGGTATCGATCACGTCGCTCACGAGCCCGCAGAGCTGCCCCGCGATCTGATTGATGGTGTCGTTTCCGATATTGCTGACCGTCGTCACCGTTTGCGTCAGCTGAGAAGCCGCCTGATTGACGGCCGTCGTGGCGGCGTCGAAATCTGCAATGATGTTTTGATCTGCTTGATCGAATTTGTTGAGCAGGCCGGTGATTGCATTGTCGAGGTCGCCGGCGAAGCTCGAGATTTTGGCGAGCGCAGTCTGCGCCGGCGCGCTGAGTGTCCCCTTGGCAGTCGTAACGGCGGTATTGATATTTGTCGCAAGCGTGGTCACCAAACCATCGCAGCAACTCTTTAGCGCCGAGGCAGCGTCGTTGATCTGGTCGGTCAACGCGGTAGTAATCGTCTGCGGAGTGCTCGCCGCTGCGCCGATCGCGGTTCGTGATCTTACGGCAAACGTGTCCATGGTCTGACGAACCGTGGCGAGCTGCGCTTGGACGACGTCTACGTTGTGGGCATCCAGACGGGCTTGCTTCGGCACCGAGGCAAAAAATGCCGACGCCTGATCGACGATCGCGTTGCCGCTTTGCTCGACGGTGGTGACGAACGCATTTGCTCGGACCGAGAGATCGGTCCCCGCAGCCGCTGCTGCTGCGACCAGATTCTTAAGCCTTGTTGCCTCGTCGTCGATCGCTCCGTCGAGCTTCTGACCGAACGCCGTGAGACTGTTTGTACCGCTATCGACGACAGCATCCAGCTCCGGCCACGGCGACTGCACCAGACTCTGAACCGCCGCGAAGTTGGACGCGACCCCACGCTCGACCACGCCTTTCGCATCTTCCCAATTTGTCCACTTCTGGTGCGCGGTCTGAATGTCATCCAGTGCCGCCTTTTGCGCTTGCGCGATGGCTTGGTTGAGCTGCGTCGCAGCCGCTTTAATGCGGCCGTTCAGAAGATTGGCCTCGGCGATGCAGGCCTGCCGACCGGTGGCGATCCAGCCATCCGTTACATTGTTGGGTATCGCTTTTTGCGCTTCGTCCGCCAGTTGCCCGATCTGCGCTCTGACGCGGTTGGCTTCACCATCGATGGTATTTTTCAGAATATCTTTGGCTGAAAAGACTTTTCCTTTTATGACTGCGGTCAGGCTATCCGGCAGCGCCGCCAACAGCGCCTTGCCGGCGGCGAGGATGCGCGGGACTGCGGCTATTTGCGACTGCAAATTGTAGATCGTTGCGTCGGCTCCCTGCGGACCGCCAGGCGCGGCGACCGGGCGCGGCGCAGCCGCGGCCTGAGCCTGTTGCCCCACTGGCGCTTGCGCCGGAGCGGCGCGCATGAACGTGACATTGTGAAGCTCGGCGCCGAGCCCGTCCTCGGCAATGCGGCCGCTGCTGAGCCGGACATGGCGACCGCCGGTGTCGATCGGGATCGTGACCGCGGCGAAGGCCGGGTCTTCGGTGATGTCATCAGGCACGGTCGCATCGAGATCGTCACCATTCGAGGCGACTGAACCGAGGCTCGCCGGCCGAGGGGCGTTGACATAATCGATGGCGCTGACCGGAGCCCAGGCGTCGGTGTCGGCTCCGTCCTCGGCGCGCGTCGAAGTGAAGAACACCAGGCGATCGGGCTGCGTGGCGACGGCGAGCAGGCTCGGTTCGGCGGCATCGGCGGTCGCAGTCAATCTGATGGCAATGGCGGGCTTCGGATAGATGCTCTGATCCGCATCGGGACGCCACAGCGGAACGATCCATCCTTCTGGGATGTCGCGGCCCCAATTGCGGCCGTCGACCAGAATTTTGATGGTCTTGAAAACGCTCCCTTCCGCCGGACCGCGGCGAATGGGTGGCGCATCCTGATCTGCAAAGGCGCGCTCCGGCTGCAACAGTTCGACATATTCTTCGACAATGCGCAGCACCGGCCGGCCCTGGTGCATCGGATAGCCAGGGCCGGAGAATTGACGGGTCGGCAACACCGTGCGCTCGTAGACAATCACGTACTTGGCGCGGTTCCAGACCACGCCGATGCGGCCGAGCCGCTCGACGACGTAGCGGTGGGTTCGGCCGATCGCGACTTCCGCGCCGATCCGCGTCTTGCCCTGGGCAAATTCGCCAGTGAGCTTGCCGAAGCCGCCGAGCGCGGAAAAGGCCGGCGCAGTGACGCGTCCGCCGGTCGAATAGGGGTTCTTGATCGTCTCCTGATAGACATTATTGCTTTCGAAGCCCCAGGTCGCACCGCCGGCAAAGCCCTGGGCTTTCGGGTCGATGGGATTACGCAGGTCGGCGGCCACGTAGCCGTTTTGATCGCTGCTGGGGGTGCGCAGCCTGAAGGCGGCGCCGTCCTCGATTATCAGCGGTCCGGTCGTCCCCTCCTGCCAGGGCTGCAGATAAGCAAGGCGCGTATTGTAAGCCTTGCTGATGAGCGCCCAGCGATTGCGGTAGTCATTGAAAATCGCGAGCCGGACGCCCTGAGGCGTCGGGTCTTTTGGATTGCCGGCCTGCGCGGCCAAATTCGGCTGCAACGCCCCGATGCGGGCGCCGAGCTCAGCGAGCCGAAGAAAATCCCCACGCAGCTGCATGGCGAGGCCGTAGAGAAATTCGGCCCGCATGCCGGCGGTTTCGCTGCCGGGCGCCGCGTCGCCGGGATTGCCGAAGCGGCGGCGAAGATTCCACGGCGCCTCATCGTAGCGCTTGGTCTGCTCACGGTCGGCGAGCCAAAACCGCGCGGTCGGCGAGAAACGATAGTCGATCGTTGTCGGGTTGTTGTCGTCGCTGATCGGCGGCCATGGTGCCCCCTTCTCCATGGCCTCGCCGATGCCCTGCGGCGGCAGGTAAAGATCGAAGCCGTTGGGGACATTGCTCAGCGACCAGCCTTCGCCCTGTTGCTCCGACATGCGGTAGATCGCGAATTCGCCGTCGCTGTCGTCGCCGAATGCGGCGCTGTCGAGCAGTGGCGGCACATCCACGGCCGCGACCAAAAACGGTTCCGGATCGACGACGATGACCCGCAATGGCTGAGGAGCCTGCGGCGCTGGCGCCGCCGGCGGCGCAGGCGGTGCCGCTGGCGCGGCCGCGTGGCCGGCAGGAGGCGCTGCAGCAGCTACCGGGGCAGCGCCGGATGCGAGAGCCGCCTTATCGACAGCCCGCAGCCGGAGCACCATGCTGCGCGAACGTCCGGCGTCGGTCGTCTCCTTGCCGTCGAACAGCAGCACTTTGCTCGTGTCGTCCACGCTGAGCTCGCCTTCCGATACGACGATCGGCGCCGCCCGATTGACCGCATCCAGGAACTGCGCCGTCGCTAGATCGGATGTCGCGTTGGGCGCACGCTCGGCATCGCTGAGGATGTCGTCGGCCAACAACGAGTCCGGGACCGGGTCCTGGCCGCCGGGCTGAACATGAGAGAGCCATTGCTGAAGGTTGATGTCGACAAACGGCTTTGGCGACGCAGGCCTTGTCAGGCTTTGAATGTCGAGCTTTATCGTTCCACCCACGTCGCCGTTGTGGGCCAGCGAAAGATCGAGCGCGCCAATTCGAACGATCGTCGGATTTGCGTCGGTGCTGGACGGCGTGCCTGTGGGCGCCAGCGCAATGGTAAGGTCCGGTGCTCGGCCTTGGGTCAGAGCTGCATACAGGTTGCCGGCGATCGTCGGACAGTCCGCATTGCTAAAGCTGACCTTCACGGGTCGTTTGAATGGCTGCTTGTCGCGGCCGAGCAGATGCTGGAATGTCGCGTTGGTGGTGAAGCTGCTGCCGGGACCGGTGCCGACGGCGAAAGCGCCGACGAAGCCGTCGAACGTAAAATTATTATTGAAAACAGTCGAAGTCCTGTCGGCCTGCTTTATCCGCCACGCGAATCCAAACCGGCCGCTACCGGTGTTTGTCGTCGAAATCGCGTGCTCATCGAAGATGGGCATCAACGACGTGCCGCGCGCGTCGTCGATTGTGTCGATAGAGTTTAGATAAGGAGTGGCAACGTACTGATTCCAGAAACGGACGAACGCCAGGGGAGGAAGACCGGTGATTTCCAGGATCCAGTCAGCGTGCGGGTCGACTGTAGACGAATCGACAAGCTGTGGGGATTGGAACATCCGGACCCGGAGCTGTTCGTCGATCGGCAGATTGAGAGGAAGAGAACCGACCTGAAGCGAGATGGACGGCGCAGCGGGCGGACTTTCAATCGCCCCGAAGCCGACGCCGAACGAGAGGAACGACAGGGTGTTGCCGGACGGCCGCGTGACATCGATGGTGCGGACAAAGAAGTCGAGACCTTTGCCTGGATCGATAGGATCGCTCGGCCGTTGACCGACATGGCTGAGCTCGACGCCGTTGAATCGGACGGGCAAAGCGGATTGGAACAAATAGTCCTTGCTGAAATCGCCACCACCCGAAGGGATACCGCTCGCGGTGTACGGTATTGGAAAGCAAAATGGAGTGATGTTCTGGGGTTGAAGAAGGTTCTCCACCGTATCGTCGCCAGCCGGCGGAGATGGGCTGATCGTAACGGGCTGTTGCTGGCCGGCTGTTCCAATCCCCGCCTGTATCTGGAAATTATAAATTCGCAGTGCATTGCCCGTCTTGTACGGATCCGAAGCCGGTCGAAAGGTCAGCTTGACGGCGTAATATTCCGTTGGAGGACCGCCGAAAGGGAGTTGGTGAGGAGCAAAAAATAGCGGAAGAACAATCAAATTCGTAAAGTCATCCGCGACGTCGCTTGTCGATAATGGCTTGCATACAATGCAAGGCGAATCGTCACCCTCGTTCTTGCGGTAGGCTCGGAAATCTCGGACCCTGCCGTTGGGCTTCGACCAACCCGGTCCGGTGGCGAGAGCATTGCCCTTATAGATCAGAGTATCGGGGTTGGACGTACCGATATCCAGCTCGACGACGACCTTGTCCAACTTGTCCCCCTTATCCGCCCGCCATCCGGTGCCCTTGGCCGGCTGGGCCGTGCGAACGAAACGTTGGAGAAATTTTTAAGCGCCAAAGATGGGATAGGCTTCAGCAGTTCCCTAGGTCGGCGTTTTTGGAGTCGCCTTGGAGGCCAAATACGCTCCGTGACTGACGCCGAGCAGACCAAGAAATTCGTTGTTGACGTCCGGCATTGCGAATGCCCCCGCCCCGCTCGGATCAAATGTGTTCCACAGCAGCACAACATATCCGAAGACCAGAAGGATCGTTATGATTAGCTTCTGCAGGCGGCTGACATCCACGACGTATCGGTTCGCAGCCTCCTCGCCGAGATAGAGATCGGCCCAGTTCGCCTCATCGACATTGTGGTTGAGATCCATCAGGCCCTTTTGACCGGGAGCATCTCCGGTCGCGAGCGGCTGTGTCGCTTGAATGTTCGCCATCGCGGTCGGCGACACGGGGGTCCGCTTCTTACTGTCCACGATGAGGTTGCTGACCACCGGGGAGCCGCTCACGATCCCCAACAGCCCGAATAACTGCATCTGCATTTGCGGGAAGCCGGCCGAGGTTGCCACGTCCCAAATGGCCTGGACGAAATAGGCGCTCAGGAGGACGATCAACCACGCCACCCACTGCACCCGTTCCAAACTCATCCGGTTGCGGTCGTCGATCAATATTCCGGCGAGGCGGCCGTTGACGAGAAAGCCGGCGAATAGGGAAAGAGCAACGAAGATCGCGACAACGCAGACCCATTGCAACCGCGTATAGGAGTGATCCGCAGATTTAGCGATCCAGACCGCGCAAGCCCCAAGCAGGATCACAAATAGGATCGTAAGCCATCCCCACGCCCTCTGATCCATTGATCGGCCCCCATACCGAACTCGCCTGGATGCATCGTGACAATGCACAACCTATTATGTCAATAGCCATTCCCAACGAAGGATAGCCCACAAGCCGAAAAAGTATCGCGATCTCCGCGTCTTATAGCGCAAAAGCCCGGAGCAAATTCAGTTGTGAAACTAAAGAGTTCTACGTATGCTTCCTCAACGATGGGTATTAGCGCGCCAATTTACTCGTGGTCTTGTACAGGAAAAATTTGTGATGCGCCGATGATGATTTCGTCAGCCGGACGACAGCCGGTAGACTAGGCGCTCCAGCACCAGCAGCGCCAACCGCTCCTGCCCCTGGATCTGCGAGTAGAGCGACAGCGAGACCACGATCTCGCCGCCGGTGCGGACGGGTTGCTCAATCCCGATCCAGGTGTCGACGGCGCCCTGGATGGTCGCGCCGGTGGTGTTGGCCAGTTCCTGGTCGGGGTAGAGCGCGATCGGCAGGTAGGTGACCAGCGGCTCCGCGCCTTCCGTGCCGGGCAGCAGTTCGAACCCGTAGCTGAGGCCAAGCGTCACCGGCTGGCCGATGTAGGTCGTGGCGCCGAACAGGGTCTGGAACGCGGCGGTCAGCGCCGAGCCCAGGTCCGCGCCGAGATTGGTGATATCGAAGCGCATGCTGTCGGTGTTGATCGGCGTGACGGTGGAAGCCGCGTTGACGAGGTCAGTCGAGAAGATGAAGTCGGGGTTGGTCGTGTAGTTCGGCGACAGCCGCCCATTGCGGGTGACCATCAGTGAGGCGGCGGCGTTCTGGTACAGCGCCAGCGGGATCTCGGCCCACTCCAGCGTCAGGTCGGCGTAGCTCGCGGCCGGGATGACCCGCTCGAGGGTGTAGAGGCTCTGGGTCAAAGAGACGTCGGTGCGGGTCGTCGTCACCGGCAAGCCGTCGGCGTCGCGCAGCACCAGCGCCGGCCACGCCCCTGAGGGACCCGGGCCCGCGGTGCCGCAGGACACGTCGACGCTGACGGTGACGACGCGCTGGTCCACGACGGCGTAGTTGAGGGCGATCTCGAACCCGTAGGCGGCAGGCGGCAGTCCGGGCAGCGGGTCTGGGGCCACGAGCGCGG
>Ga0209010_1000487_pt1 | contig 12634 bp, 12 predicted proteins | sample BlaSpr_A8_OM1_O3_FD_187985 | JGI IMG/M metagenome (GOLD analysis project Ga0209010, IMG submission 187985) | Forest soil microbial communities from Thunder Bay, Ontario, Canada - Black Spruce, Ontario site 2_A8_OM1_O3 (SPAdes) (version 2) | ecosystem: Environmental > Terrestrial > Soil > Boreal... | reverse complement strand
GACGTAGACCGGATATTTGTAATACAGCCGCACCACCACGATGTCGCCCGGACCGCCGGGATTGTAGCCGAGGCTCGAACTCTGGAAGGTGCCGTTGCTGACCGGCATGCCCAGCCCCACCGCGGCGAACGACGAATAGGTCTCGACGTCGACGTAGACGCCGGCCTGGCAATTGAATAGGCCGGTGATGACGTTGCAGACCTGCGACTTGAATTGCGCCGCGGTCCACCCTTGCGTCTGCGCCTGGCCGGTCAGGATCAGCCGCGCCGCCGTGGCCGCCGCGGTCTCGAGCGACTGCCCGGCGAAGAACAGGATCGCGGTTTGCAGGATCGCGAAGATCAAGGCGACGAACGGCGCAGCGAGAAGGCCGAATTCGACGGTGGTCGTTGCCCGGTCTTGCGAAACGAAACGGCGCGGCAGCGGCGACGTCAGCAGCCGGACTGCCCGCGCTGAAATTTTTGCTTTCAGCTGCTCGAACATGTCACCCTCACCCAGTGCGGCCCGCGCAATGGCGCAAGCCCACGGTGAAGCATTACCTGGCAGCTATTGGCGATAGGTTGCAGCGAAGGCCGCTAAGCGGCGACGGGCTTTAAGACCTCGTCAACCTTGGGCCGGCGCGGTCAGTGCGGTGCGCCGGCTCCGGAAGCTAGGGACTGGGCGTTGCGGGCCGACATGCGGGCGAGCGTATCGGTGAAGAACTCCGTCTGATCGCCGAGCGTAACCCGCGCCGCGCATTCCGGCGTGCAGCTATAGGTCGCGCGGTTGATGCCGCGATAGACCACGACGATCTTGTCGGTCGGTCCCTGGACTTCGACGTTGTGCTCGGTCAGCACCGCGCCCCTCTTGTCCATGATGAGGAAGTTGGTGGCGCCGTAGGATTTGCCGGTGATGACGGCAAGGCCGCCGGGCTGGACCGAGATGTCGGCGATCAGCGGGTTGCCGATCACCACGGTGGCCGTCCGGTCGGGAAGCTTGATGACCCTGGCCTCGTCGAGATGAACGACGATCTGTTCGTCGGCGCGGACCGCGGAGGCGGCCGCGGTCAAGAACAGAGCCATCGCCAGCCAATATAGCGGTCTGAGCGCCGCAAGGCTGCGCAAGCAAAACGCCGTCATCGATACTCTCCGAAACGCTACGCGGATTCGACGACTAGAACCCGTACTGTGACCGATCCACTTGACTGCAAAATAGTGAATGAAGTGCAAATCGGCCGGCCCGGACCACCGTGTCGGCGCGGTGACGCTCCCTTAACGCTTGCCGCGAAATCCGCAATGAGAGCATGATCCCGAAAAAGCGCGTCCTCGGACTTGATCCGAGGATGGATACCGGTTTTCGGATGAGATCATGCGCAATCAGGGCAGGCGCGGCATCACTGCGTGAACGGATGCGCGAGCTGGGCCGGAAACGTCTTGGGAAATTCGCGCTCGTCGATGCCGTAGTCATCGGGCAACTCTCCGGCCGGCATATAGAAGGTGCCGAACATGACATCGAGCACCGGGAAGGTCGCGGCAAAATTCCGCTCGCCGCCGCGCTCCGCCGCGGTGTGGTGCCAGCGGTGGAACACCGGGCCGGCGATGACGTATTTGAACGGCCCCAGCGTCCAATCGAGATTGGCGTGCACGAAGGCGGAATGGGCGATGGTCAGAGGCCCGAGCACCAGGAAGACGTTCGGCGAGATGCCGGCCAGCAGCAAGGCGACATCGGCGAACACGCTGCCGAGGAACAGGTTGACCGGATGGAAGCGCGCCGCCGAGATCCATTCCAGCTCTTCGGAGGAGTGATGCACAGCGTGGTACTTCCACATTTTCTCGCCGTGGAACCAGCGGTGCGTCCAGTACAGAATGATATCTTCGCCGACCAGGAACAGCACCATCTGCGCGGCGATCGGCAACGCGGCAAGCGGCCCATGACCGTTGTCGTAGAAGGCAACCAGGCCGTCGGCGGTGGTGATGCGGAACAACAGTGCGGCGCCGACGATGAGCAGCCCGATGCGCAGGTAGCGCGTGATCACCGGGATGAAGAACCAATAGCATAGATCGGTGACGATGTCGGGCTTGCGCCACCACGGCCGGCCGGGATTGCAGGCCCAGAACGAGGTCAGCACCGTGAACACGGCGGCCAGCGCCAGCGAGATCCAGATGTTCTTGGTCAAGGTTTCGCCAACGCTGTTGAAGAACGCGAGCAACTCGAGGCCCATGCTGTCGGGGCCCGGTGCGCCGTCTGGCGGCAAAAACATGTGTCGATCCTTGCGTCGGGCTCGCGCGGCGGTGGCGACGCTCCAAGTGATATAAGTGATATCGGTGCGGCCATTAATACGGCGTGAAAGATAGCAGCGGCGGAACCGCGGTCCGCGCATGGCGGCAATGTCAAACGGCGATTTGATGCAAACTTTGCGGCGCGGGCTTACTTGATCGAAACTGTTATCTGCTATCCATTTTTATCGCGACGGCGGCGTCCGGAACCTTTCGCGCCCGGCTGCGTCGATGCAGGAGCTTAAGGGCTTGTCCCGCAGCGGTGTCGCAATCCGCCCGATCGCAATACATTGTTTACTACAATGCGGAACAGGCGATATACCGCCGGTTTCTTCGAACGATTTAACCCCAATGAAATTTCTCGTTGTTAGCGTCGCCGTCGATCCTAACGGCCGGAAAAAACGGCCGCTGGGTCACGCTCAGACAGCCACGTGTGGACCTTAAGGAGCCAACTCATGAAGACCCTTTTTGCGCGTTTTGTGAAGGACGAGTCGGGCGCCACGGCTATTGAATACGGTCTCATCGCCGCCGGTATCTCGGTTGCGATCATCGCCGTCGTCCAGGGCCTCGGCACCAACCTGAAGAACACCTTCTCCAGCGTTTCGACCGCCCTCAAGTAAGCGTCGTCTTTACACCGTTACGAGAGGGCTCCGGTTGCGTGCCGGAGCCTTTTCGCGTTTTTGGTCGCGTTTCTGGCGTTGACTTTGCTAACCCGCCTTAAACCCGTGAACGGGTATTCGGACGTCATGTTGACCGAAGTGATCAGACTGACGCTGTTCCCGGCAATGATGGCCTTTGCCGCCTCCAGCGATCTTTTCACCATGACCATCGCCAACCGGGTGTCGCTGATCCTCCTCGGCGGCTTCGTCCTGCTCGCTTTGCTCACCGGGATGAGCGCTCACGACATGCTCATCCATGCCGGCGTTGCCGCGGCGGTGCTGGTCGCGGCCTTCTTGTGCTTCACCCGCGGCTGGATCGGCGGCGGCGATGCCAAGCTTGCCGCCACCACGGTGCTGTGGCTGGGCGTCGGCCATCTCGCCGACTATCTGATCTATGCCTCGCTGCTTGGCGGGGCGATGACGCTCTTCTTGATCCAATATCGCGCCATGCCGATGCCGCAATTTCTGCTCGGCCGGGAATGGGCCGAGCGGCTGCACCGCCCCGATTGCGGCGTGCCCTACGGCATCGCCTTGGCGATCGCGGCTCTCGTGGTCTATCCGCAGACCGAGTGGATGACGGCGCTCGGCCTGTAAGCGTGGCGCGCGCCCCGCACGGGGCCGAAGCAACGCAAGATTAACGCGATTTGGATACGCCTCATTAACCATGCCTTGACGTTTAGCTGGTCAAATCCGGCGATGACGGCGCTTCCCGCCGTCATGTGGGAAGTGAAGCGTAATGAAAGCCGCGCGTCTCGTTGTCCTCGGTGTCGCTCTCGCCGCTGGCGGGATTGCGGCCTATTTGGCGAGTAGCCACCACGAGGCGCCGCCGCCGCCTGCGCCGCCGCCACCGCCGCTCGCGACCGTCGAGATTCTGGTCGCCAAGAATGACCTCGGTCGTGGTCAGCTGATCAGCGAAGGCGACGTCGACTGGCAGCTCTGGCCGCAGGCGTCGGCCAATCAGAGTTTCGTGAAAAGGACCGAGCGGCCTGATGCGATGGAGCAGTTCGTCGGCGCCATCGTGCGCATACCGGTCGCCGCCGGCGAGCCGATCCGCGATCCGGCGGTGGTGTTTGCAAAAGGCTCGGGCTTCCTCGCCGCGGTATTGACCAAGGGCATGCGCGCGGTGTCGATGGAGGTTTCCGCCGAGAACGGCGCCGGCGGCTTCATCCTGCCCGACGATCACGTCGACGTCATCCTGACGCGGCGCGACAAGGCGGCGGAAAAACTGGTCGGCGTCGAGAAGATCGTCAGCGAATCGATCCTGCGCAACGTGCGCGTATTGGCGATCGACCAGGCGGTCGAGGAAAAAGCCGGCCAGAAGGTCGTGGTCGGCAAGACCGCGACACTCGAATTGAGCCCCGACCAGGCCGAGACCCTGGCGGTGTCGCGTCAGCTCGGCACGCTGTCGCTGGCATTGCGCAGCCTGGTCGACTCGCAATCTTCGACTGTGGAGGGCGGCGACGACGACGACCGGCGCGGCCCGATGAATACCGTGCGTTACGGCGTGAGTACCCTGTCGCTATCCCACTGAACGGACAAAGGGACCTCACCATGGCACCAAGGACATCGATCCGCGCGGCTCTCGCCGGCCTGATCGCCATGTCATGCCTTGCGCCGTGGCAGGCCGGCGCCGCCGACGACGCGCCGGCGGGCCAGCCGCCGATCCAGACCCTCCAGATTGCGGCGAGCGACGCCGGATTGCACTCCGTGGCGCTCGGCGTCAGCAAGTCGCTCGTCGTCGATTTTCCGCGCGACATCAGGGATGTTCTGGTCGCCGATCCCACGATCGCCAACGTGGTCGTGCGCTCCTCGCGCCGCGCCTACATCATCGGCATTAAGCAAGGCCAGACCAGCGTCTTTTTCTTTGATGCCCAGGGCAAGCAGATCGCCGGCCTCGACCTCGCCGTGATGCGCAATCTCAACGGCATCCGCGCGGCGCTCAAGCACGTGCTGCCGGAGGACGACATCACGGTCGAGGGCATCGGCGACGCCGTCGTTCTGTCCGGCACTGTGGCGAGTCAATTGGAGTCGCAGCAAGCCTACGACATGGCGTCGCGCCTCGTCGAGGCGCTGACGGCCTTCGGAACCATCGCCGCGGGTTCGGCGCAACGGGTCGTCAACGCACTGGTCGTTCGCGGCCGCGACCAGGTCATGCTCAAGGTGACCGTCGCCGAGGTCGAGCGCGACGTCATCAAGCAGCTCGGCATCAACTTGTCCGGATCGTTGGGTTACGGCGCGGCGGTGGTCAATTTCAACAACACCAATCCCTTCACGGCCTACGGCCAGTCGCTCAGCGGCTCCGCGATCAACGGCACCTTCAAGTCGGTCACCGCCACGTTGCAGGCCATGGAACAGGCCAGCGTCATCAAAACCCTGGCCGAGCCGAACTTGACCGCGATTTCCGGCGAAACCGCGACCTTCATGGCCGGTGGCGAATTTCCGGTCTTGAACGGCTACTCCTGCTCTCCGGTGTCGAGCTCGCCGGGCGCGGCGACAACATGCCAGCCGGCGATCACTTTCAAGAAATTCGGCGTCGGTCTGAATTTCACTCCGGTCGTGCTCAGCGAGGGCCGCATCAGCCTCAAGGTGATGACCGAGGTGTCGGACCTGTCGACCCAGAATTCGTTAATCGTCGCCGAGCCTAACTCCACCGCGTCGGCAACAATTCCGTCGATCCGTACCCGGCGCGCCGATACCACGGTGGAGATTCCGTCGGGCGGCACGCTGGCCATGGCCGGCATGATCCAGGACGATACCAAGCACAACATCAACGGGCTGCCGGGTCTTGCCGAGCTGCCGGTTCTTGGACCGCTGTTCCGCAGCAACGACTACATCAATCAACGCACCGAACTGGTGGTGCTGGTGACGCCCTACATCGTGCACGCGGTGGCGCAGAAGGATTTGTCGCGGCCCGACGACGGCTTCGCCGATCCGAGCGATCCGGCACAGGTCCTGCTCGGCCAGTTCAACCGCATCTACGGTGTCGGCGGTGGTGGCGGAAGTTCCGATCAGCCGGACAGTTACCACGGCCGCTACGGCTTCATTCTCGATTGAAGCCGGTGTCAGGAGACGATCGATGCACACCGTCCGCACATTGATCAACAGCCGCCGCGGCAGCGCTGCGGTGGCGTTGCGCGCCGCCATCGTCACCGGCTTCGGTCTTCTGGTTTGCGCCTGCCAGACCGACCAGGTCACCACGGCCGCGCCCGACGTGCCCTACGATTACCGCTTGCGCCATCCGATCTCGATCACGGAGTCCGAACGGACGCTGCAAATCTTCATCGGCTCCAATCGCGGCGACCTCACCGCGGAGCAACGCGCCGAAGTGCTGGCATTCGCACAAACCTGGAAGCACGAAGCCACCGGCGGCGTGCTGATCGATCTGCCGACCGGCACCGTCAACGAGGGCGCTGCTGCGGCAGCGCTGCGCGAAATTCAATCGATCCTGGCGGCGAGCGGCGTGCCGCCGAAGACCATGATGGTGCGCAGCTATCCGGCAAATGCGCGCACGTTGGCGACCGTGCGCATCACTTTTCCGAAAATCACCGCGCAAGCCGGCCCCTGCGGCATGTGGCCGGACGATATCGGGCCGAGCTACAACCGCAACTATTTCGAAAACCAGCCGCACTGGAACTTCGGCTGCGCGAGCCAGCGCAATCTCGCCGCCATGGTCGAAAATCCGTCCGACCTGGTGCAGCCGCAGCACGAGACGCCGCCCTACAACATGCGGCGCACCAAAGTGATGGAGAAATATCGCGACGGCGAGAGCACCGCGACGCAATATCCGAACGCCAACGCGGCCAAGATCAGCGACTTTGGCCAATGATGTCGGGACCTGATGGCACAAGCTAGTCAAGCCGCGCGCGACGAGAGCGCGTTCACCGACGCCGCCGGCCGCGATGAGCATATCGCGCCGGCGCCGCGCGTTTCCGTGCAGGCCTTCTGCGAGACCGTGGAGACCGCGGCTGCCATCCAGGGCGCCAGCGAAGACCGGCGCATGGCCAAGGCGCATATGCGCATCCAGATGGGCGGCCTGACCGCCGCCGTCGAAGCCTATCAAAGCGCGCCGACGCCGAACGTCATCATTCTTGAATCCGACGAACGCGGCGAGGAGATCATCGCCGGCCTCGACCAACTCGCCAATTATTGCGACGCCGGCACCCGCGTCATCATCGTCGGCCGCATGAACGACGTCATGCTCTATCGCGAGCTGGTGCGGCGCGGCGTCAGCGATTATCTGATTTCGCCGATCGGCACCTTGCAGGTCGTGCGCGCGGTGTGCGGACTGTTCTCGGCGCCCGATGCCAAGCCGGTCGGCCGCATCGTCGCCGTGGTCGGCGCCAAGGGCGGCGTCGGCGCCTCCACCATCGCGCACAATATCGCGTTCTCGCTGGCGCGCGACCAGATGCTCGATTCCGTGGTGACCGATCTCGATCTGGCGTTCGGCACCGCCGGCCTCGATTTCAACCAGGATCCGCCGCAGGGTATCGCCGAAGCGGTGTTTTCGCCGGACCGCATCGACACCGCCTTTGTCGACCGCCTCTTAGCCAAGTGCACCGATCATTTGAGCCTCTTGGCGGCGCCGGCGACGCTGGACCGGGTTTACGATTTCGGCGCCGATGCGTTCGACTCGATCTACGATTCGCTGCGCGCGACGGTGCCCTGCGTGGTGCTCGATGTGCCGCATCAATGGACCGGCTGGAGCAAGCAGACCTTGATCGGTGCCGACGAGATCCTCATTGTCGCCGCCCCGGACCTCGCCAACCTGCGCAACACCAAGAATCTGTACGACCTGCTCAAGGCGGCGCGGCCGAACGATCACCTGCCGCGCTACTGTCTCAATCAGGTCGGCGTGCCGAAGCGGCCGGAGATCAAGGCCGCCGACTTCGCCAAGGCGCTGGAAGACGAGCCGGTGGCGACCATCCCGTTCGAGCCGCAATTGTTCGGCGCCGCCGCCAATAACGGGCAGATGATCGCGGAGATTTCCGCCGGCCATCGCACCGCCGAAACGTTCCGACAATTGGCGCAGCTCCTCACCGGGCGCGTCGAGACCAAGAAGCCGCGTTCGGGCCTGCTGGCGCCGCTGATGGACAAACTGTTGCGGCGGCAAACCTAAAAATGCGTTGGAGTTGCGTTCGTGTTTGGCAAGCGTCCCACCGGTAGTCCCACCAGCGTCGAAGAGCGCACCGTTGCGGCTCAGCGCGAGGTGTCGCCCGCGCCGGCCGCAGCGCCTCCGCCGGCAACGCCGGCAGGCGAAGTCGGCCGCACTCCATTTCCCTCCGCAGGCCTTGGCGCGCCGCTGATCGGCGCACCGGTGCCGGGCAAAGGGCCCAACGCCGGGCCGAAAACGCCGCCGGTTCCCTCCGCGGTCGATTCACGCCGCTCGGAGACCTATTACGAGGTCAAGGGCACGATCTTCGGCGCGCTGATCGAAGCGATCGATCTGGCGCAACTGGCCAAGCTCGACGCCGATTCCGCGCGCGAAGAAATCCGCGACATCGTCAACGAGATCATCGCGATCAAGAACATCGTGATGTCGATCTCCGAGCAAGAGGACTTGCTCGACGACATCTGCAACGACGTGCTCGGCTACGGCCCGCTCGAACCGCTGTTGGCGCGAGACGAAATCGCCGACATCATGGTCAACGGCTCGGGCACGGTCTACATCGAAGTCGCGGGCAAGATCCAGAAAACCGGCATCCGCTTCCGCGACAACCAGCAGCTCCTGAATATCTGCCAGCGTATCGTCAGCCAGGTCGGCCGCCGTGTCGATGAATCGTCGCCGATCTGCGACGCGCGCCTGCCGGACGGCTCGCGCGTCAACGCCATCGTGCCGCCGCTGGCGATCGACGGGCCGGCACTCACCATCCGCAAATTCAAGAAGGACAAGCTGACGCTTGAGCAGCTCGTCAAATACGGCTCGATCTCGCCCGAAGGCGCTGAAATCCTCAAAGTCATCGGCCGCTGCCGGGTCAACACCTTGATCTCCGGCGGCACCGGCTCCGGCAAGACGACGCTGCTCAATTGCCTCACCCGCTATATCGATCACGACGAGCGCATCGTCACCTGCGAGGACGCCGCCGAACTGCAACTGCAGCAGCCGCACGTGGTGCGCCTGGAAACGCGGCCGCCGAACCTCGAAGGCGAGGGGCAAATCACCATGCGCGATCTGGTGCGAAACTGCCTGCGTATGCGGCCGGAACGCATCATCGTCGGCGAGGTGCGCGGCCAGGAAGCATTCGATTTGCTGCAAGCGATGAACACCGGCCACGACGGCTCGATGGGCACGCTGCACGCCAACATGCCGCGCGAGGCGCTCTCGCGGCTGGAATCCATGATCACCATGGGCGGCTATGCGCTGCCGTCGCGAACGATCCGCGAGATGATCTGCGCCTCCGTCGACGTCGTCGTCCAGGCGGCGCGATTGCGCGACGGTTCGCGCCGCATCACCCACATCACTGAGGTGGTGGGCATGGAAGGCGACGTCATCATCACCCAGGACATCTTCACCTACGAAATCCTCGGCGAGGATGCCAACGGCAATCTGTTGGGAAAGCACAAATCGACCGGTATCGGCCGGCCGAAATTCTGGGAACGCGCGCGCTATTACGGCGAGGAGGCGCGGCTCGCTGCAGCCCTCGACGCTGCCGACCCCGCGAACGACGCGGTGCGAGGTTAGGCCATGGAGACTTACGGTCTCTTCTTTTTGGTGGCGTTCGCGATCGGCGGTGTCGCGTGGGTCTTCATCTATCCCTTTCTGTCCGGCGAGCGGCATGCCGAACGGCGCATGGCGAGCGTGGCGCGTTCCGAGCCGGTTGCGGCCCGACCAACCCGCGTTACCCAGAAAACCCGGCGCGATCAGGTCGAGGGCTCGCTCAAGGAGCTCGAAGAGCGGCAGAAAAAGGCCAAGCGCGTGCCGCTGTCGATCAAGCTCACGCAAGCCGGCCTCGACTGGTCGAAGCGCCGCTTTTTGATCACCGCGGGCACGTTCGGTGTTGTCGCCTTCCTGGTTGCGATGCTGTTGGGCGCAGGGATTCTTCCCGCGCTTGGCTTCGGTTTCGCAGCGGGTTGCGGCATTCCGCTGTGGCTGTTGAAGTTCCTCAAGAAGCGGCGCGAGTCGAAATTCCTCAATGGGTTCCCCGACGCCGTCGACGTCATCGTCCGCGGCATCAAGGCCGGCCTGCCGCTGCTCGACAGCCTCAAGCTGATCGCCAGCGAATCCGAAGAGCCGATCCGCAGCGAATTCCGCGGCATCATCGAGACCCAGACGGTCGGCATCCCGCTCGGCGAAGCCTGCCTCAAGCTCTATGAGCGCATGCCGGTGGCGGAAGCGAACTTCTTCGGCATCGTCGTTTCCATTCAGCAGCGCGCCGGTGGAAATCTTTCCGAAACCCTGGGCAACCTGTCGCGGGTGCTGCGCGACCGCAAGAAGATGAAGGCGAAGATCCAGGCCATGTCTATGGAGGCGAAAGCCTCCGCGTCGATCATCGGCTCGCTGCCGATCGTGGTGATGGGGCTCGTCTATTTCACCAGCCCGGCCTACATCGAGCTGCTTTGGCTCGATCCGTTCGGACGCATCATGATGGCGTGCTGCGGGACGTGGATGTTCATCGGCATCATGGTGATGCGCAAGATGATCAATTTCGATTTCTAAAGGCGCGTCATGGGTTCTTTGATCTCGCAGGCGCTCGACCCGGCCGTCATGACGATGTTCTTCGCCGGCGTCGCCGCCATTGCGACGGTGCTGACGCTCGCCATGCCGTATCTGGTCACCGACACGCTCGACAAGCGGATGCGGGCGGTGGCGCTGGAGCGCGAGAAAATCCGTCAGCGCGAGCGCGAGCGGATGGCGCAAGGCAGCAAGGCGGTGCTGCGCCAATCGCCGAAGCAGTACATGAAGAAAGCGGTCGACAACTTCAATCTATCGAAGTGGGTGGGCCAGGAAGAAGCGCGCGCCAAGCTCGTGCAAGCCGGTTTTCGCGGGCAGGCGCCTTACATCACCTATCTGTTCTTTCGCATGGCGATGCCGATCGTCATGTTGCTGACGTCGCTGTTCTATATTTTCATCGTGCTGGAGCTCGATTATCCGCCGATGATCAAGTTCGCCATGTCGATCGGCTGCGCCTACATGGGCATGCAGAGCCCGAACCTGTTCTTGAGGAACAAGATCCAGCGGCGGCAGCTGTCGCTCAAGCGCGCGTTTCCCGATGCGCTCGACCTGTTGCTGATCTGCGTGGAGTCCGGCATGTCGATCGAAGCGGCATTCCGCAAGGTCAGCGAGGAGATCGGCAGCCAATCGGTGCCGCTGGCCGAGGAATTCACGCTGACCACTGCCGAATTGTCCTATCTGCCGGATCGCCGCCAGGCCTACGAGAATTTGGCGCTGCGCACCGGGCTCGAAGGCATCAAAGCGGTGTGTCTGGCGTTGCAGCAGTCAGAGCGCTACGGCACGCCGCTCGGCACCACGCTGCGGGTGCTGGCCCAGGAAAATCGCGACATGCGCATGTCGGAAGCCGAGAAAAAGGCCGCGGGGCTGCCGCCGAAGCTCACGGTGCCGATGATCGTGTTCTTCCTGCCGGTGCTGTTCGTCGTGATTCTCGGCCCGGCCGCGATCCGCGTGATGGCGCTGCAGTAGATTTTATCCCGCTCGCTCCCGCGAAAGCGGGGATGAGCGAATAAATCAGCTGGTGCCGCCCGCGGCGCGCGCCATCGGCTTCTGCGCTTCGCCTTTGTGCGCCAGCATTTTTCGCAAATAGGCGACATTGGCGGCGGCCTGGTCGGGCGGCAGATCGGCGCCGGCGATCTGCTCGGCTTCGGCGAAGCGGCCTTGCAGGCCGATGACCAGCGCGAGATTTTGCCGCACGCGCGGATCGACCGGGCGATGCTCGGCGGCGCGGCGCAATGTCGCTTCGGCGTTGGGCAGGTCCTTCGACAGTGCGTAGGACAGGCCGAGATTGGACAGCACGGTCGGCTCGTCGGGAACGATCTTCAACGCTGTCTGGTAGTAGCGCTGCGCCTCGGCGTGGCGGCCGAGCTGGTCGAGTACCGCTCCCTGTGCGGAGAGGATGTGCCAATCGGGCTGATCGGGCGAGTGGGCGCGGCCGAGCACGTCGAGCGCCTGTTCGTAGTCGCCGGCGTCAGCCAGGGCGCGGCCATATTCGCCGAGCACGTTTTTGTTGTTGGGATTTTGCATCGACAGGCGTTCGAGCACGGCAACGGCTTGCGCGCGCTGGGCGGTGGCGCGCAGTGCCTGGGCATAGTGCAGCGCGACGTCGACCTTGTTCGGATCGGCGTGGTATTGCGCGCCGTAGACGTCGAGGTCGCGCCGCCAAGCCGCATCCGACGGACTGGCCGTGGCTGCCGCGAGCGGCAGCGTCCCGGTCGTATCGGCCGAGGGCGACAGCTGCGTCGTCTGACATCCCGCGGTCGCGGCCGCGATGGCCACAAGTAGCGAGGCGGAAGCTAGAAAGCGGAACCGGGTCGGACGCATCGTGTTTGCTGCGATGAGAGCCGTGTTGCAAAGGCGGGAACGGCCCGTTGCCAAAGCGTTGGTCAGCAATAGACCGTTAACCCTAACGAGCGGTTAACGCCGCGGAACGCCCGCGTTCTTGCGGCTCTCTGCGGTCGGGTGGAAATGCCCGCGGGGTGGCGGGCGACGGCGCATTATGCCGGGACCATGGTCTCGCTCATAGTATAGCTCGACGCGTCGCCCTTGGGCCGTTC
>Ga0209010_1000485_pt1 | contig 12662 bp, 16 predicted proteins | sample BlaSpr_A8_OM1_O3_FD_187985 | JGI IMG/M metagenome (GOLD analysis project Ga0209010, IMG submission 187985) | Forest soil microbial communities from Thunder Bay, Ontario, Canada - Black Spruce, Ontario site 2_A8_OM1_O3 (SPAdes) (version 2) | ecosystem: Environmental > Terrestrial > Soil > Boreal... | reverse complement strand
TTCAACAAACCGCTGCCGTGATCCTCGGGGGCATTGCCCCCGAGCCAGCGGCACTCGCCGCAGCCGCATAACACGCAAACACTTGCCCGTTCGGGTTTCAGGCCCGACGTGTGCGTCGAGTCCACGAACACATAACCATTAAAGACACATGAGAGGAGAAAACATCATGCCGAGTACGCAGAATGCAGTCAACAACCATGAATATCGCAGCGTTCCTATCACCGCGCTTGCGGAGTCACCAACCAATCCCCGCAAACGCTTTGATGCCAAGAGCCTCGAAGAACTGGCAGCCAGCTTCAAGACGCAAGGGATTCTTGCGCCTCTTCTGGTACGTGAACTGGAGGAGAGCAAGTATGAGGTCGTAGCCGGGGCACGTCGCCTGAGAGCGGCCAAACTGGCAGAACTCGAAAAACTTCCCGTCCGCGTAGTCAAGCTGACCGATGCGGAGGCAATCGAGGCTCAATGCGTTGAGAACCTGCAACGCGAAGACATCCACCCGCTTGAGGAAGCTCTGGGTTTCAAGTCGCTTTTGGAACTCGGAGAGCCTGCCTACACCATCGCCATCATTGCCTCACGCGCTGGCAAAAGCGAGGCGTATGTCTACGGTCGCATTAGACTCGCTGACCTCATACCACCCGTGGCCGAGGCATTTCTGAAAGACCAGATCACCATCGGCCACGCTTTGCTGATCGCCAAACTCCCGGCTTCGCAACAGCAGGAAGCCTTCGCAGCCGCGTTTCGCGGACAGTGGACAAGCGAGGGCAACAGCCAAGTCCTGATTCCAGTTCGGGAACTGGCAGCGTGGATTGAATCGAACATCTTGCTGCAACTGGCGTCTGCGCCATTTGACAAGCAGGATGAGACACTCGTTCCCGAAGCAGGTTCGTGCGCCAACTGCCCGAAGCGAACCGGCTTCAACAAACTACTCTTCCCGGACGTGCGAAAAGATTCCTGCACTTCGCCCGACTGTTTCCGGGCCAAGATTGACGCTTGCGTGAAAAAGACTCTGGAAACCAAGCCGCACCTAATACAGATTTCGGCGGCGTGGAATTCCCGTGAGGGCGCTCCCTTGGGACGGAATCAGTATGTGGAGTTGGAGATCAAGAAGTCGAAAGCGAACGGTGCCAGCACCAAGCTATCGGCTAACCAAAAGCCATGCGAGAAGATGGCTGAGGCTATCGTCATGGACGGCGGCAAGCGCGGACAGGTCGTCAAGGTTTGTGCCGATCCAGCTTGCCGCACCCACCACCCCAACACGCCTTCTCCGCAGCAAGTTGAGCGGGAGCGGGCCGAGGAACGGAAGCGCATCGAAAAGGAGAAACTGGCCATTACAACTCGCCATCGTATCTTGGCCACGATCCTCCAACGCGTGTCGGCTCCGTTAAAGAAGGCCGACTTGCGGGCAGTCGCCCACTACCTGATTGGCCACCTCTCCTACAGCCAAGTCCCGGCTCTGGCGAAGCGCCACAAGGTAGAGGCTAAGGACTCTGCGTCGGCGCAGGAACTTCTGGCCAAACAAGTAGGGACGTATGATGAGTCCGAACTCTGCAAGCTGTTTCTGGAAATTAGCCTGCTGGATTCGGCCTATCAGCGATCCACCGCAAGCCGCGACGACGTTCTCATGGACACCGCCAAACGCTACCGCGTAGATACTGAGAAACTCCAAAAGGCCGTGGCAGAGGAGCTTGCTGCGAAACGAGACAAAAGGACGAAGCCCAAAGCAAAACCGAAGAACCGCGAAACGGTGGCATAGGTTAATCGGAAAATAGACTTTCATTTTCTGGCGGAGTGCAAGTTTGCATTCCGCCAGTTTTACTGGGAATTGGAAGCTAACTAACTAGCTGGCGGCCTTCCGGCTTGCTGACGCGTAGAGATAGTTGTACTCGTCGAGAGCTTTCAAGGCCGTCACCTCTGGCGCTACTTCTTCTTCTGTAAGATTGAGCACTTGCTGCTTAACAATGTTGATGAACTGGAAATAGCCAGTCTCTGTTGCAACACCGTACCCCTCGGCGATTGCCTTGTCCCATAGCGGAAAGAAGTTCGGTGCCAAGACATGAAGCGCTTTGCCCGCACCGACGGGCCCGCATTCTGCTCGAAATAAACCAAACAACCGGAACGCTTCGGCTTCGTCTGATTTTGCTAGAGTCGTAATGGAGCGTTCACGGAATTTGAGAAACGTGTTTAGCTCTTGTCGCAGGATCGGCTTGAGTCGTTCGACCAGAGTCGCAGCTTCCTCTGGACGAAACCTATAATATTGGCGGTTTAGATCCTGTAGCCATTCCGCCACTGCTACAGCCAGTTCGTCACTATTCCGTCGGGATAATGCCGCAGCAACACGCTGAATCGTGACCGCATAGTTATTCGGTACTGTCCGCTTGTATTCTTCGTGAGCCTTTCTCAATTCCTCGACACTCGGCGCTGCCCTTGAGAGACTCACTTTTGGTGTTGCCGCAAAAGTAGGCTTTGGTGGCAAGCGGGTCGTTCTGGGCTCCGCATACCAGATCTTCCCGGCAGCCTTTGCTTTGTCCAGCTTCCAATCCCGCGGCCAGTCGTTTCCTTCACCTGTCGTATTCCTGCGTCCGGAGGCTCGCTGTCTGGACAATCTTTGATCGGCATAGACTGCAGATTCAGCCACATCTGGATAACTGCAAACCTGCGGCATGTCGGCGCTGCCGCCACGGCTGAAGCGGATGACCGTATCTACATCTTTGCCGATAATTACCAACATGCGGACGCCTTCGATGGTGGCCTCCTCGTAGGTCACCAGGGGCTGGCGATCGGCTAACAGTTCGCGAATGCGGGCTGCTTCACTTGCTTTCATTAGAGATTTCCTCTGTTGAGCCTTGAATCGGGGCGCGGGAACTCAGCACGGCAACTACAACTCTGCCGTTTCCACACGCTGACATCAAGTCTGTGGGGGTGCGCTAGGCGCCGCGCGGTGTCAACGGCCCATGCGCAAAGAGCCGCCCGGAGCTAGACTGCGCTACGACGGGCGGCTTGCTACCCCCTCAGCTGCCCCCATATTGTAAAGCTTTCATGGCTGAGTTTCCCGGAACGAATTCTTCCGGCACTAATATACCGGACCTCACCTCTACATTGAGGGACTTGGCGAACGTCAGGAGTTCGGCGGGCAAAGAAGCGCCGCACGCGAGTACTACTCTCGGAATCGTTCGCTGCAAATGAACCTTTCCTCCCAGAGCTTCATATCGCAGTTGTGCCGCCAAAATCACCTTGTACTTTACACATTGAAAGATTCCGCGAACGAGGTCGGCCAACGGCGAGTGCTTGCCCTTCACCTCTACGGCGATCCAACTTTCGTCGTCACGAAAGCTGATATCAAGGCGATCCCCGGAGAGAAGGAGGCGTTCGATATCACCGCCGCTCTTCCATTGGATTCCGATTCTCTTGGGATTCTGAGCAAGAAACAACTTCAGCCGTTCATGCTCTTCACCTTCTCCGGTTGTGTGCCGCTCAAGTTCCCGTATTTTCGGAAGGATGCTCTCAGGGGCTGGCAATTTCAAGGTTACCGGCTTCAACCCGAAGGCTTTTAAGACATGCTGCCAGCGTGGGTACTCAAAGATATTCTGGTGTGCACGCGATACGATTGTATCGAGCAGCGCCTTCGACATCTTGTCGGTTTCGGATTTCTTGTATCCCAGAAAGTTCAAGCCGAGATTTCCAGGTCTGCCCGTTCTCTGGTTGCAAACCAATAACTCGATAGGAGGAATTTTCCCGTATTTCTTGGGCTCACCTTCGCTCAGCAACTCTAGTGCACGGCCCAACCTGCCTAGGGCGCTCATTAGGGGATGCCCATACCGCTTGTCTCCCAGAAGAATTGTAGCGAGTTCCGTATAAGTGGTCGCCTTTTGGCTCTCGGCAAGACTGACAAGAACCGGCAGTGCTTTCTTGGCGTACGTCTGGGACCAATCGGACCCAGCGAAGTAAACGCTCATATCGCCTTCCGCAGACTTCGCCTACTCTACGACGTTGGTTGCAAATGTCGGCTAGCCGCCATCTGCTTCGAGAATCCCGAGCAGCACATCGATAGTGCTCTCGAGTAATAAGACTGCAGGCCTCAAAAGTGCGAGTTGGATCGGGTCGAACCCTTTGTGGCCGTGGAACATGTTGCAGCGAATTGCGTATAGCGCATCGAGAACTGCGCGGGCGCGTCGATTCCGACTGCGAGATTCTAATGCGCCTAACAACTCGGAATCCGCGTCTGGCTTCCTCTCGCCCGTCATCATGTCCAGTTTGAGAGCGAATCTGCCTTCACGCAGATGGTCGGCGATCTGGTGCAGAGCAGCCATCGTATTAGGGTCGCCATCCCATGCACGGGTTAGGGCTTCTGCCCCGCAAAACTGGAGGACATACTCCCGAGCGCCTTTCGAGTCCGGAAACCGGTCCTTCAACTTGACCTGCCCGCGCCGGGCCAAGCGGAACGTCGCTTCGGCGTATAGCCGGTTGAATACAACGTACAGCGTGAAGAATCGGTCGAAAGCCCCACCGATCCCTTCCCGCGAGTAGGCCTCCGCCTTAGTACGCCAGTTGACGCAAAACATCGCTAGTTCGGGCGAGAGAGCCATAACTTGATTGATTCAACGTGTGAGAGGCTTCACGATGGCGCGCCACGCCGAGAGCTTGCGGTCGAGAGGTATCGAAGCGTTAGCGGGGCTCGTGGATGGTAGTCGTTCATATGCTATGTTTTTCTCCCGGACAACAGGCAACACGCACCTTTGATAGCAAACATCAGCCTTCGCACCATTGAAATACACGTGTGAAATCTTAGGGTGACTTGAGAAGAAAGCTGCAAAGTCGTTTGGGACTAGCGAGCCATTGTCGATATCAGAATCCAAGCTACCGCTGCGGACGCATGATTTGAGTACGTCCCAAAGCGCAATTCCAGCGGACTGTAGGACACGGACTCTTTCTTCGTAGGGTAAAGCGGGGTTAGCGCCAACAAGTTCGCCCAGAAAGCGCCAGAACAGGTTACGAGGATGCGCATAATACTGGCCCGCATCAAGAGATGCCTGCCCAGGCATGCTCCCGAGGATGAGAACCGTCGCGTTCTGATCTTCGACCGGGACGAAGCAGCGTACGTTCATAACGTTAGGTATGGACCCCCGACGAAAACCAATTTTAGCTCATCCGAGAGCGGATCGAGCCAAAGGGCTTGCAATCGAGAAAACACTCAAGGCGGACTCTCTCGCAAGCCGACCGCCTGACTATACCGATTCTTGGTCTCTGGCGGAGTGCTACTTTGCACTCCGCCTTTCTGGTGAGCGCATTCGTTGTCCCGGATTCCGACCACCCGAAGTGCGAGGCCGGCATCGGCTTGAGCCGATATCTCGATGGGTTTTGGCTTTTATTCCATCCATTTACAAGTGCTGTCTCCCAGAACTGGCCAGAATTCTGGACAGCAAACAAAAACTTCACCGTTCGAGCGCCGCTCTGCAGTAGGCTCCAGCGAGCGTGAGAGTTAAGACATCAAGCTCACAGTGGGGAACATCGTGTTTCAAATCTCGGAAGTAGTAGGGGCAGGCGGGATGAGAGCTCCGCTAACCAGAGCGTCGCGGACGCCTCTTGGGGTTTCCGTCCAGCCCCCGGACAACATCACACATTGGCGTTGAAAATATGCGGCAAATGCGTAGCAATGTGCGCAAGGTAATTGGCTTTCCGGCCTCGACCTTCTGCCAATATCGCACCGAATATCCGTGCGAAAGCATGTCCTCCTGGCTTTCACCAGCCTCTTCACGTAAACCTTTGATTCGTGCTCCCAAGCCCTTGAAAAACTGGGATTCATCTCGCATGATCTCTTTTTTTAAATTGCACGCCCTAAAAAGAACACGTCCTATTTAGGACGTGGTATATTTAGTACCGGAGTTTGCTGTATGGCCAACCGGAAGCGGAAAGAACATAAGCGTCAATTAAGCATGGACACATTCAGCGACGGCCTCAAAGGCAAAGTGCTTGAGTCCGTTAGCATCTCGAATGAGCTGGAATGCCGTTACATCTCCTTGGAATTTGATGACAAGACGGAACTGACGATTACGCTAGACACCCGCCTCACAGGAAAACTGGAGCTGTTCGATTGCACAACTGGGGACCAGAGGCTCGTGCGTAAGATCGGATTGATTCCCGACGATGCTCCAGTTTGGCGACCGAAGGATTGATTAAATGAAACAGGAACAGGAGTCAAAGCAGCTAATCACGTTTAGCAGCCTGCACATCGAAGTGCTCGGACCGAGGGAACTCGGCAACAGCCAACAGGCCATTCGTGGCGTGACAGAATTCCTCCATGGGGTTGAGCTTGATGTGGGAAAGTTGCTCCGCGAGCGCGCGGAAATGTCTCCCATCCTGGAGGGATTCCGACTCCGGTTCGGTTGAAGGAGGAACGTTGAAACAGAAGACCGTGAAAGCGAGAGGCGAGGGCGTTGAGTACCCGGCCTTGACTGGTAAAGTGATCCGCCAAGTACGATTTGTGAACGATGAAGACTACACGGCACTGACCATCGAGTTTGATGACAGTACTCTAGTGAGTTTTCGGTTCAAAGCGAACATTGCTTTCTCCATTGATCCCGAGCTCTCCACTGTGAAGGATGGGAACATTGTGAAATGGAGAGAGTTGAAAACTCGACCGATCATGAGACGAGTTGCGAGGAGATGACGATGCGGCGTGGCAATCGACAAAAGAGCGCCACCAATCCCGAGCGCGAAGCCCTTCGTGCAGTGATCCACGAATGCGAGGCATTTATAAATTGGGCCGGCTGGTCTCGTCCGGCCGACAGATCGGAGCGCTCAATCACGCAGATGATGGGAATCATAAGGGGGGTCGCCCTGAAGGGCCTTCGGAAAAAGCGAGCATGAGCAACATTGCCAAGAGACAGGGAAGAATGATTCGCAAAGGCAAGGAAGTCCGATACGGCAGCGTGCGCATCGACCTGATCGGACCCACTGAACTGCTGCATAACCGAGAAGCGAAGGGCGCCGCTATCGATTTCTTGCGCACGGAAATACTGGCCAGCAAAGACTGGCTCAAAGACTGCGCAAGGATCAGCCCCTCATTAAAACGCTTCCGCTTGGTCAGCATCCGCACGTAAAGCTGACCGGGCTGACGGAGCGAGCAAAGGAACTAGCAATGAGTACCAGTCTAAAACCATCACGACAGATGCCAGCTGTAACTGCGATCACCGCAGAGGAACGGAGAAAACTGGATGAGCGGATCAGGGATAAGCATCAGAGGCTGCGCAATAAATACCCTGAGCTCTACGGCAAGGTCGTGGACTGGATTCACCATTACGTGGAAGATGGAACCCTCTACGTCTGTATCCGCTTCCAGGACAAAACCGATTTCGCCCTTGAATTCAGTCCGCAAATCGTGAGAGTGGGAACCGAGCTTTGCGACAGCGCCACAGACGACTTCGACGTGATACGCAATTACTATCAAGAACAGCGCGAATGACCGTACGCACGTGCGGCCAAGGCTGATCAGTCCCAAGTGCCGCGGACTCGGCACATAATCGCTAGCGCGCGTTTCCGCATTTGGCACGTGACTCCTGAAGGTGTATGCTACTGCTTCCTTCCCCGTTGAACAGTCTAGGCAGATGAGATACGGTCGTTGAATCAGCTCACTACATTCCTGAGATACCCCGGCAGCAAGAGGCGGATGCTCGCTTTCCTCAGCGAATACCTGCCGTCTTCGAAAATGATCGCTGGCAGGTTCATCGAGCCGTTTGTCGGCGGGGGTGCGATTTACTTCCATTTGCAGCCCAAGAATGCCTTGCTCGCCGATCTTAATCCCGAGTTGATCGATCTTTACCGGGGCATTGTGAAAAATCCGGAGAGGGTGTGGCGAATCTACAGAGCCTACCCGCAAGGAAAGGCAGCATACAAACGCATAAGAGCTGCCAGGGTTGATGCTCTCTCGCTCTCTCAACGGGCAGCTCGCTCTTTATATCTAAATCGCACATGCTTCAAGGGCATGTGGAGACATAATCTCGCAGGAAGATTCAACGTTGGTTACGGTGGAGAGTCTCGGCGATCGGTAATAGCCAGGAAGAACCTCTTCGCGCTAGCTGCGCTCCTATCAACAGCCCGTCTGAAATGCTGTGACTTTGAGCCAACGATATTTGCGGCAACATCCGGGGATTATCTTTTCGTCGATCCTCCTTATAGACCCGGTGCTAAAGAACAGACTACCGAACACTATGCCGGACGCCAGTTTACGTTTGGAGACCATAAGAGGCTTGCTGCGGCACTCAGGGCTGCGGACAAACGCAATGTCCGCTGGTCGATGACCATATCCAGCCATCCCGACATTTTGAAGCTATACAGAGGGTTTTCGGCCACGACCATCCCTAGAGGAACTGGACGCCAAATTGGTTCCCTAGTAAGGAACTCTGGCGAGGTACTCATCGCGAACTAAGGCAGGTGTAGTAATGAAGACATTTTTCGACAAGGCCGCTCTTCAAAACCATCCGCTGCGGGCGATCGAAGACTTCATCGCCAACGAAGATGCCAACGAAAAGGCAAAGAATTATAGCCAGCTGCGATTTGTGGGCTACGTGCTTGACATCGGTTATGACACGGTGACAATCATTACCTCTGATCCGTTCAAGGTGGCGGTCGGAGGAATACCCAGAAATTCTCTACTTATAATGGTCCCCTCTGTTCGTGTAGACGGTGCCCCACCTCATTTCACGTTGCTGCGCGTTCTGGAAACCGCTTCCACTCCCTTGTCACGCGAAACCCAACAAACATATTTCGAGCTTCAGAAGAAGTCCATGCCGGAATTGGATGTTTTCACCCAGAGTGAACTTCAGTGGGGAGCGCTAAAGACCAGCATCTTGGGAATGTTCTATCCACATCCAGCGGACAAGGACCGGGTCGAGTTTTCGGGCGACGTCAACAACTTCGTCAGCGCGCATAAATATCGCGTCTACTCGCCGGATGACAAACTGCTGGATTTGGTAATCAACACTCTGGTGCCAAGCAAGAATCGGTTTGTTATTGGGCAATTACGTCTGACGGAGTGCCGCCTTCCTTTGCCCAACAAGGCGCAACCAAATGTTTCGGTGACGATCTCTACCGGGGATTTCTTAGCATCCCGCACTGCAATGTTCGGCAAGACGAGGTTGGGAAAAAGCAATGTAGTTAAATTGATAGCGCAGAGCATCTTGGAAACGACGAAGCAAACCAACAGTGTCGGCCAACTTATCTTCGACATCAACGGCGAGTACGCAAATGACAATCCACAAGATGGAAGCATTTCACTCGCTTCATGCTACAAGGACCGCTGTGAAGTTTTCGCGCTCACTAAGAAATCAAAAACTGAGTCTAGGCCGCTTAAATTAGATTTTTACGAAAATCCCGACGCCTCGCTGAGCATTCTTACCAGCCTCATGCAAGAAGCCGGCAAGACGGGGTCCAACTACGTTAAGGCGTTCCTTTCTGTCAGCCTACCTTCCATTTCGTCCGTCCAAGAGATGAAGCCAGGGGAGGATATCAGGGCACGGCGCAAGGTTCTTATGTACTGGGCGATATTGCACCGTGCGGGCTTCAAAGCAGATGAGAAGAAGCTGCACACTCTACTCAGTGACATCGATCCGGGATTCAGTGAAAAGACGCGAGAGGCAGTTTACGGATTGGACAAAGCGAGTCTACCGAGCATCAGCGACTTGGATGACATTGCCATGGAGTTTGAGAAATTCGCCGACGCTGATCGTCAGAACAAGCTCATGTCCTCTTCCTCCACCGCCAAGAACCCGAAACCCCTTTTTGATTCGGATGACGATGCGCTTCTCGGTTTCCTGAAACCAAAATTCGCAGTTGGCAGCGGGCCAAGTATGATCAAGCCTTACATGCAATACCACGATGCTAAGGCAGGGAATTTTGTAACCGAGATCCTTGAGTTCCTGGAGAAAGGTAAAACTGTCATTCTTGACCTTGGGAACGCTCCCCCAGAACTCATGGAATATTTCTCCATTCATCTGTCCACAGCGGTGTTCCATCGACAAGTGGAGAAGTTCTCCTCAAACGAATTGGGCGAGCACTTCGTGCAGCTCTATTTTGAGGAAGCACACAACCTCTTCGCTGCCAACGATGACGACGAACGAACGAAAATCTACAGGAGGTTGGCGAAGGAAGGAGCCAAGTATCAGATCGGAATGGTGTATTCAACCCAGTCCGTGACAAGCGTCAGCAAAGACCTATTGGGGCAGACCGAAAACTTTTTCATCGCTCATCTTGCCTCGCAAGATGAAGTGAATGCGCTTGCAAGAGTCAACGTGACCTACGAGAGCATGAAGGATGACATAATGCTGACCAAAACGCCAGGTTACATCCGCATGCTTACCCGTTCTCATCGATTTGTCGTCCCAATGCAAGCCGTAAAGTTCGAAGCCAGTATTCCAACGCAGGTCGTGACGGGAAACTAACAGTGAGGGAGAGGGAGAGTGCCTTACACTTCAGGTGAGCGGCTTCCCGGCGAGCGAGCGAGTCGGCTTGGACATCTCGACGTTCTCAAGAGTCCACTGGTCAAGAAACTGTGCGAGTCGTTCGAGGATAGCTCCGCTCCGAAGCCTACAGCAACAGGACAGTGGCAGGCCATAAGCGCAGCACCCAAACCGCTTGCATTTGTGTTTGGAGTCGATGGCTCCTTCCAACCTATCGTGTCGGAGACGAAGCCGTATAAGGCAATTGCGTTTGTTAAGACTGCCCTCGTCATGCTTGATCAGCCTGCCTTGAGCGCAATAGACAAGGCTGAACCCCACCCGTTCATGATCAGGGACATCTTGGAGAGGTCCCAGGTCTATCACGCGACGGTTTTCCCGCTCCGCTACATAGATATTCCCGGCCAGAAACTATATGACGCGATACGGCACGTAATCTTTGATTCTTTTCGTGATCCGTCGCTGGACGGAGAAATCTTCCAAACCTTCAAATGGCTCGCATACGAGAAGTGGGATTCTCAAAAGCGATCCTTGCCTGATTTCCAGTGTCCGCACTGCGAGTCTGCCCATGCGACACTTCCTTTTGATGCTGATACAGGAACGTGCCCCGCCTGCGGTAAGGACTTGTTGGTTACGGACATGCTAGGTTTCCACCAAGTAATGGCCGAAGACTCTGCGCCTGACAGCATTGCGACAGATTATATGGGGATACATGAAACCTTGCTTCTTTTCACTGGCATCCGTCACTATTGGGAAAGTCAGCGCGAGGTTCTGCGCAACGCACTGTTTGTCAAAGATGGCCCTTTGTCCATACGTGCGCAGTACTCAAAACTAGTGAACCCAATTCGGCGCTTTCTTGGCATGGCGCGAGGCCAAGGCATTGAAGTCTGTGTCATTGGACAGGAGAAATCCGGCGCGTTTTGGGATCACTTGCAACTGATCGGCGACGATGCCCCAACGGGTAGCTTCTTCATTCCAGACCACACCTACATAAGAGAACAAATCCAGCATCGCCCGGTTGCGGGAGCGGCCTACGGCAAGGACACCAATTATGGAGCGAAAGTCTTCGTGAAATTGGACGACAGGTACAAGTTCGTCCTGAACATACCGAACGGTGATCTCGCTAACCCGCAGAATCCGAACGTCCTTGGAGCCAGCAACATCTTCGGAACGCTGCCAACTATTCTGAGTGCGCGGTATGAAGACGGGCTGCTACCTGTCGAACTGGCACACTCGGTCGCTTCTCTGTCAACATACCCGTCCGCAAAGGTGCTTGCAATGTTCGCCGAGGCAACCAAGGCGTCGCAACATCCATAACCGTCCGACTTCTCCTGCCAGACCTCACGTCGCATCTCCGCGCCGTCTTCGTCAGGTTTTACCTCTTTCCGTGACCCACGATGGACGGGTTCGGAGTCAACTTAACAGCCGCAGGCTTGCGTCAAGGCACTTTCGCGGCATAAACGATGATTCCCTACGGGCTGCCCCTCATTTATTCCACGGTTACCTGTGACCCCGCGCCTTCAGTGCGGCTGTTCCTGTTTGCCTCTCTCGCCCCCCTTGGGGGTCACTTCAAAACGAAAGAGGCACAACATGACGACGAAGACTCTCAGCAAAAGCGATCTCGCGCAGTTCACCGGCAGCGAAAACTGGTATCGGCACGGGATCAACCGCAACGTTCTCTACACCGACGGCGCACAGCACGTTGCCGAGCACGGTGGAGCGTATTGGCTTCTCGACGAAATCGCGATCATTCAGCCTTACAACAAGGCTGTCGCCGCCGAGGAATTTCAAGTCTGGAAACTCGCCGTACGTCCCGACCGAACCGCTACTCTTACATGCGACGATGGCAACGGCAACATCGTGTTCACCAAGGAGATCGAACACACCGATTTCCCGCTGGATGAAATCACGCTGTATTTCACAAACAACGTTATCCACTTGCCCAGCGAGTATTGACGAACGCCAAGCCCGCGCTGGCGTCCTCGCTGGCGCGGGCTCTTCTAGCAGTGCCGGAGAAATCCCCACATGAGAACATGTGATTTCATTGATATATACGCTGCACATCCTCTTGTTGATGATGCTGTTGCTCTAGATGGAACGATGGAGGTGGTCCCGATCCATCCGGCCAGAAGATTCGAATTTCGATGACGCGAGGGTCTCCCTGAACTGGAGCGATAACGGATTGAATCGTCTCTGGATCTTTAACGCCGATCT
>Ga0209010_1000484_pt1 | contig 12676 bp, 13 predicted proteins | sample BlaSpr_A8_OM1_O3_FD_187985 | JGI IMG/M metagenome (GOLD analysis project Ga0209010, IMG submission 187985) | Forest soil microbial communities from Thunder Bay, Ontario, Canada - Black Spruce, Ontario site 2_A8_OM1_O3 (SPAdes) (version 2) | ecosystem: Environmental > Terrestrial > Soil > Boreal... | reverse complement strand
ATCGATAGCGCAATTCGTCCTGAATGAACGCTGGCGAGAAATCCGTCGGCGTGTCCCGCCAGTTGCCGCGCTCAAGCGCAAGCACTTCGAGGCCGGCGTCGGTCAGCTCCTGGCCAACAATCGCGCCGGTCCAACCAAAGCCGATCATCAGAACATCTACAGACGGCAATTTTTGTGACATGAGCGGATTTCCAGCCCTTCTGCGCTACGTCTTTTGGGGAACCCACTCTTTTCGGCCCTTGATGCCAACTGGAGGCAGCGTATAGCGGACGCCGTGCTTACCGACCCATTCGGAATAATCGTAGCGCGCGCCCGGAAAGCCCAGCATCTTCCAGCCCGCCATGTCTTTGTTCCCTCCATAGATTGGATCGGAGAACATTCCTTCTTTGGTGTTCTGCAACAGGATTTTGAAAAACGCTTTGGTGTCAAAACCTGAAAGCTCCAAGGTCCCTGCTTCCAATTCACCGAGCAGCTTGTCCTGCTCGTCGGGTCCAAGGTCAGCGAAAACCTTTGTCGTGGTTGCGCCGCCGTTATTTGCCGGATGATCGGTCGATTGCCCGCCAGCGATATGCGCGTCGATCGCTTCAATAAGCGCCCGATACATTTCCGCAGGTGTCATTCGCGATTGAAAGCCCTGGGTCTTTTCACCCTTGGCCCACGGACCCTGCATGTACCATCGCGCGCCATGGCCGAACGGTCCGGCGAGCTGGTGGTCGATGAACAGCGTCACACCGGCATCGTTTGCGCCGGGGCCAAGCTCGTCGCGCGGGATCAGGCGCTCGGTTGCGGCATCGACAAATCGCACTTCCGCGGGGGTGAAATAGATATAGTCCGGGGATTGCAACGGTTCAGGCGCGTCGGCTTCATGCGGCGCCCAGGGGATCTTGCCCTGGATGGTCCGCGCGACGGGGGTGTCGACTGTGGCAAGTACTGCTGATGCGCCCGCCAATGCACCGACGGTCAGAATCGAACGACGATGAAAGCGCCCTTTTAGCATCGGAAAGGCCTAGTCCCTGTAGTTCAACTGATGCCGAACCATTTGGCTCCGCCGCCGAATAGTTGCGTGCTTCCTGCTGCGCCTGCACCCCATGACAGAGGATCGTGCGTCCACGCTCGAGGACGCAGCACGCAGATCGACTTCCATTGATTTCTTCCGAACGGTACGAAACCGTACGGCGCAACAATTCTGGAGTTGGAAGAAAGTTCCGTAAGGCCACAAACGCCGTTTCCCGTCTGCCTGGCGCGAGCGATCAGCACCGTTGCTGTGATATCATCCATTCCTCATTTCTTCTTAGCCTCCGCCGCGGGTCGCTGCTGAAATAATCCTTCCGGTGTCATCCGGGCCATTTAAAACCCTGCGGCCTTCGGATTCGCGCCATGGCCACTGAACCTCTTTTGTGACGGCCGTTTGCGACGTAGGTGGCCATGAGGGTCGCAATCGCCGCCGCGGCAATCACGCTGGCGCAGGCGACGCCTGCGCGCAACAAACCCGGATTGAAGGGAAACGCATGCAAACTCGATCTTGTGTCGAACCGACCGTGCGCGCCCGGATCGCCACGCCCCGCCTCGAAAAGATTGTCGGGTCGATTCGGATCGGACGGCTCATTACTGGTTTCGGCCGCCTTGCCGCTTCTTGCCAGAAAACGATCGGCCCAGGATGGAACCAGCATCTGGGCGATAATCGCCGTCACGGTCGAATGGCCTAGCCAATATTCACGTGGCGTCCCCGTTACGGCTCTCAGCACCGCGTCCGCGACGGTCTCCGGTTGAAAGATGGGCGCCACAGGGGCAGCTTTGCGATCGAACTTGTTGCGAGCCCAGTCGAATTGCGGCGTGTTGACCGCCGGCAAATGCACCATCGTCAGCCGGATCTTGCTGTGTTCATAAAGCAGTTCGCTCCCGTAGCGAGTCGACGAAGCCGCGGACCGCCGCTTTGGCAGCGCAATATGGTCCCTGAAACGGAATGGATCGATACGCCAACGCCGATCCTATACAGATAATGACGCCGCGGTTTCGCCGGCGCATGTGTTTCAGCGCCGCCAGCGTTCCATGAACTTGGCCAAGATACGTCACCTGCGTGACCTGGTGAAACTCTTCGGGCGCGATGTCGGCAATGCTGGCATAGATCGTCACCATGGCATTGTTAACCCAGACATCGATCGGACCCAGCTCGCTTTCCACCTGATCGGCCGCACGCATCAACGCGTTCGCGTCGGCGACATCTGCCTGGATCGCAAGCGCCCTGCCCCCTTTCGCCTCGATTTCTTGCTTCGCCCCATCGAGGCCCTCTCGACCGCGCGCAATGACGGCCACCTGCCAGCCGCGCTTTCCGAAACCTACCGCGATGGCCCGCCCGACACCTGCGCTCGCCCCAGTCACTACGACCGTCTTTTTTGCCATAAGCATTGCGCTCTCGCTGATTGGCCGGATAGTCAATAGACACCAATGCGCGAGCGGGTGGCCGGTTCAGATTTCACCCCAGCTTCCCAACGAAACTTAAGCTGGACGGGCGAGACAGTTGACCGCTCATTCTGTGTCTCGCCTTTGTGCTTGAGATGGCTTGGGATTTAGTTTCGGTGCACATGGCCAAAAGTTCACGGAACGGACCGTCGCAATGCCGATTGAATGTAAGTGGGGAGAGAACAAAAAAGGAAACAATACAATGAGACGTTCCATTCTCACCGCCGGAGCAGTTTTACTGCTCTGTGGAACGGCGGCGATCGCCGAGACTACCACGCCCAATACACCTCCTGTACCCCCGGCCGCCAACTCGGCCGCCTCGAATACGAATTCCGCGGGCGCGCTTCGCGGCCACATCCGTGACATGCTGCAGCAATCGGGCTTCTCCGATATTCGGGTCATGCCAAGTTCTTTCATGATCCGAGCCAAGGACAAGGACGGCAATCCAGTCGTCATGAGCGTCAGCCCGGACTCGGTGACGGAGGTTTCGGAACTGGGACGGCCCGACAACTCTTCGGCGAATACGACAAGCGCAGCAGTGCCGGCATCGGGATTCGTTTCAGTCGATCAAACTGATGAGCTAAGCTCGAACCTCCTCGGTCTGGATGTCTACAACGGTTCAAATCAGGATGTCGGACAGATCAAAGACATCGCTATGGGACCGCAAGGTCACGCGAGGGCCTATATAGTGTCGGTTGGCGGATTCCTCGGCATGGGCGAGCATTACGTCGCTATGAATCCGGCGAGCATCAAGGTATCCTACAATACTTCCGATCAAAAATGGCACGCAACAACCGCTGCCACCAAAGCTGATGTAAAATCGGCGGCGGAGTTTAAATACGACGGTCGTTGGACAGCGAGCAAGTCGTAACGCCATTTGCGCAAAACATACCATGAGTTCCGAATTGCGCTCGCGATCCGGAACTCATGCTTTTTGAGTCGCAGACTAAATCAAGATGCGGAGCTGGTAGCTGCATCTTCCGTCGACAATCGACTTCCACTGGCGTAGCTGCGCCTGACGACCACGTTACGATTCCCCTTAAGCACCGCCCACTGCGTCTTGGTGCCCTCCCGCCAGAAGCGGATGTCGAAGCGCCGATGCCCCAGCCGCAGATCGGTAAGCGTCACATCGGGAAGCCAGTCCGGCAGCGCAGGATCGACGTACAGCTTGCCGCCCGGCGCGTCCTGCTGCAGCCCCAACATCGCCTGCAGCAGCAGAAATGGCGTGCCCGCAGCCCAAGCCTGCGGCACGTTGGCGCCGAGATACTGCACCGGAAAGCTCGTAGGATCGCGCTGCAATCCACCATAGAGCTCCGGCAACTGGTTGAGCAGGAAATGGCTGGCTGCGCCGCTGATGTCTCGCGCCACCGCAGCCGCTTCGGCAGCAAACCCATAGCGACGCATGCCCATCGCAATCAATGAGTTGTCATGCGGCCACACCGCCCCGGTCTGATAGTTGTACGGGTTGAATGAATGGTGATCCGATGAAAGCGTGCGGATACCCCACCCGCTCCACATGTCCTTGCGCATCAGTCGCTTCACCACGGTCCGAGCGCGTTCCGGCGCGATGATGCCCGACCATAGGCATTGGCCGACATTGGACGCCACCGACAGTACTTTTTTCTTCTCTCCGTCCAAGGCGAATGCGTAGAAGCCGGTCTCCTCGTCCCAGAAAGCCTTGTTGAATTTCTTGAACAATACCGCCGCCTTTTTGCGCAAGGCGTTTGCGCGCCGTTTGTTGTCCAGTTCGTCGTAGATCTCGGCCATACGCAGCCAGGCATCGTAAACATAGCCCTGCAATTCGCACAGCGCTTTCGGCCCACCCACCAGCGTGCCGTCTGGATACATCACCGCATCCCCGGAATCCTTCCACGCCATATTCTCGTAGCCGGCGGTCGAGCGCGTCTGGTATTCCTGGAACCCGTCGCCGTCGCGATCACCGTATTTGTCGATCCAGGCAAGGCAGGCTTCGGCGTTCGGCAAAAGCCGCTCGATCAGCGTTCGGTCGCCGGTGGCCCGCCACGCCGCGTGGAGCGCCACCAAGTATAGCGGCGTCGCATCCGCTGTACCGTAATACGGCGTATGCGGAATCATTTTGAAATACGCCAATTCGCCGCGGCGCAATTCGTGGAGTATCTTACCCGGCTCGGCGTCGCGGTAATCGTCGCGCTTCTTCGCTTGATACTGCCCCAGCACCTCCAAGGCCGCGGCGGCGAAGCCCGGATGTACGATCATCGTCTGCAACGAGGCTATCAGCGTGTCGCGGCCAAACAGCGCCACAAACCATGGCAGCCCGGCGGCGGGCACAAAGACCATGTGGTCCGTGCCTTCCAGTGGCAGCCGCAGAGCAGCCATGTCTTGCACACCCTGACTGTAGCAGCGATAAAATTCCTCGTTGCTGGTCTGAATCTTGAGGACTGTGCGCTGCCACTCGTCAATTTTGTCGGCGTGATCCGACGTTGCACTGGAATCCGTGCATTCCCGCGGCGCCCGGACGTTGGTCGCGCCATCAACCAAGTCATAGATCAGGCAGCGATGCCAAGCTTGGCCGGCCTTTAGCGCGACGTCAAAGCTCAGCCGGCCGTTGGCGTTCACCGGCGGCTCTCCGTCGCCCTCGCCAGCTCGGACGATCACCTCACGGCAGAAATCCTTGTTGTGATAGGCGAAACGCAGCGTCTGCCGTTTAGGCGACCAGGATGTGGTGATGCGGCCACGCCGTACGATATGGTTGCCCTTCACCTCGAAAATGTCGGCGAAATCCGCACGAATCGCGATCTCCAGATTGAAGCGCACCGGGTTCTGACTGTTGTTGGTGATGTCTATGTCCTCGTGCAGCCCGCCATTGATGTGGCGGCCTATCACCAGGCCCAACTTGCGCGCAGCAATAGGGCCGTCCTCAGTGACGAAGGCACGGTTGGTCTGGAAGATGCGCGCGGCGTGATAGGCGATCGCACCGCCATTGAGCAAATCCCACGGTTCGCCATTGGCGTAGATCGCCCAGGCGCTTATCACCCTGGTATCGCGGAAATACAGTCCGCGGGTGCTTGGCCAGTTCACCTGCCCGTCGGGCCTGGTCACCAGCACCGTCTGGCCTTGATGAATGGCAATCTGCGCTGGGCCGACCTGCACTTTGAACGCCATTTGAGACTCTCTTCCTGTGCCCGCCGATGGTGAAGTGCCGAACAACGATGTCCGTCATTTGAGCCGGGCGATGATTTGATCTCCGACGCGCAAAGCATTCGCAATGAGGGTCAAAGTGGGATTAACGGCTCCAATCGAGGGAAAGAAGCTTGCATCCGTAACGTAAAGGTTGTCGATCTCGTGAGCCTTGCAATTGAGATCAAGCACGGACTGTGATGGATCGTGACCGAATCGCATCGTGCCCGCCTGATGGGCAGTTCCGCCGATCGGCACGTTTTGCCCCAGATAGAGCGACCTGTCGAAAAGGTGAGGATGAATGTCGAGTTTACCACAAAGGTCGCGCAATTTGTCCTTCAAACGTCGGTGGGCTTCCATGTTCGTTTCTGTCAAATCGAGCATCACGCGCTGCCCATCGTAAAAGATTCGGTTCTCGGTCAGCGGCAAATCCTCCGAGGTCAGCCAGAAGTCGAGGGAGTGCTGCCCGATCCAATCGAACGGCTTTTCCGGAAACCATTGCAGGAATTGAGGTAGTCCTTCGCCACGGATCTGTACGCCGTCTGATTTCCCGACCATTTGGATATGGCCGAGTGGATAATCCCAATCGTCGGAACCGAAATAGAAATCGTTCAGTCCAAGCGTTTTTTGAAACTTTGTCGGATTTGGTGTGCGCGAAATGGCCATTACAACGGAGTTGTTGTGCCGCATATAATTGCGTCCCACCAGACCCGAGCCATTGGCTAGTCCATGCGGATGATCGTCGTTGGCCGAACGTAGCATCAGAAGGGCCGACGACAGCGCACCACATGCCACGATGACGATGTCGCCCGAATAGGTCGTACGCTCCGTTCCGCGCACCACTTCGATGCCGGAAATCCTACGGCCATGCGAATCCGTTGTCAGTTTGTCGACGTATGAATTCGTCAGCAGCGTCAGGTTTGAATGCCTGCGCAGTGCCGGATCGACGCAGATCACCTGCGCATCTGCCTTGCCATTCGTCAGACATGGATAACCGTCAAAGGCATTGCAGCGAATACAGGGAGAGTGCGGCAACGCTTTGCCATCTTGCTCGTCGAGCAGGATGCCGACCGGAAGATGAAACGGATGATGCCCCTCACGCTTGAGCCCGTCGAATAGTTGCTGGATGCGCAGTTCATGGGTGAGAGGCGGATACGCGTACGGCTTTTTCGACCGTGGCTCGGTCGGGTCTTCGCCGCGCAGACCGTGAACGTGGTAAAGTTCTTCGGCCGCCTGATAATGGGGCTCGAACGCGTCGTACTTCAACGGCCACGCCGGGGAAATCCCGTCCGGATGCCTGATTTCATCGAAGTCGCGTTCTCGTAGCCGCAGCAGAACGGCGCCGTAGACCTTGCTGTTGCCGCCCACGAAATAATGAAGGCCGGGATGAAAGCTTTTGCCGTCGGAGCTGTACCAGGTCTCTGGTGCCTGATAGCGCGCATCCACAAATACGGCTTGGCTGTCCCAATTCTCGCGTTCGCGCGGCAGGTAGCCGCCGCGCTCCAGCAGGAGGATGCGCTTTCCCGTTTTCGCCAGCCGCCACGCCATGGTGCCGCCGCCAGGGCCGGAACCAATAATGACGACATCGTAATGGTTGCCGCTTGTCAGGGCTTGTCTCCAGGCCAGACAACAACAACGTTTGAACTTCAGCGAAGGTTCAGCGTTTTAATCAGAACGCCTGAAAATGAATGCTTTTGGCGACTGCGAGGTAATCCCCGATGATAGTGCTGAGCATCGGCCTCACCGCGGCCATCCGCATCGGTCTGGTCCTCCTGTTTCTTCCTTTCAGTGCCCTGGATAAGGTCCTCAACTTCCGAGGCGCCGTTGGCCAGGCGCGCGAAGCGGTGTCGAACACGACCGTCGCCGCCGGGCTGATACTTATGGGATTATTTGTCGAAGTATTCATGTCGATTGGAGTTGTTACCGGGATTGAGGACCGAGCCTGCGCTTTCGTGTTGGCGGGATATTGCGGCGTTACGGCGTTGCTCTGGAAGCAATTCTGGAAGCCCGGTGACTTTTGGAGCTCCAATACAGGCCAGGGTCGGACGCTGTTTTGGGATTTCCTCAAAAATTTTGCTCTCGGCGCCGGGTTCCTGCTCATCACCTTTGGTACAGATGCGGCTTCGGTCGGCCACTTCTTTGCCCACCCGCTGTCGTCCTCCCACCCCTATAGGGTGGCACAGGAGTATGTCGCGCCGTGAATTTGGATCCCAAGCCGGCCATATCCTATTGGCATCTCTGGACCGACATTGACGGCGTCAGTCATCAGTCTCGCTGTACGATGACCGAATTCGAGAAAGCGGCAATCGCCCCGCAAGCCGCGCCGCAATGGATCGGCGCCAAGACTAAGGATGCCGCGACCGTTTTCATTACGGTGCTGCCGCCCGGCTGGATCGGCGATTGGCACGAAAATCCGAAGCCGCAATGGATCATCCCCTTGTCAGGACGCTGGTTCGTCGAATCGATGGACGGCCAGCGTGTCGAGATGGGGCCAGGCGAAATATCCTTCGGCGAGGACAAGAACACGCGCAACGTGACGGGCAAGCAAGGCCACCTCTCCGGCACGGTCGGAGACGATCCCGCTGTACTCATGATAGTGCAGTTCGACGCTCCGCCGGCGCGGGCGTCACCCTGTCGGTTCAGGTGAGCCATGGACGGGATCGAGATTCGCAACCCACGTTTTGCACGATATATCCTTGGGAATGCGACATTGGAGACGCTGGCGTCGGGTTTCCGCTGGATCGAAGGGCCGGTCTGGATGGGAGATGCCGACTGTCTGCTGTTCCAGGATCTGCCAAATGATCGCACCATGCGTTGGACCGAGGGAGTGGGCGTGTCGGTATATCGTTCGCCCTCTAATTACGCCAACGGACAGACCAGAGATCGCCAAGGACGCCTGATCGCCTGCTCGCATCGCGGACGGTGTCTTTATCGAACGGAATATGACGGCCGGATCACGAAATTGGTCGATCGGCACTCTGGCAAGCGGTTGAATTCTCCGAACGATGTCGTGGTGAAATCGGACGGGTCGATTTGGTTCACCGATCCCCTTTACGGAATATCGAACGACTATGAAGGCGGCCGGCAAGTTTCGGAACAGCCGCCTGCCGTCTACCGCTTCGACCCGGAAAGCGGCGACATCAGGATCGTGGCGGATGATTTCGACGGTCCAAATGGGCTCGCCTTCTCGCCCGACGAGCGCCGGCTCTACGTAGCCGAGACCGGCGACCAGACAAACGAGCACCCGCGTCAATATATCCGCGTCTTCGAGGTTGGGCCCGACGGCTCGACGCTCTCCGGCGGCGACATTTTTCACAAGATCGAGCCAGGCTATTGCGACGGGATGCGCGTCGACGAGGATGGCAACATCTGGAGCAGCGCCGCCGACGGTGTCCACTGCATCAATCCAGAGGGAGAACTGATTGGTAAGATCTTCGTCCCCTACCGGGTCTCGAACCTTGCATTTGGCGGCCCCGCAAAAAATCGTCTCTTCATCGGCGGATCGAGCACGCTTTATTCCATCTTCCTAAATTGCCGTGGCGTGCAGACACCGTGAGCTCGGCGCAGCGACTATCTCGCATCGCAATGGTCTGCGGCGACTCGGACCGGTTAGCCGATTTCTATGAAGCCGCTTTCGGCTTCGTGCGGACCAGTGAAGCGTCGAGTACCGAGGCCGCCTTCGGTAAGCTCATCGGCATCCCGAACGCAACGGCCCGCATCGTTTGTCTGCAACTTGGCAAACAAAAAATTGAACTCGCTGCCATCAGCCCATCCGGCCAGTCATACCCGCATGATGTCTCTGGACGGAGTCCACTGTTTCAGCATTTCGCGATCGTCGTCTCCGATATGGTGGCAGCGTACGCACGATTGTCGGAATGTGAGGGCTGGAAACCGATTTCAACCGATAGGCCCCAATTGCTGCCCGCTTCATCTGGTGGCGCCACGGCATATAAGTTCCGAGACCCCGAGGGTCATCCGCTCGAACTGATTGCCTTCGCGCGCGACGGCGTCCCGGTAAAATGGCAGAAGACTTCCGCATCCGGATGCCTCGGAATCGATCACTCCGCGATTTCAATCGCCGACACGGTACGAAGCATCAGATTCTACGAGCGACTGGGATTTCAGCGCGTCGGCGGCTCACTTAACTCCGGTCCAGAACAGGATAAGCTGGACGATGTTGCAGGAGCGGAGGTCGAAGTGACTGCCCTGGCGCCACCGCGATTTTCTGGCCCCCATATCGAGTTGCTCTGCTATCGGATCCACTCCGACCAGAAAGCGGCGTCAATCGGCACAAATGACGTGGCCGCGACGCGGCTTGTGCTGGCAGTAAGGGAAGACGAGATAGATGCGCTTTGCTCGCAAAACACCGATGCCCTGCTGTCGGGTCCGTTACGGTTTGAACAAGGCGCGCTGCGCGCAATGTTGCGCGATCCGGACGGTCACCTGCTTTGCCTCGAAGTTTGGTAGTGACCGGAGTCGCTCGGTATCCGCTAGTTTCGATCGCAGCAGCCGTTCTCGCTGATCGGCAATCATCGGATGCTGGTTCGCTGAAAAGGCCCCCTAACTATCTCGAAACGGGACTACAGCGAGGCTGTTTTGCAATTTTACGTCCTTTGCTACTCGACTCCGTTCCGTCCGCTAGCGTACATTAGAAAATCACCGGCAGCGGCTCTGCGCCAGGCGTCGGTGGCTGAGAGACCAGTTGCGCTCCCGTCTGCAACAGGAGGCACGCGCATGCCAGAAGCAAACCCAATACCCCCAATTCCAGCCCTCACCCTGCGGCTGAGCTGCCCAAAGTGTTCGACGCAAATGGCGTTGACTCGCTCTGAGCCGGAGGAAAAGCCTGGATTTGACCGCCTAACTTTCGATTGTCCCAGATGCGGACATACGGATAGCAGGGCCTTCAAAATCTGGTAGCGGCGACTCGGTGATTAGGGCGCCGGCGCCACCGCGATCTGGATAACTTACCCGGTCCGAGCGCAAATGCCGTGGCTTGTCGATGCCTCGCACAATGTGAAATCAGCGGCGCGAACAACGCCCCATATTTGGTTGACTTGAACGGCCGCGATACCCCCTCAAGGACCGAGCGCACCAAGGGGCTCACTCAATTGAGTGGCCACACTCCGGGTGGACACACGATGGTGTCATAGCCCGTCGGGATCCCGCTCGAAGTATGCTCCTCTTTTGGAATGCACGCATTCGGGATGGGCTGGCAACCCAGCACGGTGCAGGCCACGTGCTGTTGCACTGCAAGACTTCTCGCCTGATGTCGGTGAGCCGCCGTCGCGTTCGCCGTACCACAGGATAATGCGGCTAAACCAAAGATAGCGATAACCGGCCACTTTTTCATTAGGTACCTCCACTTGTTTGATTTCGACGTAGGCGGTCGGGGCCCAAATGCAAGTTAAGTTTCCGTCACCCAGGCCCAAATCTGAAAAAGTTCCCCGCTGGGGTGGCCGTCAATGGCCTCCGGAACTAACGCGACGAACTCCTGTTGTAGACGGTAACTATCCTCATACAGCGAGTTGAAAAAATGAAAAGATATCTGGGAGTGATGGCACTAGGATTGGGCTTGGCGCTAGCCGGCGCAACTGCGTCATCGGCGCAGGTCAGCGGCGGCCCCGGTGGTTCTGGAGGTCCTGGAAATGGGCCAGCTGCCGCACCTTCCTCGACCATGAACAATGGAGGTGGTGCCATGAATAGTTCCCCAAATACCGGGAATGGTGGTGGAATGCAGGATACAAAGCATAAGGACGCGAGCCCTGCCTCGCCGGATGCGAGCGTCAAACAAGAAAAGTGATCGACGTAACGTCAGTCATGAGAGCCGCCGGCAGAAATGCTGGCGGTTTGCATTTGAACAACAGCATAACCGAAAACTGACACGTCTTTTGACGCTTTCGTCCTCGAATGCGTCTTTTATAATCCGAAGTTTCCATAGGAACCTTTTTAGATAGAAAGACCTTGCCTTACGTTGGTACCGCGAGCTCCGGTTAAGTTCCGCAAGCTCTCCACCCCCGACATACCATTTCCATTTAACAGGCCGGAGAACCAAATGTATCACCATGTCAAAAAACTTATGTACACAGTCCGGGTTGACGAGCCCGATCCGCGCTTCGGCAATATGCTGCTGGAACAATTTGGCGGGGCGAACGGCGAATTGGCCGCCGCCATGCAGTATTCCGTGCAAGGTATCAACTGCGAAGATGCTGCGCGGAAAGACCTTCTGATGGATATCGGCACCGAGGAGCTCAGCCATCTCGAGATCGTCGGCTGCCTCGCGCGGATGCATCTCAAGCCGTTAAAGTCCGTGCGGGAAGAGGCGGAAGCCGATCCATTGATCGCGATCGCCGGGGGCGGCGGGGTTAATCTGTTCAATTCCATGGGGACGGCCTGGACCGCAGACTACCTCAAGGTCACCGGCGAACTTGACGTCGACCTTCGTAGCAACATCGCGGCGGAAGCACGCGCCAAGATTGTCTATGAACGGCTGATCAATTTTTGCCGAGATTCCGGTACCAAGGATGCCCTGCAATTCCTGATGACGCGCGAGATCACGCACATGCGGGCCTTCACGATTGCACTTGAAACCATGGGCAAGCCGCCGTTCAGCATCGGCAACATCGCTCCGACGGCAAAACTCGTCGATCAGTTCTTCAATGAGTCGACCGGCGAAGGTGACCACGGCGAGGTGGACGTGCGCGGTCCTTGGAATGAGGGCGGCGAATGGGTGTTCGTCGAGTCTCCCGCCGTCGCGGACATGAACGGCGCCGAGGGTGCGGAGAGTGACGCTCCCGCTATTTACGCCGAAAGTTCCGAAGGCGCGGATAGCGCCATCCAACAACTTCTTGTCGATCAGCTCAGGGACATCCTGCATGCGGAAAAACAACTGACCAAGGCATTGCCCAAAATGGCCAAGGCCGCGCACTCCATGCAGCTCCGACGGCTGTTCGAAACCCACCTTCAGGAGACCGAGAGCCAGGTCGAGCGGCTGAATCAAAGTTTGGAATTGCTCGGCTCGCCCGTGCGGGCGAAGCCCTGCAAGGGCATGGCGGGCCTCGTA
>Ga0209010_1000482_pt1 | contig 12719 bp, 10 predicted proteins | sample BlaSpr_A8_OM1_O3_FD_187985 | JGI IMG/M metagenome (GOLD analysis project Ga0209010, IMG submission 187985) | Forest soil microbial communities from Thunder Bay, Ontario, Canada - Black Spruce, Ontario site 2_A8_OM1_O3 (SPAdes) (version 2) | ecosystem: Environmental > Terrestrial > Soil > Boreal... | reverse complement strand
CCTCCCCGGCGCCGGTTGGACACCAGTCGATTCCACTCGCGTCACTCTTTCCCTGCCCGGCCACACGCCGTTCCCCGTCACCCGTTATGTCATCGCCAAGGGCGACTCGCGCGAACTTGTCCTCTACTGGTATTGGGCTCACGACCGTGGAGTAGCCAGCGAATATTGGGCTAAGTTCTACCTCGTCGCCGATTCCATGCGCCTGAACCGCAGCGACGGCGCGCTGGTCCGCGTAAGCTCAATCATGTATCGCGGCGAAACCCCGGCCGCCGCAGAAGAGCGATTACTTCCCTTCGCGGCGAAAGTCCTTCCACAGTTAGGAAACTACATCCCCCGCTGAAGGCGACGCTCCGATGACCCCGGTTACTTTGTCCCGCCCGCTTTTCATGCAGTATCATGGTCACAACCCGTGGCTGGAGACATGCCATTTCCCACGTCCGCCCGGAAATGATTCATGACAAGAATTTCTGCCCTGCGCCTGCTTGTTCTCTGCTCGCTCGTCGCCGCCCTTCTCACGGGCTGTTCGCGCGATCCCAATGTCCGCAAGCAGAAATATTTCGAGAGCGGAGAGCGCTACTTCAGCAAGGGCAAATACCGCGAAGCCGCCATCCAGTACGCCAACGCCGTGCAGATCGATCCTCGCTTCGAGCAAGCTCACTTTCAACTCGGCAAAACTTATCTTGACCTGCACGACTGGATTCACGCCTATCAGGAACTCGCCCGCGCCGTCGAACTAGCTCCCGACAACTATGAAGCGCACACCGCACTCGCCAATCTCCTGATCTCGGCCCGACAGATGAAAGATGCGCAAACCCACCTCGACATGCTGCGCCAGAAGCAGCCGAACGATCCTGCAACCCACGAAGCCTGGGCCAATTTTTATTCCGCTGAAAACGATTTAGGCGCGGCCATTCAGGAAATGCAAAAAGGCATCGCCGCCGACCCCAACCGCTCCGACTCTTATCTGACGCTGGCTCTTTTCCAACTCCGCTCCAGCCAGTTCGACGATGCCGAGGCCAACTTCAAAAAGGCCGCAGCGCTCGATCCCAAGTCGATGAACGCGCAACTTGCTTTGGGCGCGTTCTACCAAACCCGCAACCGCCTGCCCGAAGCGCAAGTGCAATTTCGCCACGCCATCGACTTGGACCCCAAAGATCCTCAGCCCCGCGCCGCATTCGTGCGCCTGTTGATGACCGAAGGCAAGAAATCCGAAACGGAAACTTTCCTGCGCCAAACCAAGGCGGATCTCTCCGACAACTCCGAAGGCTACCGCATGCTGGGAGACTTCTACTTCGCCACCGGAGACATCGACAGCGCCACCACCGAATACGGCTCCCTGTACAGTGATCATCCCAAAGACATCGAAGTCAAAAGAAACTACATTCAGCTTCTGATCCTAAAAAATCGCCTCGACGAGGCCAACAAACTCGACGCCGAAATTCTGAAAGCCAACCCTCACGATGTTGACGCCCTGATCTATCGCGCCCAAATCCAGCTTCGCCAGAATGACGCCAGCGGCGCCGTTGACTCGCTCCAGACCGCGCTGCGCAACGATCCCGACAATGCCGTCGCCCACTACCACCTCGGACTCGCTTTCGATCAGCAGCACAATGAAGGCCGCGCCGAATCGGAATGGCGTGAAGCCGTCCGCCTGAAACCAACCCTCACCGACGCCGACCGCGCGCTTTCGGGCATCGAACTACGCCGCGGCGATTTCGACGCCGTCACCCAAACCGCCGAGCAGATTATCACGTCGCAACCCACTTCACCCGACGGCTACATGCTCCGCGCCGTCGCCGAAATTAATCGCCAGAAATATTCCGACGCCGAAGACGACCTGCGCAAAGCCATTCCGCTCGCTCCGCAAAGTCCGGCGCCTTACGTTCAGTTGGGCAACCTCCGCTTCCGCCAAAAACAGTACAGCGAAGCCGAGACCTCCTACCGGGAAGCTCTGGACAAAGATCCCTCCTCTAGCGACGCGCTCCGCGGTTTGATGAACACTTACATCGCGGAAAAGCAGCCGGAAAAAGCTATCGCCGCCGCGAATGCGCAAATCGCAAAATCTCCCGGCAACAGCAATTTCTACGATCTGCTGGGCACCGCGCAGTTCGAAGGCAAGAAAGATCCGAAAGCAGCGGAAGCTTCCCTGCGCAAGGCCATCGACCTCGACAAGACCAACTCCGACGCATTGGTAAAACTTGGCAAGGTCCAAATCGCCGAGGGATCGACCGATGAGGCGCTGGCCACCTACCAGCAATCGATCAAAGATAATCCGCGGGAAATAACTCTTTACGTCCTGGCCGGCGAACTCTTCGAGGCAAAAAGTGATTGGGACGGCGCCAAGTCGATGTACCAGCAGGCGCTGAATATCCAGCCTGACAATCCCCTGGCCTCGAACAATCTCGCGTATGTCATGCTGCAACAGGGTGGCAATGTCGATGTCGCGTTATCGATGGCGCAAAGCGCCCGCCGCGGCATGCCCGATTCCTCCAGCGCCGCCGACACTCTCGGCTGGGCCTATTACCACAAAGGCGTCTACCAATCCGCCATCGATCTCTTCCAGGAATCTCTCCGCTTGAATGAAAGACACGGCGGCGCCGACGATCCCACCGTTCACTACCACCTGGGCATGGCCTACGAAAAATCGAATCAACCGAAACAAGCAAAAGAACAACTCGAGCGCGCTCTGAAGATAAGTCCCAACAATAGCGAAGCCCGCAAAGCCCTATCAGAACTGCACAGCTAACGGGCAGTCCTCCGTGCCCCTCAGTGTTAAAAGATTTTTCTCCGCTCTCGCATGGACTTTCTTCGAGAGTTAAGCGAATGGGTTGGCCACTGCCACTCCGAAATATTTCTGCCCCGGATTGAAATGCTCGGACCAAATCTTTTCGCACCCAGCGCGCTCCGCAGCCGCGACAATCATGCCATCGTAGAAATGAACCGCGTAGGCTGCATGCGCTTCGACTGCCCGCCACACCATATCGCCATCGGGCACCACAACCCGGATCGGCGCAAGCTTGTCCAGAATCCACTTGACGTCTCTGGGTGAGGCCGCCGGAGCAAATTTATGCAGCAGAGTCGTTGCAAACTCCGCCAACACCTGCGTCGAAATCACGAACTCACCGACTAAAGCTCTACGGAGAAGCTCCTGCGCAATTTTTCGCTTCGCGGGATAGTTCGCGTCGTACGCATAAACGAGAATATTCGCATCCAGAAAATCAGGAGCGGACATACAAATCCTCACGCTTCCAGTTTCGCTTGCCTGATCGGAACTGAAAGCGCTTGAAACTCTCCTCCAGCGCTTCCATCTCTCTGCGTTTCTTACCCGAGCGCGCGTGCTGCTCCGCCAGTTCTTCCAGATGGCTGCGCACCAGTCCAGTCAGTGTCGTATCCCGTTCGGCCGCAATCTTGCGCACCTCTTTAACCAACTTGTCGTCGAGAGTAAGGGTGATATTCATGGACCCATAATAAGGGAACCCTTAACCCGTGCAAGATGGGCTTTCTTGGCGATCTCAGCGTTCTCGGCGTTAAAAGAGGTTTGATTTAAACAGCTGAAGCGCGAAAACAATCTCGGTGAGATCGGAAACGAGTCGATAAAAGCGAGAGAAGTAAACCTAATCCGCTGCGACTTCCTGCTTCACCGTTTCAGCCTGGTTCCGCTTGGCCTGCCGGTTCGACGGCAACCCGGCGTCGCGAATCTTATAAAGCAGCGCCCGGTAGCTGATGCCGAGCGTCTTGGCCGACTGCTTACGGTTCCAGTGATGGTTTTGCAGCACCTTCAAAATGACTTTGCGCTCGAGTTCACGCACCACTTGACGCGTCATTTTTTTTAGTGAAATCTGCCCATCGACTGGAATCTCGGCGTTGAAAAAATCGGGCTGCCGCGGCGCCAGATCGCTGGCGATCACATCCTCCGCACCCAGAATCACATAGCGCTTAATCAGGTTTTCCAGTTCGCGAATATTGCCCGGCCAATGATATTTCCTCAGCACCGCCATCAAATCATTCGAGAGCGGTTTCGCCCGGCAGTTGTATTTGCGATTGTGATACTCCAGAAAGTAATTCACCAGCTCCGGAATGTCGGCCGCGCGGTCCCGCAGAGGCGGCAACTGCAGATTCACGACGTTGATCCGATAGTACAGATCCGAACGAAATGTTCCGTTTTCAATTTCCACTTCGAGTTTGCGATTGGTCGCGCATACTACCCGCACTTCCACTTTCTTGTCTTCCTGCGCGCCGATCCGGCAAAACTGGCCATCCTGCAATAACTGCAATAGCTTCGACTGCAACGCCATATCGAGCTCGGAAATCTCGTCGAGAAACAGGGTCCCCCGGTGCGCCATCTCCACTCGCCCCGGCTTCATCCCATAAGCTCCGGTGAACGCGCCTTTTTCGTAGCCGAACAGTTCGCTCTCCAGCAAAGTCCCTGGGATCGCCGGGCAATTCACCTTCACCCATGGCCCCGTTTTCCACGGGGAGGCGGCGTGAATCATGCGCGCAATGATGTCTTTGCCCGTTCCGCTCTCGCCTTCAATCAACACCGGAACGTTCGCGCCCGCCAGTTTCAGCAACCGCTCGCGCAGCGCTTGCATAACCTCGGTTCGCCCGAAGACCACCGCCTCCGGCGGCATCTCCCCCAAAGGCTGCACCAGCGAATTGACGCTACCCGATGTCGTCATAACCCGATCCCGCACGCTAATTCCTTGCACACCCGGACAACAAGCATCCGGAAACCCAAACCAGACGCGCCATCTGGCGGTATCTTCCAACCTAGCTTATGTCCTTGCAGGATTACAACTTACTAAAGACTCCTAAGGGTGAAAGGAAGTAATACAGGGCAGCAGAAGAGAGGCGACGAAATCTATGCGGAATACGAAATCATTTTCACACAGCGGAACTAACTTTCCGTCCGGCTCTCACGCCAGGTGCCGCCGGCGTCCGCGGACTCACCAACGGCCGCGAAAATTTCAGGCCCAGTAGATGGTACCCGTTGGCTTGCGACGATCGCAGCGAACGCGCCCGCAGATATCTCGAGGCTCGCGGCATTAACGCCAAAGCCGCCAGCGGCGCGCTCGGGATCTCCAGCGAAATTACCGCATCAGCCAGTTGTGCGCGCCGCACGGCAAGGAGCATCCCGCCTGCGCTCACATTCAGCGCGGTGGCAAACTCCAGAACTTCCTTCCCTTTATCGTCGCGGCTACGAACAAAAACCGGTATGGCCAGCGGCAAGCGGGGCCACTTGCGCCGTTCGCCAAGCCTCTTCAGATTCACTCGGGGGACCTTTCCAAATGAGGTCTTAACCCTTTGCATATAGCATTCACGGGGCCAAATACCGTCGCCGACGCATAGCCGACCAGCAAACAGTCAGAGAACGCCCACAACAACACCCCAAATCCCACGCCCCGCCCTATGATTACCGCACTTATATTCGCCTTATATTCGCATAGTGAATTTTCTTGCAATTTTGCCCGAACCGCGCAGAAGTGCAAGCTTTTGCTACACTTGGGTAATTCGCGTGCGTTTCTCTTTGACTTTAGAATGAGGCTGGCTTACGATCTGTGGAAAGGGCTTCTTCCCGACGAGAAGAGCCGTATTCCCCTCCCCGATCGCGCCTCTGGTTTGAAAAATGGCCATCCTGCAAAAGAACACGTGTGCCCCAGATTCTCCTGGACTCGCCACCGGACCTGCCGAAACAAGATCTGCTGAAACAAGGTCTGCCGAGAAAAGACCTGCCGAAAAAAAGTCCTCCGCCAAAGAGTCTGTCCCCCTGCATTCCGATGCCGATCTACCCAGCCCCGAAAATCTGCTCCAGGAATATATCGATCTGCGGGCTCGCTATCAGCGCACCACCAACGCATTGGCCTCCGCCGCGCACGACCTGAAGACGCCCCTTGCCATTCTCAACGGCTACGTCGAGCTGCTGCAAAGCACAAAGCTCGGCCCCATCACCGATCGCCAGCGCGAAGTTTTGACAGACATGCAGGCCAGCGGCAAGCGCCTCCAGCAATTTATTCAGGACTTTCTCACCTTCAGCGTCCTTGAAACCGGCGGCCTGCGCGTGCAGTGCGTGACCGGAGATATCAACTTGTGCCTCTCCGATGTCTGCCGCATGTGGTCCGGCCGCTTTCAGGAACGTGGACTCGCCCTCTACTTTCTGGCCAATGAGAAGTTGCCGGTCTTTCCGTTCGACTCTCCCAAGCTCGAGCGCGTGATTTCAAACCTGCTGGAGAACGCCTTCAAGTTCACGCCGCAGGGAGGCACAGTCTGGCTCCACGCCGAGCCGCACATGTGGGAGCGCCGCGTTGCATCACAGCCACCCGCGCCCGGCGAGCGCCGCCGTCAAAGTGTTTCTCAGCCAAATTCCGTAAGGGTCAGCGTCGCCGACACCGGCCCGGGAATTCCGCCGGAATTTCATCAGGAAGTCTTCGACGATTTTTTCCGCCTTCCCTCCAACACCAGCACCGAAGGCGTGGGCTTGGGCCTGGCCATTGCTCGTCGCCTGGTTCAGGGCATGAGCGGAAAAATCTGGGTCGAAAGCGAACCCGGCGCTGGCTGCAAATTTTCCTTTCTTCTGCCTTTTCAACCTTCAACCGCCACCGCGCAAAAAGGAAAAAATAATCGATGAGTGAAGCCGCCAACATCCTGCTGGTGGATGACGAACCGGGAATGCTCCGCTACATTCGCACGCTGCTCGAAGTCGACGACTACAAAGTCGAAACCGCCACCACCGGCGAAGAAGCGCTCCAGCGCGTGGAAAAAGGCCTGCACCCCGATCTCGTCCTGCTCGACGTCCTCATGCCCGGCATCGATGGTCTGGAGACTCTGGAAAAACTTCGCCAGATGAAGCCGGGGATCAAAGTCGTCATGCTCTCCTGCGTCAGCGACACGCGCAAAGTCGTGCAAGCCATGAAATCAGGCGCGCAGGATTATCTGACCAAGCCGTTTCAAAAAGCCGAACTGGACGCGGTCATCGACCTCTGCCTCAATCAGGGCAAACAAACTTTCACCGGCGAAGTCGAAGAACTTGCCGATGACGTCTTTTTCATCGCCGCCAGCCCCGCCATGCGCAAGATTCGCTCACAGTCGGCGCTGGTCGCGAACGTAGACATTCCCGTATTGCTCTTAGGCGAAAGCGGCACCGGCAAAGAAGTTCTCGGACGCCTGATTCACAAGCTCTCACCGCGCTCGCATCGCACGTTTCTGAAAGTGAATTGCGCCGCCGTACCAGCCGACCTGCTCGAAAGCGAACTTTTCGGCTACGAACCCGGAGCCTTCACCGGCGCCACCCACGCCAAGCCCGGCAAATTTGAATTGTGCAACAAGGGCACGATCCTGCTCGATGAAATCGGCGAAATGCCTCCGCTCCTGCAAGCCAAGCTGCTGCACGTCTTGCAGGATCAGCAATTCTCGCGCCTGGGCAGCCGCAACGTAATCAAAGTCGACGTCCGCATCCTCGCCGCGACCAACATCAATATTCCCGAAGCCCTGGCCAACAAGCGGCTCCGCGAAGATCTCTACTATCGCCTCAACGCCTTCACCTTGAGTCTGCCGCCCCTGCGCGAGCGCAAAGAGGAAATTCCGATCCTCCTCAAGCACTCCATGACTCGCATGGCCGAACGCTACGCTCGCCCTCCGTTGCCTCTGACCCCGCAGCTTCTTCAGGCTTGCCACGACCACAACTGGCCCGGCAATCTGCGCGAGCTGAACAATTTCCTGAAGCGCTATTTAATTCTGGGAGACGAAAATCTCGCGATCGCCGAACTGCAGCCGAAAAACGATGGCACCGGCGGCACACGCGCCGACGGCTCAGGCAAGGGCGATGCCGGTGGCTTGAAATCCCTCGCCCGCAGCGCCAAAGACGAAGCCGAAGCCGAAGCCATCATGCGCGCTCTGGAACAAACAAACTGGAACCGCAAGCAAGCCGCCGCGGTCCTGCAAATCAGCTACAAAGCCCTGCTCTACAAAATTCGCCAATACGGAATCGCCGACAACAAAGGCCACCACCGCCTATCCGCCAACGCGTAGTTCAGCAGTGACTATGACTATGTGGGGACAGCCGCCCTCGGCTATCCCTCGAGCGAAGCTCGACGCTCTTCCTTGCCGCACAGCAAACGCACTGACATACCCGCATTCCGGGTCGTGGGTCAGTCTGCGCATTGTAAAAAAATTGATGCCGAAAGCCCTCAATTCGACGTAAAATCCGCCCGTGCCTCAGCAATTAGAAGCGATCCTATTTGCGATCCTCTCAGTGGCCCTATTTGTTGTTACCCACTATCTGCTGCGCAAGACTGGGAGGAAATTCGGTTCGGTCATCGTTCGACCGCTAATTCGGTCATTTCGCCCGATTCTGACCATTTACTATCGCCGGAAAGTCATCAAGCAGATAAAGGCTAATAGAAAAGCCAAGGGGCTTCCGCCGTTGGAGAACCAACACATACCGTAGTCCCTGGAAATCAGACTTACCCACCCGCGCTCCGGCAGACTTGTTTTCCACTTGCTATAATCGACTCTACCTGCGGTGGGAATAGCTCAACTGGCAGAGCACCGGACTGTGGCTCCGGCGGTTGCGGGTTCGATTCCCGTTTCCCACCCCAACCGCTTCTAATGTTGCATCCTGCCGACGCAATCGTTTCCTAATTTCCCAAAGTTCCTCTGGCTGCAACCCTCCGCCTGAGATAGAATTCCTCGATTGCGCTTCGCCTTCGCCCTTCTCTCATGAAACGAATTTTTCATTTTCGCTATTCTGCCGAATCTACCTCCGGAGCCCCCGGCCAACTCGGGCCGCTCGAACAACGGCTCCTGGAAGCCCTGTGGTCGCGCGGCACCGCGACCGTACGGGAACTGCTATCGGCTGGAATCGATAATCTGGCCTACACCACGGTCATGACCACCCTCGACCGCCTCTACAAAAAGAATCTCCTGACGCGCGAGGCCGAGGGTCGTGCCTTCCGCTATGCTCCGCGAGTGACACGAGAACAACTCCATCGCGAGGTCGCGGGCGAGGCCTTCCGCCAGTTGCTCGATTCCAGCTCCAGCACCGAGTTGCCTCTTTCTTATCTCGTGGAAATTCTCAGCGAACGCGACGCCCATCTGCTCGACGATCTACTTCAGGTCGTCGAAACTAAGCGCCGCGATCTTCACGGGAATGATCCGCGCAAAAATGATCCGCGCAAGAAAACCGCCGACGTCCCCGCCCGGGAGAAACGCTAATGTTCGCGGCGCGCGGCATCGCGGTTTCATGCTCGGTATTTTTCCTGGTTTATGCGGTCTTGTCCCTTGCGCTCTGCTGGATGTGGCGCGGAATCTCGACATCCAGCTATATGCGGAAACTTCCGGCTAGGCACTGCGCTGATCTGCTTTTTGCCCTGAGGCTCTTTCCCTTCGCCGCCGCTATCGTAGTAACAGCCGCTTTCACAGTGCCCTCGTTTCTTCTTCTCGAACCGCGCACCATCGAAGAGCCGTTAAGCGGCCTGCCATTAGCGCTGGGTCTTTGCGGCATCGGACTGGCCATGTTTGGCGCCGCAAACGCGGTCGCCGCTCTGATTCGGGCTTCACGCATCATCACCCAGTGGATGAGCAGGGCCAAAGCGATTCAGTCCCCACTTCCCGTTCCCGTTCTGCGCATCGCTCGCTTCGCGCCGGCCCTGACTGCTGCCGGCATTCTGCGGCCCCGCGTCCTGCTCTCAGACGCGGCCCAATCGGTTCTCAGCGAGAACGAATTGCGCACCGCGCTTCAGCACGAAGTTGCCCATGTGCGCCGTCGCGATAATCTGAAAAAGCTGTTGCTCCGCTTCGTTGCTTTTCCCAGAATGAAGGGCCTCGAAACCGCCTGGCTGGAATCCACGGAAATGGCTGCTGACCACGCGGCAGTCAGCAGCCTCAGCGAAGCGCTGGACCTGGCCGCCACATTAATCAAGCTCTCCAAAATCAATTCCAGCGGCGAACGGCGCACTGAAGATATTTCCGGAGAACTTATGACCGCCTTCGTCCACGGTTCCGCAGCGCTGATCGGCGCCCGCGTCGAACGCTTGATTCACTGGCGTGAGGAGCACTCCAACCCCCGTGAGAAATCTTCACGCTGGTCCGGCGCAGAAGCGGCGCTCGCCATGGCAATAACAATGACTGTGACAGTTGCCATAACCTACAGCCACCTGCTGGCCCAGGTACACACGGCCACCGAATGGCTGATACGTTAGCGCCGAGTCGTCACCGCGCGAGCAGTGGTTTCCCCTGTGAACCTCTGTATTCCCGTGTTAAAAGCCTTTGCTCTTCTTCGCCCACGAAACAATCTCAATTTTCGACGACCAACCCGATCTCTCCCTGTTATCCTCATGACTTTGCGGACCCAGCGATGTCTGACCTAGCATGACTGACCAACCAAACCACGACACCCCACCACGCAAACTGATTATCGCCATCGACGGCCCAGCCGGCGCCGGTAAAAGCACCATCGCCTCCCGCCTCGCCCGCAAGCTCGGCTACGTCAACCTCGAAAGCGGCGCCATGTACCGCGCCCTCGCCCTCAAGGCGATCGACCACGATCTATCCTTCGATGACGAACCCGCGCTCCTCAAACTCGCGCAGAATTCCCGCATCCAACTGGAGCCCATGATCGGCGGCAACCGAACCCTGCTAGACGGTCGTGACGTCTCCGCCCGCATTCGCGAGCGCGATGTCACCGAAGCGGCCTCGCGGGTCTCGGTACATCCTCAGGTGAGAGCGCGACTGGTCGAACTTCAGCGCGCCATGGGCGCAGCCGGCGGCATCGTAATGGAAGGCCGCGACATCGGAACCAAGGTCTTCCCCAGCGCGGACCTGAAGATTTTTCTCGACGCCGATCCCGTCGTCCGCGAGCAGCGCCGCATGGAGCAGCAAAAAATCAAGGGCGAAGTGGAAGCCAGCCTCGCCGCCGATCTCCGCGAACGCGACCGCCGCGACCGCACCCGCTCCGCCTCGCCGTTAGTCGCGGCATCCGACGCGGTAGTAATCGATTCGAGTAGGTTGAGCGAAGATGAAGTGCTGGCCCAGGTAGAAGATCTAGTAAAGGCCAAGCTCGGCTAGCGTCACGTGCGTTTGGTGAAATGGTGGGGGTGGTTTGGTTATGTGGGGACAGCCGCCCTCGGCTGTCTGCGGGCGCAGCCCGCGATCTGTCTTGCATCTATGATGGCTATGAAGTAAAAGATGATGGCGTTGCAATTTAAGCCGTCGTCGACAACGGCCTCGGCGCACTTACATGCGGAAACCGCCGCACTCTTGGCCGCTTCGCTTTCTGCGCCCGCCACAGATCATGCTGCACCTGCATCCTGAGCCAAAACTCGGGCGATGTTCCCAGCGCGGCCGACAACCGTAATGACATCTGCGCAGTGATTCCGGCGTGCCCGTTCAATATCCGCGACAAATGAGCCCGAGTCACACCCAGTCGGCCCGCCGCTTCATGAACGCTCATCTCGCCCAAATACTCTTTCAACACTTCGCCGGGATGTGCGGGATTGAAAATCATTTTCAATTCTCCGTCGGCTCCACTTCCGCCTTCGGCTTCGGCAAACTCTTCCCCGCCTTCGGCGCAGGCGGCTCCGGCGGACGCGGCGGCTGCATTCCCGCCTTGCGTATCTCAATCCCGCCGTGCTCGTTGTTAATCACAATATGCGCCATCGCATTCCCCACCGTACCGTTCGCCGTCCCCTGGCTGTCGTTGTTCTCGACTTTTAATTCCGGAAATTCCGACTGCACTTCTCCATCCCGTGTCCGCGCATCCACTCGGAACCCGGACTTCTCCGGCAGACTGAGCTGTATATCGCCTTTGCGATTATCGATCTGCACATTGCCTAGCGATCGCATTCCCACTTCCACTCCTCCGTCTTCGTCCTGAAGACGCACGTCTCCAGAAACTCCTTCCAGCCGTATCTCCTTCGACCGGGTCTGCAAATGCACCGGCCCGTTGATCTGGTCCGCGTGCAGATCGTCAGAATCCAGATCCAGCTCGCCATCAATGCGCGCAAACTCCATATCCGTACGTGACGACTTAAACGCCACACTCTTCGTAATCCGCGCCAGCTTTACGCTCTCCTGAAATTCCCCGTCCAGTTGCGCCGATCCCTTCACATCGCTCACCGATACTTCGTTCAACCGGCCGCCAATATGTACATCCCCGTTAACCTGCTCTACTCGTGCCGTGCTCCGTTCGAGAGTCAGCTTCACGTTGCCCGTAACGTCTTCGATGGAGGTATCGGCATGCTGGCTGGAAATATCCACATCGCCATCACGGCTCGCCACATTCACATCCCCGCGCCGCGAGATGATCGTCACCGCCGCCTTCCGCGGCAACGAAATATCCAGGTCGGCGATGATCGGGTGGTCGCCCGCACCTTCTACTCTGGCGTCAATCGTGACCTGCCCGCCCACCGTGGTTAAAGTCGGCTTGGTTTCGCCGTCATATTTGCTCGCGTCGTCGCGGTTGTCGGCACCCACTCGCTTGCGCACCACCACCGTGATCTTGTTGTCCTCCGACGCATGCACGCTCACCGCGCCATGATTGTCGATAACTTTTAAACTGCCCCCCGTAGGAAAATCCTTCTGCAACTGATCGTCGAAGTTATAAGTCTCACCAAACAGATTATTCAGATCGTCGTCATCGATGTTGATCTGGTTCCGCAGTCCCGACCAGTTAAACCGCTCCGCCTGCGTCGCAATCAATCCCCAGAACACAATCGCGACCACCA
>Ga0209010_1000481_pt1 | contig 12723 bp, 9 predicted proteins | sample BlaSpr_A8_OM1_O3_FD_187985 | JGI IMG/M metagenome (GOLD analysis project Ga0209010, IMG submission 187985) | Forest soil microbial communities from Thunder Bay, Ontario, Canada - Black Spruce, Ontario site 2_A8_OM1_O3 (SPAdes) (version 2) | ecosystem: Environmental > Terrestrial > Soil > Boreal... | reverse complement strand
AGACTGAGATTCCTCCGCCCGCGAAGCAAAACGCGGGCTGTCGGAATGACAGGCTTTGTACCACACGACGGAGTGTCCGCTCCGCATGAATCGGCTTAGAATTGTGGCATGAAGACTATCTATCTGGATAACCACGCGACCACGCCGGTCGATCCGCGGGTGCTGGAGGAGATGCTGCCTTACTTCACCGAGAAGTTTGGCAATGCGGCCAGCAAGGGGCATGCGTTTGGGTGGGCGGCGGAGGAGGCGGTGGAGACAGCGCGCGAACAGGTGGCGCGGCTTATCGGGGCGACGGCGAAGGAGATTGTGTTTACCTCGGGGGCGACGGAGAGCGACAACCTGGCCATCAAGGGCATCGCGGAGATGTATCGGGAGAATGGGAATCATATTGTTACTGCGGTGACGGAACACAAGGCGGTGCTCGATTCCTGCCATCGTCTGGAGCAGGGCGGGTTTCGCGTGACTTATTTGCCGGTGCAGAAGGATGGGCGGATTGATCTGGATGAGTTGCGGCGCCTGCTGAGTGAGAGGACGATTCTGGTCAGCATTATGGCGGCGAACAATGAGATTGGCGTGTTGCAGCCGGTGGAGGAGATTGGAAAGATTTGCCGTGAGCGCGGCGTACTTTTTCATACCGATGGCGTGCAGGCGATTGGGAAGGTTCCGGTGGATGTGAACCGGCAGTGCATCGATTTGATGTCGATTACCGGGCACAAGCTTTATGGGCCGAAGGGTGCGGGTGCGCTGTATGTGCGGAGTGAGAATCCGCAAGTGCAGGTTGCGGCGATGATGGATGGCGGCGGACATGAGCATGGGATGCGGTCGGGGACGCTGAATGTGGCGGGAATTGTGGGGTTGGGAAAGGCTTGCGCCCTGTGCGCGGAAGAAATGCAGACGGAGTCGGTGAAGCACGGGGCGTTGCGCGAGCGGCTGCGGGAGCGGATTATGGGGCGGCTGGATCAGGTGACGGTGAATGGTTCGATGGAGCATCGGCTGCCGGGGAATTTGAATTTGAGTTTTGCTCATGTGGATGGAGAATCTTTGATGATGGCGATTCCGGATATTGCGGTGTCGAGCGGGGCGGCGTGCACGTCGGAGAAGCGGGAGGCGTCGCATGTGCTAACGGCGCTGGGAGTGGATGAGGAATTGGCGCACAGCACGATTCGCTTTGGCATTGGGAGATTCAATACCGAGCAGGAGATTGATTACGTCGGCGATCGCATTGTGGAGACGGTGGAACAGTTGCGGGAGCTTTCGCCGAGTTACGAAAAATGCGGATGAGGCGAGGACTGATGAGGCTGTTAACAAAACTCTACGAAAGTTTTACATGGCGGTGACAAGCGGAGGGGATGAGGATTTTAGGCTTTGAATGCCCAGAGCAATAACACTTCCTTGGGCATTCTGTGGCCACTCTCTCCGGCCAGGAACAAGGGCATGGTTCCCCAAAACCGTGCCCATTTTTATTGCTGGCCCAGGGCGGGGTGAAAGTCCTAGCCGACGGCGACGGGAACGGGTTCTTCTATATTGGCTTCGCGGAGGAATTTCGCGGCTTCTTCGGGCGGGGTGGGGTTGATATAGAAACCTGTCCCCCACTCGAAGCCGGCGGTCTTGGTGAGTTTCGGCATGAATTCCATGTGCCAGTGGTAGTAGTCGTTGGTCGGATCCTGCACGGGCGAACTGTGAACGACCAGGTTGTAGGGCGGATTGTCGAGGACTCGGTTGGCCTTGAGCAAAAGTGATTTCAGGGCTTTGGCCAGATCCTCGAACATGCGGGATGACGAGTTTTCGAAGGCCGATTCGTGCTGCTTGGGGAGAATCCAGGTCTCGAAGGGAAAGCGCGGAGCGTAGGGCGCGAGAGTGAGGAAATTATCGTTTTCGGCGACCACGCGGGTGCCGTTATCCATTTCCTGGTGGATGATGTCGCAGAAAACGCAGCGCTCTTTGTAGAGGAAGTATTGTTTGGAGCCTTCGAGTTCCTGGGTGACGTTGATGGGCAAAATCGGCAGCGCGATGAGTTGGGAGTGCGAGTGTTCGAGCGATGCGCCGGCGGCTTCGCCGTGATTCTTGAAGAGCAGGATGTATTTGAAGCGGCGATCTTTTTTCAGATCGAGGATGCGATCACGGAAGGTCCACAAAACATCTTCAATACGTTTCGGTGGAAGGGTGGCGAGGCTGGCCTTGTGGTCGGGGGTCTCGACGATGACCTCGTGGGCGCCGATACCGTTCATGCGGTCGAACATGCCTTCGGCTTGGCGGTTGAGCGTGCCTTCGATGCCGAGCGCGGGAAATTTATTGGGGACGACGCGGACGGTCCATCCGGGAGTATCGCGCGGGGCGGCCGGACCGCCATTGGAGTTGGGACGATAGGCCTGGATTTCGGGTGGCGTTTTGGTTTCGTTGCCGTAGCAGAAGGGGCAGTATCCCCCTTTGATCTTCATATCCTCGCGAACAAAGTCTGTGGGCCGCTTGGCGCGGTCGGTGGAAATGATGACCCATCGTCCGACGATGGGATCTTTTCTTAATTCAGGCACTGATTAGGACCTCTCCCCTTATGAAAATCGTTATTCTACGCCGACAGGGAGGCATTACGGAAGACCTCAATCCTGGGTTGGCTGGCTTTCGGCGTTTCGTAGTATACGCTTACTATATCGAATCTCCATTGGCACACTGGTTCCATATGGCGGAGATACTCCCGTACCATGAGCACGATCTCGCGGCGTTTGTGGCGGTCGACGGCGGCCTCGGGAGGCTTGACTCCCAGCGAAGTGCGGGTCTTAACCTCAATAAAACAGAGGACGTCGGCGTCCCAGCCGATCAAGTCAATTTCGCCACGGAGCTTGGGCGAGCGGAAGTTTCTCGCCACCATGATGTAGCCGAGCTTTCTCAGGTGGAAGTAGGCTTCCTCTTCGCCCCGGCGTCCGGTGCGTTGGTGCTCAGGGAGTTTATCGGCAGGAAGAGTGTGGAGGGCGAGCCAGTCGAGGGCGCGGATGGTGTAACGAGTGAACAGTCTGGGAATCATTGCCGCCTCGGTACTGATATTGTAGGCGGGACTTGGGTTGGGAGGCAGTGACTTGGCTCACATTGCCAGTGGCGGACGCTAGTAATTCCCAGTTCGGGATGAATAGAGGACATTATTAAGGCTGCTCAGCAAACAAAAACGAGCCCGCCAGCCGACGATGGGATCGTCGGCCGCCGGGCTCAGTACGGCACAAGATGGGGCTGCGTCACCGACCCCATCAAGCTCCCCTAACTCCGATTAGTCACCGGTACCGCAGGTGCAAACGCCACGGCCGCTGCCATCCAGCTTGATGGCGAAGCACTGGGCGGCCAAACGGCTCACTTCACCGGCGCTGAGCGTGGCGTCTTGCGAAGCCGTCTCAGTTTCGGAGAAGTTGCCATTTTGGATGTGGGTCAGCCACGAGCGCAAAGCAGGCTCGGAGTTGACCGTTGTGGGCAGCGGGCAAGAGCCGGCGACCGGGATCGTGGAAACGATCTTGACCAGGCCGGAGCTCAGAATCACACCCGTCAAAGGATTGCCGGTGAGGTTGGTGTTGACCGACAAAGTGCGGAGACCGTCCGGAGTGGTCAGACAGCTACAGCACTCGGTCAACTCCTGGAAAGGATCGAAGACGAAAATACTGGCACAAACGTTGCCGGCGGCGGTGCCCGGGTTGGTGATGCGGAGCGTGCCGTCAGGCGCGCCGGACGTGTTGGCGTTGGAGAAATAGTTAACCTTCAGCGTGTCCGCTGGAGGCGTGGTTACCGGTGTGGCTGCCCACCCCGCTGCAACGAATAGGGTCAAGGTAAGCAGAGAGACTACGAGTGTTTTTTTAGTCATGGATGTTCCTCCTCAGAATTGGGGGAGATAAGGCGGACGGCGAGGCCGGTAAGCGCACCACAGTTTACGGTCTAGCAATTCCCCGAAAATTATCCGAAACTGTGCTACGCTTTTACCCTGGACTTGCGCTCCAGCGCCGCACCGGCCGCCCTAAGGGAGGCCATCTTCCCCGATGTAGGCGTGAAATGTCCTGAAAGCCGAGATGAAATCTTCTGAAATGCCCCTATGGGTAACGGAATCAAGAGGTTCTATGAGTTCGGAGCGTTCCGGATTGACCCCGCACGAGAGCTACTTTTGCGCTCCGACGAACTCGTTCCGCTGACCTCCAAGGCCTTCCAGACGTTGCTGGTGCTTGTGGAAAACAGCGACCAGGTGGTCCCCAAAGACCAACTGATGAGGACCCTGTGGCCGGGCACTTTTGTGGAAGAGTCGAACCTCACCAAACATATTTCCATGGTGCGAAAGGCTCTGGGACAAACGGCTCAGGAGCATGGCTACATCGTGACGGTCCCGGGAGTGGGGTATCGGTTCGCGGAGACGGTTCGGGTGGTGTCCGTCAACGGGATCCCCCTGAAGGAAGCCGCAGTCGATCCCGGCCCCGAAGCGCCGGCACCGGCACCAGAGGTTCCGCGAAAACGATGGGCGGAGTGGATTGCGGCGGTTCTGGTATTTCTGATCGCTGTTGGGGTGCTGGTCGATACCCTCTATCACCGTCCCCGTCCCGCCGAGCCATTGACCGAGAAAGATACCGTGCTGCTGATCGACTTCCTGAACAGCACCGGCGACGCGGTTTTTGACGACACGCTCAAGCAGGCACTCAGCGTTTCGCTGAATCAGTCTCCATTTTTGAATGTACTTTCCGAAAATAAGGTGGCGGCCACGCTACGCATGATGGCGCGTCCCGAGGGCAAGCTTCTGAGCCCCGACCTGGCGCGCGAACTTTGCCAGCGGGCGGGCGGCAAAGCCTATATTGCAGGATCGATTGCGAACCTGGGCAACCAGTATGTCGTCGGTCTGAAGGCGGTCAACTGCGCCAACGGGGATACGCTGGCGCAGGAGCAGGCTTCGGCGGCCGCCAAGGAAAGAGTCCTCGACGCGCTGGGAGTGGCCGCGGCCAAACTACGTGGCGAACTGGGCGAATCGCTGGCCACGGTGCAAAAGTTCGATGTGCCCTTGCAGCAGGCCACTACGTCCTCGCTGGAAGCCTTGAGAGCCTACAGCCTGGGGCGCAAGGAAGCGGGCGAGCAAGGCCCTCGCGTAGCGCTGCCTTACGATCTGCACGCGGTCGAACTCGATCCGAACTTTGCCATGGGATATTTCGCCGTTGGCTACGACTACTTCATTCTTGGCGAAGTTGGGAAGGCGAGCGAATATTTCACCAAAGCTTTCGAGCTGGGCAAGCAGGTCAGCGAACGGGAAAAGCTGACCATTGCGGCCGCCTACTATCAGAGCGTCACGGGAGAGTTGGATAAGGCTACGCAGACTTACAAAGAACAGATCGCCAGCTATCCGCGCGACTATCGAGCCCATCTGGACCTGTCGATCGTCTACGGACAGCAGGGACAGTACGAGGATGCCATCGCGGAAGTTCGCGAAGCAGCCCGCCTGGCGCCCGACGATGTCGCGACCTACGGAGTTCTCAGCTACGATCTGCTGGCTTCACAGCGGGTGGAGGAAGCGGAGCAGGTTGGGCGGCAGGCGCAGGGGCGGAAACTGGATGACTTTGTGCTTCGCCAGATTCTGTATACGCTCGCGTTTCTGAAAAATGACTCTTCTGCTATGGAAGAACAGGCGGCGTGGTTCACAGGGAAGGCTGCGGTGGAAAACTCCGGGCTTTCGCTCGAATCGGATACCGCGGCTTACTCCGGGCACATGCGACGATCGCAGGAGTTGACCGCGCAGGCGGTGGATTCTGCAATGCGCAATGGACACAAGGAAAGTGCAGCGATCTGGGAGGCGAACGCGGCGGTTCGAGCGGCCGGGATGGGGAATGTTGCGGAAGCGCACCGGATGGCAGATGCCGCTCTGAAGTTACTACCCGCGGGGCAGGCCGTAAAGATTGAAGCCGCGCTGGCATTGGCTATGGCTGGTGATACTGCACGCGCGACTTCTCTGGCCCAGGATTTGAACCGGCGTTTCCCGCTGGATACGCAAGTGCAGTCGTTGTGGCTGCCGACGATTGAAGGGCAGTTGGCTCTCGATGGCGGCGATGCAGCAGCAGCTCTCAATCGCCTGCACGCGACCGCGTCGATGGACATGGCTTCGATTCAATTTCTTGTCAACGTTTCCTGCCTGTATCCCGTGTATGTGCAGGGGGAGGCGTATTTGGCGGCGGGCAATGGCAACGCGGCAGCTGCGGAATTCCAGCGGATTCTCGACCACAGCGGGATTACGTGGAACTGCTGGACGGGAGCGCTGGCGAAACTTGGACTGGCGCGGGCGTATGCGTTGGAAGCCGGAGCAGTGAAAGTAAAAGAATCAACCGGCGGCGCGGATCACGCGACTGATCCCGCAGCGCTGGCAAAAGCGCGCACTGCTTATCAGGATTTTTTTGCGCTGTGGAAAGACGCCGACCCTGACATCCCGATACTGCGGGACGCCAGGGCCGAGTTCGCGAAGCTGCAATAGAGTTTTACGCTTCTTTGCCCACCAGCTTGATGCACTCTTCCAGCACATCGATGGCGATATCGGCTTGCTCCTTGGTAACGACCAGCGGAGGGCAAAGGCGAACGGTGCTGGGACCACAGCCGAGAAAAAGAACGCCGCGTTCGAAGGCCAACTCGACGATGCGGTCGCGCTCCGCGTTGGCGTGATCTTTGGTGATTTTGTCTTTGACGATATCGACTCCGATCATCAGGCCCCGGCCGCGAACATCACCCACCAGCTTCAATCTCGAAGGCCAGTCGGACATGCGGTTGCGAATGTGATCGCCGACTTCGGTCGAGTTCGCGAGCAGGTGTTCCTTCTCGATGACATCGAGCGTGGCCAACGCGGCGGCGACTGAGACCGGATTGCCGCCGAAAGTCGATGCGTGGGAGCCGGGGACCCAGTCCATGATTTCGGCGCGCGTCAGCGTGACGCCGAGAGGCATTCCAGAAGCCAGGCCCTTGGCCATGCAGACCATGTCAGGCTCGACACCGGTATGTTCGACGGCCCACCATTTGCCGGTGCGGGCGATGCCGCTTTGCACTTCGTCGACGACCAGCAGAATTCCGTGACGGTCGCAGATGCGGCGCAGCTCCTGCATGAAGATTGTCGGGGCGACAACATAGCCGCCTTCGCCCTGTACCGGTTCAACAAAGATCGCCGCGACTTCTTCGGGCGGAAGCGTAGTCTTGAACAATTTCTCTTCGATGAAGCGGGCGCAGCCGAGCGCGAAGTGGTCGGCCTCCTGCTGGCCGCCAGTGCAGCCGCGGTACACATCGGGATAGCGGACGTGAGTTACGCCAGGCATGAGCGGAGCGAAGCGGCGGCGCTGCTGCGGCTTAGACGCGGTGAGCGACAGCGCGCCCATGGTGCGTCCGTGGAACGCGCCGAAGAACGCGATGATGTTTTGCCGCTTGGTGTGATAGCGGGCGAGTTTGAGCGCGCACTCGATGGCTTCGGCGCCGGAGTTGCCGTAATAAACGCGATGCGGGCCGGGCATGGGAGCGATCTTCGAAAGCCGATCGGCGAGTTGCACCATGTTCTCGTAATAGAAATCGGTGCCCGACATGTGAATCAGTTCGCCCGCCTGCTTCTGAATAGCCGCGACGACTTCGGGATGGCAGTGGCCGGTGGAAGTCACGGCGATGCCGGCGGAGAAATCGAAGAACTCGTTGCCATCGACGTCGGTGACGACGATGCCGCGTCCGCTCTTGGCGACCAGAGGGTAAGAACGGGTGTAAGACGGCGAAATCAGTTTGTGGTCGGCCTCGAGAACGCGCTTGGCGTTGGGCCCGGGCAGGGCGGTGCGGATTTGCGGTCCGGCGGTGGCGCGGGGCTTGGTGGTCAATGTGCTAGTGGTCATGGAATCCTCCGAAATGCAGCGGCCAGCGGTTAGTGGCCAGTGGGCAGTAAATGCGGGTCGGAATGCGGCGGCTCTGGTTTGAGCGCGCAAAACTGAAACATTCAGGCGAAGGATTTGTTAGTCGCTACCGAAGAGGCTGGGACGCAGACGCGAAGGCAGATTGGCCCGATAGCGCCGCGGACACACCAGGCAGTGCAGCCAGCACTCGGGCAAATGCGATTTGGGATGAATTTGCAGCATCGCGAACGGTCGCCATTACCCCACTATTATAGCGTGTTCCGGTGGAGAGACGGAATTCATTTTTCGCACTTCCGTACTCCTCTTTGGCGAGCTCGGCGGCAAAGAACGCGCAGGAACAATCGGCCCGGAGATTTTGACATCCGCGCTCTCTCCGCCTAGCATTGCTTCACCTTCCGAACGGGACCCTGCGATTGCTCAACCAGACGATCTCGCATTATCGAATTATTGAAAAGCTCGGCGGCGGCGGCATGGGCGTGGTGTACAAGGCCGAAGACACGCGGCTGGGGCGCTTTGTTGCGCTGAAATTCCTTCCCGAAGAACTGGCGCAGGACCGGCAAGCTCTGGAGCGCTTCCGCCGCGAGGCGAAGGCCGCGTCCGCGCTCAATCACCCGAACATCTGCACAATTTATGACATCGGCGAGGAAGATGGCCGCGCCTTCCTGGTTATGGAGTTTCTTGACGGGGTCACCCTGAAGCACGTGATTGGCAACCGGCCGATGGAACTCGACACCATTCTTTCGCTGGGGATTGAGATCGCGGATGCGCTCGATGCGGCGCACGTGGAAGGCATTGTGCATCGCGACATAAAGCCGGCAAATATTTTTGTCACCAAGCGCGGGCACGCGAAAATTCTGGATTTCGGCCTGGCCAAGGTGAAAACGAGTGCGGTTGCGCCCTCGGGATCGCACGATCTGACGGCCGCGACCGACGTGGCCATTGAAGATCATCTGACCAGTCCGGGTTCGACCTTGGGTACAGTCGCTTATATGTCCCCGGAGCAGGCCAAGGGAAAGGATCTGGATTCGCGCTCCGATCTTTTTTCTTTCGGCGTCGTTCTCTACGAAATGGCTACGGGCACGTTGCCTTTTCGCGGGGACACTTCGGCATTGATTTTTCAGGCGATTCTGTCGCGCGCGCCGACCTCGGCGCTGCGCCTGAATCCCGATCTTCCGCCGAAGATGGAAGACGTGATCAACAAGGCCGTCGAGAAAGATGCGAACCTGCGTTACCAGCATGCGGCGGATATTCGCGCCGACTTGCAGCGGATCAAGCGCGACACGGAAAGCGGGCGGGCGGTTGCGGTCGAAGAGGCTGACCAGAACGTATCCCATGCTGTGACTTCGCCTACAAGTCCGGCTTCAATTTCAAGCCCCTCGCAACGCGTCGTGAGTGCCGCTAGCGCTGTGGCGTCGGGCTCGGCAGCGGCAGCCGCACAGCCCAGCAGTATTTCCGAAAAGAAGTCTCCGAAAATAATGATTGCCGCGGCGGTGGTCGTGCTGGCCGCGATTATCGCCGGCGGCTTCTATTTCCATTCGCGCAGTGCGGCAAAGCTCACCGAAAAAGACAGCGTGCTCATCGCCGACTTTGTGAATACCACCGGCGATGCCGTCTTCGACGGAACGCTGAAGCAGGCTCTGGCCGTTCAGTTGGAGCAGTCGCCGTATCTGAATATCGTTCCCGAGTCGAAGATTCGCGAAGCGTTGAAGTATATGGGCCGACCGGCCGATGAGCGGATGACCGACGATGTGGCGCGCGAAATCTGTCAGAGACAGGGAATAAAAGCCATGCTGACAGGAAACATCGCGAGCCTGGGCAATCATTATGTGATCACGCTGGCCGCTTTGAACGGCCAGACTGGAGATTCTCTGGCGCGCGAACAGGTGGAGGCCGAGAGTAAAGAGCAGGTGCTGAAATCGCTCGATAAGGCCGCCTCTGGCCTGCGGCAAAAGATGGGTGAATCCCTGGCTTCCGTGCAGCAGTTCGCCACGCCGCTGGAACAGGCGACCACGTCGTCGCTGGAGGCCCTCCAGGCTTTCAGCCTGGGAGAGACGGAACATCACAACACAAATGATCCCGCGGCCATCCCTCACCTCAAGCGTGCGGTGGAATTGGATCCGAATTTTGCCACGGCTTACGCTACGCTCGGAGTTGTTTACTACAATCTCTCGCGCTCGCTCGAGGGCGCGGAAGCGCTGAAGAAGGCTTACGAACTGCGCGACCGGACCAGCGACCGGGAAAAACTTTACATTCAGGCTCACTATTACGACGAGGTCACGCAGGAGGTCGAGAAAGCCCTCGGCGTCTATGCCGAATGGAGGCAGATCTATCCGCGCGAAACACTCGCCTACGACAATGCCGCCCTTTCTCACACGTCGATTGGGCAGTTCGACAAGGCGGTCGAATTGTCCAGCCAGTCGCTGCGATTGGATCCGCAGGGCCGCTACGCCTTGGACAATCTGGCGGCCGCGTACGAGGGCCTCAATCGGTTCGATGAGGCAAAGAGTGTCACCGATCGTGCGGTATCGCAAAAGCTGGACGGTATCGGCATACATCTTGTTATGATTGATTTGGCGCATTTCCGGGGCGACCGGGCTGCCAGCGAGCACGAACTCCAGGCGGCAAAAGGCACGCCAAACGAAGCATTCCTGATGTTTTGGAACGCGGCTTGGCAGACCGCCATGGGCCACGTTAAGACAGCGCGGGGGCTATGGCAACAAGCGCGCCAAGCGAATGCCGATATCGGGGCCAAAGATTTTGCGACGACCATTCTGGCGATTGAAGCTCTGGAAGAGGGCATCCTCGGTTACCAGGCAGACGCCCGGCAAAAGGCTTTGCAAGCGCTGCAACAAGCGCAACATCAGGACGCAGATACACGCGCCTTGGCGGCGATGGCTTTAGGCGTCATCGGCGAGGGGCAAAAAGCCACGGAAACCCTGGCCGCATTGAGTCGTGACTTTCCTGAAAACTGGAATCTGAGAGTTATCCTGGTGCCGCAAATTCAGGCAAATGTGCAAATAATCAAGAATCAACCGGATCAGGCCATCAGTATGCTCGAGCCTCTGCGCGCATACGAATTAGGGCTCGGTCCTCACGGCACCGGCGTAGGGACCATCTATTTACGCGGTCTTGCCTATATGGCACAGCATGACGGCGAAAAGGCTGCGGCCGAGTTTCAACGCGTTCTCGATCACCGGGGCTCCGCCGGTTTCGACGCGGAGTACCCGGTCGCGCGTCTGAATTTGGCAAGAGCCTATGTGTTGCAGGGAGACCTGGCAAAAGCGAAAACGGCATATCAGGATTTCTTTGCCGCCTGGAAGGATGCCGATTCCGATATACCCGTGCTCGTGCAGGCTCGGGCTGAGTACGAAAAATTGAAGTAGCGTTAGTAAGTGGTTGCTTGTCATTTCGTTCCAGGCCTTCATTAATTCCGAACCTTTCGTGCGGAATCCTCTCTGCTTTGGTCTCGTCTGATATGTTTTAGCTTCTCGGTCCTTCCGCCCTATGTCTCTTGTCAGGCAGCCAAGCCGGTGGTCGGTGATTCTTGCCTTTGGGTTGGTGTATTTGTTTTGGGGCTCGACTTATCTGGGCATCGATATTGCAGTGCAGAGCATTCCTCCGGCGCTGATGTGCGCGGTTCGGTTTTCGATTGCGGGCACGGTGATGCTGGCGGTGTGTGCGCTGATGGGGCGCAAAGTTTTGTATTCGCCGCGGCAGATTGCACTGTCTTGCGTGGTGGGAGTGTTGTTGCTGATGGGCGGCAATCTGACGCTGTCGTATGCGGAGCTTTCGGTTTCCACGGGGCTGGCGGCGTTGATTGTGGCGATCACTCCGCTGTGGTTCCTGGTGCTCGATTCCCTGCTGCTGGGCGACCATCGTATTTCGGGGCGCGGCAAAGCCGGGCTCGCGCTGGGCATCGTCGGGCTGTTCGTTTTGTTCTATCCCGAGCTGACTTCAAAGACTGCATTGGGGCATAAAGAACTATTGGCATCCGTTAGCTTAATTGGCGGATCGTTCAGTTGGGCGCTGGGATCGGTGCTGTCCAAGCGCTGGCAATCGGGCATGGATGTGTTCAGCGCAACCGCGTGGCAGGTGGTTGCGGCGGGAGTGGCGAACTTTATTTTCGCGGTGTTCGCCGGCGATTTTTCGCGCGTGGTGTGGACGGCGCGCAGTCTAGGCGCGGTGTTTTATCTGGTAGTGTGCGGATCGTGGATTGGATATACCGCTTACATCTGGTTGCTGGAGCACGTTCCGACTTCCAAGGTTTCCACTTATGCTTACGTGAATCCTGTAGTCGCGGTGTTTCTTGGCTGGCTGATTTTGCATGAGAAGGTGGATCGATTTATTTTGGCGGGCAGCACGATTGTTGTGCTGTCGGTGATTCTGGTGACCAGCGCCAAGGTGAAACATACGAACGCGGCGGAGGCGGAGTTGCCAGCGGTAGAGGCGGCGGGGGATTAATGCTTACCGCCACAGTTCCCTGCCCCAAATGCGATGGTTTCTCCGAGAGGATCAACATTGATGGACTACGAGGGTATCAAGATGTAGTTCGTCAACTCATGGAAGTTGTTAATCAGGGGACTTTCATGCTGGCCCGCGCTAGCTGCCCCCTAGAGGACATGCTTGGCGCGCCGCTGCCGGGAGACTGCATTTTTCATTACTTCCAATGCGCCGCGTGCGACCGTGAATTCAAACTATACGCCGACACCTATCACGGTAACGCAAGTTGGACACCTGGCGATGTGCCATCGCGACGACTTCTAACTCCGCCGAACGATAAGATACAGTAAGAAAAATGGCGAATTGCGTTAGTTGCGGAATTTCGTTGCCGTCCCCGACCTGGGGCAAGTCCAGCGAC
>Ga0209010_1000479_pt1 | contig 12741 bp, 9 predicted proteins | sample BlaSpr_A8_OM1_O3_FD_187985 | JGI IMG/M metagenome (GOLD analysis project Ga0209010, IMG submission 187985) | Forest soil microbial communities from Thunder Bay, Ontario, Canada - Black Spruce, Ontario site 2_A8_OM1_O3 (SPAdes) (version 2) | ecosystem: Environmental > Terrestrial > Soil > Boreal... | reverse complement strand
GACTAGATTTTGGGATTCAGCTAGATTTTGCTCCGGGCCGTAGCTGAGAACGACCTGGAGCCGTGGGAGGCTGGCATGACTATTTCGGCGCTGGACGAAAGCGGCAAAGCGGTCGACTGGTGGTTCATTTACAAAGTGCCGAAGTTGACCAAGGACGCGCAAACCGCCAGCGCGACCGGCTATGAGTACGTCTATTTCGACGCCAATGCCAAGGAGGTTACCCGCTCGCCGAACGTGCTCACCGATGGCAAAGGCGCGCTCGATCTGACGCTCAAGGCGATCTTCGCGAAGCCGGCTGCAACGACGGGATGGATTCTCTACAACGACGAAAAGCCCGCCAGCGCCAAGGGCAGCAATAGCAGCGAGCTCGGACACACCAAGGGCGTGATTGCTTTCGACACCGCCAGCAAAACGGCAATCTGGCTGCTTCATTCGTGGCCCAAATACGCCGATCCCAAAGCCGTCGGAATGCCGACGCCGATCTATGGACAAACTTTTATTTGCATCACGATGGCGCTTGCCACTGCGAGCAAGATCGCCGCGCAAATGGTGAGCCATCAACAGCCGCAGGTCTACGAGCCGAACCTGCCGAAGTCATTGAGCCCGAGCGATCCACTGGTGCTGCTGACAAAGCCGATCAACCCCAATGCCACCGGGGCTTCCGGTTCGGTCGACTATGTCTCGAAAGCAGGCATGAAGTTTACCGTCATCGCCAAGAACCGCGACTGGGGCAAGGATTTCTGGAACGGCCTGGTGGGACCGGAACTCAAGGAAGATATGGATGTCGAGACATGGATTCGCGGCAAGATTCCGCCCGTGCTCGATACCGACGGCACCCATAAGACTTTCGATGTCAAATTCATCAATCTCACGCGTCTTGGCGCGCCCTGGGCATGGCCGGAGACTCAGGACCATGCCAAGTGGGGCATCACCAAAGCCGACAACTGGATCTGCGTCGGCGATATCAATCGGATGATCACTCAGGAGAAACGCGGCGGCGGCACCATTGCGTTTCAAAACGCAACCCTGTGGGCGGCATTGTCGAAGACCGACCTCGTGATTGCACCGCCCGGGCACACGCGCGAAGACGCCCTGGCGCTGATCCAAAGCACGCACCGTTCCCCCGATGATGATGGCTCGGATAGTCCGCTTCCGCCCAACCCGCCACCCGCTCTGCGAAATCGAAAAAAGCCGGAAAAGCCAGTAAAGCCGCAAAAGCTCTGGTCGCAACTTTAACGCGGCATTCGGGTGGATTTGGCTCTTGGAAAGAGCGTTGAACTACCCTAAATCTCGCCGGGCCGGAGGCGGCTTTGGCCGCCCATGCCGGTGCGATGCCCGGCCGGTTCCGAAGTCGGACATCCTTGCGATGGCGGAGTAGCTCAGTTGGTTAGAGCAGCGGAATCATAATCCGCGTGTCGGCGGTTCAAATCCGTCCTCCGCTACCAACAAATCAAACACTTAGCTGCACTGGCTTGCCGTTTTTGCTCCCCTGTAAAGAAAGCCCCTTCGCCGAAGGCGACGGAGCAACTCCAACCAGGAGCCGGCCACGTTTGGCCCGCAGAGTCGGTTGCCGTCACGCAGCAAATTCGGTCGCTCTCGGGCTAAAAGCGGACATTTGGGATGCATACCCAAATCGACGTGAATGACCCTAACCGGTCATCGACCGGCCCATTTTGCTGCGATGAACCGCATAGATCGCGCTTAGCAATGTGCTAGTACTCCGCTCGCAACAGAGAATTCCCAGATCGGCGTAAGGATGCGAGGCTGCCTTTATGGGCAAGTCCAGCTCGTGGCACAACTTGATCGAGCGGTTCTTTGCCGAGACTAGTCGAAAGCGCATCCGCCGCGGCGTCTTCAAAAGCGTTGACGAACTGAAGCAAGCCATCACGGACTATCTCGACAACCACAACGGCTGACCTTGCAAGAAGGCCGGAAGTGGGAGAATATTCACCCCAGTTCGGAGTTCACCAGGGGGAATCCCGGTCAGAGCGACTGGGAATCGGAGCACTCACAATGAAAAAGCATACCGGCGCACAGGCAACGGCGGCCTATTCACCCAAGGAAGGTCAGTCGGTTGTCATCTATACGCACAAATTCAAACCGGAGCACTTCCGGGAAGGTGTCAAAATAGTCACAAACCAATTCCCAGACGCGCAGTCTGAAATCCGTCAAAAACGGCACAACATATTTATAAAGCGGCCATCCACCCATGAAATGGTGAACATATCGTTTTTTGATAATGGGGCCGGCGTTGACGATTGGCACGAATCTGAAGGCCGGCTAAAGGCGGTCAAAAAGCTGCAGGATATGTTGGAGAAGCCGATTGACGTACAGGTTTTTGAGGTCCTTGGCGTTGTCGGTATCAGCGAATAGGCTCTTAAAAGCATTTTGAACTTCACGCTGCGTTGTTACCGCCTGCTGGCCGAGAACGGGCGTGTCAAATCGCACGTAGCGACCTCGAAATACACGAAGGGCGAATGCAAATCGGCCGATGGGCGACGAATGTCGGGAGCAGACTTAAGCTGACTGATGCGCCGGGAAGGCATCGTCTACCATGCCATTCTTCCAGCCGTACTGGGGGAAAATCTCACCGTCGGAATGATTGGGGGGATCTTGTCCCGAGCCTAGGGCGAAGCAATGAGACGGCGCACCGGAGCAGACCCAATTAAGGCCAGACGCCGCAAAACGGCGACGCTGAAGCGCCGCAATCCGCCAAAAGCCGCGCTCGGTCGCAGTTCCCCCACTGCCGTAAAGGAAACAAAGGTCGCGCGGCTCACTCGCGAGCTGCAGGAGGCGCTCGCGCAGCAGACAGCAACATCGGATGTGCTCGGGGTCATCAGCTCATCGCCAGGCGATCTGCAGCCGGTGTTTGAGTCCATGCTGGCGAATGCAGCCAAGCTGTGCGCAGCGGCTTACGGCACTATGTGGGTAGCTGACGGCGACGGCTTTCGCGCTGCCGCGATCTATGGTGATTTGCCGGCGGCTTTCGGCGAGCTGCGGCGGAGCGGGACTGTGTTCCGTCCCCGGCCGGGAGTGCCACTGGCCCGAGTCGTCGCGACGCGGCAACCACTCCAGATTGACGATTTTCGATTGGATCAGTCGTACATTGACCGTGAGGCTCTGCCGGTTGCTACTGTCGAAATCGCCGGTGTCCGAACTCTATTGAGCGTGCCGATGCTCAAAGGCGATCAGGTGATCGGCGCGATCGCTATCTTCCGCAAGCAGGTTCGCCCCTTCACCTACAATCAGATCGCGCTGGTGCAGAATTTTGCTGCGCAAGCAGTCATCGCCATCGAGAATACGCGGCTGCTCAACGAACTACGCGAGAGAACCGGCGAGCTGGAACGGTCGTACGGATTGGCCCGGCAGCAGGCAAGTCAGTTGGAAGCGCAGTCGCAAGAGCTTGTCACATTGAACCAACAACTCGAACAGCGCGTCGCCGCGCAGGTCGGCGAGATCGAGCGCCTGGGCAGGCTGCGGCGCTTCCTGCCGCCGCAGGTGGCCGATCTGATCGTCTCGTCCGGATCGGAGAAAGAACTGGAAAGCCACCGCCGCGAGATCGCCGCGCTGTTCTGCGATCTTCGTGGCTTCACCGGCTTCTCGGAAAGCTCGGATCCGGAAGACGTGATGGCGCTTTTGCACGAATACCATGCGGCCATCGGGCGGATCATTTTCGCCTATGGCGGCACGTTGGAGAGATTTGCCGGTGACGGCGTGATGGCGATTTTCAACGATCCGGTGCAAATGCCCAACCCGGCATTGCAAGCCGTGCAAATGGCGCTCGATGTGCGCTCGGTTATTGGCGCATTAATGGAAAAATGGAGCTTGCTGGGTCACGACCTTGGTTTTGGCATCGGCATATCGCACGGATTTGCGACGTTGGGTACAATCGGCTTTGAAGGTCGCTACGACTATGCCGCGATTGGGACTGTATCCAATGTCGCCTCCCGGCTTTGCGACGAAGCCAAGCCTGGTCAAATCCTGATCAGCCCGCGCGTCCTCATGGCCATTCGGGACGCCATCACGGTAGACCTTGTCGGGGAGTTTACGCTCAAGGGCATCCGCCGACCCATGGCGGCGTATAACGTACTCGCCGCTAAATCAGCAAATTAGGTCGCGTCCCACACAAAGATCGATGTCTGCGCTTGGCGAGTCACGCCCGGAGAGTTTCAACTCCGCGTGCTCCATGGCGTGTTTAGCTTGGGAAACTGTCGCGATCCGGCGGCCTATCTACACTCGCTGCCCGACGGCAGCCACACTGGCGTGTGTTCCGTGTCCACCTAGTTGTCGGTGCAGATGTGGCTGCCAGTCGACCCCGGGGCGACCATGCAAGCCTTCTGCGCCGGCAACCATGAGAAATCGCCGCTGAGCTGCGGCCACTTCACACCGCCGTTCGCCTTCGCGTCGAACGTCTTGTAGAAGCCCGCCGACGAGTGACAGCCCATGCAGCTCTCCGAGGCGAACACTGTCGTGGTGTCGACGGCCGTTTTCGGGAAGTTCGATTGCGTCGCGTTGCCTGGAGGACAGGCGGCGCTGCCCGTCACTTCTTCTTGATTGCACGCCGCCTGCTGGCCGGTCTGGAAATAGGTTTCCATGGTGATGTTGGTCAGGAACACCGGCGTCGGATTGCCGCCGGGCTTGTTGTTGATGGCATCGGGCAGGCCGGCATTCCACGGTGTCGGCTTCGCCGTCGGGTCGGTGGGCCATTGGGTGTCGATCAACTGATAGTACTGCCAAACCGAGCCGAGAGCCCTGAACACGGCCTGGGCTTCCGCGTTGAGCCGCAGCTTGTCGCCGGGAATCGGAACCGCGCGCATGGCCTGGACCGGCGTCGTGGTGTCGTTGGTCGCATTGGGATCGAGATTGGGCACGCAGATTTCGCAGTTGGGATCGTAAAAGGACGGCTTGATGGCCGGATGCGCCAACGGGTCGCCGACCAGATTGTCGACCTGCTCAAACGTCGCCCAGATCCATTGCGGGGAGGACTGCGACTTGTGGGCAATGTGCATGCCGACCAGCCCGACCGTCACCTGCTGCGTGCCGCCGCCGGCCGCGGGAATGATCGCCGGCATGGTGAAGAAGCGGCCCGGTTGGTCGCCCTTCGATGTGTCGATGATTTTCCAGGCAAACTTGATCTCGGTGGCGCCGCTCCAGTCGACCTTGTCGGTGCCGATCGGGAACGCCAAGGTATCGTTATTCTTGCCGCTAAAGGCGGTCTGGCCGTTGATGTTGTAGATGCCGGTGTCGCAGACGTAGCTGACTTCGTGCGGATCCATTGCGATGTCGTAATGAACGAAATTGTGGTTCTGGTCGATCAGCGGTCCGGAGAATGCCTGGTCAGTCTCGCCGTTTCTTTTTCCGAGATCGACGATCGATATGTTGCCGACGGCGGAGAGGTTGCCGAGCACCAGCACCGAGCGCGGATCGACATTCGCGGGCTTTTGAATCAACGGCAGGCCGCGCATCAGCGCCGCCGGCTGTTGTGCAGTGGCCTCCGCCAACAGCGCCCCGCCGGGGGCCGGGCCGCAAGCGATCGGGCGCTTGCCGTCAGCGCGGTAAATCTGCGAACTGGTCTGCCACAACGTCCAGTGCGGCGGGCCGAAACTCGTATCGGTGATCGATGCGGCGGGCTGGCCCTGGTTGTTGGTCGGCCAGTTCGCCGCGAGGAACATTTGCCAGCCATTGAGGTCGAACAGCCGCTGCACCTCGGCGAATTGCTTGGCGTCTTCCAATTTCTTTTTCAGCGCCGTATCGACGTCGCCGGGGAACGGCGGGGCCAGGACAGGGGCGAAATTCGGAAAGTTGGCGAGATAAGGTGGTGTCTGCGCCGCGGCACTCAATGTCCCGCATGCCAACGCAACCGCTGCTCCCAATATCGCCGGGACCCATCGCGAGTGAATTCCAGTCGCAGCGGCAGCTGATGAGCGCATGGGGTGTCCTTCCTGTTGCAGGGTCGGGCGGTCAGGCCTCGGTCTGATGTTGTACAAGAGTATACACGATAAGATTGTATCGTCGTCGAAGTGACCGAGGTATGTCAACCCGCGGCCGAATTGGTGAGCGGGACGAACAGATCCGGTGCGGCCTGCCGGTCGCGCGGTGGCATCGAAGCCGCATGACGCCGTTGCCAGAACGCGCTTGCCGGCCAGCGCTGCTCGCCGGCGTAGTATTCGTGCAAGGTCCGGCGGTAGGCCGCGAACTCCGCCTTGATGAAGGCGCGGTAGCGTTGCAGTCCACGGGAATCGTTTCGTTTGAGCCAATCGCCGATCGCGTAGGTGGCAAAAATCGCGGAGCGCAGCGCCTTGACGATGCCCTGTCCCGAGACCGGATCGAAAGAGGATGCCGCATCGCCGACGCACAGCAGCGGTTGCAAGGTATCGCCCGCGAGCATCTGCGAGCCGGCACCGTGCAGGCGAGGCTGGCCGAGGGGCCGCGCCCGCGATGCCGCTGCGGCGACGTGATCGGTCGCCCCAAACGCCCGCAACCAAGGTTCCAGGCGTCCGACTTCAAGGCGGCGTGCCAGGTCGGCGTCGGTCATGAAAGCAGCGACCCGGCGTCCGGCGGGCAGGGCGGTCGTGTACCACCAGCCATCGCGCACAGATTCGATGACCAGGTCCTGAGCGCTCGCGGCCGGATCGTCGAAATACATGAAAGCGCCCACGAGCCGGTCGAGGCGCGTCGGGCGCAGCCCGTGCAATCGCGCCAGCACCGCGGCGCGTCCGGTCGCGTCGACAACGGCGCGCGCCGTGTGAGTGGTTCCATTGCCGAGACGCACCCGCCAGATGCCGTCCGCGACGGCGAGGTGAACGGCCTTGTTCGCGACATGCGCGGCCACGCGCGCCTTGGCCGCGGCCAGAAACATGGCATCGAAGCGGGGGCGATCGAGCCGCCATCCGACCTGCTGGGCGTGAAACAAAAACTCATTGCTTAAGAGCCGTGGCGTGCCCCAGGCGCTGAGCGTGCGGTAGGACGCGCAGTGTCCATCGCCGGCGAACGCCGGCCACAGCCCGAGGTGCTCGAGAATGGGCTTGATCTGCGGCGGTACTGTCTCGCCGATGCGTGCGTCGTCAGCCATCGCCGCATCGACGAGGCAGACGTTAAGCTCCGGCGCGAAGTCGGCGAGCGAAATTGCGGCCGCACAGCCCGCCGGCCCGGCCCCGACGATCAGGACATCAACATCAGTCAAGGCCTAGCCGGTCCTTACCGCGTAGAACGAACAGACCACGCCGGCCGGCGCCACGGTGCCGGGTTGGCCGCCCGAATGGGGAATGGTGCGGATCACCGAGCCGACGATCGCCGGCTGCTGGCCGACGCCGTTCGGCCAGTGCGGCACCAGATAACCGTCGTAGTCGTAGATCCACTTCTCGCCGCCGACCACGCCGGTGCCCTGGAAGCGCGCATGCATCGGGTTGCCGTATTCACGTGCGCCTTTGAGCGCCAGCGACCATCCCGGCCCGCCGATCGTGCCCTGCAGGATCTGCATCGCCGTATCTTCGATGACGATGGTGCCGCGGCCGAATTCGAGCTTGTCGAAATCGGTGTTGACGTCGGGGTCGTTGAGGAAGCTGCGGTAGGTCCAGGTGCCTACGAAGGGATTGTCGCTCATCGCGCGCTCCTTTGATGGCTGCAAATGTCAGGGCTTGTACTGCTCGATGGACAAATAGATGTAAGGCGGCGGCCCGGCCGCGGCGGCATGGGTCACCTTGTCGGTCAGGTAGGGATTGCGGATGATGAAGCGCAGATCCGCCCAGCCGGTGACCATCTTGAGGTCGCCTTGCGACGTCTGCTGGATACCGCCGCTCCAGTTCATCCATTGCACGACTTGGGTGTTATCCGGGTCCTTTATGTCCTGCGAAAGCAGTGAACCGTATTGCAGCGGCCGATGGGCTGGCCACCACATCGTGGTCCAGATTTTCGATTGCTTGCGTAGGACGTCGTCGTTCTCGCTGTCCGGATAGGTGACGTTCCAGTTGGCATAGGTGACGTCGTTGTCATTGGTCGTGCACTCGTTGAAGTCGGACTGCCATGGCAGTGCCGAGTATTTGGTGACGTCGCCCGGCTGCAGACCGGTGACAAAGTCGCTGTCCTGATTCAGCGGATCTTCGACGTTGAACGTGAAGTCGTGCCTGACACTGTGCGTTTGATTCACTTGGGCCGCCGATTGCAGGAAGTCGGAGACCGAGCGGTCCGCCTTGATCCGGTAAGGCGCCCAATAGATCGCCGGATTGCGGATGATCCAGGCGGCCTCGCCGCCGGGGCAGAACGCGCCGCCGAGCACGTTGCTCATCACGCCGCGGTCGAGCTCGGGACCGGTATTCGGCGCCGTCGTTGGATAAGGCAGATACGGCGTGTAGGGCGGGCTCTTGAGCCAGCCTTCGTCGATCTCGTTGATGAAGTTGCCGTCCGCCCATTGCTTGAGCACAAACAGCATATAATCGGTCAAGCGCAGGAATTTCGCCGGCGCGGTGTTGCTCAGAGGGTTGTCGCCGCACAACAGCGGCATCAGCGGAAGATTGTGCAGACGGCTCGAGATGCGGTCCTCGATCTTGAATTCGTTTTCCTCGCCGGGCAGACGCAACAGACCGAACAGATACTGCCGCAACGGTCCATAGGGGTCGGTAGGCCCGTCGTCCGGCTCGTCGTCATCGCTAAGCCGCGACAGGTTTGCGAACTCGATCTTGCGATCGATCGAACCGTACTTGCCGGACGCTTGCTGTTTGGCAACCCGCTTCGCCTCGGCACTGCCGGGGGCGACGCCGAGCTTGGTTGGATCAAACAGGCCGCGCTGCTCCTGGTCGTGCGGGTAGTTGGATTGCGCCAGCGCGTCGCACAGAAAGCGAAACTGGTCGGGACGATACAGGATCGGCCAGATGTCGCGGTAGAACAGTGGCTTGAAGTCGGTGTTCCAGGTGAGCCGGCCGCTGTCGCGCCATTGCTGAAGCTCGCCTTCATTTCGGAAATCGATTTTGTCCGGGTTGGCGAAGCTGCCGAGCCGCCCGTAAAGCGACGTGTCGGTGGCGAACTGCCGCAGAAACAGATCGTACAGCACCTCGTCCATGGTCACCATGTCGAGAACCTGCGGCACGTAACGGGGATAACCGACGATCACCCAGGCCGGATATTCGACGTCGATATAGCGGCTGCTGGTCACGTTCTCGGCGTACATGACGAGCCGCGCCATCACCGGCCCGTCCGACGTGTCGTCGTACCAGCCGTCGTTGTTGGCATAGGTGGAAATGTGCGGCTCGCCCGGGTCGGAGTTCTCGCTGCCCGATCGCCCGAAGCCGCCGAGCACGAGCAGGCGTGCGCTGTCGTCGGTCATGATCTCGCCGAGCGTATCGATGGCGCCCGGGGTGAGGCCTTCGGGCGGGAACGTCGTGGCGTAATTGCCTTCGCCGCTGCGGTCGAACGAGGCCCGCCGCTTGTCCTTGCCATCGACGATGCGCGGCCCGGGATCGATGATCAGGCGGTTGCGATCGTCGACGCCGGCATTGCGCAGCGGATGATCGCCGGCGTAGCCGTGTTCGCCAGCCGTCTCCTGGAACTCGTACCAGCACGCCTTTTTGTTGGCGACGTAGACTTGCCACTGGATGTCGATCAGCGTGCCGGCGTTGCCGCCGCCTTCGATGTGGTCGCCGATTTTCAGGACACGTCCTTCGGGCGACGTCTCGTCGTAGACATAGACCTGGAAGCGCGCGGCCTGTCGCTTGATGCGTCCCTGGGCATCCTTGAAATCGGTCACGAGGACCGGCGTCATGCCGTCGGCCTGGACCGCCGGATTGCCGTTGGCGTCGCACGCCTGCGGCAGGCCGGCCGGTGTTTCCGGCGCGAGATAGAAATCGGTGTCGCTGTTGCCGAGGCGCGCGATGCCGATGCCGGGATGAATCCTGTAGGTCGCCACGTTGGCCTCCTCAGTCGAGAAAATTCAACGATACGCCCTCGAGCTTGAGGAGATCGCGCTCCTCGCGATAGTCGACGCCGATGACGAGCAGCGTGATCTGCAACGCGTTGCTCTTTGCCAGCATCCGCCTGGCGGCTTCGGTGACGTCGATGCGATGGTTGCGCGGCGTGTTGTGGCTGCGCGGGCGCTGGTCGAAGGCGCGCGCCCGCGGCGGCGGCGGATCGCAATGGCCCGGGCCGCCGTAGCACTCGCCATGACCGAAGATCGCCAGGTAGCCGGCGTAGTGCGGGTTGTCGCGTATTGGCGTCGAGGCATCGGCGCCGGGCTGGTTGAGGAACGCACGCACGAAGCACGAGCGCAGCAGTTGCGGAACCCAATGCAGGCGGATTTCCGCCTTGCGGAAGCTCTTGACCGCTTTGTCGACCGCAAGCGGCTTCGACACGAAACGCGCGATCGGCGCTTCCATGCCGACCGGCATGAACACCGAGCTGCGGACGTATTCATAACCGAACCGCGAGATGTCGAGCATGTCGCGCATGGTGTAGCTCCATGGCGACAGCACCGAGTCGAGGTCGGCCGGCAGCGCGTTGGGGTTATGCTTCTGCCACTCCCACCAGATACGATCGATGTTGACGTGGATCGGCCAGAAGATCGGGTCGTACGAGGCGGTGAGGTTCGAGAACATGTCGCCGGCCGCAGGCTGCGAATACAGATCGTTCAGGGAGTGAAATTTGCGGTCTTTGATGCTGACGACGAGATTGCGCCGTTCGCCGAGTGCCTCTCCGACCGGTGCCGCCGCAGTGGCGGCGGCCGCCGAGTCACTGCACTTATAGTTTGCCGCCCCGGAGTCGGGATTGAAGCCGCCGGTCCAGATATGCATGGTGTTGTGCGGATTCTGGTCGAGAAAACCGAACGCGGCGTCATAGACGCTGCCGCCGCCGAAGTCGCGGAAGTTGTTGAGGCTGGAAATCTGATCCATGTCCTCCAGTGTAGGATAGTGATATTGGATCGGCGGCTGGTTGATGGTTTTCTTCGGGCCATAGTAGGCTGGATAGCGCAGCGGATACCAAAGCGCGTTGGACTGAAGCAGCGCGTGGATCATGCACTGGCGATTTGCATTCGCCGGGTCGGGCTTGACCTCGGTGTATTTGATTTTCTGGATCACGTGGCAGAAGAAATCGTGCTGCGAGACGAAACAGGTCCGGTCTTTGGCCAGCTTGCGGAAGCCGTCGGCCTGCGCCGTGGTCGGCTTGGGCTTGAGTTGGCCGATCAAAATGTCGGCCTGCTCCTCGGTCAGAAAGGCCTTGAATGACTGCGGAATGATGCAGCCGTTGGTCGGGTCGTGCGGCCGATAGTCCGGCATCGTCCAATCCCAGTACGGCAGCATGACTTGGCGGCTGAAATCCTGCAGGTTCTGCTCGAATTCGTAGAGATAGGCGCGATGCCAGGGCAGGAAGCGCTCCCAGCCATGCTGGCAGTGGTTCTGGTGGATCAGCGCCTGATTGTTGTAATTGCGCCGGTCCTCTTCGGCGTTGTCGAGATCGAGGATGGTGCGGATGGCCCGGCGCAGCTCGTTGAGCTCCGCCTCGCCCATGCAGTCGAGATTGGCGCGCTGGCGCGGCTCGCCCTCGCGCGGGGCGTAGTGTCTTGCGCCCGGCGCGAATTCATGGACATCGGCGACGTCGGCGAGCTTCATCCGCGCCGCCTTGCCGCCCTTGGCTTCGAGCGTGCCGACGTCGATGCGCCCACGATCGTCGACCGGACAGCCGTCATCGATCCAGTCGGCGATAAGCTGGATGTCGGCCGCGGCGACGCGCCCGCCGCCCCACATCAGGGGCGGAAAGCGATTGCCGTCGAACGGCGGCTCGCCGCGCAGGCCCCGGATCAGGCCGGAGCGCGCGCTGCGGCTGCCATCGTCGCAGCACGACGCCGCGCTTTCCGGCGCGATCATCGGCACGCCAAAGACGCGCGCCTCTTTGAATTGGTCGATGCCGGCGTCCCAGAAGCGGCCAGCCCCGCCGTAGTCGGATGTGCTGTCGCCAGCCGCTTTGTTCAGTATCGCCGCCACCTGGCGGTAGCGTCCGGCAATCTTGCGCGGCGCTGAGGGTTTGCGTGCCATATCCGGATCCTCGGCTGGCGGCAGCGTCCAATTCTCGCCCGCCATAGGCCCAGAATTGTGCTCGCGCTTTAATTGACGTGTCAAGCCATCGTTGCGATTTTCGAAATTCTCGCGAGGAGCGTGTACGCCTAAACTCAAGGCACGCGTCCCAAGTGGGATGGCGACTTACCGGGTAACCTCGAGTCGGAATTGCGGACGCGAAAGGTTGTTTAAGGTCTCCGCTAGCCCCGACCCGCTGACCTGAGTGTGTGCGGTACGATCGTAGCAGCCCTCGGCTATCAATAATTCAAGCACGCAGCTACATTGGCTTCTAGTCTAGCTCCCATTGAATTGAGCCGTGATGATCGAGAGGGAACCGTGCGGAGAAGCGCCGAAGACAAGAAGAAGCCCTGCAAAAATTGCGAAGGAAAAGGCACGCTCAAGAAGGGCGATAAAATCGTGAGATGTCAAAGGTGCGGCGGCACTGGCATCAAGCCGTCATAACTCATCCAGATTCTTCGGCACTTCGCCGAACGATTTCAATATCGTGGCGTCGCCAAAATTTCCCATATTCGGATCGCCGCTCCGCTTGAACGCGAGCGCGCCGGCATTCGCAGCCTCCCGCGACATCGCCTCGGCCCGCCGGATCGCGGCTCTTTCGTTAGGCATCTCTTGCGCCGCGCCTGGCGCGACACCGTCTTCCGTCCTCACAAACGGCAGGGCGACGTAGTACGTGACGGACATT